>Ga0268264_10001004_pt1 | contig 28632 bp, 24 predicted proteins | sample KBSSwiS32_FD_190357 | JGI IMG/M metagenome (GOLD analysis project Ga0268264, IMG submission 190357) | Switchgrass rhizosphere microbial communities from Kellogg Biological Station, Michigan, USA - KBS Switchgrass S3-2 (SPAdes) (version 2) | ecosystem: Host-associated > Plants > Roots >...
GGCCGGTGGCCGCCATGCGCGATCGCATCGTCGAAGAAGCGCACGGGCAGATCGACATGCAGCCCGGCGCCGTCGCCGGTCTTGCCGTCGGCATCGACCGCGCCGCGGTGCCAGACCGCCTTCAGCGCATCGATCGCCGAGGCGACGACGCGGCGCGAGGGCTTGCCGTCGGTCGCGGCGACGAGGCCGACGCCGCAGGCATCGCTTTCGAATTCGGGCCGGTACATGCCCTCGCGGGCGATGCGTTCGCGCTCGGCTTCGCCGGGAAGATTCATGTTCATGCCGCCACCCTTTCCTGGCTCGCCGCCAATGCCTTCTTCGCCTTCAGAAAGGCATGCATGTGATCGGCGACGTCGCGGCCGTCACGGATCGCCCAGACCACCAGCGACGCGCCGCGGACGATGTCTCCCGCCGCGAATACGCCGTCGACGCTGGTCTGCATCGTCTTGTGGTCGACCCTGAGCGTGCCCCAGCGCGTCACCGACAATTCGTCGGCGCCGAACAATTTGGGCAGATCCTCGGCATCGAAGCCGAGCGCCTTGATTACGAGGTCGGCCTCCAGCCGGAATTCGCTGCCGGGATCGGGTTCGGGCGCGCGGCGGCCGCTGGCGTCGGGCGCGCCGAGCCGCATCTTCGTCACGCGGACGCCGGCGACATGCTCGGTGCCGTCGAACGCCTCGGGCGCCGACAGCCAGACGAACTCGACGCCTTCCTCCTCGGCGTTCTTCACCTCGTTCTGCGAGCCCGGCATGTTGAGCCGGTCGCGGCGATAGAGGCATTTGACCGAATTGGCGCCCTGCCGGATCGCAGTGCGGACGCAGTCCATCGCGGTGTCGCCGCCGCCGATCACGACGATGTTCTTGCCCTCGGCGTTGAGGCTGCCGTCGTCGAACGCCGGCACCGCATCGCCGAAGCTCTTGCGGTTCGACGCGGTCAGGAATTCGAGCGCGTCGATCACGCCCGGCGCGCCGACGCCCGGCGCCTTGATCGCGCGCGGCTTGTAGACCCCGGTCGCGATCAGCAGCGCATCGTGGCGCTGGCGCAAGTCCTCGAGCGACGCGTCGGGACCGACGTTGAAATTGTCGTGGAAGACGATGCCGGCCGCCTTCAGGCGGTCGACCCGGCGCATCACGACATGCTTCTCCAGCTTGAAGCCGGGGATGCCATAGGTCAGCAGCCCGCCCGCGCGGTCGTAGCGATCATAGACATGGACCTCATAGCCCATCGTCCGCATCAATTCGGCGGTGGTGAGTCCGGCGGGGCCGGCGCCGATCACGCCGACCGACTGGCCGCGATCGGGCAGCGGGCTGATCGGCTCGACCCAGCCTTCTTCCCACGCGGTATCGGTGATGAACTTCTCGACCGACCCGATCGTGACCGCGCCGTGACCCGAGAATTCGATCACGCAATTGCCTTCGCACAGCCGGTCCTGCGGGCAGATGCGGCCGCAGATTTCGGGCATGGTCGAGGTGGCGTTCGACAGTTCATAGGCTTCGCGCAGCCGGCCTTCGGCGGTCAGCCGCAGCCAGTCGGGGATATGATTGTGCAGCGGGCAATGCACCGAGCAATAGGGCACGCCGCATTGCGAGCAGCGCGCCGCCTGCTCCTCGGCCTTGGGCACTGCATAACGCTCGGAAATCTCGCGGAAATCCTCAGCGCGCAGCTCCGCCGCGCGCTTCGCCGGATAGGCTTGTCCGGTACCGACGAACTTCAGCATGGGATTTTCGGCCATGGGGACTCCTTGTCATGCTGCATATGCACAAAATGGGCGCCGAGTCACGCGGAAATCCGCGCATGCGTCAGCAAGGCTGTCCTATATATGGAGCGACGGTTTCAACTGTGCGATGAGCCGAGTGCCACGAGTCACAGATAGGTCCGGTTCGGCTCTATCTGTTCATCAACCAGACCAGGGCGACGCTGCCGGCAACGATCCGGTACCAGGCAAAAGGCCCGAATCCATAACGGGTTACGATCGCCATGAAGGCCTTGACGACGATCAGCGCGACGATGAACGACACGACGAAGCCGATGCCGATCAGTCCCAGGCTGTCCGCGGTGATCGCATCGCGATGCTTGAACAATTGCAGCACAGTCGCGCCGGTCAATGTCGGGATGGCGAGAAAGAAGCTGAATTCGGCAGCAGTCTTGCGATCGATGCCGAACGACATCGCACCGAGAATCGTCGCGCCCGAGCGGCTGACGCCGGGAATCATCGCGATGCACTGGACCAGCCCGATCTTGAGCGACTGGCCGGCGGTGACCGCAGCGACGCCGCCGACGTCGCGCGTCTTTGCCAGCCGCTCGATGACCAGGATCGCGACGCCGCCGACGATCAGCGCCCATGCCACGACCACCGCATTTTCCAGCAGCGCGTCGATTTCGTCGCCGAACGCCAGCCCCAGCGCCACCGCCGGCACGAACGCGATCAGCAGGTTGCGCACGAACGCGATCGACCGCGCATCCGCCCGGAACAGGCCGGTCAGCACGTCGAGAAAGGTCCGCCAGTAGAGCACGACGATCGCGAGCACCGCGCCGGGCTGGATCGCGATGTTGAACACCGCCCACCGCGCCGCGTCATAGCCGAGCAGTTCGGTCGCGAGAATCAGATGTCCGGTCGACGAGACCGGCAGGAATTCGGTGATGCCCTCGACGATGCCGAGCAGGATCGCGGTGATGAGATCGGACATGGCGTGTGCCGGGCCTTTCGGTGGTTGAGGTGGTGGCGCGAGAGCGTGACCCTCCCACTGCCGTCATCCCCGCGAAGGCGGGGATCCATGTTGGGAATCGAACGCGATGTCTGCCGGCCGGAGCGCCGGGCCGCGGCCTGCGCCCCTTCGACGACAGCGCGAGACGCGAAGCCCGCCGCTCAGGCCGCGCTCTTGCGCCCGAACCGGCCGTGGCGGCGATACTGAACCAGCCAGCCCGGCGCGACCGCCGCCAGCGGCGTTGCACCGACGCCGAGATCGGCGAGTCCGGCCGCGCCCGGCGCCACGACATTGTCCTGCTGCAGCATCAGCCACTGGTCCCACGTCATCGGCGCGCCCGGCGCCCAGCCGCCCAGCCGTGCCATCGCCGCCGCCGCCGCATCGGGAAGCTCGACGAAGGTCGGGTTGCGTCCGGTCTCGGCGGCGATCCAGTGGTTGAGCTCGGCCATGGTCAGCACGTCCGGTCCGCCCAGTTCATAGGTCTTGCCGGCGTGCGCCGCCGGGTCGGACAGTGCCGCGAGGATCGCGCGCGCCACGTCGCCGACGTACACCGGCTGGAACTTCACCGGCCCGCGGATGATCGGCACCACCGGCAGGCCGATCAGCCCGGCGAAGCGGTTCACGAAGCCGTCCTCGCGTCCGAAAATGATCGAGGGCCGCAGGATCGTCGCAACCGGAAAAGCCGCGCGGACCTTCGCCTCGCCCTCGCCCTTCGATCGGCCATAAGCCGAGGGCGACTCGGGGTCGGCGCCGATCGCCGAAATCTGCACCAGCGCCGAGGCGCCGGCGTCTGCCGCCGCTGCTGCGACGTTGGCAGCGCCGTCGACATGGAGGGCCTGGAAGTCGCCTTTCAGGATGCCGACGAGATTCACGACCGCGTCGGATCCCTGCAAGGCACGCGCGAGGCTCTCCGGCTTGCGCACGTCGGCCGCCGCGAACTGCATCTGTCCCAGCCCGCCCTGCGGCTTCAGATACCATGCCCGCCGCGGATCGCGCTCGGCGATGCGGACGCGGGCGCCGGCCTTCAGCAGCGCGCGCGCCGCATAGCGGCCCAGAAATCCGCCACCGCCGACCAGCGTGACCAGCCTGTTCTCGATGCTCACACGACACTCCCGATGTTGCGCCGCACCCTTGCCCCACGCCGATGGCCGTTGACAAGAGCGCCGACGTTCCGCTAGGCGCGCCAACCTACCCCGTGCCCAGATGGCGGAATTGGTAGACGCACCAGCTTCAGGTGCTGGCGATCGCAAGGTCGTGGAGGTTCGAGTCCTCTTCTGGGCACCACTTCCTCTTTCACCCCACGGATTTCAGACAATGCGTGGAAGGTGACAAGGTCGGCCCGATCGGGCCGGGGCCTTCACGCTGAACCGATCCCCGATGACCCCTGATGTTCCCGTTCGGTAATTGTCAGTGCGCGATGGCAAAGTGCGCAAGATAAATTCCCGATCGGGATTAAACTGTTGTGGCTGCGGATTGTACGACCTATGTTCCCGATCGGGAATATGGACAGTCACGCTCTCGGCACGATCGTTTGCCAGGAACGCAAGGTGCAAGTTTTGCGGCAGCAGGAACTCGCCGCCGCCAGCGGCGTCGGTGTGCGAAGATTGAGGCTCTCGTGCTTGAGCGCGACGCCCCGATGTTCGATCGGCGTTTCCGGAATCCTGAAGCGGGCGCCACGCGGCATCAGCAGCCACTCGACACCTTCCCTCACGATCGCGCTTTTTTGGCTCACAGAGGCGAGTGCGGTCAGGCGGCGGGGCGGCGGACATACCAGCTGATCATGTTCGATGAGCGCGGCATAGCCGAGCAGCTGTGCATTACGTGGCCGGCCTGGCAGATCGGTCGGCAATTTCGCTCCAAACGACTCGGTTGTCTCGGGGAAAAGCCGGAATGCGCACGGAAAAGTCCAAAATCAATCGACCGCGCTGCTTTTTCTCGAATGCTGAGCAGAAAAATCGAAAATGCGACTGTGTGCTACGGGATACTCGAAAGCAGCACGGAAATCGCCAAATCCAGTGTGGGTTCGAGACTGTTCCCGAAATACTCCGTGCCCCCGCATGCCGGGCCGGCCGGTACGCGTCGCCCACGATGCGTGATGACTCCGCTGTTCCCAAAATTGGCGAGCACTTGCCAAATAGTTCGCGTCGTCCGCGACCCGTGATGCCCCCACCGCCGTCAGCCCGCGAACCGCGTCGCCATCTCCTTCAGCGCCGCGACCAGCACATCCATCTGCCCCACATCGTTGACGAACGACGGCGCCACCCGCACGCAGGCGCCTTTCGCCACGCCCTTGCGCTCGACGGTGAAGATGCGGTGGCGGTCGAACAGCGCCTGGCGCAGCGCGACATTGTCCGCCGGCGTCGTCCGGCCGCGAATGCGGAACGCGGTGATGCCGGCGTGCAGCACCGGATCGGCCGGCGTCAGGATGTCGAAGCGCCGGTCGTCGCGCAGCGCCTCGGCCCAGCGATCGCGCAGATGGCGCAGCCGGTGCGCCTTGGCGGCCAGCCCGATCGACTCGTGGACGGAGATCGCGTCGGGCACCGTCAGCATCGCCGCGAAATTGACCGTGCCGGTGTGGACGCGCGCGTCGATGCGGTCGCTCGGGGTTTCGAGCAGCGACGGATCGATGTCGCCGATACGGTCCCGGCGGACATAGACCAGGCCGACGCCCAGCGGACAGGCGATCCATTTGTGGAGATTGAGGCCGGCGAACGCGACGCCGAGATCGCGCAGCGAGAATTCGACCTGGCCCAGCGCATGGCCGACGTCGAGCAGCACGTCGACGTCGCGCGACCGCGCCAGCGCGACGATCTCGGCGACCGGCGGGATCAGCCCGGTGCGATGGCTGAGCTGGGTCAGCAGCATCAGCCGGATCGCCGGGTTCGCCGCCAGCGCCCGGTCATAGGCATCGATGATCGCCTGCCGGCCCGCCGGCTCGGGCAGGTCGATCCGCACCACCCGCACGCCGCGCAGCCGCGCCAGCGACTCCATGCCGGCCTGCATCGCGTCATAATCGAGATCGGCGTAGAGCACGGCGTCGCCCGGCTTCAGGCGGTTGTAGCCGCCGATCAAGGTCGCCATCGATTCGCTGCCGCCGCGGGTGAAGGCGATCTCGCTCGGGTCGACGCCGAGCAGCGCGGCGGCGCGGGTCCGGACCGCCACGAGATCCTCTTCGTAAGCGCCGCGCGTATAGAGCGTGGTCTCGCGATTGATCCGGTCGACGCGCTGCTCATAGGCAAGGCGGACGCTGCGCGGCATCGCGCCGAAATGGCCGGCCTCGAGCTGGATGATGCCGGCCGGCGGCGCATCATGGAGCGCGGCGACGCGCGCCCAATGCGCCTCGTCGCGGGCGAGCAGGGCAGGATCCGGCGCGCGGCCGGCGTGCGCGATCGCCGGCAGCGCCGGCGCCGCGGCAACGGTGGCGAGGAGCGCGCGTCGGGAAAGGTCCATGGTCTGCCGCCTGTGCCGGGAGGGTCGAACGCGACGACTATGGCGGGGTGACAAAAAAATTGACACAGCAGTGTTGCCCTAAGGCAACAGATATGGTACAAAATAGGAACACACGAGAAATTTATGATCTTCCTGCTGGACAAATCTGGCCACAAAGTCAAAAATACTCCCAGCGAAATTGGAGATGCGCGATGTCGACGGTGTTAAGAAGGACGACGTCACCCAAGCAAGGTCGGTTGCGCCAGGCGTTTGAAAAGCGCCTTCTGGCGTCACTTCCCGCCGCGCCGAGTCAATTCTCCAGACTCCGTCAGCAGGCCGGCCTCACAGTGCTCGATGCAGCAAAAGCTCTCGGTTACGAGAGCAGGCAGGTCTATCGTTGGGAGAGGGGAGAGAGCGTTCCTCGCGCAAGTGTGATCTCGGCGCTCCGCGCCCAAATTCCCAACAAGCCCGGCAAGGCTGAGGAAGATTTTGATTTCTCGTTCATTGATTTATTTGCCGGAATTGGTGGACTTCGCAGAGGATTCGAAACTATAGGTGGTCGCTGCGTATTTACATGTGAGTGGGACCGCTATTGCCAGGCAACGTACCGCGCGAACTTCCCTGATGATGATCATGATATTTTCGCAGATATTCGTCAGATTGTCGCCGAAAACGTCCCTGATCACGACGTTCTTCTCGCGGGATTCCCCTGTCAGCCGTTCTCGATTGCGGGTGTTTCAAAGAAGAATGCCCTTAATCGTCCGCACGGCTTTGCCTGTGACACGCAGGGCACGCTCTTCTTCGATGTCGAGCGCATCATTGCGGCGAAGAAGCCAGCCGCATTCGTGCTTGAGAACGTCAAGAATCTGCTCAATCACGATAAGGGCCGGACGTTCGCGGTCATTAAGGACGTACTTGAGAATAAATTGGAATACGACATTGATTTCAAGGTCGTAGATGCGCGTTCGTGGGTACCTCAGCATCGCGAACGCATCTTTATCGTGGGCATCCGACGCGATCTCCGTACCAAATTTTCCTTCGACGATTTTGTTGTGCCGGACCCGCGTGAGGGACCGAGGCTCAGATCGATTCTGCATCCCGAGAATGGCAGTGAGAAGGGCGAGCTACCCTTTACGATGCACGACGGGATGGTGGCGGCGAAGTACACATTGACCGAACATCTATGGAAATATCTTCAAGCCTACGCCGAGAAGCATCGCCTGCGGGGTAATGGCTTCGGCTTCGGACGGTTCGGACCAGGAGATGTCGCCCGTACCCTGTCTGCCCGCTACTATAAGGATGGTTCAGAGATTCTGATCAGCCGCGGCGAGGGCACACCTCGCCGTCTCACCCCCCGCGAGTGCGCGCGCCTCATGGGGTTCGACGCACCCGGCAAATCCGAGTTCATCATCAAGGTCTCGGATATGCAGGCCTATAAGCAGTTCGGAAATTCCGTAGCAGTGCCGGCGGTGGCCGCAGTGGCCACTTACTTCAAACCGTTCCTCGAGCGGGCCCTTGCCCGGACGAAGAGCGGCGCCGCGCGCGAAGAGGAACGCACCAGCTGAGCGACGTTCACACTCGGGAGCAGCGTTCGCGAAACATGGCGGCCGTCCGCGGCCGTGACACCAAACCCGAGCTCGCTTTGCGTCGAACCCTGCATGGGCTAGGGTTTCGCTACAGGCTCAACGTTCGTGCGCTCCCAGGTACCCCCGATCTCGTGTTCCCGGCACGCCGGGCGCTGATTTTCGTGCATGGCTGTTTCTGGCACGGCCATGACTGTCCCCTGTTCGTACTGCCGCGTGCGCGCAGGGAATTCTGGCTGGACAAGATCGGCCACAACCAACTCCGCGATCGCCGACACCATGACGCGTTGTCGGGAGCCGGATGGCGGATCGGAACGGTCTGGGAATGCGCGATGAGGGGAAGGGCAAGCCCCGGCGTGGCTGCTACCTCGGCGCAGGTTGCGGAATTCCTGCGGGATCTACAATCATCCGAAATGTACTTCCGCGATACGGGGGTCCATCGTGGCAGCGGACATCCTCCGGCACTGTCGGACCGATTCGGGTCAGGCTCCCTGGCAGTATCCGGCGAAGGCAGTCTTGACCGACACAATGACTGAGCCTCATCATCGAGGGAAATCCTGCAGGATCACACTCAGTGGCGCTTACTGATCTTCCCGACTGGTTAGACGAACAAAGTCGTCCGCCGACTGCGTGGTTCGTGAAGAGGCTACAGGCCAACGATACGCTCGCCGCCGGATCGCATCAGGCAGGCCCATACCTCCCCAAAGACTTCCTGTTCGCCGTCTACCCTCAGCTCAGGAACGTAGAGTCAAAGAACCCGCGCATCGAAATTGACATCTACATCGACTCCCAGGGCGACCACCGCCGCGTGCGCGCAATCTGGTATAATAATCGCCACCATGGGGGCACGCGGAACGAGACGCGTATCACCGGCTTTGGCGGCGGCAGATCTGACCTCCTCGATCCCGAAAGTACTGGCGCGGTCGCCGTGCTTGCGTTCGACATGAGTGATCAGCCCGCACCCGCTTGCCATGTCTGGGTATGCCGGGATGACACCGAGTGCGATCTTGTGGAAGCGGTCGTGGGCCGTGTGGATCCCGGGACACCCGTCGTCTGGGCGACGGAGGACACCACTGACCCTGACCGCTTTCGTCTGCGTACGAGTCGAACGAAGACTCCGGCAGGCAATCCCGACAAAAAAGCGTCGGATGCAGACGAAGCAACCGATGGAGAAGCGCCCTCGATCGAAACACTGGTACGACGATCGGCGGTTCTGCAACCCCTCGCCAGCCAGTCGGTTGATATCCGCCTACTCCGACGGCACGAACGCTTCATTGAACTTTTCAGGCAGTCCGAGCAGGACGTTTACGCCGCACGCGCTAGGAATGGATTCTCGGACATTGCCTCGCTGCTGGAAACCGCCGAGCGGATCAGACTCGACCGGCAGGCCACGGGCGACGACGGTGTCGCTCTGCAGCTCCGCCAGTTGTTCGAAGAGGAAGGGCTGACAGAGGGCGCAGCCTTCTCATTCAGACCCGTTGTCGGGAGTGAGCGGACACCGGATTTCGTGTTTCCGGCGATCGGCAGCAATTACGCGGCGGTGAATGGCGGCACTTTGCTTCTCGTTGAACCGGCCATCCGCGACCGGTGGAAAGCCGCGGTCGAGGGGATTGGCGCACCCGTTGTCCATGTCCTGACGCTGCAGCGGGGGGCGAGCAACGCCCAGTTTGACGAGATGACCGCGGCCGGAATCATTCTGGTAGTGCCCGCACGTCTGCACGACACCTATCCGACCGAAGTCAGGAGTCAGCTCGTAACGCTTGAGAGTTTCATCGCGGATGTTCGGCACCTGCAGCAACCCTCATTTGGCGGCAGCTCACCTCAACTCTGATTTCGACGGCTGGGCGACTGTCCACCGAGTTCGCGAAGCTGCTCGACCGAAGCGGGAGGGACGAAGCGGTGCGCCATCCCGTGGCAGTTGGGACAGAGCGGAACGAGGTCACTTGCCGGATTGACCCTGTATCCCGGGCCGAGTTCCGAGACCGGGATCACGTGATGAACGTGGATGAAACCCCGGCCAGCTTCCCCGAAAGCCCGCCCGAAATTGAACTCGCATACCAGACAGCTGTCGCCATGCAGCTCGATACAGGCCGCCCTATTGATGCGGCTCCTCTCATATCTGTTCACTTCGATGCGGACGCTGGCCCCTTCCGGCAGCCCTTCCGGATTGAGCGCGGCTTCGGGCTCAAGCTCCTCCACAGGCATCAGCGAAAGTGCCAGACTCAGATAGCGCTGTACCCAGACGCGCAGCTCCATGTCATTGGCTGCGTCGTCCTCCGTGTTCACCACCGCCGGCGATTTAACGAGACTCAGACCGACGCGGTGCCATTCGGACGGCCATCCGGAGAGATCGTGCGGGTTGAGCTCGATCCCGTCCACCTTAAGCGAAACAGCTGCCTTGGACTCGACGCAGATTCGCGCCAGACCGAGGAACGTCGGACGGGCGCCTTCATCGGCCTCGCCCATCGCCATTACCAGTGGCCCCGCGAACGCGCCGGGGGTCAGCGAAAGCGTGATGCTTCTCCAGCCGAGCGCCACGTCCACGGCAAACGCAATCTCGCGGGGAACTCCCACGGGCCTCAGTTCGAACGCCGGCCAGCCGCCGGCCACCTGTTTCGAGACGGCGGTGAACCCCAACCCGAATTCCTGCGTCAGCTGTCCGGCAAGCCTGTGAATGTCAGGCTGCCACATCGCCCATTTCCGGCTCCGGGAGATCTTCCACCAAGCGACGCAGGATGCGGGACACTTCAAACCGCACTTCTTCGAAGTGTCGGGCGGTGGCATCGCTGATCGTGCTCAGCTCGGCCATGCAAAGGCCCCACAGGAGCGAGTCCATCCCCTGGATGGTCACGCCACTCTGAAGATTCGGAACATACACCTTGTGATAATAGGGGTGGGAGGTGTTGATACGGACAGCCTTGTGACCGTCGATAATGGTCGGTTCGAACAGGGCGCCATCGTCAAGCGTGTCGACGGGCTGGACGAAGACTTCGCCGGGCTTCTGCGCCGTGCCGATCTTCAGCTTGATCCGGAACGAGCCGTTCTTGTTGGTCACCTGCGCATCGCCGGTGTTGGGATCGCGAATGTCCACACGCGCGGTGTCGATCGAGCCTTCCTTGGAGGCGATGTTGCGGTTTGACGAGTCGTGCGAGTCGCCGGCTTTTTTTTGGGCGTCCTTCCGACGGCCTTGACGGTAGCGGTTATTCGCTTCGCGCCGAGGTGCGGTCAGAAGCTCATCCTTGATCGCGATCCAGAGATCCTCGTTGAGGCTGATCTGCGATTTTTTGAAATCGATGTCGAAAACCTCGTCGAGTTCGTGGGTGAACGAGAATTCGGCGCGGAGCAGCGTACCGTGCGGCTCTTTGGTGTACATGCCGAGCCAGGTCGCATCCTGAATAAGGCGGTTTTCCCGATAGATATACAAGCCTTGGGTATCGTTACCGAGGCGCGATTTCTTGAATGCCGATTCGGAAGTGAACTCCTCTTTCCGGGGGAGGATGTAGGCACGGAACGTAATCTGCGGCTTCTTTCCGCCCGGTGCTTCAATCGTCACAACTTCGTCGGCGACCTTATCCGAGCTGCCGACGCAGAACGGATCCCACGGAAGCACCTTCTCGTCATTCACGCGAATTTGCAGCGTCGGAGCGCGGTCATCTGAGGGATCAAGAAAACGCTGAAACACCATCGCGAGGTGTTCCCGCAGACTCCTCACGGCGCGATCGAGCGCGTTCTGTGCTGCCGTTCCGGCTGGGGTTACATAGTCCTTGATGAGGCGATCGACCTGCTGCCAGAGCACAACGGTACCCGGTCGGCCGGGTGCGATCGCCTGCAGATGATCGAGAGCCTCAGCATCGGCGTGGTCGTCGACGAGCAACTCCCAGCCGTTGTCTGCGACGTGCCGCAAATCCCAGGTTGCCTGCAGCGGAGTCATGTCGGATGTGCTTCTCGAAATAACCGAGAGGCGGCGGCAGAAAGCGGTGGACGCGGTCTTCAGCCCCAGACCAAATTTGCCAAGGCTGGAAGGATCGGAACGTCGCCGCGACCCGTAGGTCATGGCATTCAGCAGGCCGGCGCGATCCATTCCATCGCCGTTGTCGGCAATCGACACGCGCACATTGCTGCGCAGATCCATGAGGATCTGCAGGTCAATCACGCTCGCCTTTGCGGCGATCGAATTATCGACGATATCGGCAATGGCAGTGTTGAACTTGTAGCCGGTGTCTCTGAGGCTCTCGATCGTCCGCTCGGGATCGGGCGGCACCTGCACTTTTTCAATCGTCATTCGTCGTCCTCTTCCTCAATCGTTAACGCGGACCACCTTCCAGTGGCCGCCCAGCTTAAGCACCCCATCCCTGATCCGCTTCGGCTGCGCGCGGTGGTAGTGCACCGAATAGCCCTCCTCGTCGCGATGCTCGAGAATCAGATCATCACCGGCTTTCAGCCCGGCTTGGCGCAGAAAGGGAGTCATGCGGGTCAGCCGGAATTCGTTACGCGTACCCCCGAACCACCTGCCATTGTAATAGATGAAGGCGAATTCCCACTGCTGGCCTGCCTCACCTCGAAAGAAAAGGTGATGCCGTGGATTTTTCACCTCATTGGAAAGCGGCGGGAAAAAGCCGAGGATACCAGGGTCCTTGGGCACGAGAATGCCGGCTTGGTGCCCACCGGTTTCGCCGGTGTCATTTGCGCTCAGTGTCTTTGCAATTCTTCGCACCGGTTGTTCCTCAGCTCATCGATATCGGTGAAGCTCTGAGCGCCCGGCCGATATCTGCCATATCGGCATCAGATCCTTCGACCCCGATCACAGCAGTGCCCGAAAGTTCGCGTTTGCGAGCGAGGCGATCGTTGACAGCCTCCTCAACGGAATTCCCGAAAAACAGCCGATGTACCGTCACCGGGCGCGTCTGCCCGCGACGGTGCGCGCGTGCTGACGCCTGGTCCTCGACCGCCGGATTCCATTCCAGATTATAATGAACCACGTGCGTCGCCGCCGTAATATTCAGACCCACACCCGCCGCTCTGGGATTGAGCGCAAGCAGTGCCGGTCCCGTCTCGGCGGAGAATCTGTCCACAATCGTCTGACGGATTTCCACGGGCGTCGAGCCGTTGATCGTGTCGGCCATTACTCCATAATTCTGCCGGGCGATATCGACGATCTTTGCCGCTATGCGGTTATAGGACGTGAAAACGAGAATTTTCTGCCTGCTCGCGAAAACTTCGTCGACGATCTCAAACAGGCGCGCGAGCTTGCTGAATCTCAGCGCCATTTCGTTTGACCAGGGCACGTCATCAAGCAGCATCGGATGCGCACAGTACATCCGCAGCCGCGTTAGTGCCACAAGTGTCGCGGCACCGCCATATTCAGCGAGCGTATCTAACCGAATTCGCTCGTAGTCCGTGGCCTCATCCTCGGTCAGCGAAAGAACCTGTGGGATGTTGATCCGCTCCGGAAGATCCTTCGCGACTTCGGAAACCAGCCGGCGCAGCATGATTGGCGTGACGAGCGGCTCAAGGCCGGCAGCGCCGTCAAGGTCGTCCTGAAACCGTTGCTCGAAGGCAGCGACATCGCCGAGAAGTCCCGGGACCGCGAAGTCGGCGAGCGACCACAGGTCGCGCAACCGGTTCTCCACGGGGGTGCCTGTGACCGCAATGCCCGACCGTCGCGGAAGCTGGCGTACGGCCTGCGAACGTCTGGTATCTGGGTTCTTGATCGCCTGCGCCTCGTCGAGCACGACGATGCGCCAGTCGATCATACGAAACATACTCCCGTCGCGAACTACCGTGTCGTACGAGGTAATTGTTACGTCATACGGTTCCAGAACCCGGTAGTCGCCCGTGCGGCGTGAACCCTGGTGAATGTGCGTTTTCAGCGCAGGCGCAAACTTCGCGAGTTCCCTGCGCCAGTTCTCGAGAAGGGTGGTCGGCGCAACGATCAGCGAGGGCGCCGCATGATCCCGCTCCGGAGAGGCGAGAAGCGCAATGATCTGGATAGTCTTACCCAAGCCCATTTCATCGGCGAGGATCGCACCGAGTCCCTCACGCCAGAGAAAACTCAGCCATTGCCAGCCGTCTTTCTGGTAAGGATAGAGCTGCCCCGTGAAGGAAACTAGCTCACCTTCATCGCGCCGGACAGCCAGGCTGGGCTGAATATTGCGCCCTGCAGTATCGTCACCGATCCGGGCGGTCTTGCCCATGGCACCGCGTAGCGCGAGGTACTGGCGCAGTGACAGGGGACCGGGTCTGACAACGCCCGCCGCGGCGAGGATGCCTTCGATCTCCTTCTGTGCGTCCGGCGCCAGAGGATACCAGACATCCTCGATCATCAGGTGATCGGGATGGCCTTTCCACGTTCCGAACGGGCCGGTTGCTCCGGCGCGTCCCCTAGCCCGGATGTGACAAAACAGCCCTCCGTCGTCGGCGTCGTCGTCCTGATCAATGATCAGATCGAGAAATGCCGGATACCGGGAGTGTCTGACTGAGCCCGGTTCGATCTGGAGGGCCGATCCCCGGAATGACACGTCGCCGTCAAAAGCCAGCCCATATATCTCCTCGGCCGTCAGGCAGACCTCCTCGCCATCAATGTCGAGATACAGAATACCCGACCGGATGAGCCAGCGGGCAGACTTCGTTTGCGACGCCGTCATCGCCAGGCGCTGAAATAGGTCGTCATCAAATTCGAACCTGCTTCATCCCCGAACCCGTGAGCTGGATCCGCCGGTCACGGACGGTATCCGGCGACGCCGGCTGATCAGTCACAGGCATCTCGAAACCTTCCTCTATCATCCTGCCGAACAGGTGCCGAAGAGCGTTCCGCTCCGAGGGCGGTAGCGCAAACTGAGAGCGACTCACCCGCCGCAGCGCCGCGTCCGATTTCGGACTCAACAGGACATGCTTACGGGCAAACGCCGCCACTTCGTCCGTCCGGCCTGCGAGCGCCACCATCAGCCGGTCCATTTCAATGTCAAGATCGATCCGCCGCACCGCCTTCTCATCACGAACGATTTCCTTCTGATCTTCGCGATCGAGCATGATCGCCTCAGGAAGTTCGGGAAGGTCGAATTCGGTCCTGGCAATCGTTGCCCAGCATGCCTGCTGTTTGGCGAACTCGCCGACGTTGCGCACGTTTTCCGGCGCATCGCGCAGCTTCGCAGCAATCTGCGGCGCAAGCGTCTCAAGAACCACCCGAAGCTCTTCCGGAACCTCCTGCTGGTTCCACACGAACTGAAGATTGAGTCCTGACTTGCCAAGTTTCCGAAGATGATGCTGCAGCCATGCAATCGTATACGCCACGGTCTGCGATTTGTGACCCCGATCCGAACGATACCAATCCGAGCTGCCGATCATGCGATCGGTCCATCGAAAAATCAGCGCGCGCGCCGCCGCGCTCCGAAACCAGCCGTCGTTGAACGAAAGCGGCGAGGTTTCCCATTCCTTCGCGATATGCTCCGCAAACGCGAGGAAGCACTTCTGAGCACCTAGACATACCGTGTGCGGTCTGGCTACAAAGGCCAGCTCGTATTTCGCCAGATCCGTTTTCTCGATCAGCTGAGTCTTCGGAAATTCCGCTTCAAAGCGCCGACGCTCGGAAGGTGTACCCCGCGCCCTGGCGTCCCGGTACTGACCGCGGGCGCGTTCGTAGAACCACTTCTGCCCAACCAGAGCGCCCGCGCGCGGCGGCGGCGCAACGCGGCGTGAAATCTGTTCCATCGTCACGTGGAAGGGGTGCCCGGAGAAAAAATCAGCCTCGCTGATCCGGTTCTGCGTGTTTGCAAAGCGGGAAATGCGTGGCACTACTTCTTCCACGAGCTGCGGCTGAACTACGGAGAGTTTCATCTGGACGAAGACGTTCTCAAGGCTCGCGCCCTGATCGCGCGCGTGCAGAATTGAAGCGGTGGTCTGGCCACCGTTCACGATCTGCAGATCCTCAATCCCCGCAATACCCAGCATGCCGCCGGGCAGCCGTTCGGTCCGGACCGCCGTGGCGGTTGCCGTCAGACCATTGTTGTATGCGAAGAACATCTCGGGCGTATCTCGGAGTGTTGCAATGATGGCCTTGTTCACCTTTGTCCGCGCCTGAAGAAAGGTCCGCACGTTCTGCTCAAGCAGCCGCGGGCCATAAAGGCCATAGATTTCTGCGAGCACCTCGCCCGGGAGCGCGATCAGGTAGGACTGGTAGCCGCCGGCGCCGGCGGATGCCGGGAGGCACGGCACAGGACCATTAGCAAGGGCAGAGAGATCGATCTCAATAGGCTCGACCGTTCCCTTTGACCGGGCGATCGCGGTAAGGCGCACGAAGTCGAGCACATTCGAAACGACTGGGCGGCCGGCGATTTCACCCGAAAGTTCGGGAGGCTTTCTCGTCGACAGACGCGCGTTCGAGAAGATCAGGATCTGGACGCGTTTCAGTAGGGCGGGCTGCATTGCGATAGCGCCGCCGGCGATGTCTTCCGGTGATCCGGCAACGATCGTGTCGATGACGCCGGGCTGCATGATATGCTCGACGAATCGTCGTGCACGCAGGCTGAGCGAATCAAGCTGCGCTGCGTTCAGCGTCTCAAGCTCTTCTCCGTCACGCGGATCGCAGATGGCAACGAAAAGGATTCCCCGCTCCGGGTCGAACGCAGAACCGTCAATACGATAGCCGTTTCGCCCGTCCTGCAGGACTTCGCTCGGTGTAAGGTCGGGGCAATCGCCATTCTCCGCGGCGAGTTCGGCATAGGCATTGAAGAACGCACTTCTGAACGTTTCCGCGGACGCTTCAACGAGCGTGCGGAGATCAGACATAAATTCCTGATACTCAGCATTGAGCGTATCGTCAACCATGCCATCTCCCGGAAAGGGAATCTATCCATATTGCTGCACCATTGCCACGTAAAAGTTGTCGGCTTCTCAACGCGCATCCGTAACGGATGAATGTCTTTCACCCTTCCCGGGACCGGAGCGCAAACCCATTGATCACGTGTAATTCGCTTGGACAGAGTCCACTGACGATGCCAACTTCACGGAAACAATACCGAGGGAGGAGTGCCGATGGGCGACGAGGATACGGTCAGCGCATTGCTCAACGAGTTTCTCGACGGTCTGGCGTCCGAGGAAGCGGCCATCGCAATGCGGCTCACGGTAGATGCGCTGGGTCTGTCCCTCCGCGTTGCGGTCAACGAACTGGACTGGTACCTCTACAACTACGCAAGAGAGGCCGAAACAACGCGCGAGCAGAACCAGCATTATTATATAATGTCGCTCGGCGTGACGCGCCTGATCTCGGTTATGTTTCGTGCCCATGCGGATTTCAGCGTTCCGACCATCACGCTGCGGCGGCAGATTGAGCTCTCAAAACAGATCCTCGAGATTGCTGCTCATCTGGGCTTCATCGAGCACGGTCGCAGGAATGCCAACATGGTTCGAGCAGGTCTGAGCAGACTGATCCGCAACCCGAGCGGCCGGTATGAGTTCATCCTCCTTTCCAGCATTTTGGATGAGGCGGCCCATGAGCGTGACGTCGAAGCCCATTTTCGCCATGAAACCCGCCGTCTCCGCCAGGAGCTTCTGGAAAGTGCGCAGGGCCAGAAAATCGCCGCCTCGCTTACTGACCTGCTTGAAGAAAATGTGTTTGTGTTTGCAGAACATTTCATGGGGTACGACGCCCACCCGATGCTGGACGAGCATTATTTTCAGCTCGCTTGGAGTGAGCTGAGGGAGACACCCGGATTCGATTCGTTCAATGAGCTGAGAACCTTTGGCGGCATCTGCTTTCTGAAATACCTGCTCGGTGCCGCCTATCTGAATTCGCTATGCCTGAAGCATGAAGCCTTCAGCCGGGCGATGACGAGGAAACATCCGGGAATCAGGATGGAAGATATTCTATCGATAACGTCGGTACGTGCGGAGTTCGTCTCAACGATGCGCGATGCTCTCAACATTTTCGGACTCGATTATAAGAACTACACGATGATCAATCTTGAGGAGGCGTGGCGGATCTACGATGTCCTCGCCATCACGCGGAGGAACGTCGATCTGCTTGATCGTCCCCTCGCGCCGTTGCCATGTCTCGTCGAATTCTCCGACTCCGCTGTCATCAAATTCGTTGCCGGACGGCACAGACAGATGGAGTTTCTTCTCAACTCGCTTCGGCGTGCCTTTCCCCGAGAATATGATGGAAATCAGCGATTTCGCGAGGGGTCGCTGCAGCGCGCTCTAGAGAAGCTGCTGGGTGATGCCTTTCCGGGTCTCGAATTCCGCCGAAACGTCAAGTTGCGATGCAAGGGCCGGGTGCTGACGGATGTTGATCTGGCGGTCATTGATCGCCGGTTCGGAGACCTTTTTCTGGTGCAGATCAAGTTCCAGGACCGCCCTAGCCAGGATTTCCGCACGGAGGCGTCGAGAGTGGACCGGTTTCGTACAGAAGCTGTTCGCTGGCTTTCTACGGTTGATCAGTGGCGGGAGCGAGGAGATGCCGCGGCGCTGAAATCGACTTTCCGGGTTCCGCGCGATCTCGCCATCACCCGGATAAGAAAGCTTGTGTTAGCACGTCATCACGCCTGGCCTCTGCGCAACGTCCAGCTGGACGATGACACCGCCTACGCAACCTGGGATCAGTTCGTTAATGCCGTCATGCTCATGGAAGAACAGCAGGGAGACTTTCGTACCCTCAACGGACTCTTTGGTATCCTCCGCAGCCATATTGTCGGCATCGCTCCCCGCCATCATGAGGATGAGGAACCCGTTGAGTTCGTTCTCAACAATCTGAAATTCGCTGTTCTTCAGGAGAGCGGCGGCCGGGCGGGGGGATAGATTCATGCCCGAACGACGCGTCTGGTCATTTCTGACGATCGAAGGTGCAGTACCGTGGCAATGACGGCTACGAAGACCTGACGCTTAACTCGCGAACGTCCCGGAGATCGAGGATCGTAAGGAGCGGCTGCCGATGCTGCTCAAACTCTACTGCCGCAAGAAGCAGCCGCTTCTCGATCGGTTCAGCCCGTTCGAGCGCGAGGAACTGCGCGTCGTCGATCAACTCGTCGGCACGCCGAATCTGATGTTTTCGGCGCCAGCGCGGGTCTGGCGTCGCGCGATCCGGGAACCGCCCAAATTCTTGGCAGATTCGTGGAGGTGAAAGCGAACGGGCCGGAGTTCATCACTCTCTGTCGGCGACGATACCGCTCCGCACAACCGCCTCTAGTGCAGCGAGATCGGCGTCAGGGATCTCCGGAATGTTTGCGCATCGGCGACCATCCATTGTCCTGCGCCAGAACGGGACTGACTTCCACAATTGCATTTTGATGAAGTAAGCGTTTCGCGAAGACCCGCGCGAGGGCCGTCAGCCCGCGAACCGCGTCGCCATCTCCTTCAGCGCCGCGACCAGCACATCCATCTGCCCCACATCGTTAACGAACGATGGCGCCACCCGCACGCAGGCGCCTTTCGCCACGCCGTTGCGCTCGACCGTGAAGATGCGGTGGCGGTCGAACAGGGCCTGGCGCAGCGCGACATTCTCCGCCGGTGAGGTCCGGCCGCGGATGCGGAACGACGTGATGCCGGCGTGCAGTGCCGGATCGGCCGGCGTCAGGATGTCGAAGCGCCGGTCGTCGCGCAGCGCCTCGGCCCAGCGATCGCGCAGATGGCGCAGCCGGTGCGCCTTGGCGGCCAGCCCGATCGATTCGTGGACGGTGATCGCGTCGGGCACCGTCAGCATCGCCGCGAAATTGACCGTGCCGGTGTGGATGCGCGCGTCGATGCGGTCGCTCGGGCCTTCGAGCAGCGACGGATCGATGTCGCGGATACGGTCCCGGCGGATATAGACCAGCCCGACGCCCAGCGGACAGGCGATCCATTTGTGGAGATTGAGGCCGGCGAACGCGACACCGAGATCGCGCAGCGAGAATTCGACCTGGCCCAGCGCGTGGCCGACGTCGAGCAGCACGTCGACGTTGCGCGCCCGCGCCAGCGCCACGATCTCGGCGACCGGCGGGATCAGCCCGGTGCGGTGGCTGAGCTGGGTCAGCAGCATCAGCCGGATCGCCGGGTTCGCCGCCAGCGCCTGGTCATAGGCGTCGATGATCGCCTGCCGGCTCGCCGGCTCGGGCAGGTCGATCCGCACCACCCGCACGCCGCGCAGCCGCGCCAGCGACGCCATGCCGGCCTGCATCGCGTCATAATCGAGATCGGCATATAGCACGGCGTCGCCCGGCTTCAGGCGGTTGTAGCCGCCGATCAAGGTCGCCATCGATTCGCTGCCGCCGCGGGTGAAGGCGATCTCGGCCGGGTCGACGTCCAGCAAGGCGGCGGCGCGGCTCCGGACCGCCACAAGATCCTCTTCGTAAGCGCCGCGCGTATAGAGCGTGGTCTCGCGATTGATCCGGTCGACGCGCTGCTCATAGGCAAGGCGGACGCTGCGCGGCATCGCCCCGAAATGGCCGGCCTCGAGCTGGATGATGCCGGCCGGTGGCGCGTCGTAGAGCGCGGCCACCCTGGCCCAATGCGCTTCGTCGCGGGCGAGCAAGGCGGGATCCGCCGCGCGGCCGGCGTGCGCGATCGCCGGCAGCGCCGGCGCCGCGGCAACGGTGGCGAGGAGCGCGCGTCGGGAAAGGTCCATGGTCAGCCGCCTGTGCCGGAAGGGTCGGGTGCGACGACTATGGCGGCAGGGTGGAAGCGCAGCGAATGCAAATTGCGCGGTCGCGCGCCAGCGCAAGGGTCAATGCGCGGAGGCGCATCGGGATCGTCTCCGCTGCGGCGACGGTGGCCGGAGGCGGCCGAAACCGTGCTCGTCGCGTGCACCTGTTATGCAGCGATTCCGACCTGTTACGACATCGAAATCGGCCTGTTATGCAAAAACGCTTCCCCTGTTCCGTCGCATAACAGGTGAACCTCCACTCTTCGGGTCAAGTTCATGTAATTAAAAGAGAATCTGTCTGGAGGACAGCACGGAAAGGTTCGATTTCCCCTGTTTCGAGCGCAAATCGTCCAAATCGCCCTGTTATGCTGCTTTTCGGTCCCGGCAATCCCGCCACCAAGGCCCGTTGAACCGCTGGTTTCAGGTCGAACCCCCTACACCGCCGTCCCGACCAGCCGGCCGATCATGGCGGTCGATGCCATCGCCAGCGCGCCCCAGAAACCGACGCGCAGGACGGCCTTCGGCACCGGCGCCCCACCGGCCCGGGCGCCGACCCCGCCGAGCAGCGCGAGGAACGCCAGCGACGCCGCCGCGACGGTCGGCACGATCAGGCTGGTCGGCGCGACCACCACCATCAGCAGCGGCATCGCTGCGCCGACGGTGAAGGTCGCGGCCGAGGTCAGCGCCGCCTGCACCGGTTTCGCCGTCGACATCGCCGAAATGCCCAGTTCGTCGCGGCTGTGAGCGCCCAGCGCGTCATGCGCCATCAACTGGCGCGCCACCTCGGCCGCGGTGTCGGGCAACACGCCGCGCGCGACATAGAGACCGGCGAGTTCGTCATGTTCGGATTGCGGATCGGCCGCGAGTTCGGTCTTTTCGCGGGCGATATCGGCGGCTTCGGTATCGGCCTGCGAGCTGACCGAGACATATTCGCCCGCTGCCATCGACATCGCACCGGCCACCAGCCCGGCGATGCCGGCAATCAGGATGCCGCCGCGCCCGGGCGATGCGGTGGCAACGCCGATGGTCAGACTCGCGGTCGAGACGATCCCGTCATTGGCGCCCAGCACCGCCGCGCGCAGCCAGCCGACGCGATCGACCAGATGATGTTCGGGATGGCGGCGAAGGCGTGTCATGATATCCCCGGCGAGTCCGTCATTTTCGCCCGCTGCGTACCGGCCGGGCATAGGGATCATTACCTAGTCCTTCCGAACGCGCCATGGCCTAGGCCCGCTCTATGCATGGAACCACCGATATGCACCCAGTTGCGGATCAGGAGTGGCGCGACGAAACGCCGGCGCACGTCCGGATCGTTCGCCAGCTCGGCCCCGGATTGGTCACCGGCGCGGCCGACGACGATCCGAGCGGGATCGCCACCTACAGCCAGGTGGGGGCGCAGTTCGGCTATGCGCTCGCATGGACGATCCCCTTCAGCTTTCCGCTGCTCGCGGCGATCCAGGCGATCAGCGCGCACATCGGATCGGTCACCGGACGCGGCATCGCGCATAATCTGCGACGCCATTATCGGCCCGCGGTGTTGCGCGGCGTCGTCCTCATGCTGCTGGTCGCCAATGTCATCAATCTGGGAGCCGATCTCGGTGCGATGGGCGCGGCTCTGAAACTTCTGATCGGCGGACCGGTGCTCGCCTACACGATGGGTTTCGGCGTGATCTGCATCCTCGTCGAGGTGTTCACCAGCTATGCCCGCTACGCCGCCGTCCTCAAATGGACGACGCTGTCGCTGTTCGCCTATGTCGCCGTGGTCTTCGCCGCTCACGTGCCCTGGGCGACGGCCATGCACGATATCCTGCTGCCCCGCTTCACCTTCGACGCGGCGCATGTAACGGCGATCGTCGCCATCCTGGGCACGACGATCAGCCCCTATCTGTTCTTCTGGCAGGCGGGACAGGAGGTCGAGGAGCAACACCGCCGGCACCACAAGCCGCTGTGCATCGCGCCCCGCGAGGCCGGTCCCGAACTCCGCCGCATCCGGACCGACACTTTGATCGGCATGGGCTTTTCCCATTCGGTCGCCCTGTGCATCATCATCGCCACCGCCGCGACGCTGCATGCCCACGGCATCACCGATATCGTCACGTCCGCGCAGGCGGCAGAGGCGCTGCGCCCGGTTGCCGGCGATCTCGCATTCGCGCTGTTCACGGTCGGGATCGTCGGCACCGGGCTGCTCGCGGTGCCGATTCTCGCCGGCTCGGCCGCCTATGCCGTCAGCGAGACCTTCGGCTGGGTCGAGGGGCTCGACCGCCGGCCGCGCGAGGCCAAGGCATTCTATGCAACCATCGCGATCGCCACGCTCGGCGGCGTGGCCCTCAACTTCACCGCGATCGATCCGATGAAAGCCCTGTTCTGGGCGGCGGTGGTCAATGGCGTGCTGGCAACGCCGTTGATGATCGTGATGATGCTGATCGCGACGAACAAGCGTATCATGGGTCGGCTGTCCTTGCCGCTGACGTTGCGCGTCGGCGGATGGGTTGCGACCGCCGTCATGGCGCTGGTCTCGGTCGCGTTGTTCGTCGTGCATTGAGCGGCGCTCGCCGGCGGCGTGCCGGTTTTGACGGTGGTCAAAGGCAGGTCGAGTTGCATTGCGTAGGTGCGGTGCCGATCGAGTCGGGCGGCGCCAATCCGGAATCCGGTTCCCGGCTCGAACCTCATGGAGGCCATGATGAAAACCGTCCTGCTCTACGCGAATGACGATGACGGCCGTGCGGCGCGTTTCGAGGCGGCCATCGATCTGACCCGTGCTTTCGGCGGTCATCTGACCTGCCTGCACGTGACGCCGCCCAGCGACTATGTCGCGCTCGATGCATTCGGCGGCGCCTATGTGGTGGGCACCGTCCTGGAACAGATGGAAACGCGTCAGGCGCAGCTGAAGACCGATACCGAGGCGCGGCTCGCCCGCGAATCGATCTCCTGGGATTTCGCGCATACCGATTCACCGCTGGCGCGGGCGCTGGTCGATGCGTCGCGTCTGGCCGACGTGATCGTGCTGAGCCTGCCGGCCGCCGACAGCGAAGACCGGTCGCCGTCACGCACGCTGGTCGGCGATGTCGCGCTGCGCACGCGCGCGCCGATCCTCGCGATTCCGGCGCAAGGCCGGCGCTTCGATCCCGCGGGACCCGCGCTGATCGCCTGGAATGGCAGCCATCAGGCGGCGAACGCGGTCAAGGGCGCGCTGCCGCTGCTGCGGCTCGCCAGCGCGATCGACATCGTCACCGTCGCGGCCGATGACGGATCGTCGGACCTGCCGGCGACCGGGCTCAGCGAGTTTCTGGGCCATCATGGCCTGAAATCGACGCTGCACGCGCGCCCGCGCGATGGCAGGCCGGCATCGGCCGTGATCCGGGCGGTCGCGAGCGAGGTCGACGCCGGCTGGCTGGTGATGGGCGCCTATGGCCATAGCCGGACATGGGAATTCGTGCTGGGCGGCGTGACCCGGTCGCTGCTCGAGGATCCGCCCCTGCCGCTGCTGCTGGCGCACTGAGGCGTCGCGCGGGGGCGAGCGGTTCGCAACGAACGATCGTCAGGGGATGGCTGGTTCGCAGGCGCGGTCAGCCCGGCTCGCATGCCGCGCCGCCCATTTCGCCCGGATCGTCTCGCTGGTGTCGCGGCTGGCGTCGTGGCTCCAGCCCGGGGGGCCGACGATATAGCCGATCTTCGCCGTCAGGCCGGGCGCGTGCCAGACGTCGCGGGCGATGCCGACCCATTCGTGGAACGCCGCCCACAGCGGGTTGAAGCTGCCGAGCTGCCTGACGATGCCATAGCGCGGGGGGTCCGCCGCGTCCTCGGCCACGAAGCTGCCGAACATCCGGTCCCAGACGATGAACACGCCGGCATAATTGCGGTCGAGATAGAGCGGGTTGGTCGCGTGGTGGACGCGGTGATGCGAGGGCGTGTTCATCACCGCCTCGAACCAGCGCGGCATCCGCCCGATCACCTCGGTATGGATCCAGAACTGGTAGATCAGGTTCACGCCCCCGCAGAAGAACACCATCTCGGGCGGGAAGACCAGGAACAGGGGCAGGCGGAACAGGAAGGCGAGGCTCAGGACGCCGGTCCAGGTCTGCCGCAGCGCGGTCGAGAGATTATAATGCTGGCTGCTGTGGTGGATCACGTGGCTCGCCCAGAACCAGCGGACGCGGTGCGCGCTGCGGTGGAAGGCGTAATAAGCGAGGTCGTCGATCACGAAGCAGGCGATCCACGCCCACCAGACGAAGCCGATGTCGACGATCCGGAACGCATGGATCCGCTCCGCCATCAGGAACAGCCCGCCGGCGGCGAGCGCACCCGCGATCGTGCTGCCGAAGCCGAGCAACAGGCTGGTCAGCGTGTCGCGCGGGCAATAGCGGCGGCGATCCTGCGCGCGCGCGACCAGCATCTCGGCCAGCACGAGCAGCACGAAGCCGGGCACGGCATATGTGACGGGATCGGGCAGATCAGCCATTTTTTCGCGACACTCCCAGCCCGCGCGCCCACATCGGCGCGGCGTCGCCCAGATCGAGCGTCACCTGGCCGAACATCGCGTCGTTCGCCCCCAGCGTCAGCGTACGCCGATCGAGCCGTCCGAAGAAGGGCGGCGTCAGGATGCGCGTGGCGAACATCGATCCATGGCGGCGGATCAGCATATGGCGACCGTCGGCGCCACGGACAAGCGCGGCCATGCCGGCGCGATCGACCGCGGCGCCGACAGGATCGAAGCCGGCATCGGCGTCCGCCGCGATCGCCATCGCCTGCGCTTCGTCGGCGATGCGCGCGTCACCGCCCAGCCGCAGCAGATGCGCCGCGGCGGCGAGCAACAGCACGGCGGCCAGCGAGCCCGCCAGCGCAAGCATGGTCATCGCGCCGACAGCGAATCCAGCATCGCCCGGATCGACGACAGGTCATAGCCCGCCTGCGCGGCCTTGGCTGCCAGCGCATCGGGCGTGTCGCCCTGCTTCGCGCGCGCCAGCGCCCACAGCAAAGTGGAGCGCGTGCCCGAACGGCAATAGGCCAGCACCGGCCCCTCGGCGGCATCGAAGGCGGCGATCGTCGCGTCGAGCTGCGGCATCGAGAAGCCGGCATGCGTGACCGGAATCGCGACATAGGCGATGCCATGGTCGGCCGCCGCCGCCGCGATCGCGTCGCCCGTCGGCTGGCCGGGTTCCTCGCCTTCGGGCCGGTTGTTGATGATCAGCTTGACGCCGAGCCCGGCAGCCTCGGCGACGTCGCCCACCTCGATCTGCGGCGAGACATAGAGTCCCTCGTCGAGCGTCCTGAACATCGGCCTTATCCTCCATCCTCTGTGCCGGCGCCTTATCGGGCCGGACGGGGTGGGTGCAAGCCTTCCAGAACCACGTAAGAGAGCCTCAGATCACCTTCTCTTCGCGCAGCGCGGCGATCTCTTCGCCGCTGAAGCCGGCCTCCGCCAATATGGTGTCATTGTCCTCGCCGGGCCGCGGCGGTCCCTTGCGGATCATCCCCGGCGTCTTGCTGAAGTTTATCGGCGGCTTGATGAACGGCACCGGCTTGGACAGGCCCTCGACCGCGACGTCGACCAGGAACTGATCGCGGACGTGGGGGTCGTCAAGCGCCTGCTGCGGCGACAGCAACGGCCCGGCCGGGATATTGTTCTTCGCCAGGATCTCGAGCACCTCGGCATTGGTATATTGCTTCGCCCATTCGGTCACGACCGCGCTCAGCGCCGCGCCATGTTCGGCGCGGCTCTCGTCGTTCACGTAGAGCGGGTTGGACAGCAGTTCCTCCTCCTTGCCCATCATCCGGGCGAAACGCCTGAACATCGGATTGCCGAGCGCGACCATATAGACCCAGCCGTCGCTGGTCCGGATCAGGTCGGCCGGTCCGCCCGACTGCGCGCGATTGCCGGTGCCGACGCGGTCGAGCTGGTTGAAATGCTGGTCGATCAGGAAATAATTGCCGACCGTCATCGCGGTCTGCAGCAGATTGCCCTCGACCAGCTGGCCCTCGCCGGTCTGGTCGCGATGGCGCAGCGCGGCGAGCGCGCCGAAGGCGGAGAGGAAGCCCGTCGACATGTCGACCCATGCCGAATTATGCTTCATCGGCTTGCCGGGATCGCCCGATATATAGGTCAGCCCGCTCATCACCTGCGCGATCGCGTCGAAGCCCAGCCGGTCGGCATAGGGGCCGTCGGAGCCGAAGGTCGTCATGTGGACGAGGATGATGTCCGGCTTGACCGACGCCAGCCGTTCATAATCGAGGCCGAGCGCCTTGACCGATTTGCGCGGCAGATTGGCGAAGACGATGTCGGCGCTCGGCAGCAGCCGGTCGAAGATCGCGCGGCCTTTGTCGGAGGCCAGGTCGATCGTGATGCCGCGCTTGTTGCGCCCGGCCTGGGTGGCTGACGCCGCCGTGGAAGCCTTCCGCGAACGGCAAAGGCGTGCGGTCCTCGCCGCCGCCCGGCGGTTCGATGCGGATCACGTCGGCGCCATCCAGATCGCGATCCTGTCGCCGGGCGCGAGGCCCAGCGACCGCAACAATTGCGCGCAGCGATTGGCGCGGGCGTCGAGCTCGGCGAACGAGATCGTCTCGCCCGAGCCTGCCATGATGACCGCGGGACGCTCGGGCGTATGGGCTAGTTGGTCCCGCGGATGCATCGTGCTGCTGCCTCTAGAAGTTGACGCGATCGCCGCCCTTGAGCTGCATCATCTCGCGCGCATCGGCCGGCGTCGCGATCTCGAGCGACAATTCCTCGAGGATGTGGCGGATCTTGGCGACCTGCTCGGCATTGCTCTTCGCCTTGACGCCCTTCGCCAGATAGAGGCTGTCCTCCAGTCCGACGCGGACATTGCCGCCGAGCAAGGCGCTGAGCGTGATGAAGCGGGTCTGGTGACGCCCGGCGCCCAGCACCGAGAGATAATAATCCTCGCCGAACAGCCGGTCCGCCGTCGTCTTCATGTGCATCAGATTCTCGGGATCGGCGCCGATGCCGCCGAGGATGCCGAAGATGCACTGGACGAAGAAGGGCGGCTTGACGAGCCCGCGGTCGACGAAATGGGCGAGATTGTAGAGGTGCGCGACGTCATAGCATTCGAATTCGAAGCGGGTGCCGTGGGTGTCGCCGAGATCGTGGAGCACGCGCTCGATGTCCTGGAACGTGTTCTTCATCACCAGGTCGCGCGTGCCTTCGAGATAGGGTTTTTCCCAGTCGAACTTCCATTTGTCGACTGCCGCCGCCGCCTCGAAGATGCCGAAGTTCATCGATCCCATGTTGAGCGACGCGACCTCGGGCGCCGCCCAGCGCGCGGCCGCGGTGCGATCCTCCAAGGTCATGCCCAGGCCGCCGCCGGTGGTGATGTTGATGATCGCATCGGTGCGCTGGCGGATCTGCGGCAGGAACTGCTTGAACAATTCGGGATCGGCGCTGGGCTTGCCGGTCTCGGGATCGCGGGCGTGGAGATGGATCATCGCCGCGCCGGCCTCGGCCGCCGCAACCGACTGTTCGAGGATCTGCTGCGGCGTGATCGGCAGATCGTCCGACATCGACGGCGTGTGGATCGACCCCGTCACCGCGCAGGTGATGATGACCTTCTTGGCTTTTCTCATTCTCGTTCCGTCCTTTCAGGAGAGAGCGGGCGAATTGCCGCCCTGGGCTCAGCGCCCGGTATAGACCGGTTTGCGCTTCTCCTTGAAGGCCGCGACCGCCTCGCGAATGTCTTCGGTGGTCATGGAATATTGCTCGAGCGCCATCGCGAACTCGAAATTGTCGAGCAGCTGGCGCTGCATCGCATGGTTGATCGCGCGCTTGGTGAACTGCACCGCGACCGGCGGCAGCTCGGAGATCTTTTTCGCGATCTTCTCGGCGAGCGGCAGGCACTCGTCCGGCGTGTCGACCAGATCCGAGATGCCGCCCAGCCTGTGGGCCTCTTCCGCGGTGATCGGATCGCCGGTCAGCAGGTGACGCTTGGTGCGCGCCCAGCCGAGCGCGGCCGGCCACACCAAAGTGCCGCCGTCGCCGGCCACGAGACCGACCTTGACGTGCGGATCGCCGATATTGGCGGTCTTGCAGGCGACGACGATATCGGCCGACAGCGCCATCGACGTGCCGAGGCCATAGGTGTCGCCGTGCAGCGCCAGCACCACCGGGATCGTGAGTTCGGTCATCGAATGGAGCAGGCGGCGCCCCATTTCATAGGCGTCCATGCGGCGATCGAAATCGTCGCACAGGCGGATCACCTCGTCGAGGTCGCCGCCGGCGGAGAAGGTCTTGCCGGTCGAGGCGATGATCAGCGCGCGGACCTGGCCCGGGCGCCGCAACCCCTCGAACACGCGGACG
>Ga0268264_10001007_pt1 | contig 28588 bp, 23 predicted proteins | sample KBSSwiS32_FD_190357 | JGI IMG/M metagenome (GOLD analysis project Ga0268264, IMG submission 190357) | Switchgrass rhizosphere microbial communities from Kellogg Biological Station, Michigan, USA - KBS Switchgrass S3-2 (SPAdes) (version 2) | ecosystem: Host-associated > Plants > Roots >...
TCCCAGGTGATCAGCCGGATGGAGGCGAAGGGCTGGGCACGCCGGATGCCGGACCCAACCGATCGCCGTTCTACCCTCGCGGTTCTCACCGACGCCGGGAGCCAGCAGCTCGTCGCCGCTGCCCCCGCACACGTGGAGGAGGTCCGACGGCTCATCTTCGACCCGCTCACGAAGGCGCAGGTCGAGCAGCTCACCAGGATCTGCGAGCGGATCGCACCAGGTCTGGCCGAGGAGTTACGCCGTCCTGGAAGCACGCCTCAGCCAGACGACAGATAGCGGGTGATGGGTCCCGTTGCGGGTGAAGAAAGGCAGGTGATCGCCGGGCTCCAACACCAAGCGCTGAGGATCACCTCGGCCGCGATATTGCCACGGTCTTCGTGGCGCATGGTCGACGCCAAGGGCCCTGCTCAACGGCCGACGAAGCGCTCGTCACGATCGTTCGAGGAACCAGGCAGCCGCCTGTGTGCGGCTCGTGAACCCGAGTTTGCTCAGAATGTGCTCGACATGCGCTTCGACGGTCCGCCGCGATATGACCAGGCTGTTCGCAATCTCCTGATTGCTCAGCCCTTGCGCGAGCAGCCCCGCCACCTCCTCCTCACGCCGCGTCAGCGGACTGCTGCTGGGCACCTCCGTCGGCAGCTCTTCAGGAGTGGGTTGCTCACCGAGGGCCCATGCGGTGGCGCTCTTCTGGTCCAGCATTCGGCCGGCGCTCCACTGATGTTCGAACCGCTGCCGGTCGAGCCTCTCGGACGTTGCCGCGACGGCTGAGGTATGCAGGCGATCGAATGGGGGAAGCGCGGCCGTGGAGGATCCGATCGTGTCCCACTCGTTCTGCGCAGCACCCAACAAGGCCACCGACTTCTGCGGCTGCGCCGTGGCGTCTAGCCAGGCAAATGTCTCAAGCAAGACGGCGATCCCGAGCCGTTCGCTCAGGGCGTCCTTCAGCCGGAGACTCTGCTCGAGCAGACCCCGTGCCCTGTCGCTGTCGCCATTGATCTGAGTCGCAAGACCGGCTGCCCATAGGGACCACGAGGTGAGCCAAGTCTCGCCTGTCGGTTCGGTGATCTTCGTGCAGGCTCGGTGAGACGCGAGCGCTTCGTCGGTCTTGCCGAGGAAGACTTGCGATATGGCCGTCAACATGATGGTCGTCGCGAGTTCGGGCATGTTCGATGTGGCCTCGAACTGGCCCGTGGCCCGCAAGAAGAGCTGTTCAGCGCGCTCCGGTTCGCCAGCGAACATGGCCACCATGCCTTCAGACTGCGTCAGGGCGGCATCAAGGTCCTCGACGCCGAGGTCCTGGGCGAGAGCTTGCGCCTCCTCCAGCAATTCGGCGGCCCTGCCCACGTCGCCCTGCAACGTGCTCCACCGGCAGTCGGTCCGGAGTGCCCATGCCCTCGCCTCCGATGACCCTTGGCCGTCGCTCAGCAGTGCGTCGAACCACTGTCTCCCCGCGCGGAAGACCCCCTCGGTTTGCCCGAATTCCAGCAACCGCGCTCCCCCTCGAAGGCCAACATCGACCAACAGCGGATCCTCCGCACACCAGCCGAGTGCTGTGCGCAGGTTCTGCATCTCATGTCGGAGCCGGCGGATCCAGTCGAGTTGGCGTGGGCTCATCCACTCCTTCTGCGCCCGGGTGACGAGATCGACGAAGAACTCGGCATGCCGAGTGCGGACTTCGCGGTCGAGACCGAGCGCCGACAGTTCCTCAAGTCCCCGCTGCCTGATCGGCGGGAGCATCCGGTAGCGAGTTTCACCGTCATGCTGCGTTGCTGTCACGACGGACTTGTCCACCAGCGCCTGCAGCGTGTCGACCGCCGCGACCTGGTCATCGGTGTCCGCGCACACCGATTCGATCGCATCGAGATCGAAGCCGCCCGCAAAGACCGAGGCCGTCGCCCACATGAGCCGCTCCGCCGGGGTGCACAGCCGGAAGCTCCACTCGATGCAGGCAGCCATAGTCGATTGCCGGTCGGGCGCCATTCGGCTACCTCGACTCAGCAACGCCGTCCCCTGATCGGTCAATCGCCGGTTGAGCTCTTGGGCCGTGAACACCCCGAGCCGAGAGGCAGCCAGCTCGATCGCCAAGGGGATACCTTCCAGCTTCCGGCAGATCGCTGCTACCGCCTCGCGGTCGGCCGCGGTGAGGCTGAAGTCGCCTACCAGCGCGCGGGCGCGATCCAGGAACAATTGGCATGACTCGAACTGCTGCAGCGGCGTCTCTTCGGTCCATGACCACGGGGGCACAGAGAGCGCCGTCACGGGAAATACGGCCTCGCCTTGGACGCGGAGGGGTTCTCGACTGGTCGCGAGGATTCGCACCTCAGGACAAGCCTCCAGCACCATGGCCACGACCGCGGCTACTGATGCGATGACGTGCTCGCAATTGTCGAGCAGCAGCAAAGCCGTGCGGTTGCGCAGGTACTCCACCAAAGCGCTGCTTGGGGATTGCCCCACGCGTGGGTCGAGGTCAAACGACGTAGCAACCACTTCCGGCACCTCGCTCGCGTCCGCGAGTGTGCCGAGCATGGCGACGCGCACACCATCGGGGAACGCTCGACGCACTTCGCGGGCCACATGCAGTGCTAGCCGAGTCTTACCGACTCCGCCGAAACCGGTGAGTGTCACGAGTCGCGATTCGGACATCAACGCGCGGACACGGGCCCGATCGAACCGCCGGCCGATGAATGACGTCACTTCTGCCGGCAGTCCCGGGGGTGAATCAGGAAGAAACCGCGCCTCGCTCATCGGCCCTCCGGACGGCTGCCAGAATCACGGTACTCCAGATCGGTCCGCCGGAGAGCCGACTAGGTGCTGGTCAGGCAGCTCGAACGCCGCGCGACCGGCCAGCCGCCGCTGCACCGGGCTCGCGGACCCGCCACCGGGGGCCGGTCATGCCCTGTTCCCCTGCGGTGCCGGTCGTGGCGGCCGACGGGGGAGGCACTGCGCCGTCGCCCCCTGATGCAGTTCTCGACCATGAATCACTGGTCCTCCACCAACTGTCTGATGGTCACCTTGTCGAGTTTGCCGGAGGCATTGCGCGGCACGGCTTGAACGATTTGGAGCCTCCGCGGCAGCTTGTAGCGTGCGATACGGCTGGCCGCGAACTCCCGGACGGCCTCCAAGTCGAGGGTCGCGTCCTCGGCGAGTGAGACGACGGCGACCACTGTCTCTCCCCACTCGGGGTCGGGTATGCCGACCACCGCCACGTCGGTGACGCCAGGCATGTCCGCGAGGGAGCGCTCGACCTCTGCCGGGTAGACGTTCTCTCCGCCCGAGATGACCATGTCCTTGAGCCGGTCGACGATGAAAAGGAACCCGTCCTCGTCGAGGTAGCCGATGTCTCCCGAGTGGAACCATCCGTCGGAGTCGAAGGCATCCGCTGTGGCTTCCGGGTTCTCCCAGTACCCGGGGCTGACATTCGGCCCACGTACGAGGAGTTCGCCGGCGACGCCGGGCCTGGCGTCCGTGTCGGTCGCCAGATCGAGAACCTTCAGCTCGGTGTGCGGCATGGGAATTCCTGCGGAACCCAGCTTCGTCAGCGTCATCTCGGCGGGAAGGTGCGTCGCGAAGGGCGCGGTCTCAGTGAGGCCCCATGCCTGCTGCAGGGTCACCCCGTGCTCGGCGAACTCCTCGATGAGAGACGGCGGCACCGGAGCGCCGGCAACGACGACGGCGCGCAGCGATGAGAAGTCGTTCTCGAACACTCCGGGCACTCGCGCCGTCGCGGCGAGCATCACTGGGACCATGAACGTGGTGTTCACCCTCATTGTGCTGATGTCGGAGACGAATCGCACGGGGTCGAACGTCCGTCTGATGACGAGAGTTCCACCTCGTGCAAGCATGCGGAGGGCGAAGCTGTTGAGCGCGCCGATGTGGAACAGCGGCGCCGCCGCGTAGGTGACGTCGCCGCGCCTCGAGTCGAGCCTGGAGTCAACATTGACGGCGTTCCACCAGACGTTGCCGTAGGTCAGGATCACCCCCTTCGACAGGCCCGTGGTGCCGCTGGTGAACATCAGCATCGCAATGTCCTCCGCGGTGCGTGATCGGATCGTCTGAAGGGGCGTCGCCTGCTCCAGAAGCGGCGCCCACCGCCTCCATCCGAGGATGTCGCCTTCGCCCACGGGGCAGTTCTGGTCGTCGTCGACCAGGAGGAACCGCTCGAGCGATGTCTCGGCGCGTACGGATTCGACCGCGGCGCGATGCCCCTCCTCTGCAATGACCAGCTTGGCCCGGGAGCTGCCGAGTACCCGGGCGAGCTCGGGTCCGGCGAGCCGGAAGTTGACCGGGACGTAGATCGCACCGATCCGGAACGACGCGAGCATCGTGACGACGAACGCGCTCGAGTTCAGCCCGACGTAGGCAACTCGGTCGTCTGCCTCGATGCCCTCTGCGAGAAGCACAGCGGCCAGACGGGCCGACCGGTCCTCGAGCTCTCGATAGCTCAACTCTCCCCCGTCGTAGGCGACGGCCACGGTGTCGGGGAAGTACTTCGCGTTACGCGCCACGGCGGTAGCCGTGTTGAAGTCGACGCTCACGAAAGTCCTCCGGTGATCGGGTCGAGAAGGTGGTCGTCGCCGGCGGGCGATACGAATCCGCGGACCCCGATCCCGCCGTCAGCCGAGACGACCTCACCTGTGATGGTGCCGCTCTGGGACTTGGCCCCGAGGAGTACGTACGGCGCTAAGAAGGCTGCCGGTTGCCTCGAGCTGGGGAGCGAGATGGGCAGGCCTTCGCTGGGATCGCGCCGAGCGAAGGAGATGCCGATGAATCGCTCACCCAGACCGATCGCCGACACACCGCGCAGCTCGGTGTTCATGCCGCCGGTCGCGCCATGGCTGCGGGTCGGTTCAGACGCCCACGAGGCGCATCGGTCGCCCGGCTTCGCGGCGTGCAGTCGTCGCGCGTGACGTCGGTGGGTGCGTCGCTCGTCGTCGTCACGCCCCCACCTTCGGACGCCGACCGGGTCGGTGCAACCGACCGTGCCGCACCTCGGCACAAGGACTGCTGCCAATTTCGGCACGACCTCTGGACTCTCCGGGGAGTGGACACCCGGCCGACCAGCTCCCAGGGACACTGGGATGCGACGCAGTCGGCCACGACTCGGACGGTCGCCCGGTCGCTGTCCAACCCGTGCTGGATCCCCAGCGGCGCTGCTCTCCGAGCTCGGCCATCCCAGACCATCGCCCGGCCCACGACGGCGTACAACGCAGCGTGCCGCACGTCGGCACACAGGGTGGTATGCAGGAGGATCCTCCCCGAGGCTCAGCATGTGCCTGCTTTGCCGTCTCCCAGAACGGGACCAACCCTCGGTCCGGCCTCGTGATCGAGGATGTTCCCGTCCCTGAGCTTCTGTCCGGCTGGTCCCCGACCAGCGACGAGATACTCGCCCTACCGCAGGCCCGTGCGTCGGAGCGCCACGACGGCGCGCTCTCGCGCAAGGCGCACTCGGGTACGCCACCTCCAGGTCGCCTGAGAAGGCAGTGCCCCTCCGTTGGAGGAACGGCCAGCCAACTCGTCGTCACGGCGCGTCACGAAGGATGAAGATGGACGAGCAGTTCGACGCGGATGTCGCCATCATCGGCTACGGACCGACAGGGATCCTGGCCGCCCTCTCGCTGGCGCACGAGAATGCCACGACGATCGCGTTCGAACGCGAAGAAGGGATCTACCAGCGAGCGCGGGCCATGACCGTCAACGACTGGACGGTGCGGATATTTCAGTCCCTCGGAGTCGACGACCGGGTTGCACCGACGCTGGAGCCGCAACGCGCGTCGCGCTGGTTGACCTACGACCACACGGAGATCCACCGCGTCGAGCACCCCCCGTCGCTCCTCGGCAAGGAACCACGTTTCTACAACATCTATCAACCAGCCCTGGAAGCCGAGCTGCGCGCCTGCGCCGAGCAGTGTTCTGAGATCGACACCCGTTTTGGCTACAACGTCACGGACGTCAACCAAGACCTCAACGGAGTGACCGTCACCGCTACCGAAGTCGCCACCGGCCGATCGACATCCGTGCGGGCGCGCTATGCCATCGCGGCCGATGGTGGTTCCTCTCAGACGCGTTCGGCGATCGGTGCACGGTTGGTCGGCGAAACGCTGAATGTGACGTGGGTCGTCATCGACTGCCGCGTCAAGCGCTGGTGGCCTGACCGCGACATCCTGACCTTCTGGTCCGACAAGGATCGTCCCGCCGTGGACGTCGCCCTTTCGGCAGGCAATCACCGTTGGGAGATTCCGCTGCGGCCTGACGAGTCGCCGGCGGACTATCCGACCAGCACGGAGGTTTGGAAGCTGCTCCAGGCTCTCGGCGTCTCCGAGGATGACGTGGAGATTCATCAGCACGCCTTCTACCAGCACCACACTCGGATGGCGGACACCTGGCGAGTTGGACGCGTCTTCTTGGCCGGCGACGCGGCTCACATGATGCCGCCATGGGCGGGCGCCGGGATGCAGTCCGGCATCCGTGATGCTCACGACCTGGGCTGGAAGCTCGGGCGAGTGCTCGACGGGAGACTGCCACCGCAGTGGCTCGACCTCTACGAGGTGGAGCGGCGCCCCAACGTCGCCTACTACACCGACCTCGCCGTACAGCTCGGCCGCATCATCAAGCAGGAGCTCTCGCCGGAGGAGCAAGCTCGCCTCACTCCCCGAACCGGCGCACAGGACTCGACTGTGGAGCGCTCCACTCCACGACTAGTGGCCGGCTGGTTCCGCGGTCAGTTCTCGTCCGGCTCACTCGTAGGTCGGATGATCCCGCAGCCGATGGTCACCACGACACGCGGGCAGCGCATGCTTCTCGATGATTTTCTCGGCGAAGGCTTCGTGCTGCTTGGAGCTGGCGTTGATCCGGCCACCGTGCTCAGCCCTGCCGAGAAGGTTGGGTGGGACGAGCTGGGCGCCCGCTACGTGACAGTTAGTCCTGTCAACACGTACGCCTCTGGACCCGATACGTGCGTCGACACCACACGGAAGCTGCTCCCTTGGTTGGAGGAGAGTGGCGCTCGCGTCCTGGCGATACGACCGGACCGCTTCATCGCCGCCACCGACGTCGACGGTCTGGCGGTCCCGGAACTTCCGGCCGTCGACCCTGCCAGCTGACGACCGGCGGGTCAGGCGGTGGGGTCGAGGCTCACGAGATCTCGGCGAACCTGTCCCCGACCCAGTCGGCGATGTATGCGTTGATATGCGGCATGTGGTCGAGTCCGACGTGCTCGGCCGCGCCCTCCTCGACGGTGAAGATCCGCAGCTCCCGCTTGGGGCTGTTGACCGCCTGGTCGTAGGACTGGTGCGCGTACTCGACCGGGATCTGCCGGTCGTTCTCGCCGTGGGTGATCAAGAACGGCACAGTGATCTTGTCGACCACGCCGTTGAGGTGGATGCCCTCGGCGTACTCGATGAACTTCTCGAGGTCATCGAAGCCCCACACCCACAGGACGTGCTCCCAGTAGTGCGGCACCGGGTTCTCGCCCTCACGCTGCAGCCGCTTCTTCTGGACCTCGCCCCAGTTGTGGTTGGCGCCCCAGACGGCCACCAGCTTGAACCGCTTCTCGAACGCGGCCGCGCGCGGGCAGTAGTAGCCGCCGAGCGACCAGCCCACCAGGCCGATCCGATCGCTGTCGACGTCCGAGCGGCCCTCGAGCCAGTCAACCTGTGCCTTCGCCCAGTCCTCGGACTCGATCCGCGACTTGAGATCCTGAAAGCGCAGGGCCTCGCCGGAACCGGGGTTGTCGACCATCAGCACCGAGATGCCGCGCTCGCGCATCTCCTGCGGCCAGCCAGACGTGTACATCTGCTCCTTCGTGGAGTCGAGCCCGTTCCACATGACCACACATGGCGCCGGCTCGCCGTCCTCGCTCGCGTTGGAGAAGTACGCCGGTAGCGTGGTGCCCTCGAACGGGATCTCCACCCGCGACGTGGCCGGGTCGGCGATCTCGAACACCTTGGCGAAGGCGTCCAGCGCCTGCTGGTAGAACTCGCGCCGGCCCGGGTCGGAGTTCCCTAGCATCCGCTCCGCGTGAGAGGCGTAGAGCCCGGACCGGTACCACTTCTGGCCCGCGGTCCGGAGATGGCCGGCGGCCTCGGACGCACGTGCCTGTTCGGCGACCTGGTCGGCCACGGCCTTCCAGCCCTGCATGAACAGCCGGCTGCCCGAGTCCACGTCCGCAGCCTCGCGAGCAGGCCGGCACGCGCGGTCCACCTCGTCGATGGCGCCACCGCAGTTCAGCGTTCCGCAGACGCTGATGTTCCAGATGTACTTGGGCCCGCTGAAGTACTCAAACACTCAACGCACCTCCGGGTGCGGTTTCGTCATGGATTCCAACTCTTCTGCGAACTGGTCGTTCCTCTGCGCCGAACGCCTCACACCGGCGACGGGGTCCAAAGGCCCTCGTCGTCCCGCTGCTTGAGCATGATCGGGAGCATCACCTCCGTCATGGCGCCACCCGTCCCCCACTGGTCCTGGGTGTCGGGCGAGGTGGGGTCCCACACCTGCGGTTCCCACGTGTCCTCGTCCACGAGAGCCAACTCAGTGGTGTACTCGATGATGTTGTCGAAGGGGTCCAGGAAGTAGGAGAAGGTGTTGTCGCCGGCGCCGTGCCGCCCAGGACCCCACAGCGGCCGGTGCCCGTGACGGATCATCCGACCGGTGCCGCGCATGTACTCGTCGAGGCCGCGCATCTCGAACGAGATGTGGTTCAGCGAGTGGCTCGGAGCCTGGGAGATGGCCAAGATGTGGTGCTGGGCGCCGGCCCGCATGAAGCACATGAAATCGCCCAGCCAGTCGGACAGCCGGAACCCGAGGACGTCCTCGTAGAAGGCCTTCGTCGCTCGCACGTCCGTCGAATTGATGACGACGTGGCTGAGCTTCTGGGGAATGGACTCCTTCTCCTCGAGCCGACGGTACGGCCGCAATTCGACGTCGGCGGACACCTCGATGAGGCGGCCGTCAGGATCGAAGAACCGCAAACCGTAGCCACCGCCCGGAGTGCTCAACTTGTCCGGGTCCCGGTCGATCCTGACCTGCCGGTCGATCAGTCGCTCGGCCAACAGATCCACGTCCGTGGGTGAGTCGGCCGCGAACGCGATCAGGTCGAGCCGCTTCTGCCGGTCCTCACGGACCCGGAGGATGTAGTGCTCTGGGTCGGCTGGCGTACCGAAGAACGTCACCCCGCCGTCCTCAGCGATCGGGACGAGACCCCAGACGTTCTGGTAGAAGTCGACGGCCTGTCGATAGCTGGGAAGCGCAATTCCGACGTGACGCAGGTGGGTGATGGGCCGGAAAGCCAGGGACATGAAATAGGCTCCTCACGCAAGGACCGGATCCGGCACCAATCGCCGGCGATTCACAATCTAGTGCCGAAACTCACATCTTTACCAACAATGTCTCTGAATGCCGACGAATCGATTCGGTCAATTCTTTGGTCCGGCGTCCCCGGAGGCGCCAGGAGCTGCAAGCGCGCCGCCAAAGCGGATTCGGGGAGGTCGCCGTCAACGTGCTCGGACCCCCTCTTCGAGTGGGAACTCCCGCTGGCCCGGCGCGTGCCATGCGGCCATGAACTCAGCCGTCCCGATGCCGGACCCCGCTGGCCAGGGCGCGAAGGGGCATAGCCTCGATCCACCCTCGTCAATGAGTCGGCAGCATTGAGCGCGCTGAGGATGCATTCATTCGAGACACAGTTGGTTCGTGACGCATTCGAGACGATTATCGGCCACTGGCAATCGGGGACGTCGGAGTCGAAATGAACTGGTGAAAATGTAGCGTGAATTGTCGACGAATCACTGACGCGAGTGGCTCATTGAGAGGCCCGAGAGGAGCGAGATCGACGTCACCGAGTTCGACGCCAGAAAAGAGGGCAGCTCGGCGGGGATCCCGCCCCACTGGCTCGCTACCTGGTCATCAGCCACTGGGCGAGGACGACATTCTGGCTCCGACGCGCGCTGTCACGACAGGGCAACCGGATCAGCAGCGCTGAGGACGATCTGCACCGAGACGCTGCCGAGCGGGCCGACGTCGAGCTCGACCCGGTCGCCGGGCTCAAGCCACGGGAAACGGTCGTCACCGTGCACCTTGGACAGCTCGAGGATGCAGCCCGTGCCGACGGTCCCGCTGCCGATGACGTCGCCGGCGCGCAGCTCGGTTCCCCGTGAGGCGTAGGCGAGCATCTGCCCGAACGACCAGAAGAGGTCCCGCCAGTTGCCCTGGCTGTAAGTCGTGCCATTCACGGACGCCGTCATGGGAATGTCGTAGCCGTTCCCCGACCGGCGAGCCTCGAGCTCGTCCGGTGTGACCAGGAAGGGGCCGAGGCTGGTCGCCGTGTCCTTGCCCTTGGCCGGGCCGAGGCCGATGGCCATCTCCTGGCCCTGCAGGTCCCGAGCGCTCCAGTCGCAGAACAGCACGTAGCCGGCAACGTGGGACTCCGCGTCCGTCGGCGAGAGGTCCGACCCAGCTCGTCCGATGACCGCCGCGACCTCGAGCTCGTAGTCGTACTGAGCCGTCCCGGGCGCCATCGGCACGTCGTCGAACGGGCCCTTGATCGCGGCAGGGTTCGAGAAGTAGAAGACCGGCTGGTCGTACCACACGGGAGCGACCGCGGTGCCCATGGCGGTTGCGGAGGTGACGACGTGCTCCTCGAACGCCATGAAGTCCCGGACCGAAGGAGGTCGTGGCACGGGTGCGACGAGAGACGCTGCTGCGAGCGGGACGACGTCCCAGGGGGTGCTCCGGGCTCTTGCCGCGTGGGCGTCGAGGGTGGAGTCGGTCTGCAGGAGCTCGAGCAGCGTCTCGTCGACGCAGAGCAGGCTGTCGCCCTCGAGGAGCGCCGCGTGCTCGCGGCCGTCCTTGTCGCTGACGTGGCTGGCCCAACGCATGCTCTTTCCTTTCTAGGCGTAGCAGGAGAGCGGCTTGCCGCCGTTGTAGGCGACCATGTCCGCCAAGGCACCGACCGCGTCGATCGGAGCTCCCAGCGCGGTGTCGCTCGTCATTGCGTGGAGGTCGGCGTAAGCCCGGTGAAGGTTGCCAACGATCCGTTCGGAGTCGAGCAGCTCGCCGAAGTCGCCGAGATCGGTCTCACGAGCGACTTCGAGCGGAGTGAGGCCGGCGGCCATGCCCTGGGCGGCGACCTTCTGGACGAAGTGCAGGTAGGAGGTGACCGTGTCGATCACCTCGGGTCCACACACCGGTCCGTGCCCGGGGACGATCGTGTCGGCGCCCAGCGCGGAGAGTCGCTGGAGAGCCTCGAGCGAGCCGGCGATGGAGCCCTGCATCAGGAACGGGGTCCCGCCGCTGAACAGCAGGTCGCCGCTGAACAGGACACGTCGTTCGGGGATCCAGACGATCGAGTCGTTCGTCGTGTGCGCCGGCGCGCCGGCATAGGTGACCTGGCACTCGAGATCGTCGGCGTAGACCTTGACCTGGTCGGTGAAGGTCAAGAACGGTGGCGCGACCTCGACGTCCCCCCATTCGACCGCGTCCCACACCGGTGGCAGAGCCTCAGGGCCACCGAAGTTCATGATGAGCTCGCGGATGCCCTCGTGCCCGACGATGGTGGCACCTTCGAACAGGAAGTTGCCGTAGGTGTGGTCTCCGTGGTGGTGGGTGTTGATCAGCGTGCGGACCGGCGCCCCCGTGACCTTGGCGATTGCCGCCTGGAAGGCGCGGGTCCGGTCCACGGTCGAGGATGCGTCGACGCTGACGACGCCGCGCGAGCCGACGATGAAGCCCGTGTTGTTGATCCACCAGCTGCCGTCGGGCTGGACGTAGGCGAAGATGCCGTCGCTCACTTCGACGGCGGTCTCAGGAGGCGCAAACCGTCCGCTTTCATCACGGTGACTCATAGACCGTTCTTTCGGTTCGAGGGGAGAAGGTGCGACAGGGCTCTGCCTTGAGCCAGGTGGCCTTCGAGCGCCGCTCAGACGCTGACCGACAGGTCGAGGACACGCGACCAGGACGCACGGTCGCCGGGCGTGCAGTGAACGGACCGGTCAGCGGTCCGGCATCGACCTCACCAGGGTGACCGTCGACATCAGTGCGCGGTTCAGCGTGCCGGAGTCTGCGACGACAGTCTGCCCCGTCATCACCGTGTTCTGGCGCGAGGCAAGGAAGGCGTACAGCGGGCCGTACTCCTCCGGCGACGGCAGATGCTGCAGCGGAGTCAGCCACTCGAACTCGAACCGGAAGGCGTCTGCAGGGATGTCGGACTGCCTGGACTGCTCGAGACCGAGTGCCCTGGGCCCGCGGATCTCGCTCTTGGCGATCCCGGTCGGCGCCACGGCATTGACCCGGACCTCGGGGGCGAACTCGAACGCGAGCTGGTTCACCAGGCTGCGCACGGCCCCCTTGCTCGAGGTGTACGCCGCACCACCGCCGTCGGCGGCGAAAGCGGCTTGGGATGCCGTGAGCACGATGGCGCCCTTGTCGGCCTGGATCAGATCGAGGAACACCTTCGCGGTGAGGACGTAGCCCTTGACGTTGACGGCATAGACCTCGTCGAACAATGCGTCGATCTGGTCGAGGGCGATGTCGGCCAGTGGCACGTTGCCGTCCCAGATCCCCTGCGTCCCGACGATCGAGGTCAGCCTGCCGAAGCGCTCCACGATCGCGCTGCGCGCGTCCTGGAGGTCCGCGACACTGCACACGTCTCCTTCGAGCACCAGCGCGCTGTCCCCGAACTCCTCCCTCAGGGACTTCACCTTCTCAGGGTCGACTTCGAGCACGGCGAGCTGCGCCCCCTCAGTCAGCAGGTGTCGCGCGACGCCCAGCCCCAAGCCGGAACCACCTCCGGTGACGAGAACGACGTGGTCGTCGAGAAGATTCAACGTGCTGCCTTTCGGTAGTTGATGAGTCAGTTGGTGTGGAGCGCGACGTCGCCCACGAGGTTGGTGTGCCTCGCCACGTCCAGGGCTTCGCGCCAGCTCCCGTTGCGTTCGAGCACCTTGCGGTAGCCCCTCAGCGACCGGACGCATCCGCACGAAACCACGGCGTGGAGCTCGTCGTCGCTGCCGTACAGGACCAGGTACTCCTCGTCGCCGAGAGACCCCTCGACGAACAGCGCCGTGTCGTCGGGCCGGATGCGGCCGTAGCCGTGGAACCGTCGCCCGTACTGCTCGGTCCAGAAGTAGGGCACGCCGGCGTACGGGACGGAGGTTCCTCTCGCGGCGTTGAGGCCCACGTGGCGACCGTGCTCGATGGCGTGCGTCCAGTGCTCGACGCGGGTCGACGCGGGCAGCGAGGGATGCGACAGGAGTCGAGCCACGTCGCCCGCCGCCCAGACTCCTGGAACGTTCGCGCGTCCTGCTGCATCGACCACAACACCCTCATCGAGCGCCAAGCCTGATCCGTCGAGCCACTCGTCGTTGGCGTCGACGCCTATGCCGACCAGGATGAACGAGGTGCGGTGCGTGCTGCCGTTCGAGAGCTGGACGGAGTACGAGCCCGGCCCACCGCTGACGCTCTCGACGCTGACACCCAGGAGGAGGTCGACCCCGTGACGGCTGTGCAGCTCGCGGACCTCTTCGGCCACGGGCGCACCGAGGACGTTGCGCAGCGGGAGATCGAGGTCGTTGATCAAGGTCACCTCAACCTGGTGTCCGGACAGGCTGGCAGCGACTTCCAGCCCGATCAGACCAGCGCCGATCAGGGTGACATGGCCATAGCGCGCCGCCGCCTCGCGCAGGACGTGGAGGTCCGCGGGAGTGCGGAGCACGGGAAGGGGCTCCGCCTCGGTCGTCACCAGGGTTCGCGGCCGACTCCCGGTAGCGACGATCACAGCGTCCCAGGGGACGGCGTCGCCGTTCTCGGTCACCACGTAGTGGCGGTCGACGTCGAGGCCTACCGCCCGGTGGCCCAGGAGCAGGGTCACGTCAGCTGCTTCCAGCCGCTCCCGCGTGCGCAACGCGTGCAACTGTGGCTCTCCCTGAGAGGCGAGCAGCTTCTTCGAAAGAGTTGGTCGGTCGTAGGGCTCGTGTCGCTCGTCGCCCAGGATGATGATCGGTCCGTCGTAGCCGCCCTCGCGCAGTCCGTCGGCAGCGCTGAGGCCCGCCGCGGACGCGCCAACGATGACGACGTTCTCGAGGGAGTCAGCCTTCGTCGTCATGACGGTGGCTCGCGCGTGGCCAACGCCTGCGCCGGACAGGCGCGGATGGCCTCGTCGAGGTCATCTCTCTCGTGTGCCTCGACCCGATCTCGCAGAAGCACAGCGACAGGACTGCCCGCCGGGGTGTCGAACACGTCCGGCATGATCGTCACGCAGACGCCGTAGGCGTTGCAGAGCTTGGTGTCGATCAGGACCTCGACCTGGTCGCTCACAAAAAGACTCCGAGGTTGGGCGTAGCGATGCCGACTTCGGTGAGAACCACTTCGCGAGTGAGCAGTCGAGGCCCTTGGGCCGTGAGCCGCAACGTGTCGTTGCGCCGGCAGGGAATGAGGTCGAAGTGGTCGTCGATGCCGCGTTGCCGGTAGACGAGCAGCGCGCTCGTGACTTCGACGATGTCCGCGTCCGCCGTGCGCTGGACCAAGACTGAGCCCACGACCCGCAAGGTCCGCGACGGCGGGATCTCGGAGTAGGCGTGCCGGGTCGCGAGCCGCTGAATACGGGTGCGGACGTGGTACTTGGTGTCGCGGATGCGGAAGGCGCCGTGCTGGATCTCATCGGCACGGTCCTCGGTGGCCAGTCTGATGGGGACGACGTAGAGCAGCTCCTCGTCGAGGAGCTCCAGCCAGTCCTCCTCGCGCCCCTCGTCCAAGAGCTTGGCCTCCAGCGCCAGGAACTGGGTGACGCTGGCGAGCAGCTCCGCGTCGACCGGCGCCGTTGCTGCCGGACTCGCCTCGGTGATTGCCATGCGTCATCCCTCCTGCACGCTGGTCGCCTGCGCGCCCTGCCGCAGCGTCTTGACCCAATGCCTATAGAAGTTGAGCTGGTTGTGCTCGCCGAAGCCGGTGTTGCGCTTGATCCCCGGACCTTTGTAGGTGGGGTCAGGGTCTCGGTTCACGGGGCTCGTGTGAGCCTGCTCGAAGTTGAACTCCATCCCCTGCCTGCGCATCCAGGGGCTCTTCGCCGCCTTGGGAGCGCCCTCCCAGGCCACGGTGTCATCGACCTCGAAGGTCCCGGCGGACCCGAACGTGAACTGACCGGCGACGTAGGCGTCGAGAGCCTGCTGCTCGTCTTGGAACGTCCACACGAACTGCCAGTTCCACAGCTCCATCTCGCCGGGGCCGACGGGCTGCCACTGGCGGAACGTCGTGACGACGGCCATCTCCATCTCGCCGATGCGCACCGGGACCGGCGACCGCAGGAAGCTCAGGTTCGGGAAGATCGTCCCCACGATGGGCGGCTCGTTCTCCACGATGTGACGCTGCGTCTCGTCCAGCCCGCTCAGGTCGAACTTGGCAGCCGTCTGCGGGTCGTAGCCCCAGAACGCAGCGAACGGCCCCGCCAGCTCGACGAACGGGAAGCCGATGGTGGAGTGCCCGTTGCCGAAGTCGTAGAGGCGGGTCACCTCGACGTTGGACCTGAGGTCGGGCGCGATGCCGATCTCCTCGTTGCTGTAGTGCAACGTACCGACGTGGTAGGCGTCGCCGGCGAAGTTCTCTGCGCCGGTCTTCCAGTTGGACCTCAGCTTGTAGCGCTCGGGGGGCCCCGCGACCCTCATGCCGTCCGAGTGCAGCCCGAGCACCATCTGGAGCATCCAGGAGGCGCCGCCGAGATACTCGTCCAGCGTCGGGCCTTCGGCCGCGAGCGAGGCGAAGATCAGGCCGAACCGGCTGTCCACCCGCGGCGCGCGGTACAGCCCCCACGCCTTCGGGTCCAGGTGATCGGCGTAGGCACCGTGCTTGTTCGGGGTGCCCACGAGGTCACCGCTGTTCGAGTACGTCCACCCGTGATACGGGCACTTGAAGAACCGAGAGTTGCCCGCGTCGGTCTGGCAGACCTGCGTCCCGCGGTGGCGGCAGTAGTTCGAGAGCACATTGACGCCACCGTTTCCGTCCCGCGTCACGATCACGGGGTCGACCCCGATGCGTCGCTGGACGAAGTCGCCCGCCTTGGGGATCTCGCTCTCGTGCGCGAGGAACACCCAGCAGGTGCCGAAGATCTGGTCCATCTCCGCCTTGAAGACGGCTTCGTCGTTGAAGATCTCGACCGGAAGGCGATCCTTGTCGAGCGTCTGCTCCACCCGGTCCAGCGTCGCCGCAACGTCGGCGGGGAGGGACGTGGCAGGCGTCGTGATGGTCATCTTGCTCCCTTGTTGAACGGGGTGGTGGCGGCGACCCCGCGCCTCGCGGTGTGCAGAGGGTCACTCGCCTGTTCTGACGGTATGGCACCGGTCACATCATGAAAAGACGATTTGCATCGATCGAGATCCATCGATCACGTTGATCCCGCGCTGGCCCCGACGGGTGAGATCAGATGGGGTTGCGCCCGATGAAGAACTCACGGAACGGGTCGAAGCTGGGCTCGAGCTTCGAGTCCACCAAGGCCTGGCGGAGCGCCTTCATCTGGGCGTCATGAATGCGCTGGGTGGGCTGCCTCAGCGGCCCGCCGTTGTAGCCCTGGAGCCAGCCCTGGAACTTCCAGAACTGTCGGTTGATGAAGGCTCCCCCACCGATCACGGGACCCAGGCTCGCCTTCACCTTGCGACCGGGGTGGATCTGCCAGAACAGCTCGGTGGCGTCGTCGAACTTCTCGGCCCGCAGCAGCTCCATGATGCGCGGGATCATCGGGCCGTAGTACTCGTGATCGCTCGTGGCGGATAGCTGGATCGGGAAGAGCTGGCCCAGCGAGATCATGTCCGACTCGATGGGCACGGAGATGACGACCTCGTCGCCGAAGTGACGCTGACACTCGATCGCCCCCATGTAGTGGGGGAACCCGCCCTCGGCCTTGATGACGGCGATGTTGGGGCAGTCGTCGAGGAGCCGGCGGATCAGGCGCACCGGGATGTCGGAGGGGTGGATCCGCGGGCTGAAGCCCCACAAATACATCGGGAAGAGGATCACCGCGAGGTCAGTCGCGTCGCACACCGCCTTGGTGTAGTCGTAGATCTCCTGCTCGGTCTCGGGGTAGAAGTTCGGGGGGTAGGCCAGCAGCAGGATGTCGGCTCCCGCCTCCTCCGCCCCCGTCAGCGCCTCGAGGTTCTGCTCCAGGTTGCTCCAGCTCGCGTGGTGCACGAGCACGAAGTCGTCGCCGCCCTCGTCCTTCGCGATGCGCAGGAAGTTCGTGTACTCCGGCACGGAGATCGCCACCTCCGAGACGCCCAGCGTGCCGATGAACCCGTGCCGCTTCGCCAGGGCGACGTCGTGCCGAATCGCCTTCTCGTTGATGCCGCGCAGGTCGGAGGTGAACGACGGGATCGTGCAGTTGACTGCACCCACGAGCTTTTCGCGGGCCCATTCGCGGGCCTCGGACGGGGTGTAGCTGGGCAAGGCGACTCCTAGGGTTTCGATGAGCGATCTGTGCGCGGCGCGAGGAGCTGTCGACATGCGGTCACTTGGTCAGGGGTACGCCGCGGGCGTTCTCCCAGGCGAGGTACTTGAGCTCGAGGTACTCGTCGATCCCATGGATCGATCCCTCTCGACCCAGACCCGACTGCTTGATGCCGCCGAAGGGGGCGACCTCGTTGGAGATGATCCCGGTATTGATCCCGACCATGCCCGATTCGAGGGCACCCGCGACCCTCCAGGTCCGCTCTGCGTCCTGGGTGAACAGGTAGGCGGCCAAGCCGTACTCGGAGTCGTTAGCCCACGCGATGGCCTCGGCTTCGCTCTGGAACCTGATGAGCGGAAGGACCGGGCCGAACGTCTCCTCTCTGGTGACGAGCATGCCGGGCACGACGTCGCCTAGGACGGTCGGGGTGAAGAACCGGCCACCGCGTGGGTCGGGAATCCCGCCGCTGAGGACCGTGGCGCCGCCGGCGGTCGCGTCGGCGATGTGCGCCTCCACCTTGGCGACGGCAGCCTGGTCGATCAGAGGTCCGATCTGGCTGTTGGGATGCAGGCCCGGGCCCACGATGAGCGAGGCGGTCCTCTCGGCGAGGGCGGCGGCGAAGGTGTCGTAGATCCCCGCCTGCACGTAGACGCGGTTGCCCCCGATGCAGGACTCGCCGGAGTTGCGGAACTTGGCCGTCATGACCCCCGAGAGCGCCGAGTCGAGATCGGCGTCGTCGAACACCAGGATCGGGGCATTGCCGCCGAGCTCCATCGAAGCCTTCTTCACCGTGCCCGCCGCTTGGGCGAGCAGCAGCCGCCCCACCTGCGTTGACCCGGTGAAGCTGATCTTGCGCACCAGTTCGTGGGTCGCCAACTCGGGCCCGATCTCCGTGGGATGGCCGGTCACGATGTTGAACACCCCTGGCGGCACGCCCGCCTCGACCGCCAGCTCAGCCAGGGCGAAAGCGGTCAGCGGGGTCTGCTCGGCCGGCTTGACCACCATGGTGCACCCGGCGGCCAGCGCCGGCGCAGCCTTACGGGTGATCATCGCGGCGGGGAAGTTCCACGGCGTGATAGCGGTACAGACACCGACGGGCTCCTTCAGGACCACGATGCGCCCAGATGCCTGCGGCGTCATGAACACCTCGCCACTGACGCGTTTGGCTTCCTCGGCGAACCACTCGATGAAGGAGCCGGCGTACGCCACCTCGCCCCTGGCCTCGGCTAGTGGCTTGCCCTCCTCGAGCACGATCAGCCGAGCAAGGTGCTCGGTGTCGGCCGTGACGAGCTCCGCCCACGCTCGGAGCACCGTCGAGCGGTCCTTGCCGGACCGGTCGCGCCAGGCGGGAAACGCGCGGTGCGCGGCGTCGATGGCGTCACGCACCTGCCCGCGACTCATCGCCGGCACGGTGGCGACGACCTCCCCCGTAGCAGGGTCGTCGACATCGAGCGTGCCGGACTCGCCGACGTCGACCCAACGGCCGTCGACGTACGGGGTGGTGCGGATGCGTCGGGACAGGCCGGTGTGGCCCGCGAGGCTCTGGTGCATGGTCATCGGCTACTTCGCCACGGGCGTGATGTCGACTGGCAGGGGGGCGCCCAGTCCGGCCTCTCGGGCGCGGGCGACGCACATGGCGGCGACGGCCAGGTCCTGGATCGCGCCGCCGACCGACTTGTAGAGCAGGACTTGCTGGTCGTCCTGACGTCCCGGCACCCGGCCGGACACCAGGTCGGACAGGGACACGGTCTTGCTCTCGAGGTCGACCCCGTCGCGACGGGCGGCGAGGGCGTCGCCTGTCTCGTCCAGGACCTCTCGCAGCTCGTCGGCCACGATGAGATCGGCGCGCCGCATCGTCTCGGGGTCGACCTCACGCTGTTCGGGGAGGGTGGACCCGATCGAGACCACAGTCGATCCGGGCGCGAGCCATTCTCCGTGCAGGGTCGGGGACTCGTCGCGGGAGCGTGCTGCGCAGATCACCAGGGTCGCGTCCCGCACCGCGGCTTCCGCACTGTCCTCCGCGGAGATCGCAAGACCGAGCTCCGACAGCTCGCTGATGAACTGTGTCCGGCTCTGCGGTCGAGGACTGAAGACACGGACCTCGTCGACGGCTCGCACGGCGGCGATGGCACGGAGGTGGTTTTGCGCCTCGAAGCCCGAACCGATCACGGCGACGGACAGGGCGCCCGTCGCGGCCAGCATGTCTGCCGCCAGTGCTGAGGTGGCAGCGGTCCGGTAGCCGGTGATCGAGTGCGCGTCTAGAAGCGCCACGAGCTCGGCCGACGACTGGTCGAACAGGGAGATCAGGTAGCTCACGCGCCTCGAGCTCAGCGCGGCGGCGATGGACTTCAGCCCCATCAGCCCGGTGTCCCCCGGCGCGCCGCTCAGAGTCCGGAGCCAGGCCTGGTCGCCGCGAGCCATGCTCCTGGCCGGGAAGCGCGCGGGCTCGACGTCGGCCGCGTAGGCCTCCCGCAGTGCGCTCGCCGCTCCGCTCCATGAGAAGACCTCACGAACGGCTGCGTCGTCGAGAAGCAGGGTCATGGACGGGGCCTCCTGTGCCTGATCGACCGTGTGGCTCAGCGCACTGAGGCTCGCTCGAGGTGCCTCGGCAGCTGGTTCCCAAACCTCGTCTTGGCCTCAGGGCCGGCAGCCACACTGTATGGAAGTCGTCACATCAGGGGAAACGGATAGAATCGATATCGATACACCGATCTCGTCGATGATTCCCTCGGGACGAGGGTGTCAGAAGCCCGGCCGAGACCCGGGCCGCCGTGCTGACGAGGTCTATTCGCCGCGACTGTGCTGCGATCGCAACGGGCCCGCCATCTCGAGCAGCTGGGTCCTGAGCCAGTGGTGGGCCGGCTCGTCGTCTCGGTGGGAGGTCCAGAACATCGACTCCGTCACCGGATCCAGTCGCATCGGCGGCTCGAGCAGGTTGAGGCCGACCCCCTCGGCGAGGAACGACGCGAAGCTCACAGGGATCAGCGTCACCAGCAGGGTGTCCCGGAGGAGGAACGGCGCCAGACCGAAGTCCGTAGTGACCTCGGTTCGACGTTCGATGCCGAGCCTGTCCAGCTGTGTCTCCACCAACGCTCGGACGCCCGAGCTCTTTTGCGCGAGGTAAGGGAGCGATGTGAACAGCGCCAGGTCGATGCTGTCTTTCACCTTGGGGTTCGACTTGTCGACGGCGACGACGTAGGGGTCCTCGTACAGAACTTTGGCATGGAGCGGGCTGCCCGCGCCGACAAACTGAGGCGGGAGGATGACGAGGTCGCACTTGTTGTGGGTCAGGTCCTCGACGAACGTCGGCGCGACCGGCGAGATCCGGAGACTGACGTTCGGAGCAACCTTGCGGAGCTTGACGCTCAGTGGGTGCAGAACCGCCACTGTGGCGTACTCGCTGGCCATGATCGAGAACGTCCGGTGATCCCGTGTGGGATCGAAGCTGGGCCGCGCAGTCAGGAGCTGGTCAATCTGGTTGAGGGCATCGCGGATGGGCCCAGTCAACGAGAGGGCCAGCGGCGTCGGCGCCATCGTCCGCCCCGTCCGCACCAGGACCGGATCGTCGAGCAGCCGACGGAGCCGCAGGAGGGTGGCGCTCATGGCCGACTGGCCAACGTGCATCCGGTTCGCCGCGGCGGTGACCCCGCCCTCGGACATCAACGCGTCGAATGCGACCAGCAGGTTGATGTCGACGTCTGCGAGGTCCACGGCGTCATCGTAGACGGGCGGAGAGAGAAGGACTGGGCACCAAGTCGCACGCCGCCGACCACGGAAGAGACCGGCCCACCCCATGCTGTATGCGGTGGAGGAGCCCCCGAGACGGGCGCCGAAGCAGTCCTATCATCAACGCCGTGGACCTGAACCGCGTCGATCTCAACCTCTTGGTCGCATTCGAGGCGCTGATGGATGAGCGGAGTGTGACCGGCGCGGCTAAGCGGCTCGGGATCAGCCAGTCGGCCATGAGCTCCACCCTGGCCCGGATCAGGCGGCTCTTCGACGACCCCATCCTGCTGCGCAGCGGCCGCTCGATGGTGGCGACGCCGGCCGCCGAGGCGCTGATCGATCCCGTGCGCACGACGCTCATCCAGATAGAGGGGGCACTCACGGGTTCTCGGTCGTTCGACCCCGAGAAGGACCAGCGCACCTTCGTGATCATGGCGACGGGTCACGCCGCCGTCGGACTTCTACACCCTCTTCTAGTCGACATCACGCCCGTCAGACCCAACATCCGAGTCGAGATCCAGCCCCTCGACGAGAACTTCGACCTCACCCTTTTCCGGAGCCAGGCCGACCTCGTGGTCGTACCACGGGAGCAGATGGCCTCCCGCCCGGAGATCTGGTCCGACGAGGTGCGCTGGGAAGTGCTGTACCGCGATCGCTACGTCCTCGCCGCGGACAAGGACAACGACCAAGTCACGGGCGCTATGTCAGTCGAGCAGTTTTGCAGGATGCCGTACCTCGCCGCGGAGGGCACCGACGGCAGCCCCTCGGCCGGGGACTCCAACCTCAACGTGCTGGGCATCCCGCGGCGCGTGGAGGTGCGCGCCGGCTTCGCCGTGGCCCCCTTCATGCTCCGCCACACCAACCTGATCACCCTCATCCCTCGCATACCCGCTTCGCGCATAGCGGCGGCGGCCGGTATCCGACTGGTCGAACCTCCCATGCAACTGCAGCCGATCAGCGAGACCATGGTCTGGCTGCGTCGGCTCGACCACGATCCCGGCCATGTCTGGTTGCAGGAGGAACTCAGGGTCCACGCCGCACGACTGGTGGGCTCGGCGGTCGACATCGTCTGACGGAACGACTGAGAGACGGTTCAGCCTCGTGCGACCAACACCTTTTCGCACCGCGGAACGAGATCACCGAGGCCCGCCGACGAACATCGCCTCGTTCGCGGCGCTGGCGGGTTGGCTCTCGTCGCTGCCGAGAGCCTCGTTCATGCCCTCCCTCTGGCCCGCCCTCCGCGTCGCGCGAACCTCGTGGTCATCCAGACCGCGAACAGCAACGAGCCACCGTTGAAGACTCCTGGCGCCCAGGCTGCGGCTCCGGCGATGCTGAGTCCGCTGACGGCGATCGCCACGAAGAAGACGCCCACGATGGCGCCGAGGGGGTTGGGGAGTCCCGGCTTGATGGTGGTCGCACCGAGGAACACCGCGGCGAGCGCAGGGAAGAGGAAGCTCGGGCCCGCGTTGGTGTCGGCCGATCCCGCCCGGGCGCACAGCAGGACCCCTGCGATCCCCGCGAGGAGGCCCCCGAGGGTCATGCTCGACCAGATCGTGCGCTCGACTCGGATGCCGACCAGGCGAGCTGACTTCGGGTTGCTGCCGATTGCGCTGAGCTGGCGCCCGTAGGGCGTGTGCTCCAGCAGGTACCAGGTGGCGAGGACGACGGGGACCAGGACCACGAGGAGCCGTGGCAGGCCCCACCAGTTCAGCGATCCGAACTGCGTCAGGGTGGTCGAGATGTTTCCGGTGATGGTGAGCCCGCCGGTGTACCAGACCATCACGCCGGGGAGCAGGATGGACATGCCCAAGGTCTCGATGATCGGGTCGAGCCCGAGCCGTGTGATGAGCAGACCGTTGGTGGCGCCGACGGCGGCACCAACCGCGAGGCCCGCCAGGACGGCCAACCACAGCGGACCCTCGAACCGCGACATCACGGACGCGGTGGCGATCGACGACGCGCCGGTCGCGGCCGCCGCCGAGAGGTCGATGACGCCCGCGGTGAGCGGAACGACGAAGGCGAGCGCGACCACGGAGACGACTGCCGAGTTCCCGATCAGGGTGACCAGGTTGGCCTGGCTGGGGAACGCCTCACTCGTCTTGCTGTAGGTGCTGAAGAACAGCACCACCCCGGCGAGGACGACAAGAAGTCCGTAGCGCTGCCCGAAGTCGACGAAGAGCGCGTGGCTCTTGCCCTGTGGACGGTTCGTATCGGTCTCCGACTCCGTGACGGTCATGACGCTTCTTCCTTAGGTTCCAGGTAGGACTCTTGGACCAGACTGTCGGGATCGATGTCCGGGGCGTGGAACTCGGCCGCCACGACTCCGTCGCGCAGCACCAGCACGCGGTCGCAGACGAGGGAGAGCTCCTCGAAGTCCGAGGAGACCACGAGCACCGTGGTGCCGTTCTCGGCCGCACGACGCAGGGCAGCATGGATGTCGGCCCGCGCCCCCACGTCCACGCCTTGCGTGGGTTCGTCGAGCAGCAGCAGCCACGGCTCTCGCCGCAGCCACCGGGACAGCACGACCTTCTGCTGGTTGCCACCCGAGAGCGCGTCCAATGCCTGCTCCGGCCCGGAGGTGACCACCCCAAACCGTTCGATCTGCCTCTCCGTCTCCCGCGACTCCGCGCCGTGGGCCATCCGCAAGCCGCGCCAGAACTCGCGCAACGAAGCCGCGACCACGTTCTCCCTGATGCTGAGGCCACTGAACGCGGCCTCGCCTTGACGATCCTCCGACAGGTAGGCGATGCCGCGCCGAATCGCATCTGCGGGCTCCGCCAGTCTTCGAGTCTCGCCTCGCAACCGCACGGATCCCTGCGACGCCGACAGGTGGCCGAACAGGGTGCGCAGCAGGGTTGAGCGTCCCGACCCCTGCAGCCCTGCGATGCCGACGATCTCTCCCCTGCGCGCGCTGAAGGAGACTCCGTTGAGCGGCCCGCTGACCAACCCGTCGACGGCAAGAGTCTGCTCTCCTCCGTCGGCCTTCCGGGCCGCCACAGCCGCTTGCACGATGCGCCGGCCGCAGATGTGCGACACGAGCTCGTCCTCGGTGAGGTCCGCAGCCGGGACATCCGCTGCGACACGACCATCGCGAAGGACGGTGACGTTGTCTGCGAGCTGCAAGATCTCGCGGAGGTGGTGGCTGATGAACAGGATCGTCTGGCCACGTGCGGCAAACCGCTTGAGCATCTGAGCCAGCAGATCGGCTTCCCGCTCTGGCAGCGACGCCGTCGGTTCGTCGAGGATGAGGATGCGCTCCCCCTCGTCAGGGTCGTGGCCCAGGGCTCGCGCGATCGCCAACATGGTCCGGCTCGCCGAGTTGAGCGAACCCACCGTGGAGCGTGGTGTGGCGTGGATCTGGTAGCGGTCGATGAGGGCCGCCGCCTCGGACTCGAGCCGGCGCCAACGGATCCGCCCGAGCCTGTGGGTGCCGAAGCCGTGGCCGAGCGCGATGTTCTCCGACACCGTCAGCCCGTCGAACAGCCCGACGTCTTGGTGGACGAAGCGGAGCCCCAGGTCATTGGCCAGGTCCGGGCTCATGCCTGAGGCCGGGACGAGCCGGGGGCCCACGGCGATCGTGCCGCCGTGGTCCCCCCGCTCGATCCCCGCCAGGATCTTGACGAACGTGGACTTGCCGGACCCGTTGGCTCCGACAAGAGCGTGGATGCTGCCCCGTTGCGTCGTCAGGCCGACGTCAAGCAAGGCCTGCGTCGCGCCGTAGCCCTTGCTGAGCTGACGAACCTGCAGAGCGGGGCTCGAGTTCACTAGGAGATGCCCCATGCGGCCTTGTAGGCGCTTCGGTAGTCGAAGTCGGTCGTGTATCCCTCCCCGTCGGCGGGGAGGGTGTGGTCGGGGTCGACCGTCTGCCACCCCCAACCCTCGGGCACGGGGTCCTCGCCGGCCAGCACGCGGATGGTGGTGTCGATGGCGCCCCATCCGGCCCAGCCGTTGTCCCACCCGATCGCCGCGCCGACCTGGCCGGCGTGGATCAGGGAGATGCCCGGAGCCAGACCTTCGCCGCCGATGATCGTCATCTTGCGTCCGGTGGACGCGATTGCCTGCGGCATCGACCCCGCGAGGATGAACGAGTCGTAGGTCGGCTGGATCGCGGTCGCGTCCGGGTTGGCGAGCAGCATGGCCGAGAACTTCTGCGCCAGCGGTCCGGCCATGTCGGCGACCTGGAACTCGAGAGTGTCGACGATGCTGCAGTCGGGGCAGCTTTTCGCCAGCTCGTCCGCGAAGCCTTCGCTGGGGTAACTGGCGGTCCTCGAGTCGGTGACGAAGGTGTTGATGACCTTGGCCTTGCCGTCGGTCGCCTTGATCAGCCAGCGCGCCTTTGCCGCCCCCCACGCCTTCAGGAAGTCACCGAAGCTGGGGTACTCCTCGCTCAGCATCACCTCGGCGGTGAACAGAGGCGTGTCGTCGCAGTCGAAGCCTCCGAAGGCGATCGTCGGGATGCCGGCATCCTTGGCAGCCTGCAGCCCGCCCTTGGCGAAGTCGCAGTCGATACCGGACACGATGATCGCGTCAGCCTTCGCCGCGACGGCCTGGCGGATCGCCACGCTGTAGCCATCGCCGACCCCCAGGGCACCGTCGACGATGGTCATCTTCCACCCGAGAGCCTCGCCGGCCTCGACAGCGCCCTCCGAAGGAGCCTGACACCCGGGGACGACCTTGCCGCACGGCACCACCCACACGTTCGCGTTGGCCGCAGGAGCGGGTGCCGAGGTGGGCGGCGCGGTGAAGGTGCCCGTGTAGTCGGCCTCGAGCTCGGCGTCGATGTCGGTGCCGGTCGCATCGGCGCCGGCGCTCGTGCTGGTGCTGGCGTCTCCACCGGAGCCCGCATCGCCGCCGTCCGATGAGGAGTCCGACCCGCAGGCACTGAGCCCGCATGCGAGGGCAATCCCGACCAACGAGACGACGGCTCGACGTCGAATTGAGGTGTTGCGCATGACTGTGCCCTCCTGATCAGCGGCCCATGTGGCCTTCGTCACCGAAGGGTAGGGATCGAGGGAGGATTGGAGAAACCGTTGTTCTGCATGCGCGGCCATCACTTCAGATGATCTGTCAGGCTCGCCCGCACCTGCTATCACCTGGATTCCGGTCGCATCCTCAAACAGACATCGATGGTGGCGGTCAGACGGAATCAATCCAAGTGATGGGTTAATGAGTGGGCGCCGAGCGGCGTCGCGGCACCGAGGCGCACACAAGGGCCTGGCCGCCTATCAGCCCGGCGACCCGAATGCCTGGCCCTCCCCGGGGATCAGTCATCGCCGAGACCACCACCCGACACCCGTCGGCGCGCTCAGAAGCATCCCGTCGCACACCATCAGTCTCGACCGGCCGCGCGTCAGCTACCGCGCTGTCGAGGGTCCCTCGAGGTGAGTCCTACCCAACTAGAAGGGCGGCGACGCGAAGACCTCGCCGCGCTTCATCCGCTCCATCGCGACCAACAGCTCCGGGTCCAGGTAGTAGATCTCCGTGTAGCACCCCAGGGTCTCGCGCGTGTCGAAGTAGCCCCACCGACAGCTCCCTCGTCCCACTCCGCTGCCCTCCATGAAGCCACTCATGGCTTTGGAGAGGCCACGAGCGAGATACGCCTCCTCCGCGGCGGCGTATTCAGCAGCGTCCCGGACCCGAAACCCGATGTGATGAGGCCCCACGCCCTTCTCGTCCAACCAGTCCTTGTAGACACTCGATCCGCTGTCATGTCGTGCCAACTCGATCATGACGTCGCCAGCAAAGCCATAGGCCACGCTGAATTCGAACTGAGCGGGCTCGCCCCAATAGGTCTTCTCCGCCTGGCCGACGGACAGGCCCTCCCACACGCTCCATGCGGTGACACCGAAGTCACGCCCCCAGCCCTCCACAGCGGCGTCAAGATCCTCGACCACGAAGCAGAGCTGATCGAAGGATCGTCCGACGAACGACAGATCCTGCATGAGCGGGACTCTCCTTATGAGGATGGTCAGCTGGGTGAGGGGCCCCTGCGAGACTCGCGGCGCCTCAAGACACCGGACCGGAGTCCGGACAAGCCTTTCGCCACGCTAGTGCCGATGGTCACAAGCCGAACAACAACTCTTCGCCACGCCGCTCCATCGATCTCATCAATCGTAGAGCCGGGGAGGCCGGCTGCCGCGTGCCGCCGTTCGACTGTCCTGTCGCCGCCGAACCAACGAGGAGCGCGCAGAAGAACGTGCGAGCCCTCCGGAATTCCGCATCGACCGAACACCGACGAACCTCCGGCTCCGTCCGACGAACCACCGGGGGCGGCTAAGGCATCGTTCTGGTCAATAGATCAAGATCGCCGATCACTGTTTGCCGCGTGTGACACGTGAGACTACTTTCGCCCGGCGGGTCAGGTCCCGTATCGCTACCGGGAGGTCCGAAGTGCAAGGTTCAATGGGGTCTGCGGCAACGCAACGAGACGGGAGTCATCCGCTCGACCGCGCGGTCCCTCGCCGGTTCGCCAGGGGCCGATCGTCAGTCGTCTCCATCCAGGGGAGGGCATGATGCCGGACCTCGATGGACGCGTGGCGGTGGTGACCGGTGGCGCCGGCGCCATTGGCCGAGCAACCTGTGCTTGCCTGTCGGAGCAGGGCGCCAAGGTCGTGGTGGCTGATCTGCGCGGCTCGGAGGCTGCGCAGGTTGCGGATGCGCTCGAGGGCGAGGCGATCGGCGTGGAGCACGACGTTCGCGCCAGCGCCTCGGGGGTCGCTCTCGCTGCGCGCGCCAAAGACGTGTTCGGTCGGGTGGACATCCTCGTCAACAACGCCGGGGTCAACTCGCCCACGTGTGCGGTGACCGACATCTCTGACGAGGAGTGGGACCGCGTGATGGACACCAACGCGCGCGGCACCTTCGTGACCACACGAGCTTTCCTCCCAGGGATGATCGAGCAAGGCAGCGGTCGGATTATCAACCTCTCCTCGATCGTGGGTCAGATGGGAACGCCCTTCATCCTTCCCTACACCGCGTCCAAGGCGGCGGTCATCGGGATCACCCATGCTCTGGCGTCGGAATACGCCTCACGCGGCATCACGGTGAACTCCGTGCACCCGGGCCTGCTCGAGACCGGAATGCACGACTTCGACGACTGGGCCAAGCGGGAAGGCATGACACTGGAAGAAGCCAAGGACCACTTCCGCAACCTTGTTCCCCAGCGCGAGTTCCAGACTCCCCGCGATATCGCGGAGATGATCGCGTTCCTCGCCTCCGACCGGGCCGGGCACATCACCGGAGCGGCATTCAACGTCGACGGTGGTATCCGGATGCACTAGGGCGTGTCCCGTAATTGCTGGTGGATGCCGGCGTCGTCCAGGCGCGCGCTGGCCAGGCGCCGGCGCGCACACAGACTGGGCGTCTTTGCAGTGTCGGCAACGCCGCCAGCGCGTGATCTGGGCGGCGTCCGGCGCCGCCATGAATTACGGGACACGCCCTAGT
>Ga0268264_10001010_pt1 | contig 28549 bp, 25 predicted proteins | sample KBSSwiS32_FD_190357 | JGI IMG/M metagenome (GOLD analysis project Ga0268264, IMG submission 190357) | Switchgrass rhizosphere microbial communities from Kellogg Biological Station, Michigan, USA - KBS Switchgrass S3-2 (SPAdes) (version 2) | ecosystem: Host-associated > Plants > Roots >...
GCGGCGCTGCACGACGCGTCGATCTCGGTGCTGACCGACGCGGTCGAACGGTCGGTGGGCCAGCAGGCGGCGACCCTGAAAGGGGAGAAGCGGTCGGGGCTGCGGGTACACGCGCGCACCGGGCTGCCGTGTCCCGTATGCGGCGACACCGTGCGTGAGGTGTCGTTCGCAGACAAGTCGTTTCAGTACTGCCCGACGTGTCAGACGGGCGGCAAGGTACTGGCCGACCGGAGGCTGTCGCGGCTGCTCAAATAGATAGGCTGTGCCGGTGACTCGGCAGAAGATCCTGATCACTGGCGCGAGCTCTGGTCTGGGCGCGGGCATGGCCCGCAAGTTCGCCGCGAAGGGCCGCGACCTGGCGCTCTGCGCCCGCCGCACGGACCGGCTCGATGAGCTCAAGGCCGAACTGCTCGAGCGGAATCCCGGCATCACGGTTGCGGTGGCGGCGTTGGACGTCAACGACCACGAGCAGGTGCCGAAGGTGTTCGCCGAGATGTCCGATGAACTGGGCGGGATCGACCGCATCATCGTCAACGCCGGGATCGGCAAGGGCGCCCGCCTCGGCTCGGGCAAGCTGCGGGCCAACAAAGCCACCGTTGAGACGAATCTCGTTGCGGCGCTTGTGCAAATCGAGACTGCGATCGAGATGTTCAAGGCCGCAGGCGGTGGGCATCTGGTGCTCATCTCATCGGTGCTCGCCAACAAGGGCGTGCCAGGAGTGCGGGCCGCCTATGCCGCCAGCAAGGCGGGGGTGTCCTCGCTCGGCGAATCGCTGCGCGCCGAATACGCCAAGGGTCCGATCAAGGTGACGGTCATCGAGCCCGGCTACATCGAATCCGAGATGACCGCGAAGGCCGACACGACGAAGCTGATAGTCGACAACGAGACCGGCACCAAGGCGATGGTCGACGCGATCGAACGCGAACCGGGCCGTGCCGCCGTGCCGAGCTGGCCGTGGACGCCGCTGGTGCAGGTGCTGCGGTTGCTGCCGCCGCAGCTGGCCGCGAAATTCGCCTAGAGCCCGACGTGGCTTGCTTGCCGCGAGGGTGCGTGTTTGCGCGCGACACGCCGCGCAACGGCGTGCACCTGCGCACGCTCGGCGCTCGCGGGGGTGCGGAAATGCCCACAATTTGCGGCGCGTCGGGGTGCAAACACACGCTGGGCGATTGTCAGTTAGTAGCGCTAGTGGTTTGTTTAGGCGGCTGTCAATCGTGGTAGCCGAGCTACATGATCGTGAAACTGACGAAGATGACGCCCATATTGTTCGCGGGCGCTGCCGCCACTGCGATTGCGCTGGCCCCGGCCGCTCTCGCGGAGCCCGCACCGCCGCCACCGCCGCCGTGCTACAACCTTGACGGCACACCGTGCACACCTTCAGCCGGTCCTGAGGGTGCAGGTGCGGAGGTCCCCGGTGGGCCTGGTGCGCAGGCCGGTTCCAATGGCCAGGTTTCAGCGGGCGTTCCCGGTGGGCCGTGGGCTCAGGCTGGGCCTGGCGGCGGGGTTGCTTGTGTTCCTGGCGGTCCGTGCACGTCCGTTCCGCTTCCATAACGGCTGAACGCGTGACTTCGGCGCGCTGACGCCCGCTCAGCGGCCGGCAGCGCGCCGAAATCGCTAAGCGCTGCGGCCGCGTTCGGTGCGGTAGCGGCGCACCAGCGTGTCGGTCGACGAGTCCGACTGTTCGGCGGGCGACGCGTCGCTGGTGATCACCGGCAGGAGCGCCTTGGCTTGGGTCTTTCCCAGCTCGACGCCCCACTGGTCGAACGAGTCGATGCCCCAGATGACCCCTTCGGTGAACACCTGATGCTCGTAGAACGCAATCAACTGACCGACGACCGACGGGGTCAGCTTGGTGCCGAGGATCGACGTCGTCGGCCGGTTGCCCGGCATCACCTTGTGCGGCACCACCTCCGGTGGCGTGCCCTCGGCGGCGATCTCCTGGGCCGTCTTGCCGAACGCCAGCACCTGCGTCTGGGCGAAGAAATTGCTCATCAGCAGGTCGTGCATGCTGCCGGTGCCGTCGGCGGTCGCCAGGTCGTCGGTGGGCTGGGAGAACCCGATGAAGTCGGCAGGGATCAGCCGCGTGCCCTGGTGGATCAGTTGGTAGAACGCGTGCTGGCCGTTGGTTCCCGGCTCGCCCCAGAAGATTTCGCCGGTGCTCGTGGTCACCGGTGTGCCGTCGGCCCGCACCGACTTGCCATTGGATTCCATCGTCAGCTGCTGCAGATAGGCGGCGAACCGCGACATGTCGTTGGAGTACGGCAGCACCGCGCGTGTCTGCGCGCCGAAGAAGTTGTTGTACCACAAGCCAATCAGCCCCAGCAGTGCCGGAGCGTTGGACTCGAGCGGCGTGTATTTGAAGTGCTCGTCGATGAGGTGGAAGCCCGCCAGGAAGTCAGCGAAGCGCTCGCGGCCGATCGCCGCCATCACCGACAGGCCGATCGCCGAATCCACCGAATAGCGTCCGCCGACCCAGTCCCAGAAGCCGAACATGTTGTCGGTGTTGATGCCGAAGTCGTCGACCAGCTTCTTGTTCGTCGACACCGCAACGAAATGCTTGGCCACCGCGGAGTCGCCGAGTGCGTCCGTCAGCCAGCGCCGCGCCGCGGTCGCGTTGGTCAGCGTCTCCAGCGTGGAGAACGTCTTCGATGCGACGATGAAAAGCGTTGTGGCAGGCTCGAGCCCATCGAGTTTCGCCACCAGGTCGGCGGGGTCGACGTTGGAGACGAAGCGCGCGGAGATGCCCGCATCGGCGTAGTGGCGCAGCGCGTCGTAGACCATCACCGGACCCAGGTCCGAACCGCCGATGCCGATGTTGACGACGGTCTTGATGCGTTCTCCGGTCGCACCGGTCCACTCGCCGCTGCGCAGCCGGTCGGTGAAGTCGCCCATCTTGTCCAGCTCTGCATGCACATCCTCGACGATGTTCTGGCCATCGACGATCAGCTCCTCGCCGCGCGGCAGCCGTAGTGCGATGTGCAGTACGGCGCGGTTCTCCGAGGTGTTGATGTGCACGCCGGAGAACATCGCGTCACGGCGCTGCTCAAGCCCGGCAGTGCGGGCCAGGTCGATCAGCAGCTGCAACGTCTCGCGGGTGACCCGGTGCTTGCTGTAGTCGATGTAGAGGTCGCCGACCGTCAGCGTCAGCTGGGTGCCGCGCTCAGGGTCTTCGGCAAACAACTCGCGGAGGTGTTTCTCACCGATCTCGTCGTGATGTCGCTGCAGGGCCTGCCAGGCGGGAGTGGCTGCGATATCGGAGATCTGCTGCGTATCGGTGGTCATGTTTTCGACCCTAGTGCGGCCGGTTGAACAAAGGAGTAAATGATGAGGGTATGGACACCACCGCACTGCTGAAGTCAGTACCCACCGGTCTGTGGATCGGTGGTGAGGAACGCGAAGGCAAGTCGACATTCAACGTTCTCGACCCATCCGACGACCAGGTCTTGACCGCCGTCGCCAACGCCACCGCCGAAGACGCGATCGCCGCGCTCGACGCGGCCTGTGCCGTGCAGGCGGAGTGGGCGGCCACGCCGCCCCGCGAGCGCGGCGAGATCCTGCGGTCGGTGTTCGAGAAGATCACCGAACGCGCCGAGGACATCGCCACCCTGATGACCCTGGAAATGGGCAAGGTGCTGCCCGAGAGCATGGGCGAGGTCAAGTACGGCGCGGAGTTCTTCCGCTGGTTCGCCGAAGAGGCCGTGCGCGTCCACGGTCGGTATACCCCGAGCCCGGCGGGAACCGGCCGCGTCCTGGTGACCAAGCAAGCGGTCGGCCCGTGCTACGCGATCACACCGTGGAACTTCCCGCTGGCCATGGGCACTCGCAAGATCGGGCCTGCCTTCGCAGCGGGCTGCACGATGATCGTCAAGCCGGCGCAGGAGACGCCGTTGACCATGCTGCTGCTGGCCAAGCTGATCGACGAGGCGGGCCTGCCGAAGGGTGTGCTGTCGGTGCTGCCGACCAACAGTCCAGGGCCGGTCACCGAGGCCCTGATCAATGACGGCCGGCTGCGGAAGCTGACCTTCACCGGGTCGACCGGTGTCGGGAAGGCCCTCGTCAAGCAGTCGGCCGACAAGCTGCTGCGCACCTCGATGGAGCTCGGCGGGAACGCGCCGTTCGTGGTGTTCGACGACGCCGACGTGGATGCCGCCGTCGACGGCGCGATCCTGGCGAAGATGCGCAACGGCGGCGAGGCCTGCACCGCGGCCAACCGGTTCCACGTCGCCAACTCGGTGCGCGAGGAGTTCACCGAGAAGCTGGTCAAACGGATGAGCGAGTTCACCCTCGGCAAGGGCACCGATGAATCGTCGACGCTCGGCCCGCTGATCAATGCCAAGCAGGTTGCCACCGTCGAGGACCTGGTGTCCGACGCGGTGTCGCGCGGCGCGACCGTCGCCGTCGGCGGCGTCGCCCCCGGCGGCGCCGGCAACTTCTACCCTGCGACGGTGCTGGCCGACGTGCCCGCCGACGCCCGCATCCTCAAGGAGGAGGTGTTCGGGCCCGTCGCGCCGATCACCGGCTTCGACACGGAGGAGGAGGGTGTGGCCGCGGCCAACGACACCGAATACGGACTGGCGGCCTACATCTACACCCAGTCGCTGGACCGGGCGCTGCGCGCGGCCGATGGCATCCAGTCCGGGATGGTCGGCATCAACCGCGGCGTGATCTCCGACCCGGCCGCGCCGTTCGGCGGCGTGAAGGAATCGGGCTTCGGTCGCGAAGGCGGCTTCGAAGGCATCGAGGAGTACCTGGACATCAAATACATCGCGCTGACGAAGTAATCGCCGGAGCCGCGTAGCCGGCGACATTTTCCCCAGCGCGCCTTCCGGATTCGGTGCGCGGGCGCCCCTAAACTTCGCGCAGTGCGCCAGGTCCGTGTCGCCCCGCGCCGACGTGGCGCCCGGTCTAAGGGCATCCCTGCGCTGGACGGCATCCGCGCCCTCGCCGTTGGGCTCGTCCTGGCAGAGCATGGCGGCATCCCCGGAATTCCTGGCGGGTTCCTGGGTGTCGACGTCTTCTTCGTGCTCAGCGGATTCCTGATTACCTCGCTGCTGCTCGACGAATTGGCCAACCGCGGCCGAATCGCGTTGGCGGACTTCTGGATCCGGCGCGCGCGACGGCTGTTGCCCGCGCTGTTCGTCATGGTGGCGGCGGTGGTGGCGGCGCGAACACTCTTCCCGCCCGAGGCCACCGCGTCACTGCGCGACGACTCCGTCGCCGCGTTCTTCTGGGCGGCGAACTGGATTTTCGTCGCACAGAAGACCGACTACTTCTCGCAGGGCAGCCCGCCGTCGCCGCTGCAGCACACGTGGTCGCTGGGTGTCGAGGAGCAGTACTACCTGTTCTGGCCGCTGCTGGTGATCGCCGTCGCTGCCGTGTTCGGGGCCCGCGCCCGATGGGCCGTCTTCGCGCTCGCGACCATGGGCGCGGCCGGCTCGGCGGCCGCCGCGATCCTGATGGCGTCCGACGACATGGTGAACCGCGTGTACTTCGGCACCGACACCCGGGTGCAGGCCCTGCTCGTGGGCGCTGCCGCGGCCGCCCTGCTGGTGCGCGACTGGTCGGTGCTGACGGCGGGCGGCACGTTGATCCGCACGCGGTGGCGGCGGTGGGGCGCCGCAGCGTTGTCGATCGTCGGGTTGGCGATGCTGGCGGCACTGGCGCACGACGCGACGGGCAGCGCCCGCGAGTTCCACGCCGGGCTGCTGATCGTGGTGGCCGTGGCCGCGGTCCTCGTCGTCGCACCGGTGGCGCTGGATCAGGGCTCACCCGTCGCGCAGGTACTGGCATGGCGGCCGTTGGTGTGGCTTGGCGCCATCTCCTACGGCGTCTACCTGTGGCACTGGCCGATCTTCCTGGCGCTCAACGGGGAACGCACGGGGTGGTCCGGTTGGCCGCTGTTCGCGCTGCGGTGCGCGGCGACGGTCGCGGTGGCAACGGCCTCGTGGTGGCTGCTCGAGCAGCCCATCCGGCGATGGCGGCCGGTGATCGTCCCGATGCTGCCGCTGGCCGGTGCCACGGCCGCCACCGCGGCGGCGGTGACGATGCTCGTGCTGCCCGTCGGGACCAAACCCTTCGAGGCGCCTGTGGGGCCCGACGTCGACTCTGCGGCGCTGGTCTCCCCCGAGGTACCCGTCGAGGTGCGATCGCCGTCGGGGCAGCCGGCCCAGGGGACCAAGCGTGTCGCGGTGTTCGGGGACTCGGTGGCGTGGACGTTGATGCGCTACCTGCCGCCGACGCCCGGCCTGACCTTCGCCAACTACACGACGATCGGGTGCGGGGTGGCCCGCGGCGGGCCGTACCGGTACACGGGCCAGACGCTGAACCAGAAACCCGAATGCGATGACTGGCCAGCAAGGTGGTCGCAGCGGATCAACCACGACCGGCCCGACGTCGTGCTGCTGATCATCGGCCGGTGGGAGGTGGTGGACCGGGTCAACGAGGGGAACTGGACGCACATCGGCGACGACGCGTACGACGCTTATCTGCGTGGCGAGCTGCAACGGGCGCTCGACATAGTCACCTCGACCGGGGCCCGCGTGGTGGTGACGACCGAGCCGTACAACCGTCGCGCCGAGAAACCCGACGGCAGCCTGTATCCGGAGGATCAGCCCATCCGCGCCGACCGCTGGAACACCCTGTTACGCAGCGTCATCGGCAAGCGTCCCGACGTCACGGTGCTCGACCTCAACAAGAAGATGTGCCCGAACGGCTACTACACCAGCAAGGTCGACGGCATCAAGATGCGCATGGACGGGGTGCATCCGACCCCGGAGGCGGTGAAATGGTTGACGCCGTGGCTGACCGACGCGCTGAAGAGGTGATGGACGAGCGGGTCGCGGTGTTCGACGCGCAGGGCCGCGTCGTCGGGGCGGCGCCGCGGTCGCAGGTCTACGCCGAAGGGCTTTGGCACGGCAGCGCAGGGGTGTTGGTGCGCTCGACGGACGGCCTGCGGCTCTACGTGCATCGCCGCACCACCACCAAGGCGGTATTCGCGGGGATGCACGACTGCCTGGCCGGCGGCGTAATCGATGCGGGTGAGACGCCGCTGCAGACCGCGACGCGAGAGCTGCGGGAAGAACTCGGCATCACCGGCCAGACGCCGGCACCGCTGGCGTCGGCTGCCTGGGATGGCGAATGGGCGGGCAGGCCGATGCGGTGTCACCTCTTCGCGTTCGGCATCCGCTACGACGGGCCGATCCGCCATCAGCCGGACGAAATCGCCGACGGCTGGTGGTGGACCGACGACGAGTTGGCGCAACGGCTGGCCGACCCGTCGTGGCCGTTCGTGCCGGATACCCGGGAATTGATCCCGCAGTTGCTGTATCGCGTGTGAATCAGTGGCCGAGGCGGCCGCGGCCCAGGCGCAGCAGCAGCATCGCCAGGTCCTTGCCCTCGGGGCCGAGCTCGCTGTAGCGCTCGATGACCTTCATCTCGCGGCTGTGCACCAGGCGGGTGCCGCCGGAGGCCATCCGGGCCTTGCCGATGAGCTTGGATACTTCGGTGCGCCGCTTGACGGCTTCCAGGATGGTCGCGTCGAGCTGGTCGATTTCGCGGCGCAGGTCGTCGATGTCAGCCACGGGTTCTGTTTCGATAGTCATTTCGGGCTCCTCATTGTGTGGGGGTTCAGGTCTCATCCGGTTTCGGGCCTCACACAAGAGACGAGCCCCGGATCCGGAAGCGGACCGCGGGGCTCTGGGAAGCAGCTAGACCACGGGCACCGCTGGCCGGTACCCGTAGAAAAATCGCCGCTGCTTACTGAGCACGGGATTGAGTGTGCCACCAACAGCCGCGCCTGCGCAAAAACTGTCGTCTCGCAGCGGTAGGTTTGGTTGCGAGATGAGTGTGCATGTGACCGGCCTGGATCCTGTGACCAGCGAAGAACTCCTGGAGGGCCTCAACCCGCAACAGCGCAAGGCCGTGCTGCACGAGGGCTCGCCGCTGCTGATCGTCGCCGGGGCCGGATCAGGCAAGACGGCGGTGCTGACCCGGCGGATCGCCTATCTGCTGGCTGCCCGCGACGTCGGCGTCGGCCAGGTGCTCGCCATCACCTTCACCAACAAGGCCGCCTCCGAGATGCGCGAGCGGGTGAAGAGCCTGATTGGCGCACGGGCTGGGTTCTCTATGTGGGTGTCGACGTTCCACTCCACCTGCGTACGGTCCTGCGCAATCAGGCGTCCCTGCTGCCCGGCCTGAACTCCAACTTCTCGATCTACGACGCCGACGACTCGCGGCGGCTGCTGTTGATGATCGGCAAGGACATGGGGCTGGACACCAAGCGCTACTCGCCGCGGTTGCTGGCCAACGGGATCTCCAACCTGAAGAACGAGCTGATCGGCCCCGAGCAGGCGGCCTACGACGCCTCGAACGCCGACGAGGACCTGCCGCGGATCATCGCCGAGGTCTTCGCCGAGTACCAGCGCCGGCTGCGTGCGGCCAACGCGCTCGACTTCGACGATCTCATCGGCGAGACAGTCGCTGTGCTGCAAGCCTTTCCGCAAATCGCGCAGTACTACCGCAGGCGGTTCCGGCACATCCTCGTCGACGAGTATCAGGACACCAACCATGCGCAGTACGTGTTGGTGCGCGAATTGGTGGGTCGCGAAACGGAGGACGGTGTCGCGCCCGCCGAGCTGTGCGTGGTGGGTGACGCCGACCAGTCGATCTATGCGTTCCGCGGTGCCACGATCCGCAACATCGAGGACTTCGAACGCGACTTCCCCAACGCCACAACGATTCTGCTGGAGCAGAACTACCGGTCGACACAGAACATCCTGACCGCGGCGAACTCGGTGATCTCCCGCAACGCCGGCCGCCGCGAGAAGCGGCTGTGGACCGACGCGGGGGAGGGTGAGCTCATCGTCGGCTTCGTCGCCGACAACGAGCACGACGAGGCGCGTTTCGTCGCCGAGGAGATCGACGCGCTCGCCGACAAGGGTGAGATCACCTACAACGACGTCGCCGTCTTCTACCGCACCAACAACTCGTCGCGCGCGTTGGAGGAAGTCTTCATCCGGGCCGGCATTCCGTACAAAGTTGTTGGCGGCGTTCGCTTTTACGAGCGCAGGGAGATCCGCGACATCGTTGCGTACCTGCGCGTGTTGGACAATCCCGGCGACTCGGTCAGCATGCGGCGCATCCTGAACACGCCGCGGCGCGGCATCGGCGATCGTGCGGAAGCCTGTGTGGCGGTGTACGCGGAGAACACCGGCTTGTCGTTCAACGACGCGCTGCAGGCCGCCGCCGAGGGCAAGGTGCCGATGCTGAACACCCGCTCGGAGAAGTGCATAGCGAGTTTCGTCGAGCTGCTCGACGATCTGCGCGGCCGGCTCGACGGTGAACTCGGTGAGCTCGTTGACGCCGTTCTGGACCGCACCGGCTATCGCACGGAACTGGAATCCTCCAGCGATCCACAGGATCTGGCGCGACTGGACAATCTCAACGAATTGGTCAGCGTCGCACATGAATTCAGCACCGACCTGGCCAACGCGCAGGCGCTCGGCGAGGTCGACCCGCAAGACGAGGACGTGCCCGACACCAGCGTGCTCGCTCAGTTCCTCGAACGGGTGTCGCTGGTCGCAGACGCCGACGAACTGCCTGAGCACGGCGCCGGAGTGGTGACGATGATGACCCTGCACACCGCGAAGGGGCTGGAGTTCCCCGTGGTGTTCGTGACGGGCTGGGAGGACGGCATGTTCCCCCACATGCGGGCCCTCGGCGATCCGACGGAGCTGTCCGAGGAGCGACGGCTGGCGTACGTCGGCATCACCCGCGCACGGCAGCGGTTGTACGTCAGCCGGGCCAGGGTCCGCTCGTCGTGGGGTCAGCCGATGCTCAACCCCGAGTCGCGGTTCCTGCGCGAGATCCCGCAGGAGCTCATCGATTGGCGGCGGACGGAGCCTGCCCCGTCCCTGTCTGCTCCGGTCAGCGGTGCGGGCCGGTTCGGCACTCCGCGCCCCTCGCTTGCTCGCTCAGCGGCCGGAAAACGCCCGCTGCTGGTGTTGGAGCCCGGTGATCGCGTCACCCACGACAAGTACGGCCTCGGCCGCGTCGAGGAGGTCTCAGGCGTCGGCGAATCGGCGATGTCGCTGATCGACTTCGGTAGCGCCGGCCGTGTCAAGCTGATGCACAACCACGCGCCGGTCTCCAAGCTCTGAGCAGCGGGAGGCGGAGGCAGTTGTCGAATTGCCCGGTTAGGAGCGACGTTTTGTCGCCACTGCCGACTCTGTCGCGCAGAGCCGGGCAGAGGGGTGAATGATCGCGGCGCAGCCGAAGCGTTGATAACCAGCATGAGCTTTGAGATGACCGCCCACACCGTCGCAAGCGACTGGCACTTGTGGCTCGGTTTCTTGGGCGCGTCGATTGCGATTGCGTTCTCGCCGGGCGCCGGGGCGATTCAGTCGATGACGGCAGGTCTGAGTCATGGCCTCTTGCGGGCATATTGGAGCATCGTCGGCCAGGAGTTGGGCCTGGTGTTCCAACTGACCCTCGTCGCGGTGGGGCTGGGCGCCGTCGTCGCCAAGTCCGTGGTGGCGTTCACCATCATCAAGTTCCTCGGCGTTGGCTATCTGCTCTACCTGGCCGTGCGGCAATGGCGCGCATCCAGTCGGGACCTGACGGAGAAGATCAGCGGGACGCCGACGAGAGCCGGATTCCCACTGCTGATACGTGGATTCCTCGTCAACGCGACCAACCCGAAAGCGACGGTGTTCTATCTTGCCGTGCTGCCGCAGTTCGTGTCGCCGACCGCGCCACTGCTACCGCAGTACGTCGTGATCGGGTTGACGTTCGTCGGGGTCGACATCGTGGTGATGAGCGTGTATGCGGGCCTGGCGACGCGGCTACTCAGGCTGCTGGGGGCTCGCCAGCAAGTGGTGCTCAACCGGTTCTTCTCGGGCCTCTTCGCAACCGCGGCCGTGGTGCTGGCTCTTGTGCGTCGGGGGGCGGCCGTCTAGAACGCGGCTCGAGGGCGCTACGACCCACCGCGGGCCCAGCGGCGGGTGGCGGGCAGGAATGCCAGCAGGATGCTCGCCACGGGCAGCACGGGGATCAGGTAGACCACCGGCGCCAGTTTGGCTCCCGCGACGAAAAGGCCCGCGAAGATCAGCAGCGCCACGATCGCGCCGACCACGATCAGCAGCCTGCCCATCCGACGCCGCAGCAGCAGCGCGATCAGCCCGCTGATGAGCGCCGCCGAGGACACCGCGGTGAGAAACCCGATGGCCACGCAGAACAGCCGGTCCGACCGCCACCAGCCGGTGATCAGGTCGGTGGCGATGACCGCGGTGGCCCAGCCGGAGAGGATGCACGCGATCGCGGTTGCGATGGCCGCGCTCGGCTTCGCACGCGCCGCGCGCGGCACGCCCACGGTGACCGGTTTGGCCCGCGGGATGTAGCTGGTCTGAGAGTCCTCGCCTGCCGCGATGTAGCTGGTCTGCGGCTCGGCCGCTGCTGGGAATTCGCCGGTCGGGTGGCGCCGGATGATGCTGGTCTGGGGCTCGGACTGGGCCGGCATCGGCGACGACGGCGTCCCGTTGTCGGATAGTCGTCGAATGCGTGGTCGATCAGGATGGGGCTCGGGAGAAGCTACGTCGGCGGGGCCGTCACTCACATCTAGCCAACGTAGTTGCCGGGGCCAAGTCCCCGCTGCGCAAGCCACGGCACAGGGTCGATCCGGTTGGTGCCGTTGAGAAGAACCTCGAAGTGGCAGTGCGGGCCGGTCGAGTTGCCGCGGTTGCCCATCGTCGCGATCTGGTCGCCCGCCATCACGCGGTCGCCCTTGTTGACCAGCCACGTGTTGACGTGGCCGTACAGCGTGACGGTGCCGTCCGCGTGCCGCAGCTTGACCCAGGCGCCGTAGCCGGCGGTCGGGCCTGCGTCGACCACCACGCCGTCGGCGACAGCGTAGATCGGGGTACCGATCGCATTGGCGATGTCGATGCCGCCGTGCAGCACGCCCCAGCGATACCCGAAGCCGGAGGTGAATACGCCCTTTGTGTACATCACGAACAGCGGCCGGTTCAGGCGCGCTTCGCGATCGGCCCGCTCCTGCGCGAACGCCGCGGCCTTGACGATCTCCTCGGCGTGCACCGATGAGTCGGCCGCAGGGGTCACAGAGACGATCTGCATGCCGTCCGTCGAACCGGTGACGACCCCGCCGCCCATCACGGACTGGTCGGCGGCAAGCACAGCCTCCGTCGGCGCCTTGTCGGAGGCGTTGGCCATCGAATACGCACCGGCGGCGGTCGCGCCGACGGCCATGGCGGCGACCATCAGGCGGCCCTTGACGGGCACCTCCTGCTTGCGGTGCAGTCCGCGGCGGCCGGAGATGTCGATGATGTCGGTCTCGGCGGCACCGTTGCTTGTGTCGGTGTGGCTGTCGCGATACGCATGCGATGAGCGACGCGCGTCGCGCGGATTCGGCCGGAACTGCGAGGGCACCGCCAGCCGCAGCGGGATCAGATCGTCGGTGTCGTGCATGTCGTCGAGCTCGGGCGCATGGATGACCTGCGACTCGCGGTCGAACGCACTGTTGTCGCGAAAGTCCAGGTCAGCGAGGTCACCGAACTCGTTGAACGGAATGATGTCGGTGATTTCGGCTGCTTCGGGTTCCTGCCGCGTACGCCGAGCGTTCGTCGCAACTCCATCCGGAAACCGAGACGAACGGTGCTGAGCCAACCTGAAATGTCCTTCTAGTCGTGATCGAAACGTGATCTAGACCAGAGGCACGTTAACCAAATCCCAATGTTCGTGGCAACCCGAGCGACTATTCCACCGGGGATTGTGACTTGTATCACGCGGCCGGGGGCGGTGAGATCTACCACATGAGCGGCAGGCGGTGCAGAGGGCGTTAGTTCGTGTGGATAAAGTTCCCCCTGGCCCGTTGGGCGCAAACCTTCGAAGTCAACGCACAAAGACAGTGAGTCCATGGATCTCTTCGAATACCAAGCGAAAGAGCTGTTCGCGAAGCACAACGTGCCCACCACGCCGGGTCGGGTGACCGACACCGCCGAGGGCGCCAAGGCCATCGCCGAGGAAATCGGCCGGCCCGTCATGGTCAAGGCACAGGTGAAGGCCGGCGGCCGCGGCAAGGCGGGCGGCGTCAAGTACGCCGCCACCCCCGACGACGCGTTCACCCACGCGCAGAACATCCTCGGCCTGGACATCAAGGGCCACATCGTCAAGAAGCTGCTGGTCGCGGAGGCCAGCGACATCGCCGAGGAGTACTACATCTCGTTCCTGCTCGACCGCGCCAACCGCACCTACCTGGCGATGTGCTCGGTCGAAGGCGGCATGGAGATCGAAGAGGTCGCGGCGACCAAGCCCGACCGGCTCGCCAAGGTGCCCGTGAGCGCGACCAAGGGCGTCGACCTGGCATTCGCCCGCTCGATCGCCGAACAGGGTCACCTGCCCGCCGACGTGCTCGACGCCGCGGCCGTGACGATCCAGAAGCTGTGGGAGGTCTTCGTCGCCGAGGACGCCACGCTCGTCGAGGTGAACCCGTTGGTGCGCACGCCTGACGACCAGATCCTTGCGCTGGACGGCAAGGTCACGCTGGATGCCAACGCCGACTTCCGCCATCCCGAACACGTGGAGTTCGAGGACCGCGACGCCACCGACCCGCTCGAGCTCAAGGCCAAGGAGCACGACCTCAACTACGTCAAGCTCGACGGTGAGGTCGGCATCATCGGCAACGGCGCGGGCCTGGTGATGTCCACCCTCGACGTGGTCGCCTACGCCGGCGAGAAGCACGGCGGGGTCAAGCCGGCCAACTTCCTCGACATCGGCGGCGGCGCCTCCGCGGAGGTGATGGCCGCAGGGCTGGACGTCATCCTGCACGACCCTCAGGTCAAGAGCGTGTTCGTGAACGTGTTCGGCGGCATCACCGCATGCGACGCGGTCGCCAACGGCATCGTCAAGGCGCTGCAGATCCTCGGGGACGAGGCCAACAAGCCGTTGGTGGTCCGGCTCGACGGCAACAACGTCGACGAGGGCCGCCGCATCCTCGCCGAGGCCAACCACCCGCTGGTGACCGAGGTGGGCACGATGGACGAAGCCGCCGACGTCGCAGCCGCGAAGGCCGCCGAAGCCGCGAACGCCTGAAAGGACTGACATGGCAATCTTTTTGACGAAGGACAACAAGGTCATCGTCCAGGGCATCACCGGGTCGGAGGCCACCACGCACACCGCGCGGATGCTCAAGGCAGGCACCCAGATCGTCGGCGGCGTCAACGCGCGCAAGGCCGGAACGACGGTGTCGCACAAGGACGTGAACGACAACGACATCGAACTGCCGGTGTTCGGCACCGTCGTCGAGGCGATCGAGAAGACCGGCGCCGACGTGTCGATCATCTTCGTGCCACCGAAATTCGCCAAGGACGCGATCATCGAGGCCATCGATGCGGAGATCCCGCTGCTGGTGGTGATCACTGAGGGAATTCCGGTGCAGGACAGCGCATTTGCGTGGGCCTACAACGTCGAGAAGGGCAACAAGACCCGCATCATCGGCCCGAACTGCCCCGGCATCATCACACCGGGCCAGGCGCTCGTCGGCATCACGCCTGCCAACATCAGCGGTGCCGGCCCGATCGGGCTGGTGTCCAAGTCCGGCACGCTGACCTACCAGATGATGTTCGAGCTGCGCGATTACGGCTTCTCGACCTCCATCGGCATCGGTGGTGACCCGGTCATCGGCACCACGCACATCGACGCCATCGAGGCCTTCGAGAAGGACCCCGACACGAAGGTCATCGTGATGATCGGCGAGATCGGCGGCGACGCCGAGGAACGGGCCGCCGACTACATCAAGGCGAACGTGTCCAAGCCGGTCGTCGGCTACGTCGCGGGATTCACCGCGCCCGAGGGCAAGACGATGGGCCACGCGGGCGCGATCGTGTCCGGCTCGTCGGGCACCGCGCAGGCCAAGAAAGAGGCCCTCGAGGCCGCCGGTGTGAAGGTGGGCAAGACGCCGTCCGAGACGGCCCGCCTGGCCAGGGAGATGCTGGAAGAGATCTAGCGCGTGGCGTGCACTTTGCGCACGCACGCGGTCAGCGGATGTGAACTAGACCGCAGGATTAGGAACGCGTTCTAGTTATCGATTAGCCTGACGAATTAACAGCCGTCAGGAGGTTTGTAATGGTCGATCCGCGGACTCCGGTCGTCGTCGGCGTCGGCCAGTTCACCGAACGGATCGACGATCCGTCCTACCGGGGGATGTCAGCGGTTGAGCTGGCGACCGCCGCGGCCTCGGCAGCGCTGGCCGATACGGGCACAGCCGCCGCTGCCGTCGCGAAGGCGGTCGACACGGTCTTCGGACTGCGCCAGTTCGAGATCTCCGGACCGATGCCTGCGGCCTTGGGCAGGTCCAACAACTACCCGCGCTCGGTGATGAACCGGCTGGGTGGCGACCCCGCTCGCGTGGTGCTTGAACCCGTCGGCGGGCAGAGCCCGCAGAAGCTCCTCACCGAGGCGGGCAACACGATCGTGGCGGGCGACGCCGACGTCGTGATGATCATGGGCTCTGAGCCGGGGTCGACGGCACGGTACTACGCCAACCGAGATCACAAGCCGGACTTCACCGAGCATGTCGAGGGGCAGCTCGAGGACCGCGGTCACCAGATCTACAGCTACATCGACGATTACACCGTGCAGCACGGGCTGACCGGCGCGCCGGTGCAGTACGGACTGCTGGAGAACGCTCGCCGTGCACGTCTGGGGCTGAGCGTGGCCGACTATCGCCGAACGATGGCCGAACTCTTCTCACCGTTGTCGAAAGTGGCTGCGAAGAACCCGTTTTCGTCTTCGCCGGTGGAGCGATCGGTCGATGAGATCCTTACTGTCACCGCAGACAATCGGATGATCTGCGACCCGTATCCTCGCCTGCTCGTCGCACGCGATCAAGTCAATCAGGGCGCCGCGGCGATCGTGATGGCGGTCGAGGCGGCGCGTCGACTCGGCGTGCCGGAGGAGAAGTGGGTGTACGTGCACGGCCATGCCGACATGATCGAACAGGCGACGCTGGACCGTGCCGACCTCGGCGCGAGCCCCGCGTCGGTGATGGCGGTGCGGGAAGCGTTGCGGGTGGCGGGAATCGGCGTCGACGACATCGCCACCTTCGATCTGTACAGCTGCTTCCCGTTCCCGGTCTTCGTCATCTGTGAGGCCCTGGGTATCGACGGTGACGATCCGCGTGGCCTGACGCTCACCGGGGGACTGCCGTATTTCGGCGGCCCGGGTAACAGCTATTCACTGCACGGTATCGCCGAGACTGTGAGCGAAATGCGCGAGGCGCCCGGTCAATTCGGCTTTGTAGGCGCCAACGGCGGCATCATGAGCAAGTATTCGGTCGGCATCTACGCGACCGAGCCCGTCGAATGGCGCACCGACCGCACCGAGGTGCTGAAGGAGGAGATCGCTGCGTTGCCGAAGGTTACCGTGACCGGGACCGCCGAAGGCCCCGCGACAATCGAGACCTACTCGGTTCGCTACGACTGGCCGATCCGCACCGGGATCATCGTCGGTCGCCTCGATGCCGATGACTCGCGTTTCATGGCCACCACCGAGGACGAGGATCTGGTGGCGCTGATGTCCGACGGTGACCCGCTGGGGGCGGAGATTTACGTCTGGTCAACCGAGCACGGCAATCGCGCCACGCTCGGCTAGCGACGAGCCGGTCACGGTAATCAGACGAGCGCGGCCAGCTTGCCCGCCAGCCGCTCGACGTAGCTTGCGACCTCGGCCTCGGATCTGTCGGGCAGTCCGAACAACACCTCCGTCACGCCGAGGTCGGCCCACCGGGCGAGTTTCTCCGGATCCGGCTTGAAGTCCAGCGCGACGATCTGCGGGACGCCGTCGCGGCCCGCCGCGGCCCAGCTGTCCTGCAGCAGCTTGACCGGCTCGTCGATGTCGAAGTCACGCGGCGTGGTGATCCAGCCGTCGGCGCTGCGGGCGATCCACTTGAAGTTCTTCTCGTTACCCGCCGCACCGACGAGCACCGGGATGTGCGACTGGATCGGCTTCGGCCACGCCCAGCTCGGGCCGAAGTTGACGAACTCGCCGTCGTAGGCCGCCTCTTCCTCGGTCCACAACGCCCGCATCGCTTCCAGGTACTCGCGCAGCATGGTGCGCCGCCGCCCCGGCGGCACGTTGTGGTCAGCGAGTTCGTCTGTGTTCCAACCGAATCCGACGCCCAGGCTGACCCGGCCGCCAGAAAGGTGATCGAGCGTGGCGATCGACTTCGCCAGCGTGATCGGATCGTGCTCGACCGGCAGCGCCACGGCCGTCGACAACCGGACGCGGGTCGTGACGGCCGCTGCGGTGCCGAGGCTGACCCACGGATCGAGGGTGCGCATGTAGCGGTCGTCGGGCAGTGACTCATCGCCGGTGGTGGGGTGGGCGGCCTGCCGTTTCACCGGGATGTGCGTGTGTTCGGGCACGTAGAACGTGGTGAAGCCGTGATCGTCGGCGAGCTTGGCGGCAGCCGCCGGGGTGATGCCGCGGTCGCTGGTGAAAAGTACGATCCCGTAGTCCATGCCAAGAATTAGAACGTGTTCCAGTTCGGCAGGCAAGGGCGGGGTCCGCTTTGCAGCTCAGCGAGGCATTCGCAGACGCCTACGTAGTGCGACATGGGCAGAACGCGTAGCCCATTACTCGCGACCAGCCACGCGCAGGGCGGAACAGTTCACGATGTGCAATCTGGGGGGAGAACCCGACGCAAACTGCGCGAATGGATACGCCGCTACCTGGCGTGCGAAATCGCCGGGACAGTCGGGGAGTTGGGCGGCGCCGCTGTCGCGTACCTGGCGACGGGTTCACTGGCCGCAGCCGCTATCGCCGCGACCATCGGTGCGTCGGTCGGCTACTACGCGGCTGCCTACATCAGCGCGGTGCGCTGGAGCTATCGAGACCTCGACCATCGGCGATGGCTGTCGCGCGTGCTGGTGTCCAACCTGCTCGCGCTGCGCAGCGTCGCCGTGGAGTTCGGCCCCGCAGAGCTGATCGACAGCGTCGCTGTCAGGCCCGTGGCGTTCTACGTCGGTCCGCAGATCTTCGACAACACGATCGCCGGCTGGATCTTCGGCAAGCTCGTCTCGGACCTCGCGTTCTATCTCTGCGCGATCTCGAGCTATGAGCGATTCAAGAGCCTCCTGGTGCGGGCTGAACCGCGCGCCTGAGGAGGTGGCTGATGAATCCGTCGCTGCGATCGAAGCTGCGTGAGGATCTGCGGGCGGATGCCGCGAGGCTCACCGCACTCGCCGATCGCCACGGCACACCGTTGCTCGTGCTGCGGCCGCAGCTGGTCGCCCGCCGCTACCGAGAGCTGGCGGAACGGCTGCCGGGATTCCGGCTGCACTATGCGGTCAAGGCGTCGCCGCATCCGATAGTGCTGTCGACGATCGCGATCTGCGGCGGCGGGTTCGACGTCGCCTCCAGTGCCGAGGTCGCCCTTCTGCACGAGCTCGGTCTGCCGATGGATCGCTGCATCCACACGCATCCGATCAAGAAGCCCGTGGACATCGATGTGGCCTATGCGGCGGGCATCCGCACATTTGTGGTCGAGAACCTCTGCGAGGTACAGAAATTCGCGGGCCGGCCGGCCGACATCGAACTGCTTGTGCGACTGGCCTTCCGCAATCCGGCCGCGAAATCCGACCTGTCTACGAAATTCGGCGTTGAGCCGGCCGACGCCGAACTGCTCGTCAAGCACGTTATCGGCGCGGGTGTGCAGTTCGCAGGGTTCAGCTTCCACGTCGGCAGCCAAAGCGCGTCGGCGCGGCCCTATGGCACGGCGCTGAGCGGCACGCTCGACGTGATCTCGCACATCGCCGAGAGCCTCGGCGTGCACACCCGCGTGATCGACATCGGCGGCGGGTTCCCCGTCGCATACCGCGAACCGATGCCCACCATCGATGCCATCGGCGACGTCATCGACGCGGCGTTGGGCTCCGCGCGCGACGACTTCGCGTTGCTCGCCGAGCCGGGGCGCTATCTGGCCGCGGACTGTATGACGTTGCTCACCAGCGTCGTCGGCACCGCGGAGCGCGACGGCCAGGTCTGGCACTACCTCGACGACGGGGTCTACGGCAGCTACTCCAATGTGATGACCGAAGACGTGCACCCGCCGATCCTCGCGCTGCGTGAGCTAACTGAAGACGGCGCAAGCGATTTCGAGCAGACGACACTCGCCGGGCCGACATGTGACAGCGCAGACGTCGTCGCACGCGACTACCCGATGCCCGCTCTGGAGGTCGGAGACCTTCTGGTCAGTCCCATGATGGGCGCCTACACCGCCGTCACGTCATCGCGGTTCAACGGCATCCCGGCCACGCCAGTCGTCATGGCCTAACCGATCGCTATTCGGTAGAGCCGAGTTTCCCAACGTGGTATCCGAGCCGTGTCTCGACGTCGCCCGGTTCGTGGAAGCCCCGCTCGAAAAGCATCCGAATACGTTCCTGCCCCGCGGGGCGTCCGAGTGCGGCGAGAAACGCCTCCCATTCGGGCACGATCTCCGCGTTGGGAGGCAGGCTGTTCACGTCGACGAGACGTTTCGTTTCTGCGATCGCCTGTTTGTCGAACGACGCGATCCTGGTGGCGAGCGCGTCGACGAACGCGTCGAGCTCCGCATCCGGCAATGCGCGGTTGACATAGCCGTAGCGCTCGGCGAGTTCGCCATCGATGTCGTCGGCCCCGAGCAGGACTTCGAGGGCGCGGCCGCGCCCGATCAACCGCGGCAGCCGTGCCATCGGACCGCCGCCCGGTACCAGTCCCGCGCCTACCTCCCACTGCGACAGGACTGCCTTTTCCCGGCTGGCGAAGCGCATATCACTCGCGAGCGCGAGCTCGCTGCCGACGCCCGTCGCGCGGCCCCGAATTGCGGCGATAGATACGACCGGAGCGCGGCTGACCCGGGCCAGCATGTCGGGAAGCGCCTGCAGACCGGTCGGCCCCGGCGGAATTCGCGTCGTGTCCTCCAGCTTCGCTGTGAAGTCGTAGTGCGTGAGGAAGAATCCGTCGACTGCACTGTCGAATACGACGACGCGGACCTCTTCGTCGGTCTCGAGCGCGGTGACGATCTCGTCGAGCTGAGGAATCGCCGCTGGCCCAAAGATGTTCAGCGGCGGCAGATCGAAGGTCACGCGCCAATACGTCGGCGATCGTCGCGTCAGCAGAATTCGTCCGGTGCCCACGGTCATTGGGCGATGTTATTCGGGTCTCTGGGTGGCTGACTTTCTTTCACCGCGAGGTTTACCCGCGACGGCCCGCCACCTGTGTTGGTGGGATGGCACAACATGACGACTGAACGCATCGCAGACCACGTCAAGTTCGCCTATTGGGTACCCAATGTCAGCGGCGGCCTGGTCACCAGCGACATCGAGCAGCGCACCGACTGGAACTACGACTACAACGCCAAGCTCGCGCAGACCGCGGAGAACAGCGGGTTCGAATACGCGCTGTCGCAGGTGCGCTACGAGGCCAGCTACGGGGCCGAATACCAGCACGAGTCGACCAGCTTCTCGCTCGCTCTGCTGCTGGCCACGCAGAAGCTCAAGGTGATCGCCGCCGTCCACCCGGGGCTGTGGCAGCCCGCCGTGCTGGCCAAACTGGGCGCCACCGCTGATCACCTCTCCAACGGCCGGTTCGCGGTCAACGTCGTGTCCGGCTGGTTCAAGGACGAGTTCACCCACCTGGGCGAGCCGTGGCTGGAGCACGACGAGCGCTACCGCCGCAGCGCGGAGTTCCTGCAGGTGCTGCGCACGATTTGGACCGAGGACAACGTCGACTTCCGCGGCGACTTCTACCGCATCCACGACTTCACGCTGAAGCCCAAACCGCTGAACACCGCCGAGCGGCCCAACCCCGAACTGTTCCAGGGCGGCAATTCCACCGCCGCGCGCCGCAACGGCGGCTACTACGCCGACTGGTACTTCTCCAACGGCAAGGATTTCGACGGCGTGACCGAACAGGTCGTCGAGGTGCGTGACCACGCCCGTGATGCCGGCCGCGAGGTCCGCTTCGGGCTCAACGGGTTCATCATCGCCCGCGACACGGAGAAGGAAGCGAAGGAAGTCCTAAGAGAGATCATCGAGAAGGCCAATCGTCCCGCAGTCGAGGGATTCCGCTCCGCCGTGCAACAGGCTGGCAACTCCTCCTCCGACAAACGCGGCATGTGGGCGGACTCGACGTTCGAGGACTTGGTGCAGTACAACGACGGATTCCGCACCCAATTGATCGGAACGCCCGAGCAGATCGCGGAACGGATTGCGGCGTACCGCAAACGCGGCGTCGACCTGATACTGGGTGGCTTCCTTCACTTCCAGGAGGAGATCGAGTATTTCGGCTCTCGAGTGCTGCCTCTGGTGCGGGAAATCGAAGACTCCGAACAGGATTCGATCGATTCGGCAGTGCTGGTGTCCGCCTGACGGTGGCAGATGGTCGCCGCCCCCACATCAGGGTGCGCTAGCGTGGATGACTGAATCGCTCAGGCCAGTACAGGAGAGGTCATGACCTACCCGCCCGGCAGTCCCGGATATCCGCCCGCGCAGCAACCCACAACGCAGTTCGCGGCCCCCACTCAGCAATTCGGCAGGTTGCCGGAACCCGCCACCCCTGCCGCGGAGGGCCCGAGCAAATTGCCGGTGTATCTGTTGGCCGCGGTGGCGGCGCTCGGCCTCGCCGTATACGGGTCGAGCTACGGCCCGCTGTTCCAAGCCGGTGCGGACTTCTTCACGCCCACGCTGCTCGACCTCGGCGTGGTGGCGTCGCTGCTGGCAGGGCTGATCGCCGGTGTCGGCCTGGTGCCCAAGCAGAAGGCGGCGCCCGCCCTGGTGGCCGTGCTGTCGGTGCTGGGCTTCCTGCTGTCGGTCGCGATCGTGCTCACCGCGCCGCAGGGTGTGAGTATCGAATGGGGCCTCTACCTGATCATCGCGTTCAGCGTGGTGCAGGCGATCGTCGCGGTCGCGGTGCTGCTGTTCGACGCGGGTGTCATCGCTCCGCCCGCGCCGCGACCCCGCTACGAGCAGCAGCAGCAGTACGGCCAGTACGGCGGTCCCGGACCGTACTACGGGCAGCACCATCAGCCCGGGCCGCCCCACCAGCAGCAACAGCAGCGTCCTGGCTATCCCTCGCAGTACGGCGGCGGCTACCCAGGTGGTCCGTCCGGCGGGTTCCCCGGGGGCCAGCACAGCGGCCCTCCGACGCCGCCCACGGGTTTCCCGACCTACGGCCAGCCGCCGTCGAGCAGTTCGGGCAGTTCGGGGAGTTCGGGCAACGCGAGCAGTTCGAGCAGTGCTCCGACGACACAGGTGCCCGTGCAGGGGTCGTCTTCCACACAGTCCGGCCCGCCGCCGTCGTAGTCTGGGCCGCGCGTGCGTCAACTTCGCGCGCGTGAGCTAACGCGAGGAGCGGCCCGACCAGTGGAACAACGGCCAGCTGGCACACGCCAGGCGCGTGAGCTGCTTCGGGTCGCGTTCGGGCCGTCGGTCGTGGCGCTGGTCATCATCGCAGCGGTGACGCTTTTGCAGCTGCTCATCGCCAACAGCGACATGACCGGCGCCTTGGGCGCGACTGCCAGCATGTGGCTGGGTGTGCACCAAGTGCCGGTGTCGATCGGCGGCAGCGAGCTGGGCGTGTTGCCACTGTTGCCGGTGCTTGCGATGGTGTGGGGCACCGCGCGCACCACAGCGGCGGCGACGTCAGACACCGCGTCGTGGTTCGTCACGCGCTGGGTCGTGGCGTCGGCGCTCGGCGGTCCCTTGCTGATCGCCGCGATCGCGCTGGCGGTCATCCACGATGCGTCGTCGGTGGTGACCGAACTGCAGACGCCGAACGCACTGCGGGCGTTCGGTGGTGTGCTGGCCGTGCACGCGATCGGCGCGGTGATCGGCGTCGGTTCGCGCATCGGCGGCCGCACGCTGGCGGCGTCGCCGCTGCCGAATTGGCTGCCCGACGCGGTCCGCGCCGCAGTAGCCGGGGTGCTGGCCCTGGTCGGCCTCTCCGGCGTCGTGATGGTCGGCTCGCTCATCGTGCACTGGTCGACGATGCACGACCTATACGCGATCACCGATTCGATGTTCGGGCAGTTCAGCCTGACGGTGTTGTCGGTGCTGTACGCGCCGAACGTGATGGTCGGCACGGCCGCGGTCGCAGTCGGGTCGAGCGCACATGTCGGCCTTGCCACGTTCAGTTCGTTCACGGTGTTCGGCGGCGATGTCCCGGCGTTGCCGGTGCTGGCGGCGGTGCCGACGCCGCCGCTCGGCCCGGTGTGGGTGGCACTGTTGATCGTCGCGGCCGCATCCGGTGTTGCGGTCGGGCAGCAGTGCGCGCGCCGGCCGCTGCCGCTGCTGCCTGCGTTGGGCAAGCTGATCATCGCCGCCGCCATCGCTGCGCTGGTCATGGCCCTGCTGGGTTTCGCAGGCGGCGGTCGGCTCGGCAACTTCGGTGACGTCGGCGTCGACCAGGTCACGTTCGGGCCCGCCGTCTTCCTCTGGTTCGTCGGCATCGGTGCGCTGACGGTGGCGATGTCCGGCGGCATTGCGCGACGGCCCAAGCGGGCCAAGCCGGTGCCGGAACCCGAACCCGAACCGGAGTTGGTCGAGGACGAGCCGGAGATGGCTGAGCCCGAGCCGGAATTGGCCGAGGACGAGCCGGAATTCGCCGAGGACGAGCCCGAGGACGACGTCGTCGAAGTGCCCGTCGCTCGCCGGCCGCGAGTTGAGGATGTGTATCCGGAGGACCCGGAGGACCATTTCGTTGCTGACGACGACGTCAGGACGACCCGCGACGACAAGAGTGAAGCCGGCGGCTAGGCACCCACTATTGTCGGAGGCGTGCAGCAACCGCTCCGTGTGCCCCCGAGTGCACCGGCGCGGCTCGTAGTTCTGGCGTCCGGAACCGGTTCGTTGCTGGCCTCTCTGCTCGAAGCCGCTGTCGGCGACTACCCCGCGCAAGTAGTGGCGGTCGGTGCTGACCGAGACTGCCGCGCTCTTCAGATAGCCGCCGAGGCGTCGGTGCCGACGTACACCGTGCGGCTGGGCGATTACGCCGAACGCGACGCATGGGACGCCGCGATGACCGAGGCCACCGCCGCGCACGAGCCGGATCTGGTGGTATCGGCCGGTTTCATGAAAATCCTTGGACAGCAGTTTCTTTCCCGGTTTCCCGGTCGCATCGTGAACACCCACCCGGCGTTGCTGCCCGCCTTCCCCGGCGCGCGCGCCGTCGCTGAGGCCCTGGCGTATGGCGTCAAGGTGACGGGTTGCACCGTGCATCTTGTCGACGCGGGCACCGACACCGGGCCGATCCTGGCCCAGCAGCCGGTTCCGGTCCTCGACGACGACGACGCAGCCACCCTGCACGAGCGGATCAAGGTCGTCGAACGACGGCTGCTGGTGGATGTTTTGGAAGCGGTGGCCACCCGCGGCGTGACCTGGACCGGAGGAAAGGCGACCATAGGATGACCTCAAACGACGGGCGCAGGCCGATCCGGCGCGCATTGATCAGCGTCTACGACAAGACCGGACTCGCCGAGTTGGCACACGGCCTGCACGATGCCGGGGTGACCATCGTGTCCACCGGCTCAACGGCCAAAACGATTGCGGGCGCGGGAGTTCCGGTCACCTCGGTCGAAGAGGTCACCGGCTTCCCCGAGGTGCTCGACGGCCGGGTAAAGACCCTGCACCCGCATGTGCATGCCGGTCTGCTCGCCGATCTTCGTAAACCAGAGCATGTTTCGGCGCTGGCCGAACTCGGCGTCGAAGCATTCGAACTCGTGGTCGTCAACCTGTACCCGTTCACCGAGACCGTCGACTCCGGCGCCAGCATCGACGAGTGCGTCGAGCAGATCGACATCGGCGGCCCGTCGATGGTGCGCGCCGCCGCGAAGAACCACCCCAGCGTCGCGGTAGTCGTCGACCCGTTCGGATACGACGGTGTGCTGGCCGCGGTGCGGGCAGGCGGGTTCACGCTCGACGAGCGGAAGAAGCTGGCGTCGTTGGCCTTCCGGCACACCGCCGAGTACGACGTGGCGGTGGCGTCGTGGATGGGCTCGGTGCTGGCCCCTCAGGAAGATGAAGCACCACAGCCGTTACCACTGTGGCTGGGCGCGACGTGGCGGCGTGCCGAGGTGCTGCGCTACGGCGAGAACCCGCATCAGCCGGCCGCGCTGTACCGCAACGACGCCGCGTGGCCGGGCCTGGCTCAGGCCGAGCAGCTGCACGGAAAAGCGATGTCCTACAACAACTACACCGACGCCGACGCCGCATGGCGGGCCGCGTTCGACCACGAAGAGATCTGCGTGGCGATCATCAAGCACGCCAACCCGTGCGGCATCGCGATCTCCTCCGTCTCGGTGGCTGATGCGCATCGCAAGGCCCACGAATGCGATCCGCTGTCGGCTTTCGGCGGTGTGATCGCCGCGAACACCACCGTCAGCGTGGAGATGGCCGAAACCGTCGCCGACATCTTCACCGAAGTCATCATCGCGCCCGCATACGAGCCCGGCGCGGTGGAAGTGCTTGCGCGCAAAAAGAATATCCGTTTACTCGTTGCCTCCGAGCCGCAACTCGGCGGCACCGAGTTCCGGCAGATCAGCGGTGGCCTCCTGCTGCAGCGGCGCGATGCGCTCGACGCACCGGGCGACGACCCGGTCAACTGGACGCTGGCCACCGGTTCGCCCGCCGACCCGGAGACGCTGGCGGACCTGAAGTTCGCATGGCGGACGTGCCGTGCGGTGAAGTCCAACGCGATCGTCGTCGCCAAGGCCGGCGCGACCGTAGGCGTGGGCATGGGTCAGGTGAACCGCGTCGACGCGGCCAGGTTGGCGGTCGAGCGTGGCGGAGACCGTGTGCGCGGCGCCGTCGCGGCCTCCGATGCGTTCTTCCCGTTCCCCGACGGACTCGAGACGCTGACCGATGCCGGTGTGAAGGCGATCGTGCATCCAGGCGGGTCGATGCGCGACGACGTTGTTACCGAGGCCGCCGCGAAGGCCGGGATCACGCTATACCTCACGGGCGCCCGGCACTTCGCGCACTGAGACGAGCTAGGCGGCCTCGGCGAGACGGAGTTCGATCACGGTCTGCGGGGTGCCGGTCTTGTGCACGGCGGTGCGTCTCAAGCCGGCAGCGTCGAACAACGCGTCGAACTCCTCGATCGTGCGCTCCTTGCCCGTGCACGCCATGAGCATGACCATATCCGTCAGTGCGGCATGTGGATTCGCCTTGTCGACGACCATGTCGATAATGGCGATTCGGCCTCCATGAGCGATCGCGTCCCGGCATTTCTGAAGGATCTTGACGCACTCCTCGTCCGACCAGTCGTGCAGGATGAACTTGAGCAGCAGCAGATCCCCTGTCGGGACGGACTCGAAGAAGCTCCCGCCGACAGTGCGGGTGCGGTCCGCGAAGCCGTTGCGCGCGATTTCGGCTTCGGCGTGTTCGACGACATTGGGCCGGTCGAAAACGATTCCGCTCAGCGCGGGGTTCTTGTGCTGAAGTAGCTGCAGCAGAGAGCCTTTCGCGCCCCCGACATCGACCGCACACTGCACGCCTGTGGTGTCGATGGCGTCCGCGATGGCAGGCCCCCACACAGCGGTCATGCCTGACATGCCTGCCGAGAATCGTTCGGCTTCATCGGGATGCTGTGCCAGATAGTCGAATATGGTCTTGCCCCCGAATGCCTTTGTGGATCGGGTGCTGCCTTCGCGGATTCCGATCGCGAGTTGGTCCCAGGGCAGCCAACTGCCCATCTGGCTGAGCACGAGCGGCCGCAGGGATCGCGGATCGTCGGTACGCAACGTGTCCAGCAGCGGTGTCGAGCCGAATCGGCCGTCGGCTTGTTCGGTCAGCAGGCCGATGGCGACACCGGCGCGCATCAACCGGAGGGTGGTTTCAGGTGCGCTGCCCGCACGGGCGGCCACCTCCGCCGCCGTGAGACTTTCCCCGGCCAGGTGATCAGCGATCGACAGATCCGCGATCGCGCATGTCGTCCAGCACGCCCAGTAGTCATAGAGCGTGCCCACCATTTGGTGGTAGGCGTCGCCGCCGGTCTTCCACGGTGCAATGGGTGAAGCCACGTAATCCTCCAATCGAACGGATCCGGCGGTGATACCGCCTTCATTGGCAACCAACGGTGCCGCACCCCATTTGCGTTCAATTGCAAACCTCGTTCACTTTCGGACACCCGTGCCTGCTATCCGGTTGCGTCATGTTCGACGGCCGTAAGGTGCTGGCAATTGCGGGGAATCGTGGCGGCCGGTTCAGCGTGTTCGGGTTCGAGTGCGTCGACGGCGTCGTCGCTTGCCACGAAGGTCGATCACCCGCTGACGCTCACACCCCCGCAGCTGCTGGCTGCCACCGGTGGTGCGAGCCGGTGGCGTTCGGCGCCCCGGCGAACGGCAAGCTGACGTGCGGTCCGGCCGGAACCATGGTGTACACCCCGAACAAGTGGTTCTCCGGCACCGACCAGTTTCAGGTGACGACGACCGACGCGGTCAAGCTGTACGCCGTCGACACCCCGCCGCTCGCGACCGTCGGTGGTGTGGACATCCAGAGCAGTGCCAACGGTTCGGCCATCGCGGCGGTGCCTGGGAAGACGGACGAGATCTACGGGATGACCGATCGCGGCCCCGACGTCGACGGCCGCACGGACACGGAAAAGGTATTGCCAATCCCGGACTTTCACCCGCAGATCGCCGGGTTCCAGCTCACCGACGGCACAGCGACGCCCGGCAAGACCATCATCCTCAAGGGGCCTGACGGCGAACAGTTGGTCGGTCTGGTCGATCCCCAGGCCAACACCGGCGAAAGCCTGGTCGCCATGTCCGACGGCACCTTCTGGGTATCCGACGAATACGGGCCGTTCCTCGTCCACTTCGACGCGAATGGCAAAGAGATCGAACGGCTTCCGCCGTTCAAACGGGTCCTTGCCGCGTGAGTTGTCGTTGCGCAGCCCGAATCAGGGGATGGAGGGCCTCACCATCACGCCGGACGACTCGACGCTCGTCGGCATCATGCAATCCGCACTCAAGACGCCGGGTCTCGAGGGTTCGGCGAAACCGGTTCCCCTGGCACGCATCGTGACGGTGAACCTGGCGACGAAGGCAGTGAAGGAATACCTGTATCCGCTCGCCAATCCTGCGGAGACGAAGGTCGCGGTGTCCGAGATCACGGCGCTGAGCAACACCCTATTTCTCGTCGACGAGCGCGATGGCGAGCTGCAACCCCGTGGCAACAAGAAGGTCTACATCGCTGACATCGCCGATGCCACCGATGTGGGACCCGGCGCCAACGTGCCCGGCGGTGTGTACCGCGCCGACGCGGGCGGATTGCAGCTGGACGGCAAGCCCGTCGAGACGCTGGTCGGCGTCAGCAGCGACGCGGCCGCCGTCGACAAGCTCAGGTCCCTTGGCGTCACCGTCGCATCCAAGCCGCTGAAGCTGGACCTCGGGGCGTTGTTGACCGAACTGAACGACAGGGGCGAGTTCTTCGGACACGACAAGATCGAAGGCCTCGCCACCCCGGACGGCGGCAAGACGCTCGTCGTCGCCAACGACAGCGAC
>Ga0268264_10001011_pt1 | contig 28540 bp, 26 predicted proteins | sample KBSSwiS32_FD_190357 | JGI IMG/M metagenome (GOLD analysis project Ga0268264, IMG submission 190357) | Switchgrass rhizosphere microbial communities from Kellogg Biological Station, Michigan, USA - KBS Switchgrass S3-2 (SPAdes) (version 2) | ecosystem: Host-associated > Plants > Roots >...
CACCACACCGGACCCAAAGCAGGCCAGCCGTTCTCATCCACCTCCACCGTCGCCTCCACATCCACGCTGAGACGACCGGCCGGCGGAGTGGAATCCATCCACCCAGTCTAATCGAACACCTGTTCGACTACAACCGCAAGGTTGTCACCCAAGAAGTGCCGTTAGGCTGGCGGCACGCTGGCGCGGACCCGGACGGACGGTTGGCTGGCTGGTGGCTACCTGGCTTTCATCGGCGCTGAGCGTCGGCTAGCACCCGAAGTATGTTTTCTCCAGTAAGCGCAGCCAATTCGCTTTCCGACCACCGGCGGCTCAGGAGCTCGTCGATCAGGCGCGGATAACCCGAGACATCCTCCAGCCCGGCCGGAAAGACATCACAACCGTCGTAATCACCGCCGATGCCGACGTGGTCGAGGCCGGCAACCTCCCGCACGTGCTCGATGTGGTCGGCGACCTGGGCCACCGTGGCTACCGGGCGGGAATGTGTCTCGGCGTAACGGGCAAACGCTCGAACCCGGGCGTACCAGTCCCGCACATTCTCGTTGCGATGCAACATCTCGATGCTGACTTCCTCATCGAATGCTCGGCATTCCTCGCTGATGTAGTACGGGACGAACGTGAGCATGCATACGCCCCCGTTGACCGCCAGCTGACCCAGCACGTCATCGGGCACATTGCGGACGTGGTCACAGATCGCCCGGGCCGAGGAATGGCTGAAGATCACTGGGGATCGAGTGACAGCCAGCGCATCGCGCATGGTGTCCGGTGAGGTGTGAGACAGGTCGACGAGCATGCCGAGCCGATTCAGCTCCGCGATGACCAACCGGCCGAAGTCGTTGATGCCGCCCAGCACCTCGATGTCGGTGGCCGAGTCGGCCCAATCGACATTGTCGTTATGCGTCAAGGTCAAATACCGCACCCCGAGTGAGTGCAGCATCCGCAACACCGCCAGCGAATTGTTGATCTGATGCCCACCCTCGGCCCCCATCAGACTGGCTAGCCGACCCGACTGCCACGCCGCTCGCACATCAGCGGCGGTGAGGGCCAGCCGGGTTCGTTCGGGATAGCGGGCCACGATTCGACGAACCGCGTCGATCTGCTCCAACGTCGCGGTCACCGCCCGTTCGCCCGCCCAACCGGCGGGGACGAACACCGACCAGAACTGAGCCCCCACGCCACCTTCGGCCAGCCGAACCAGGTCGGTGTGCGTCCGATTCTGACGGACACCGATGTCGTAAGCGTTCAGGTCATAATCGACCATCACCCTGAGTTCGAAGGCCAAATCATTGTGGCCGTCGACGATCGGGTGGCGCGCGAGCAGCTCTCGGGCCGAACTCAGAGCGTCACTCACAATGTCACGGACTCGCGCACGTCCAGGTGTTGGAAGACCGTTGTCCCGTACAGGTCACGGATCCGGTCGAAGTGAGCCTCATAAACCTTCGTTCCGGTCGGTGACAGCAAGGCGTCGTGCACCTGAAACGCTCGCGGCGCCCGGACCGAAATCATGAACTCGTACGTTTCGGCCATCTTGGCCCAGGGAGCGCTAGACGGCACCAGCAGCGCCTCCACGATCGCGTTGGGCACGGTGTAGGAGTCGCCAGGGTGATAGATCGCGTCCCCGATCAGGTAGCTGACGTTGGACACCACCGGCACTGAGGAGTGCACCATCGCGTGCTGGCCGCCGTAAGTCCGCACCTGCAAGCCACCAGCAATGAAGGACTGCCCCGGCCCGACCGCCGAGAGCCGCTGGCCGAGGTCGGCGAATCGGGCATCGCGCGCGAGGTGATCGATAACCGAGGTGGGTCCCCACACCTTGAGTGCCGGATTGGCCTGAGCCGCGACCGCGAGCCGATCGACGTCAACATGGTCGGTGTGTTCGTGGGTGATGAGCACGGCATCGATCTCGGCCAGTGCGTCCTCGACCTCACTGAACACGCCTGGATCGATCACCAGGCGACGGTCACCCTCGGCGATCTGCACGCAGGAGTGCGAGAACTTCGTCAGTTTCATGGTCCTACCTCACCACAATCCGATCCCCACCGCATCGACGGGAAACACCTAGCTTGGATGGATGGCAACGAACGTGATGTGGTTCCGCCGCGACCTACGGCTTACGGACAACCCGGCGTTGGTCGCCGCCAGCTCCGGGCACGATGTGCTCGGCCTGTTCGTACTCGACCCCCGCCTGCTCGAGACGTCCGGTGCGCCCCGCCGAGCCGTGTTGATCCGTACCCTGCGCGCGTTGGACGAGCAGCTGGACGGGCGTCTGGTCATCCGGCACGGCGATCCGGCCACCGTGGTGACGAAGGTGGCCCGCGAGGTGAAGGCCGAAGCCGTGCACTGCGCGGACGACTTCGGGCCCTACGGGCGCCAGCGCGACCAGGCGGTACGGGCCACCCTCGAAGCTCACGATATTCCGCTCCTGCGCACCGGATCGCCGTACGCGGTCAGTCCCGGACGCGTCCACCGCGATGCTCCCGGCACCCCCGCATATCAGGTCTACGGCGCCTTCTACCGGGCTTGGCAGACCCACGGCTGGCCAGCTCCGGTCGCCGCACCCAACCCTGATTGGGTGTCAGCCCGAAGCGATGGGCTCCCACGGGAGCGCCCGCTGGGACAAGTCGAGCTGCCCAGCGTGGGTGAAGCGGCCGCCCGGCGGGCGTGGTACGCCTTCCTCAAAGACGGCTTGGCCGATTACGGCCGCGAACGCGACCACCCCGGCGCCGACGGCACCTCGCGCATGTCGGTGCATCTCAAGTGGGGCACGATCCATCCGCGGACGCTGCTGGCCGATCTCAGCCCGAAAGATGAGATCTACCGCCGGGAGCTGGCCTGGCGGGAGTTTTACGCCGCCGTCCTGGCCGATCGCCCGGACAGTGCCCGCGGTTACTACCGGCCCGAGCTCGCCCGGATGGATTGGGACAACGACGAGCAGAAACTCGCGGCGTGGCAGCGGGGCCTAACCGGGTATCCGATAGTCGATGCCGGCATGCGCCAGCTGCTAGCCGAAGGCTTCATGCACAACCGGGTCCGCATGATCGTCGCGTCGTTCCTGGTCAAGGATCTGCACATCGAATGGACCTACGGGGCAAGGCATTTCATGAATCACCTCATCGACGGTGACCTCGCCAGCAACTCTCACGGATGGCAGTGGGTGGCCGGTTGCGGCACCGACCCCGCACCCTTCTTCCGCATCTTCAACCCGAGGACGCAGGGCAAGAAGTTCGACCCGGACGGTCACTACGTCCGACGTTATGTCCCGGAACTGAAAGGTGTTCCCGACCGCTGGATTCACGAGCCCGCCGCCAACCCGGACGGAATGCCATCGGGGTATCCCGAACCGATCGTCGATCATGCCGTCGAGCGCATCGAAGCTTTGGCCCGGTATCAGAACAGCCGCGGCTAACGAAGCTCGGCTCTGATGCCCCAGGCTCCGCGCCAATGCTCCCCCGGCTCCAGGCGAAGCAGATGCTCGCCGGTGTTGAAAGCATTGGCCGGACACGTCAGGGGTTCCACCGCAATCGCCGGCCGACCGGGCAGAACCTCCGGTGGAGTGAACACCTGGACGACATGAAAAGACTCGTCCCACCACACTTCGGTGCGAGTCCGCCCGCTCTGCACGAGAACGCGATCTCCGGTCAGGTCAGTGAACGCGTGATCCAGACGCAAGCTACCGAGCGGACGCAACTTGCTCAGGTCATAGGGCGTCCCTTCCACCGGCACGGTCTGTACGGGAATCGAGCGATCGTCGACCATGATCACGCTGGTCGCCGGCACCTTCACCTCGGCGTGAACAAGATCGGAATCACCCAGCTCAAGGTAGGGATGAAAACCGGCACCGAACGGTGCCGCCCGCGGGCCGACATTTTCCACCCGAACGTGGACTGCTAAGCCAGAATCGGCTGACACCGTATAGCGAATCTCGTAATGGAGCTCAAACGGGTAGCCGACCTGAGCCACCCCGTCGGTGGTGAGACGGATCGAATCCTCGGCCTGCTCGGCGACCGAGAACCGAACCCATTTCACCAGTCCGTGACTGGCGTTGAGCTGGGCCGGTTCGGTCAGGGGCAGCTGGTAGTCCATACCGTCGAAGCGGTAGCGCCCGTCCCGTATCCGGTTCGGCCACGGCATCAGCACCGTTCCGCTGGACTTCGGCGGCAGCACGTCGGGCGGGTTGGCAAGGGTGATCGGTCTATCCGTGCCGTCGGCCGCCAGCGACAATCCGGCGAGCCCAGCACCGACATCACTGATCACCGCTCGATATCCACCGGCCCGAATCGAGTACCGAACCCCGGCCAGCGCGTGCCCTGAATCCGCCATGGCGGCTACGTTAGCCCCGCATCGTCCACGGCCGGGACCGTAGTTGTGTCGTAGTTCCAGAACGAGCGGACGAAGATGCCCGCGATCAGCACGATCACCACGCACGCCACACCGCCTCCGACCCAGGAAATTCGGGTCGAGCTGAGGGCGGCCGTCACGCCGGCGCGGGCATCGCCCAACCGAGGACCCCCAGCCACCACGACGACAAACACGCCCTGCATGCGCCCGCGCATCTCATCGGGGGCGTAACTCTGCAGGATCGTCTGCCGGTATACGGCACTGACCAGATCGCAGGCACCGGCCAACGCCAGCAGGAAAATTGCCAGCCATAGCTGCTGCGCCAGGCCCGCGATCGCGACACAGATTCCCCAGCCGACGATGGCCACGGTCAGCATTCGCCCCTGCCGTCGAACCCGGCCCACCCAGCCGCTGCTGAGCCCGGCCAGCACTGAACCAATCGCGATCGCGGCGTACAGCGGCCCGACCTGGCCATGCCAGCGATCGGCCGCGACTTCGGGGAACAACGCCCGGGGCATCGCGAAAACCATGGCGACGATGTCGACCGCGAAGGACATGAACAGCACCGGACGGGCCATGATGAACCGCAAACCGTCGATCACCGAACGGAATCCGGCCTTGCTGCTGGTGCCGTCCGGTGGAATAGAGGGCAGGCGTATCGCGGCATACAGAGCCATCGTGAACAGCAGCGCATCGACCGAATACGCATAGGCAAAGCCGTGGGTGCGGGTCACCAGAAAACCGGCGATCAACGGCCCCAGAACCTGACCGACGTTGCTGACCGTGAACGCCATCGTGTTCGCGGCCGGGATCAGCTCGGGCGTGACGATACGCGGGATGATCGCACCCCGGGCGGCTGAGGAAACCGCGAAGAAGCCGGATTGGACGGCCACCAGGACGAGAATCAGCGGCACGCTGCCCAGCTTGAGGATCGTCTGCGCCAGCAAGGCCAGCGTCACCGCCCAGGTTCCGATCGAGGAGATGAAGTAGAGCGTCCGCCGATCGATGGCGTCGGCAATCGCCCCGCCGTACAAGCCGAAAAAGATCAATGGCAACAGACCGACCAGGCCGACGAGGCCGACCTGCAGCGACGAGTGCGACAGCGCGTAGACCTGAACCGGAACCGCCACCGCGGTGAGCATGGATCCGATGAAGGACGTGCCTTGTCCGAGTATCTGGCGCCGAAAGGCCGGCAGGCTCAGCGGACGAGTGTCGATCGCGTGCCGGAAAAGCCAGCTGCCGCGGGTGGTGACGGTTGCGGTATCGGTTTTTGGGTCCGTCACGGAGCCAACCGCTCGGTCTGCCAGGAACCGTCAGCCGATTGCCGGAATCGCAGTCGATCATGCAAGCGGTACTGCCGTCCCTGCCAGAATTCCGCCTCTCGCACGGTGATGCGGTACCCGCCCCAGAACGGCGGCGGCGGAACGGCTTCAGTGTCGGCGAAACGATCCGTGGTGGCTTCCAGGCGAGCGTCGAGTTCCTCGCGAGAATTGAGTACCGAAGATTGTGGGGAAGCCCAAGCGGCCAGCTGAGCGCCCCGCGGACGAGAAGCGAAATAGTCAGCCGTCTCCTGCTCGCTGACCCGGCTCACCGGACCCCTCAGTCGCACCTGCCGCTCGAGTGGCAGCCAAGCGAAAACCGCGGCCGCGGCCGGGTTCTGAGCTAACTGGGCGCCCTTGGCCGATGAATAGTTGGTGAAAAACACGACACCGGATTGATCCATTCCCCGGCACAGCACGGTACGCACGTCCGGATGGACACTGCCGTCGGCCGAGGTTGCGACCGTCGCCACCTGCATCGCGTTCGGCTCTGAAGCGAAACCGGCGGCCGCCAATTCGGCATACCGATCAACGGCTTCGTGGTACCAGGCCCGCAACTGCTCGATCCACGACGATCTCAGTGAATCTTCCGTTAGTTCCCCGCAAAGGTATGAGCGTCTGATACCTCGCAGGTCATCATCAGCACTCACCCGATCATTGTTCCAGGCCAGACCGCATTACTTCGTCCCGGCCGGTTAGGCAAGAATGGTTGGCGGGGGTCAGAGCTACACCCTGCACTGCACCCAACGAGCGGAAACATCAACGACAGAATCGGAGAAGTGCATGTCCGACGACTTCAGCCCTGGACTCGAGGGCGTCATCGCATTCGAGACCGAGATCGCCGAGCCCGACAAGGACGGCGGGGCTCTGCGTTACCGAGGGGTCGACATCGAGGACCTCGCCGGCCACGTCACCTTCGGCAATGTCTGGGCGCTTCTGGTGGACGGAAAATTCGGACCCGGGCTCCCCCCGGCCGAGCCCTTCCCGATCCCCGTCCACACCGGGGACGTCCGGGTGGACATGCAGGCGGCTCTGGCCATGCTCTCCCCGATCTGGGGCTACCGACCACTGCTCGACATCTCCGACGACGAGGCCCGCGAGCAGTTGGCCCGGGCTGCGGTGATGTCGCTGTCCTACGTTGCCCAGTCCGCCCGAGGCGTCGGAACCCCGGCGGTCCCCCAGGCCCGGATCGACCAATCCCGCACCATCGTGGAACGTTTCATGACCCGGTGGCGAGGAGACCCGGACCCGCGTCACGTCCAGGCGGTGGACGCCTATTTCGTCTCGGCCGCCGAACACGGCATGAACGCCTCGACCTTCACCGCCCGAGTTATCGCCTCCACCGGCGCTGATGTTGCCGCAGCCATGTCCGGAGCTATCGGGGCAATGTCCGGACCGTTACACGGAGGCGCGCCGGCCCGGGTGCTGCCGATGATCGAGGAGGTCGAACGCACGGGCGACGCCCGCAAGGTCGTCACCGATGTGCTCGACCGCAAGGACCGTCTAATGGGCTTCGGACATCGGGTCTACCGGGCCGAGGACCCCCGTGCGCGCGTCCTGCGCCGCACCTGCCAGGAGCTGGGGGCGGCCCGCTACGACGCGGCACTGGCCCTGGAACAAGCCGCGTTGACTGAACTGCGCGAGCGGCGTCCCGATCACCCCATCGAAACGAACGTCGAGTTCTGGGCCGCCGTGATCCTGAACTTTGCCGAGGTGCCGACCCACATGATGCCGGCGCTGTTCAGCTGCGCCCGGACCGCCGGCTGGTGCGCGCACATCCTGGAGCAGAAGAGGACTGGCCGCTTGGTCCGGCCCTCGGCCCGCTACATCGGCCCAGCCCCCCGCAGCCCAAAGGACGTCGAAGGCTGGGACCAGATCGCCCACGGCTAATCGTCGACTCGCAGGTCGACTGGCAGGTCGACTGGGAAATTGTGTAAGCGATCCCATAGCCCCGAGGCATAGTTGCCACACGACAGGCCTCCTATAGTCGCGAAATGTGGCTTCCAGTTCTTCATCGACACCTTCCGAGGTGTGGACGAACTGGTCCGGCACCTACTCGGTAACACCGCAGCAGATCGTCCAACCGCGTTCGGTCGACGAGGTGGTAGCCGCGGTCACGACCGCGTCGGACCTGTCGATCAAGGCCATCGGCGCCGGTCACAGCTTCACCGATGTCGGGTTGTCCCGGGGCACCCTCATCAAGATGGATCACCTGCGCGGGATCATCGCCGCCAATCCGGACTCGGGCATCGTCACCGTTGGCGCCGGCACCAGGCTGCGAGATCTGAACGAAGCGCTGTGGGACCTGGGACTGGCTCTGACCAACCTGGGTGACATCGATGCCCAGACCATCAGCGGTGCTATCTCGACCGGAACGCACGGCACCGGCAGCCGCTTTGGCGGGTTGGCGAGCCAGGTTCGAGGTCTGCAACTGGTGACCGCAGAGGGCGAACTGTTGGACTGCTCGCCCTCGGAGAACGCCGAGATCTTCGAGGCCGCTCGACTCAGCCTGGGAGCGGTCGGAGTCATCACCGCCGTGACCCTGCAGTGCGAACCGGCGTTCCTGCTGCACGCCCTGGAGGCCCCCTCCACGCTGCCGGTGACTTTGGAGGCGTTCGGCGCCACGATCAGTGCGGCCGATCATTTCGAGTTCTACTGGTTTCCGCACACCCAGCGGGTGCTGACCAAGACCAACGTCCGGCTGCCGGCCAGCTCCGCCGGACTCGACCGGCTGGGCCGGGTCCGGGCGTGGGTGGATGACGAGTTCCTGGCCAACACGGTGTTCGAACAGATGAATCGGTTGACGACCAAACGCCCACGCCTGACCCGGCTGGCCAACAACGTGGCCGCTCGGGCTCTGTCCGAGCGGAGCTACACCGATCGGTCCTACCGGGTTTTCTCCTCGCCGCGCCGGGTCAAGTTCCGCGAAATGGAGTATGCGATCCCGCGGGTGTCCATGCCCTACGTAGTGCAGGAGATCGACAACTGGATCCAACGCTCGGGCGAACACATCGGCTTTCCGATCGGGGTGCAGGTGGCCGCCCCGGACGACGTCCTGCTCTCCCCCGCCTACGGCCGCGACACCGCCTACGTAGCTGTCCACACCTACCACCAGCAGCCGCACGAGAAGTACTTCCTCGCGGTCGAACAGATCGCCCGTTCGGTGCACGGACGGCCGCATTGGGGCAAGCTGCACTATCGCTCGGTGGACGACCTGGCCAGCGCGTATCCGCGCTTCTACGACTTCCTCAAAATTCGCGACAAGCTCGACCCGGCTCGCCGCTTCAGCAACGACTACCTGCGCCGTGTCCTGGGCAGCTAGCCGTGCACAAGCAGGTTGCGCGGCCTGAAATGATGACTGCGTGACCCTCGCCAACATCGCGTTGCCCGCGCAATTGCTACCGCGCGACGGCCGCTTCGGTTCCGGCCCGTCCAAGGTCCCGGCGAGCCTGCTGAATTCGTTTGCCGAACGCGGTGGCGCCGTGATGGGCACCTCGCACCGACAGCTGCCGGTCACCTCCCTCGTGGGCCGGATTCGGGACGGCCTGGCCACCCTGTTCGATCTGCCCGAGGGCTACGAGGTCGTCCTCGGCAACGGTGGTTCGACCGCCTTCTGGGACGCGGCGGCGTTCGGTTTGATCCGGCAGCGAGCCCAGCATTTGACCTTCGGAGAGTTCTCGGCCAAGTTCGCCGCGGTGACCCGAGGGGCACCCTTCTTGAGCGAGCCGGACGTCCGAGCGGCCGAGCCCGGATCGATCGCGATTGCGGTGCTGAACCCGGACGTCGACGCGTACTGCTGGCCACACAACGAGACCTCCACAGGGGTGATGGCCCCGGTTCGGCGGATGCCCGGTACCGACGCCCTGCACCTCATCGACGGGACGTCCGCAGCGGCTGGGCTGCCCGTCGATCTGGCCCAGACCGATGCCTACTACTTCGCTCCCCAGAAGGGTTTCGGCGGCGAGGGCGGGCTGTGGTTGGCCTTTCTGTCTCCGGCCGCGCTGGACCGGGTGGCCGAGATAGCGGCCGGCGGCCGGTGGTCACCGCCCTCTCTGGACCTGGTCATCGCCATCGACAACAGTCGCAAGAACCAGACCTACAACACACCGGCGATCGCGACCCTGTGGCTGCTCGCGCACCAGATCGAATACCTGATCGAGCATGGTGGACTGGACTACGCGACGGGGCGGAGCCTGGACTCCTCGACCCGGCTCTACGAATGGGCCGACAAGTCCGATTTCGCGAGCCCGATGGTGGTCGATCCGGCCATCCGCAGCCGGGTCGTCGGGACTATCGATTTCGACGCAGCGATCGACACGCGGCGCCTGGCCGCTCTGCTCCGTTCCAACGGAATCCTCGACACCGAGCCTTATCGCGGACTCACCCGCAACCATCTGCGGATCGGGATGTATCCGGCTGTGGACCCCGACGACGTCACCGCGCTGACCGAGTGCATCGATTGGCTCGTCGCGCGAATGGTCTGAGCCAGTCGATCAACCTCGATCAGACGGCGTGGACGCTCCCGCAATCGGGCCGTTGAACGTAAGGTCGAGCCATGCGAAAGCTCCGCCTGGTGCGTCTGGACGACGAAGGCGCTGCCTTCGTCCTCGAGACGCCCGATGGTCGGGAGCAGTTCAGCCTGTCCAACGACGAGCGATTGCGAGAGCTGTCGCGCGTCGACCTACCAAGGATCGGCACGATCGTGAGCGAAACCGCGACCTCTTTAGCTCCGCGCGACATTCAAGTGCGAGTACGAGCCGGCACGGACCCGCAGACCTTGGCCGATGAGGCCAAGGTCCCGCTGGAGCGGATCATGCGCTTCGCCTATCCCGTCCTGCAGGAACGCCTGCGGGTCACCGACGAGGCCCGGCGCGGTCGATGCCGCCGACCGGACGGCCAACTCGTCCCTTTCGGTGACCTCATCGACGACCGGATGAGCATTCACGGAGTTGACCCGTCCACCGTCAAGTGGGATGCGTTTCGGCGCCACGACGGTGGTTGGACAGTCACGGCATCCTTCGATGTCGACCGCAAGAGCATCGAGCCGGCGCGGGTAACCACCAAGTTCTCCTTCGCCCTGGCCAGTCGAACCGTCAGCGCTCTCGACGAGGTAGCGGCCGACCTGCTCACCGACCAGCCCGTTGCCGCCCTGCTGCCCCCGGCGCCTCCGGTCGTCGGCGCTCCCTCCCCAGTGGCTGAAGCGGTGCTCGCCGTTTCCGAACCACCGACTCGGCTGTTCGCGGTGGAAGATCCGGTCGCGCTAGTCGACGAACCGGTCACGGCGGCCGACGATGCTGACCCGGATGGGACGACCGAGGTTTCGGCACCGGAGCCCTCAGTGTCGCACTCGAAATTCGGTCGCCAAGGCCGCCGGCGCCGGGCTCACACGCATCCACTGCCGGTCAGTGTCGATGACGAGCTGTTCGATCAGGAAGCCTTGGACGACTGGCAGGAACCACCACTGCCATTGGACCTGGCTCAGCCAAGCCAGCCGACCCAGTTGCCGCCAGCCAGCAGCGGCTCGGAAACTCCGAAGCACGCCCGGATCATCGGCGAGGCACGCACCGCCCGGACCGACGAGCAACCAGCTGACGGTGGCGACAACGGTGATCAGTCCGGCGGCGGCCGGCGCGCCCGCAAGGCCGGGGACAAGCCGCGGATGCCGTCCTGGGACGACATCCTGCTCGGGGTCCGACACAAGTCCGACTGACCTCTCGCTCGCCTGACCCGATCGACTTCGGAAACTCTCCTAGGCTGCGGCTACTGAGGACGAGGTGGCTGGTTCCAGTGCGCGGTCAAGCACCTCGCGAACGTCACTGACCGGGTGGATTGTGAGGGCATCGCGCACCTCCGCCGGCACATCGTCCAGATCGGGTTCGTTGCGAGCCGGGATCAGCACCGTTGTGATGCCGGCCCGATGGGCGGCCAGCAACTTCTGCTTCAGGCCTCCGATCGGCAGCACACGACCAGTCAGCGACACCTCGCCGGTCATCGCCACTTCTGCCCGCACCGGACGCCCGGACAGCAGCGACGCCAACGCCGTCGTCATCGTCACCCCGGCGCTCGGACCATCCTTGGGCACGGCACCCGCGGGGACGTGAATGTGCACCCCACGAGTGGCCAGAGCGGCAACCGGCAAGTCCAGCGCCGAACCGTGCGAGCGCAGGTAGGACAACGCGATCTGAGCCGACTCCTTCATCACGTCTCCGAGCTGTCCGGTGAGCGTGACCCCCGACGACCCGGTTTCGGCATCGGCCAGCGAAGCCTCGACGAACAGCACGTCGCCGCCCGCTCCGGTCACCGCCAATCCGGTTGCCACGCCGGGAACCGAGGTGCGCTCGGCCGACTCCGGCAGGTGCCGCGGACGTCCGACGTAGCGGGACAGATCCTCGGCATCGACCACGGTGCTTTCCCGCTCGTCGGAATCTTGCTCAGCCAACGCCGCGTGGGCCGTGATCTTGCGCAACACCCGAGCCAGCAGCCGTTCCAGGTCCCGAACCCCGGCCTCGCGACTGTATTCAGCCGCCAGCCGGTGCAATGCCGCATCGGTGATCGACACTTCGGTGCTGCTGAGCCCCGACCGTTCCAGCTGACGAGGCAGCAGGTGATCGCGGGCGATCACGACCTTCTCATCCTCGGTGTAACCGTCCAGTCGCACCAGCTCCATCCGGTCCAGTAACGGTGCCGGGATCGAATCCAGCACGTTCGCCGTGGCCAGGAACAGCACATCCGACAGATCCAGCTCGACCTCGAGATAGTGATCGCGGAACGTGTGATTCTGCGCCGGATCCAGCACCTCGAGCAGCGCGGCCGTCGGGTCACCGCGATAGTCGGACCCGAGCTTGTCGACCTCGTCGAGCAGCACGACCGGGTTCATCGAACCCGATTCCTTGATCGCGCGCACAATGCGTCCGGGCAGGGCTCCGACATACGTACGACGGTGCCCGCGGATCTCGGCCTCGTCCCGCACACCGCCCAGGGCAACCCGCACGAAACTGCGCCCCATAGCCCGGGCGACCGACTCACCGAGCGAAGTCTTGCCGACTCCGGGCGGGCCGACCAATGCCAGCACCGCTCCGCTTCGGCGACCGCCGACCACTCCCAGTCCGCGATCGGCACGGCGCTTGCGCACCGCCAGGTACTCCACTATCCGGTCCTTCACATCCGACAGACCGGCGTGGTCGGCATCGAGCACGGCCCGGGCCCCGGCAATGTCGTAGGAATCCTCAGTTCGTTCGTTCCACGGCAGTTCCAGCACCGTGTCCAGCCACGTCCGAATCCAGCCGACCTCCGGTGACTGGTCCGACGTGCGTTCCAGCTTGTCGACCTCGGCCAGCGCGGCCTCGTGCACCTTGGAGGGCAGGTCGGCCGCTTCCACCCGCGCCCGGTAGTCCTGTTCTTCAGACGCCGGGGTGCCGTTGAGCTCGGAAAGCTCCTTGCGGATCGCGCTCAACTGCTGGCGCAACAGAAACTCCCGTTGCTGCTTGTCCATGCCTTCCTGGACGTCCTTGCGGATGGTCTCGGCAACGTCCAGCTCGGCCAGGTGCTCCCGGCTCCAGGTGACCAGCTCAGACAGGCGCTGCGCCACATCGGTGGTTTCCAGCAGCCACAGCTTCTGCTCATTGCTCAGGTAGGGCGCGTAGCCGGCCAGATCAGCCAGCGCCGCGGGGTTGTTCATGCTCTGCACCGAGTCGACGAACTGCCACGCACCGCGTTGCTGCAGGATCGTCGTCGCCAGGGTCTTGTATTCCCGAGCCAGTTCATGGGCGCGATCACTGACGACATCGTCCTCGATCCCGGCCTCGACCCACAGGGCCGCACCGGGACCGGTAGTGCCGCTGCCGATCTTGACCCGGGCCGTCGCACGGATCACGGCGGCCCGTTCGCCGCCCTGAAGCCGGCCGATCTGCTCGACGATTCCGACCGTGCCGACGCGGGCATATTTTCCGTCCAAGCGCGGCACGAGAAGGACCTGAGCATCCTCGCTGCGGTCCCCGGTACCGGCCGAGGCGGACGCCTTCGCGGCTTCGACCGCGGCTCGGACCTCGGAATCAGACAGGGCCAGCGGGATCACCATGCCGGGCAGGACGACGACGTCATCGGTCGGCAGCATGGGCAAGGTAAGTAATTCAGTCATGTCACCCTCATTAGGTTGAGTCACATCGGCTCAACTCCTGATGACCCGCAAATGTTTCCGAATCGGGTTTCGCTGTCAGCGAGATTCGGCGACCAGCTGGGCCAGTGCGACCGCCCCGGCCGTGGCCACGTTGAGCGAGTCAACCCCGTCGGCCATGGGTATCCGGGCGATCAGATCGGTCTGGACCAGGCTGGCCTCGGTCAGTCCGGGCCCCTCAGCTCCCAAGAGGATGGCCCACTTGTCCGGTGGCCGGATCTCGGTGATCGGGGGTGCCGAGGCCCGCGGCGTGAGCGCGATCGTCTTCACCCCAGCCTTAGCCAGCAAGGCCAGGGACTCAGGCCACGGATCCGGCAACACCGCAAAGGGCAGGCCGAACACGTGTCCCATCGAGACCCGCAGGCTGCGCCGGTACAACGGATCGGCGCATTGGGCGTTCAGCAGCACGCCGTCCACCCCGAAAGCGGCCGCGTTGCGGAAGATCGACCCGAGATTCTCCAGGTCGTTGATCGTTTCGAGCACCACGAAACGACTGCCCCGAGCCAGCACAGACGCGGCCGTGCTCGGCTCCGGGCGATCGGCGGTGGCCACCACTCCGCGCGTGACCCGAAAGCCCACCACGTCCGACAAGGTCCACTTGTCCAGCAGGTAGACCGGCGCATCGAGTCGTTCCAAGACCGGCGACAGGGCTTCCAGTTTGGACGCAACACCCGCGATTGCCCTTACCCGGTAAGGGGAACGAACCAGTCGTTCGACGACGTTGACACCCTCGGCGATCAGGACGGGCCGACGCTCAGGCGTGGCGTCGGCTTGCATCAGGTCCCGGAAGTCGTCCAGCCGGGAATCCGCCGCATCAGCAATCGGAATGGCGGACGGCACGGCAGCGAGGCTCACGCCCTGGATAGTTCCAGACCCCGAAACAGGTCCGAGACGTGTGCCTGCCGACGATGCATCAGGTAGGCCCCGATGGCGATCGTGCCGAACAGGCAGATCAGGCCGCCGCCGATCATCCCCCAGCGGGGCCCGAAGGACTCCGCGACGATACCGACGACCGGCGCGCCGAACGGCGTGCCGCCCATGAAGCAGATGATGTACAGCCCCATCACCCGGCCCCGCATCGTGGCATCGACGCCGAGTTGCACGGCGGCATTCGCGGCTTGCGCGAACACCAGCATCGTCAGGCCGGCCGGGATCAGCAGCAGGCCGGTGCTGAGATAGTTCGGGCCCAGACCGGTGGCGATCTCGGTCAGCGAGAAGGCGATCGCCGCCGCCATCAGGAACGTCATGCTGGGACGCTTGCGACGCAACGTGCCGCCCAGGGCCCCGATGGTCGCCCCGATGGCCAGTGCGGTCGAGAGCAGACCGTAGGCATCCGCGCCCCGGTGAAAGACCTGCTTGGCGATAAGGGCGATCGTGATCTGGAAATTGAACCCGAAGGTTCCGATCAGGAAGGCCAACGCCATCGGCAGGACCAGATCCCACCGGCGCCGTACGTAGTCGACCGCGGCCCGATACTGGCCAGGCGCACGATCCACCGGCTTGGACGGATACAGCTCCGCCGTGCGCATCAAGGCCAGCCCGGTGACCACGGCCAAGGTGGACGCGGCGTTGCCGATGAAGGCCCACCCGGTGCCGACTGCGGTGATGACCACCCCGGCCATAGCCGGGCCGACGATCCGGGCGAGGTTGAAGGTGGTGGCGTTGAGGGCAACTGCGTTGGGCAGATCAACCGGGCCGACCATCTCGCTCACAAATGACTGCCGGATCGGCGTATCGATGGCGCTGAAGACCCCGAGCAGCGCAGCGAGCGCGAACACGTGCCACAGCTTCACCACACCGCAGACATCGAGCAGGCCGAGGATCAAGGCCACCAAACCCATTGCGGCCTGCGTGATCATCAGCAGCTTGCGCTTGGTGCCCCGATCGGCCAGCGCCCCGCCGTACATCGACAGGATCAGGGTCGGACCGAACTGCAGTGCGGTAACGATCCCCAGCGCGGTCCCGGAGTTCGTCAGTTGCAGCACCAGCCAGTCCTGAGCTACTCGTTGGGCCCAGGTGCCGGTGAGTGAGATGAGCTGGCCACTGGCGTAGAGCCGGTAGTTGCGCACGCGTAATGAGCGAAGCGGATTCGGGCGTGGCCTGCGGGCGGCGGAGTTCGTGGATCCTTCATGACTGGGTACGACGGGCGCATCGCCGGCTTCGGTCGGGGGTATTTCGGACCCGACGATCGGCATTGTGGTCATCCAGATCCCAGCCGATCCAGTACGTCGATTGCCTTGCTGAGCACGTCGCATTCCTCTGTCGAAAATCGTTGTAGTTGGGAGGCGAGCCACTCGTCGCGAGCTCGGGTGTCCTCGTCCAGAAGGCGAATGCCTTCCTCGGTGATCGAGATGACCGATTGGCGGCGATCCTCGGCATGCGCGGTACGCGCGATCCAACCGCCGCCCTCGAGACTCGAGAGAATCTTGGTCATGGACGGTGGCTGTACTCGTTCGATGGAAGCGACTTCACCGGCACTCATCGGTCCGTGCTTGCGGACCGATGACAGCGCCGACAACTGCGACAGCGTGAGCTCGGTGTGTACCCGTTGCAACCGAAGTCGCCGGGCCGCTCGGAGCAGGCTGAGCCGCAGCGCTGAGGCGAGCTCGGAATTGTTGGTGCGAGTCGTCGTCTGCGCCATATGGTTAGTTTAGCTAACGATTCAAAAGATAGCCACCGAGTGGTGCCGGCGTAACATGTCGGAACTGTGATTGATGGCCCCGACAGCACCTCCGCACCGAATCAAGGTGAGCTGTTGGCGGCTGCACAGATGCTGTCGGTCGATGCCCGAAAGGTCATCCTGATCGGGACAATCCTGTTCGCCGTTGCCGCTGTCGCGCTGCTCCCCTTCTGGAATTGGCTGGGCGATCACGATCACCGAGTCTGGTTCTGGACGGCCTTGTCGGGCGCGGTCATGGGCGTCGTCTCGCTTCCCTTGATCCGCAAACACACTGGCGAAGGCCGGCTTGGCTGATCGCCGCCGGCACCCGATACCGCTCGATCTGTCGGCTCCGGACGTACTCGCCGCGCTGGATGCCGCCCCCGAATTCGACACGTCCACCCTGATCGGGCTGTGTGGTCGCTGGGCCGATGGCCAGGCCATGATCGCCTGGAATCCCAAGGCAATCTTGATCGACGACGCGGCCCGGGCGGCGTTGCGGCGCGGACAGTCGTCCCGGATCAGCCTCGGCTGGCTGGCCTTCGATGAGCCCCGCGCCTGGCTAGCTGAATGTGAGCAGCTACTGCGCCAGGACGCCACGGGCCGCTGGTGGCTCGAGACCGACGCTTCGGTCTCCGAGCCGACCGCGACAATGGCCGCCCTGGCGCAACTGCGCCCGCCCCGATCCGCGGATTTCTTCTTGCCAGAGCTGAAGATCACGGAGCGCAACGAACACCTGGCCGCTGTGGAAAGGGCAATCTCGGCCATCCGCGCCGGTCAGCTGTATCAGATCAACGTCTGTGCCCGCGTCCACGGACGGATCGACGGCAGCCCATTGGACCTGTTCCGGGCCGGCGTCCATCGATTTCACCCCGACTACGCCGGGTTCATCCGGCACCGGGATCAGACCATCGTCAGCCTGTCCCCCGAACGCTTTCTCAAGATCGCCGATGGCCGGGTCAGCTCGTCTCCGATCAAAGGCACCCGCCGTCGTGCGACGCCGGGCAACCAGATCGATCCGGCGGTGCCTGACCCGGCGGTAGTCGATCTGCTGCACTCGACCAAGGACCGGGCCGAGAACATCATGATCGTCGATCTGATGCGTAACGACCTGGCCCGTGTCTGCCGTCCCGGCACCGTCACCACTCCGATGCTGCTGGACGTCCGGGCGGCATCCGGTGTCTGGCACCTGGTGAGCGAGGTCACCGGCCAACTGGCCACCGTTGAGGGCCGGACAGTCAGCGTTGGCGACATCATCGACGCCACCTTTCCGCCCGGTTCGGTGACGGGGGCCCCGAAGATTCGTGCGCTGAGCCTGATCGGGGATCTGGAAGCCGAGCGCCGAGCCTTGTTCACGGGCGCCATCGGATACCGACTCTCCGATCAACAATCAGAATGGAGTGTGGCGATCCGAACCTTCGAATTCGAGGGCAGCGACTTCGCCCTCGGGGTCGGCGGGGGAATCACCGCGGACTCGGTCCCGATCTTGGAATGGCAGGAATGCCTCGTCAAAGCCGAGCCGTTGCTCGGGCTCACCCCCGCCTGGCCGCTGCCGAGCGCGCTAACGCCAGCGCTCAGTGCGGTGCCGGATGTCGTGGACATCGAACAGGGCATCTTCGACTCACTACTGGTCCGCGACGGCATCGCTATCGGGTTGGCCGATCACCTGGCCCGGCTGGAGTCGAGCTGTCAGGAAGTCCTTGGGCTGCGACTGCCGACCGATCTCGCCGAGCGGATCCAACGGGCCATAGCCGATTCCGAGCTGTCCGGGGCTCCTCGGCTGCGAGTGCGAACCGTTGTCCGACCGCAAGGCGGCACGGTAGCCGAGCCCGGGATCTCGGTGCTTGCTGACCCACCGGGGCAGGCTCCGATCTCGCTGGTCACGACGGTCGGACGAACCGGCAGCTGGCGCCACAAATGGAATGACCGACGCTACCTGGCCCAGCACGAACGGGAATCGCAATTACCGTTGTTCAGTAACGGAAAACTCGCTTACGAGACGAGTCGCAGCAACATCGCCATCGTCACCGCCGCGGGTGTCATCGCCACCCCGACGCTGACCGATGAGGTCTTACCCGGCGTCACTCGGCGACGGTTCCTCGACGGTGCTCTCGACCGGCTCGTGCCGGTCGAGATCCGCGACGTCCAGCTCAGCGAGATTCGTCGTGCTCGCCTCGTCCTCAGCCTGAACGCCAGCGGTATCCGGCCCGTCCTCGCCCTCGACGGACACCCCCTCGGCGTCGACGATCGGCTCCTGGAGAAGTTCCTCACCTGGGGCTGTTAGCGAAATCTCCACGATCGCGTCGTCATCGAAGACCTCCGTCGGCTCTTCGAGCACGGGCTCGGCCACCACATCTGAGTGCGCGCCACAGCCGAATTCCATCGAAACCACCCGGCCGTCGGTCGCCGCGAACTCGTTCGCGCACACACCAAAACCTTGCCGCAGCGATCCGCTCAGCGCGACCATGAACCCGCAGGTCCCGCAATGGGCCGGCGCCTGCCGAGCCATCGGGGTGTCCGGTCCCGCTGCGCCCTCATACCACCGCTCGGCGGCGTCCAGGCGCCCACTCAACGAGAGCACCCGTTCGCGTCCCAGACCGATTTCAAAAGCCACGATCTCTTCGGCCGGATCGGCGGTCAGGTCGACCTCGGCTGAGCGCCCGTCGTAATCGGCGTAGCTCGGCACCAACCGTGGATCATCCGGGGCCGAGGGCAGCAAGTCACCCGGGCTGAGATCACCCGGCTGCAGGCGCTCGCTCCACGGGACCCACGCCGGGGCCAGCAAGGCACCTTCGCCGGGCAGCAGCACCACCTCGGCCACAGTCGGATCGGCGTCGGGCGCGCGGTCGAGCGTGACGGCCCAGTGCCAGCCGACGTAACCGGCCATCGTGGTCGCGAAGGCATGGGTCACCACGAGTTCGGCGTCAGCCCGCACTCCGAGGTGCTCGCCGACCGCATCCGCTCCGGCGACGTCGACCGCGGCCGCTCGGGCCAGTTCGATGGCGCCGGCGGACACCGGATCAAGCTCAAGTTCGGCCGAAGCGTTCACCCGGTCAGTATCGCACTGCCTCAGGACGCGGTCCGACCACTCATGATCATCTGTAGATGGTGGTTCCGCTAACCCCCAAAATCTACAGATGATCATGGATGGATGACTGCTGAGAACCGGTCCGGTTGAGGCAGGATAGGACTGTGCACCCCGGCAGACACGACGGCAGCGACGCCACTCCCGCCGCCGCGCCCGTAAGCCGGGCGACGTCGTCCGGCGAGGACGGCTTCTCGGCCCCCACGTATCACAGCACCCAGCCGTCGCCGCCGGACCCGACCGGTGCCGCGCCCCAGCCGGCCGGGACCCGCACCCGACCGGTCGGAACCGGCGATGTCACCGTCACCCGAGCTGTCGTGGCTCGCGGTCGGTACTTCTCCAAGCTGGTGGCTCACAAGGTGATCTCGGCCAGCGAGGCTGACGGTGCCAAGGAATCCGGGCTGACCGCACTCATCTGGAACCAGGTCATGTCCTACGGTGCCGACGCCATGGTCACCGTCGCCCTGGCCGGAACCGTCTTCTTTTCCGCACCCTCGCAAGCCCAGCGCGGCAACGTCCTGCTGTACCTGCTGATGACGGTGGCGCCGTTCGCGGTGGTCGCCCCGGTCATCGGGCCGGCCCTGGATCGCTTCCAGCACGGGCGGCGGATCGTGATGGCGGCGACGGCAATCGGACGGGGCCTGCTGGCCGTGATCATGGCCATGAACTTCACCGATCTGCTGATCCTGTTTCCCGCGGCGCTCGGATCGCTCGTGCTGTCCAAGGCCTACGCCGTGATTCGTTCGACCGCCGCGCCGAGACTGGTACCCAGCAACCTGACGCTGGTCGAGGCCAACGCCCGCCTGACCATCTTCGGCCTCGGCGCCGCCGTGGCCGGCGGTGGCGTCGTCGGGGTGGCGATCAAACTCACCGGGTCCTACCCCTTCGGACTCTTTATCTGCGCCGCGTCCTTCCTGGTCACCGGCTTCTATGCACTGCGGTTACCCAAGATCATCGATTCGCTTCCGCAATCCGCCGAGGCCCGCACCGAGGCGCGGGTCCGCCGCGAACAAGAGGTGCGGCCGACCCGGTTCGGAGCTCGACTGCTGTACTGGGCCCGACGCGGCTACAGCGGACCGGTCGTGGTGGCCTTGCAGGGCGAGACGACCCTGCGCTGGCTGTCAGGCTTTCTGACCCTGTTCATGGCCTTCTACATCGAGGCGACCTCGCACGGCTGGCATGCGGTGCTCAACCTCGGAGCCATCGGTGCGGCGACGGCCCTCGGTAACTTCACCGGCACCGGCATCGGCACCCGGCTGAAGATGCGGCGTCCGGACCTGATCATTCTCAGCAGCATCTCGGCCGCCGCCGTGACCTGCGCCATCACGGCGGCCCTGTTCTCGGTCGGCCTGGCCATCCTGACGATGTTCATCTCCTCGATCGCGAACTCGCTAGCCAAGCTGTCCCTGGACGCCATCATTCAGCGCGATGTGGACGAAGCCGCTCGATCGTCGGCGTTCGGTCGTTCAGAGACCTTCCTTCAACTGGCCTGGGTACTGGGCGCGGGCATTGCCCTGCTGATTCCATCCAAGAATGGCGACCTGGGCTTCATCGTGGCCGCGGCGCTGACGCTGGCCATCGCGGTCTTCTTGGTCATCCGGGAGCGCGCGGTCAGGAACCAGCGACGCCGTGGCAGCCTGCGCGCCGACGTGCAGCCCGGTTAGGTACTCGATGCCCCGATTCCTGATCGTCACCGCCGCCCCAGCCGAACGAGACGCAATCGTGCGAGGTCTGCCCAGCGACCGGCAGCCCGCCGCCGGCATCATCGCCGGCTACGACATTGCGCGGACCATGACCGCCGCCGGGTTGATCGACGTGATCGTCGCCGGCGTCGGGCCGGTTGCCGCGGCCGTCGCCACGGCCGCCGTGCTGACTCACGGCTATGACCTGGTCTTCAGCGCTGGCATCGCCGGTGGCTTCTCGCCGATCGAGGCGGGAGAGCTGGTTGTCGCCTCAGCGGTCGTGCAGGCTGACCTGGGAGCCGAGACCGCTGACGGCTTCCGGTCCATGGCCGACCTCGGGTGGGGAGAGGTTCGTTTCGAGCTGGATGGCACGATCAGTGGCGTGCTCGCGCACCGGGCGCGGGCCGAAACGGGGGAAGTGTTGTCGGTGTCGACCGTGACGGGCACTCAGCGACGGGCCGACGAACTGCGAGAGCGTCATCCCGATGCCAAGGCCGAAGCCATGGAAGGCATCGGCGTTTATGCGGCCGCCCGAAGCCACGGCGCCGCGTTTGCCGAGGTCCGGGCGATCTCGAACTCGGTCGGCCCTCGCGACCGGGACAACTGGCACATCGAGCAGGCCCTCGAACGCCTGGGCGCCGGCTTCGATTCGATGCTGGCCGCGCCCCTGAAGCTGCCGGTCCGGGTGACGGCGAGCCCATCGCAATGAACGAGCCACTGAGGCTGGCCTTCTCGCCGTGTCCGAACGACACCTTCATCTTTCATGCCTGGACCCACGGGTTGCTCGCGGGCGCCCCGAACACCACCGTCACCTATGCCGACGTCGACGTCACCAACACCGCGGCTGAGGGCGGCGCCTTCGACGTCGTCAAGGTGTCCTACGCAGCGCTGCCCTGGCTGCTCGATCGCTACCAGCTGTTGCCCTGCGGAGGCGCCCTAGGACGTGGCTGCGGACCCCTCGTGCTCACCCGCGACAACCGGCCGGACCTGGACGGAGCTCGCATAGCGGTACCGGGTGAGCGCACCACCGCCTACCTGCTCATGCGACTCTGGGCCGCCGGTCAGAGCCCGAAATCAATCGACATCGTGCCCTTCGCCGCGATCATGCCCGGCGTCCGTGACGGCCTCTATGACGCCGGCCTGGTGATTCACGAGGCGCGGTTCACCTATCCCGACTACGGCCTGACCGCGCTGGCCGATCTGGGCGCATGGTGGGAACAGAGCACCGGGCACCCGATTCCGCTGGGGGCGATCCTGGCCCGGCGCGGACTGGACGTCGAGCACCTCACTCGGGTGGTCCGGGCATCGGTCGACTACGCCTTCGCGCACCCGCAAGCCTCAGCCGAATTCGTCGCCGAGCACGCCGCCGAGATGGACCCGTCCGTTCAACAGCAACACATCGCCCTCTACGTGAACGAATTCAGCCGGGATCTCGGGCCGTCCGGGTATGCCGCGGTCAACGACCTGCTCATCCGCGCCCACGCCGCCGGTCTCGTCCCAGCCTTGGCCGAGCCGTTACTGCCCGATCAGCTGTAGCGGGCAGATCTAGGGCTCGAGGTTGTCGGCGACCGCGCGCAGCAGGGTGGCCACTTTCTTGCCCTCGGTACGGTCGGGATAGTGCCCACGACGCAGCGAGTTGCCGACCTTGTCGAGCAACTTGATGAGATCTTCGACGATCGGCGTCATCTCCTCGGCCGGGCGCCGGTTAGCTTTGACCACCGATGGGACCGGATCCAGCAGGCGAACCTGCAGCGCCTGGTTGCCCTTACGACCCTGTACCACCCCGAACTCGACCCGCTGGCCGGGCTTGAGTTCGGCCACGCCGGCCGGCAGGGCGTCCTTGTGGACGAACACATCCGAACCATCGTCATCGGCGAGGAAGCCGAATCCCTTTTCGGCATCAAACCATTTCACCTTGCCGGAGGGCACCGTGAACACCTCAATCAATCGTCGAAGAAGGGAGTGGGCCCGCCACTTCCAGCGGACGCAATGTGTCAGGGTATCGCGATCAGGTAGGCCTGCGCACCGAGAAGACCTGGGCGATGGTCGGATTGCCCGCAGGTCGGTCCAGCACCTCGATCGGCTGACCCGCGCTGAGCTCACCGGGAACGACGACTCGTAGATAGGCGCCGGGACGGCCCGCGAGCGTGAAGCGCTTGACCAGCTGGGCAACGTTCCAGAATCCGGCGAACGTCGAGCAGGGGATCCGCGGTTTCGTGACTTCCAGCTCGACCTCACCGATCCGCCAGCGCTCGCCGATCACGGCGTCAGTGACGTCCACGCCCCAAGTCGTGAGGTTCTCACCGAAACAACCCGGTGTGAGCTTGCGAGTCAGCTCGTCACCGAGTTCGTGCTGCCACCATTCGGCGTCCTCGCGGGCATAGGCGTAGACGGCCTGCCAGATGCCGCCATGGTTTTCGGTATCCAAGATGTGGTCACCGACGACCCCCAGCGCCTCGATCCGCACCGGGCCGTCGACCGGCCGCTTGGCGATGCCGGTCTTGGGAGTCGGTTGGCCCGCGTGACGCGCCAGCCGGTACTTCGCCGCCGGGTTGTCCACCAGGTCGGAGTCGTGGGCGCGATTGACCGACAAGAGTGTTGCCGGGCCCAGTCGCGCGGGTATCGAAGCTGCCACATACCCGACCCTAGCGACATGGCACACTGAACACTTGGAATTTCGGAGCAGCGATGCTCGGCAACCGATGAACGCGGAAGGGGTCCTCGATGGCCGGCACGATCACGCCACAGACCAATTGGGACGACCTGTATCCCGACCATCCAGTCAATGAGTTGCTGTCGCAGAAGGCCGGGGCCCAAAGCCCCTTCGGCGACGACCTGACGTTCCCGCTGCCGGTGGAGCAGCTGCATTACACCCACCCCGCCCCAGAGAATCGGCCGCACCTCGCGGGCGAATAGTGCACCCGTGACGCAGTGACAGCTCGATCCGAGACGACGGACGCGACTCCAGAGCCAGCTCATTCGCTGACCGAATGGCTGCGCGGACGCACCGACGCTGAGCTGACCTCGTTACTGCGCAAGCGGCCCGATCTGGCCTTGCCGGCTCCGGTCGACCTGGCGACCCTCGCCAATCGGGCCAGTGTCCGGACCTCTATCTCGCGGGCCTTGGACGGGTTGGACGCCTTCACTCTTCGTGTTCTGGAAGTGATCGTCAGCCAGACCAGCAGCGGAATCACCACCAGCGGAACTCCCGTGGCCAGCGTCGAAACCGTTCAGCGCTGGTTCGAACCCGAGGCCGCGGCAGCCGTCGCCAGCGCCGTCTCTGTGCTCAATGACTGGCTGCTGGTGTGGTCCGACGGCGCATATCTGTATCCGGCCGGAACGGTTCGCGAGGTGCTCGGGCCCTACCCCGCCGGCCTCGGCCGGCCGATCGCGAGCCTGTATGCCGCGATCAACGATGTGGTGCTCGCGCCCCTGCTGCGCCGTCTGAGCCTGCCCCCGGCGACCCAGCCTCGATCAGGCACCACCGCCGCGACAGCGATCGTGAACCGGATCGGTGCGCTGCTGGCCGACTGCGACGAAGCCGAACGGACCGTGCTGGAGCGGCTGGCCGCCGGTCCCCCGATCGGGGCCCTGCGGACCATTTCCCGCGCGGCTTTGGCCCGCGAGCCGAACGAGGCGGCCGGGCCGGCCCGGGGGTTGGTCGAACGCGGCCTGCTCGTCCCGATCGACCTCAGCACGGTGGAGCTGCCGCGCGAGGTGGCGCTGGCGCTGCGTGAATATCCCGCGGGGGACGTACCGTCCAGGCCACCGGCCATGGCAACCGCTGTTCCGGGCACGGCCGTGATCGACGGGGGCGGAGCGACCGCGGTGATGGAGACGGTCCGGCTGACCGAACTACTGCTGAACACCCTGGCCGACGAGCCGGCCACCCAGCTGCGATCCGGTGGCATCGGCGTGCGAGACCTGCGCCGCGTCGCCCGGATCCTGGACGTCAGCGAAAGTACCGCCGCCTTGCTCATGGAGGTGGCGTTCGAAGCCGGCTTGTTGGCCAGCTCCCACACGACCGATTCCAGCTACCTGCCGACCACCGAGTTCGATTCGTGGTTGCGTCGCGACACCTCGTCGCGTTGGGTGTCGCTGGCCAGCGCCTGGCTGGGCATGACTCGGCTGCCGAGCCTGATCGGCGAGCGGGACGAGCGGGATAAGACCATCGCTCCGCTGTCGGCCGATGCCGAACGACACAGTGCACCGAGCCTGCGGCTGAGCCTGCTGAGACTACTGGCCGATCTGTCCCCGGATACTGCCCCGGCCGCACCGGAGGAGGTGCTCACCCGGCTGGCGTGGCTCGCCCCCCGCCGAGCCTCGGCCAGCCGTCCGTTAGCCGCGGACACTCTGGATGAAGCGGCCACCCTCGGGCTGACCGGCTACGGCGCAATAACCGGCTACACCCGAGCCCTGCTGGACGGAGCGGAGACCGGAGCCGAACGGGCTGAGATCAATGCCGCCGATGTTCTGGCCGCCGCATTGCCGGTCGCCGTCGAGGAATTCCTGCTGCAGCCCGATCTGACGGCCGTCGTGCCCGGGCCACCGACCCCTGAGTTGCAACGAGAGCTGACCCTGGCCGCCGACCTCGAATCGACCGGCGGCGCGTCGGTGTATCGGGTCAGTCCGGCTAGCCTGCGCCGCGCGCTGGACGGCGGGCGCACCGGCACCGACTTGCTCCAGTTCTTCACGAGCCGTTCCCGGACGCCGGTACCGCAGGCCCTTCAGTACCTGATCAATGACGTGGCTACCCAACACGGCCGGCTGCGGGTCGGTACCGCCACCACGTATCTGCGTTGCGACGACGAAGCACTGCTCGACCGCGTCCTGGCCGACATGAGCCTGGAATCGGCGGGTTTGCAACGCATCGCGCCGACCGTGGTGATCGGGACGTCGCCCATCTCCGCATTGCTCGAACGGCTGCGTCGGGCCGGCTTCTCACCCGCGGCCGAGTCATCCGACGGGGCAATCGTCACCTACGCCTCAGACGTAGCCCGGGTCCCAGCTCGTCCTCATTCGCGACTGGCGCGGGTGCGGGCGACGACGATCAGCGACGGGCAGTTGGCTGAGGTCGTCAATCGGCTGCGAGCCAGCGAACGGCTCGCCGTCGCCGTCGCCCATTCGAGCACTCGGGTCTCTCAGCAGGTACCCGGTGTGACGTCGGCGTCCATCCTCGAGCTGCTGCGGACCGCCGTGCGTCAGGAACGGCTGATCGCGTTGGGCTACGTCGATGACACGGGCACACCGTCACAACGCACGTTGCTCCCGATCTCGCTGGGTGGCGGCATGATCCGTGGCCACGACCCGGACGATTCGCGCCTGCGTAGCTACCCGTTGCAGCGGATTACCACGGTCAGCCTGCTGGAGGACTGACGAACCCCCGCTGGGCGGGTGCCCGACCTGATTTGCTCGGGCTTGGCACAATGGATAGTTCGCGTGCGTACAGAGGAGCTTGGGTGAGCGACGGACCACTGATCGTCCAATCCGACAAGACATTGCTGCTTGAAGTCGAGCACCCGCAGTATCACGAGGCTCGGGCCGCCATCGCTCCCTTCGCCGAACTGGAGCGTTCCCCCGAGCACGTACACACCTATCGGCTCACTCCCCTCGGGCTCTGGAACGCCCGCGCGGCCGGTCATGACGCCGAGCAGGTGGTCGACGCGCTGGTTCGTTTCTCGCGCTACACGGTGCCGCATGCCCTGCTGGTGGATGTCGCCGACACGATGGACCGCTACGGGCGACTGCAACTGGTCAAGCATCCCGTCCACGGTTTGGTCCTGGTTTCGCTGGACCGTGCCGTGCTGGAAGAGATCCTGCGCCAGAAGAAGATCGTGCCCATGCTCGGTGAGCGGCTCGACAACGACACCGTGTTGGTCCACCCGTCCGAGCGTGGACGTTTGAAGCAGGCATTGCTCAAGGTCGGCTGGCCCGCCGAAGACCTCGCCGGTTACGTCGACGGCGAGGCGCATCCGATCGCGCTGGCCAGTGAGGGCTGGCATCTTCGTCCGTATCAGCAGGATGCGGTGGATTCGTTCTGGGCCGGTGGCTCCGGAGTCGTGGTTTTGCCTTGCGGGGCCGGCAAAACGCTGGTCGGAGCCGCCGCGATGGCCCAGGCTTGTGCGACCACACTCATCCTGGTGACCAACACCGTCTCCGGGCGGCAGTGGAAGCGGGAGCTGATGGCCCGAACCTCGTTGACCGAGGAAGAGATCGGCGAATACTCCGGCGAGAAAAAGGAGATCCGTCCGGTCACCATCGCCACGTACCAGGTGATGACGACCCGGCGCAAAGGCGAGTACCGGCACTTGGAGCTGTTCGACTCGCGTGACTGGGGGCTGATCGTCTATGACGAAGTCCACCTGTTGCCAGCGCCCATCTTCCGGCTGACGGCCGACCTGCAATCGCGGCGACGTCTCGGTCTGACGGCAACGCTGGTGCGCGAGGACGGTCGGGAAGGGGACGTCTTTTCCCTGATCGGACCGAAGCGTTACGACGCACCGTGGAAAGACATCGAGAACCAGGGCTGGATCGCGCCGGCGGACTGTTCCGAAGTGCGGGTCACGCTCACCGACGCCGAACGGATGGCCTACGCGACCGCCGAACCTGAGGACCGCTACAAACTGGCGGCGACCGCGCGGACCAAGCTGCCGGTAATCGAGGCGATCGTCGAAAAGCACCGTGGCGATCAGGTGCTCGTGATCGGGGCCTACCTGGATCAGCTCGAAGAGGTCGCCGGCCATCTCGGTGACGTCCCGATCATTCAGGGCTCGACACCCAACCGCGAACGGGAGCGACTGTATGACTCTTTCCGATCCGGTGAGACGAAAGTGCTCGTCGTCTCGAAGGTGGCGAACTTCTCGATCGATCTGCCCGAGGCGACCGTAGCCATCCAGATCTCGGGCACCTTCGGCTCCCGGCAAGAGGAAGCCCAGCGGCTAGGCCGCGTCCTTCGTCCCAAGCAGGACGGACGGCAGGCTCACTTCTACACCGTGGTCAGCCGGGACACCCTGGACGCCGAATACGCCGCGCATCGCCAGCGATTCCTGGCCGAACAGGGCTATGCGTACACCATCGTCGACGCCGACGACTTACTCCGCCCCCTCTAGCCCCGCGCCCGATTTTCTTGATCATCTGTAGGTTTTGGGGGTTAGAGGAACGGCGGATTCAGTCGGTCATCGCAACAGCAGTTCGTTGAGCGCTTCTGCTGGAGTCTTCCATTCGAGGGTTTTGCGGGGTCGGCCGTTGAGTTCGGCGGCGACGAGGTCGAGGTGCTCTCGGTTGTGG
>Ga0268264_10001013_pt1 | contig 28452 bp, 25 predicted proteins | sample KBSSwiS32_FD_190357 | JGI IMG/M metagenome (GOLD analysis project Ga0268264, IMG submission 190357) | Switchgrass rhizosphere microbial communities from Kellogg Biological Station, Michigan, USA - KBS Switchgrass S3-2 (SPAdes) (version 2) | ecosystem: Host-associated > Plants > Roots >...
AGATCGCCGCCTCCGCGAATCTCGAAGGGGACATTGCCGCGCCGCGGGTGACGATCGCCGAAGGCGCTTTTTTCAAGGGGCGGGTTGAAATGAAGCCCGCATCGGGGGCCGAGTCGGCCGCCGGAGCGGGGGTGAACCCGCAAAGCTCAACGACCCGGGCGCGCGACGGGCGCCCCGCCACGCCCCCCGAGGGGCCGAGGAACGGATAGATGCGTATCGGAATACCGAAAGAGATCAAGGATCACGAGTACCGCGTCGGCATCATCCCGGCCGGAGTGGCGGCCCTGGTCGCGGCGGGCCACGAGGTCGTGGTGCAGTCCGACGCCGGTGCCGGCAGCGGGTTTTCCGATCCGCAGTTCGTCGAGGCGGGGGCGCGCATCGAGGAGGACGTCGATCGCGTCTGGGCCGAGGCGGAGATGATCATCAAGGTCAAAGAGCCGGTGAAGCCCGAGTACGGCCGGATGCAGAGGGGCCAACTCCTGTTCACCTACCTGCACCTGGCGCCGCTGCCGGAGCTGACCGACGTCCTGGTCGAGCGCGAAGTCGCGGGCGTGGCCTACGAGACGATCACCGACGAAGAGGGGCGGCTGCCGCTGCTCACGCCGATGTCCGAAGTGGCCGGCCGCATGTCGGTCGTGGTCGGCGCGAGCTACCTGCAAAAGACCCACGGCGGGCGCGGCACGCTGCTCGCCGGAATCCCCGGCGTTCCGCCGGGCGACGTGGTGATCATCGGCGGCGGCATCGTCGGGATCAACGCGCTCAAGATGGCGATGGGGCTCGGCGCGAGCGTCACCGTGCTCGAAACCAACCTCGACCGGATGCGCTACATCGACGACATGTTCCACGGCCAGGTGATCACGCTGGCGAGCAACGGCCATAACCTGCTCGCGGCGTTGAAGCGCGCGGACCTGCTGATCGGCGCGGTGCTGATCCCCGGCCGTGCGGCACCGAAGCTGGTGACCCGCGCGATGATCGGCCAGATGAAGCCGGGCTCGGTGGTGGTCGACGTCGCGGTCGACCAGGGCGGTTGCTTCGAGACCACCCACCCGACCACCCATTCCGATCCGGTCTACACGGTCGACGGCGTGGTCCATTACTGCGTCGCGAACATGCCGGGAGCGGTGCCCCGTACCTCGACTTTCGGCCTGACCAACGCGACGCTGCCTTATGCGCTCGCGCTCGCGAACAAGGGTCTAAAGCAGGCGGCGCTCGACGATCCCGGGTTGCTCGAAGGGATCAACACGCTCAAAGGGTTCGTCACCTCGAAGCCGGTGGCCGATTCGCTCGGCCGCTCCTATCGCGAGGCGCGCGACCTGCTGTAAGGGTGTCATCCGGATTTCCGCGCCGCGGCGTAGAGGAGAGCAGAGATCTGCCGAAACGTCCGGCGGAGGGAGGCTCCTGCGATGCGGCGCGAAATCTTCGTCACCGGCGGAACCGGCTATCTCGGTTCCCGCCTGATCCCCGAGTTGATCGCCCGCGGCCATTCGGTGCGCGCGCTCGTCCGGCCCCGGTCGGCGGCCAAGCTGCCGCTCGGCTGCGCCGCCGTGGTGGGAGACGCATTGGACGCCGCGTCGTTCGCCGATCGCGTCGCCCCGGCAGATACGCTGGTCCACCTGGTGGGGGTGTCGCACCCCGCGCCCTGGAAAGCCGCGGAGTTCAAGCGGGTCGATCTCGCCTCGGCCCGCGCCACGGCGAGCGCCGCGGAGCAATCCCGAGACGCGGGTCTATCCCACGTCGTCTACCTGAGCGTCGCCCATCCGGCGCCCGTGATGCGCGCCTACTGGACCGTCCGCGACGAATGCGAGCGGCGGCTCGCCGCGACCGGCCTCGGCTGCACCTTCGTCCGCCCCTGGTACGTCCTCGGCCCCGGCCACCGCTGGCCCTACCTCCTCGCCCCGTTCTACGCCCTCGCGGAGAGACTGCCGGCTACCGCCGAAACCGCCCGCCGCCTCGGCCTCGTAACGCTCCGCCAGACCCTCGACGCGCTGATCTGGGCGATCGAGCACCCCACGCCCACCCTCCGCGCGATCGGAGTCGAAGAAATCAAGTCCGGCCGCGCCGCCCAAGGAAGGGAGGGGGTGGAGGTGCTGGCGTAGCGAAAAGCGCAGTTCGGCGTCGACAGGCAAATTTTGCTACTGTGGAGCCCCAGCGTGAGCCTGCGAGGGCCAAACAGGTCGTGAACCTCCTGTACCGCCGGTAATTGTACCGGCTTGGTGCTGCTTCTCACCAAGGAGCCACACATGCCCGTAGCGAACCGTCGTACCGTCGCCACCTTCGCCCTTCTACTTCTCTTCGCGGTTCCGCCGTTGGCCGAAGCCTCTACCGTGCGCATCCCCACCGTGGGCGGCCAGCTCGCTTCCCTTTGGCACCGTCTCACTGCGCCGCTGGTGGCTATCTGGGCTACGAGCTTCATCCCTCGTTCTTCCCCGCACCCCGAACCGACGCCCGAAGATCCTCCCTGCCCCAACTGCATCAAGGAACCTCCCGGGCATTAGCTCAGACGGACCTGGAAGCAAGGAGGGCAGAATGGCCGCGCGACTCCAGGATCTCGACGCTCGGGCCACGGCGTTCAAGGAGAGAATTCAAGAGCGTCTCGAAAGCGGACCCGCGATACCACTGGATTTCTCCGCCGTGAAAAGGCGAATCCGGGAAGAGGTCGAATCCAGGAAGAGTGCGTAGGACTGCCCTCCTTTGCCATGTCGAGCGCAGGCCTGCCTTCCCTCCTCGTGGGCTGCCTCCTGGCCGCGGTGGGCCTCCTGGCACTCGTCCTTTCCTTGTTTCGCCGCCATCGGATCGCCGATCCGCTGCTCGCTTCGTTCGGCGGGTTTACGCTGCTCTACGGCGTCCGGCTGTTCTTTCAGAGCCCGTTGCTTCCCGGGTTCGGCGTCGGCGAGCCGGTCTCCGAGTGGGTGGACAGCCTTGTCACCTACGTCATCAACGTTCCGGCCTGGGCCTTTTTCTGGCAGGTTCTGGGCGACAGCCGACGCTCGTTCCTGTTCAAGTGGCTGATCGTGGTCAGTGCCTTCGCCGTGGTCGGCGTCGGGGCCGATCTCGTTCGCGGCGCTCCGCACTCGCTCACCGGGACTCCGAACAATCTGCTGGTGATCGTGGGCCTTGGCGTTGCGATCGCGGCCCAGATCCGGCTGCGGGGTCGCATGACGCCGGATCAGAAGCTGCTCGCGGTGGGTTTCCTGATCTTCGGTGCGTTCGCCTTGAACGACAATCTGATGTCGTTCGGGATCCTGCCTTGGACCTGGCACCAGGAGGCGATCGGTTTCATCATCTTCCTCGGCTTCCTCGGCACGATCGCGGCGCGGCGGGCGTTTGCCGGGGAGCGGCAGCTCGCGGCGCTCGAAGGCGAGCTCGAAGCCGCGCGGCGGATTCAGACCTCGATTCTGCCGCGCCGCCTGCCCGAGATCCCAGGGCTGGCGGTGGCTGCGCGCTTTCGCCCGTCGTCCGCGGTCGCGGGCGACCTGTACGACTTCCTGATCATCGACGACAAACGGCTGGGTCTGGTGGTGGCCGACGTGAGCGGCCACGGCGTTCCGGCGGCGTTGATCGCCTCGATGGTCAAGGTCGCCGTCGGCTCGCGATCCGACTGCGCCGACGATCCGGCGCGGCTGTTGAGCGAGGTCAACCGAACGCTCTGCGGCAGTTTCGAGAGCGGATTCGTCACCGCGACCTACCTCTATCTCGACCCTGCGAGGGGCGCACTGGCCGCGGCGAACGCGGGCCACCCCTCGCCCCTTCTCCTTCGCGCCTCCGGCGACCTCCAAGAGATCGGTGGGCGCGGACCGATCCTCGGCCGTTTCGCCTCGGCGCGGTACCGGGCGGAGAGTTTGGCGCTAGCCCCCGGAGATCGCCTCGTGCTCTATACCGACGGCCTCACCGAGGCCCGCGACTCGGGCGACGAGATGTTCGGCGAAGCCCGGCTCGAAGCGTTCATCCGCGGGCATGGGCACCTGGCCGGAGAGCCATTCTGCGACGCCCTGCTCGAAGAGCTGCGCCGGTTCACCGCGGGTCGCGGAGAGTTGGCGCTGGAAGACGATTTGACGCTCGTGGTGGTCGACGTAGTAGTGGGCGGCGGGCAGTAGTGAGCCCCGCCGAGGGGCTACTTTCCGAGGCCCAGTTCCTCGATAGACTTCACTTCCAGGATCCGGTCGACGAGGCCGCGCAGCTCTTCGAGTGATTCGATCGCCTCCACTCGCCGCCGAAACGCCGGGGAGATCTTCCCGAAACGCTTCCCGAGAAGGCGCAGCAGGGTCTCGCGGGCGCCCTGCTCAAGGCCCCTCTGAACTCCTCGTTGCTCGTATTGTGCCGCCATCCGATCGGCCCATGTCATTTCCATCGCTTCGACCTCCGGGTTCGCCTGTGCAGGACGCAAAACGGCATACTCCTCCGCTTCGCGTCCTGCCAATTGTAGGTACGTTTCCACGCAGTTCGTCAATAGGAATCGCTGGGCTTCGGTGATCGAGGCCTTGGCGATCTTCCGCAGCAGGTTGAGCTTGAGACGGGCGCGACCGGATTTACCCGGTTGGGCGAGGGCGGCAAGTCCCCAGGCGAGCGGCTCCCTCCGGTCGAGGAGGTCCTCCGCCGGGAGCCGGGAAAGCCCGATGGACAGGTAGCTGAAGCGGAGGATCTCCCATTCGTGCGCCTGTTCGAAGTAGGCGATCCTTTGGCCACCGGGCGGGCCGCCGCGCAGGAAGACGACGATCGAGACCACCGGCAGGGCATAGCGCTGAGAAAGCTGGTACGAGTAGCGCCACAGCCTTTGGCCCATGGTACTGCTGTATCGGCGCTCGATCTCCACGTGTACCAGGAGCTTTCGCAAAGGCCCGCGACAGGAAAGCTCGGCAACCAAGTCGGCCTCGCGGCGCCGTCCTTCAGGAAACTCGACAAACACCTCCTTGTCCAAGAACGCGATGCCCGAGCCAAGGTCGGCGGCGACAAGGGTCGCAAGCTCGGCATCGGCAAGATCCAGCAGATCGGGGAACAGGGCTTTGAACAGGTCTTTGAACAACTGATCGTGACGGGGCATGGCGGCACGTACCTCCTTGCCACCTAAAAGACGTAAAGCACCCCCCTCAACCTTGCAATTCGGCCAGATTCGGTGTGGCCCCCACCTCCACCCGACTCAATCCCAGGGATTCGCGCTTCCCCCGCCTCACTGCACGTACCCGAGCGCGCGCAGCCGTTCGACGCTCTCGGAATCGACGTCCGCGGGCAGATCGTCGCTCGCGACGAGGCCGGCGCGGACTTCCTGTAGCCAGCGTTCGAGGTCGGCGCTGGGTTTCTTCGCCCGCGCTTTTCTGCGGCCCTGTCCGGGGCGAACCTCCCCTGGATCGGTGGCGAGGTCGAAAGTCCGGACCTCCGGGTTTTCCGGTCGCTCCACGCGCAGAATCTCTTTCGAGGACCCGTCGAGCACGGCCACTTCGAGCAACCCGCGGCGTCTTGCGTGGTGGGCTTCGTCGCGCGAGAGCACCGCTCCCCGGTGGGCCTGGTGCCAGGACTTGCGGTGCGGCGCGGGCTCGCCGCGAAGCAGGACGCCGGACCAATCGAAGCCTTGGAACGTGGGCGGGATCGGCAGGCCGATCAGGCCGAGCACGGTGGGGGCGAGGTCGAGCTGGGTGGCAAGCGCGGAGATCGCTCGCGGGCTCTTCCCCGGCACGATCTTGCCCGGCCAGCTGATCGCCATTGGAATCCGTAGCGTCGGCTCATAGAGGTCGCGGCCGTGCCCCCAGGTTCCGTGCTCGCCGAGGCTCTCGCCGTGATCGGCGAGGAAGACGATCAGGGTGTCCGCCGCGAGCGCGGGGTCGCGATCGAACGCCGCGAGCAAGCGCCCGACGTGGCGGTCGGCGAACGCGATCTCGGTGTCATAGCGGTCGCTTTTCGCGACTTCGCCGTGACGCGTCGAACTTTTGACGCCCAGCGGGGAAAGAAACTCCTCGTGCAGCCGGTACGGCGCGTGCGGTTCGACGTAGTGGACCCAGAGCAGGAACGGCTGGCCGCGCTTCTGCTCACCCAGCCACCCGAGCGCTTCGTCGGTCAGGTCCTCGGCGGTCGATTCGCCTTTGAACAGGCTGAGCCAACGCTTGCGGGTGAGGATCTCGCGATAGTCGGCGAAGTGCTCGCCGAGGCCGGAGATCCGGTTGCGCAGCGGCCAGCTGCCGACCATCGCGGTCGTCCGATAGCCACGCCTGCGAAGCGTGCCGGAAAGCGACGCGAGCCCCGGGCGCAGGCGCAGGCCGTTGCGGGTCGCGCCGTGCTGGTGCGGATAGAGGGAGGTCCAGAGCGAGCAGAGCGACGGATTGGTGAGCGGCTCGACCGTGTGCGCCTGATCGAACCGCACGCCCCCGGCAAGCAGGCGGTCGATCGCCGGGCTGGTCGGACGCCGGTAGCCGTAGGCGGAAAGGCGATCGGCGCGCAGGGTGTCGATGCTCACCACCAGGACGTTCGGCAGGCGCTGCCCTTGCGCGCACGCGGGTTGCGCCGGCAAATTGCCCGAGAGGGCGGTCAGCAGGAGCGCCGGCGCGAGGGTGCGACCCCGTTTTCCAAACATACCCTTACGTTACACTCCCGGCCATGTCGGAAGAACCTGCCGCACCTTCGCCTTCGCCTCCGGATCCCCAATGGGGCAAAGCGACGGCCGACCCGGAAGAAATCCGTTTCCTCGCCGGCCCGCGCTCGCGCAGCTCCGAGCTCGCGCGGGTTTTTCGCATCATGCTTGAGCTGATCCGCGGGTTTCGCGGGCTCCATTTCGTCGGTCCCTGCGTCACGGTGTTCGGCTCGGCGCGCTTTCCCGAAACCCACCCCTGGTACGTCCTCGGCCGCGAGGTCGGCGCCCGGCTCGCGCGGGCGGGGTTTACGGTGATGACCGGCGGGGGACCGGGGATCATGGAGGCGGCGAACCGGGGCGCCAAGGATGTTCGCGGCCGGTCGATCGGCTGCAATATCGTCCTGCCGCACGAGCAGAAGCCGAACGACTATCTCGACCGTTTTCTCGAATTTCGCTACTTCTTCGTCCGCAAGGTGATGCTGGTCAAATACTCGTACGCTTTCGTGGCCCTGCCCGGGGGCTTCGGCACGATGGACGAGATGTTCGAGTGTTTGACCCTGATTCAGACCGGCAAGATCCGCGATTTCCCGCTGGTATTGCTGGGTGTCGACTACTGGCGTCCGCTGATCGACTTCCTGCGCGACACGATGGTGCCCGCCGGGACGATCTCGCCCGAGGATCTCGGCCAGATCACGCTCACCGATTCGGTCGACGATGCCGTCGCCGAGATCATCAAGGCCGCGACCGGCGAGTTCGGCCTCGTCCCTGAGGCGAAGAAGGCGCCCCGCAAAGCTCGCTGGTACCTGGGCGAGCGCCCGATCGAGAAGGGCGCGGGATCGATCGACTGAGCACCTAGAGCATCTTGCTCGCGAGGTTCGCCAGCTCGGAGCGCTCCCCCTTGTCCAGATTGATGTGGGCGTAGAGCGACTGTCCCTTGATCCGGTCGATCAGGTAGGAGAGGCCGTTCGAGTGCGCGTCCAAGTAGGGCGTGTCGATCTGGTAGATGTCGCCGGTCAAGACGATCTTCGTGTTCTCGCCCGCGCGGGTGATGATCGTCTTCACCTCGTGGGGGGTGAGGTTCTGCGCTTCGTCGACCACGAAGATGACGTTCGAGAAGCTGCGCCCGCGGATGTAGGCGAGCGGCACGACGTGGAGCTTTTCCTGCTCGACCAGCTCGTCCACCCGCTTGAAATCCCGCTCGCGCTCGCCGAACTGGTTTTTGATGATCCCCAGGTTGTCCCACAACGGCTGCATGTAGGGGTCGATCTTCGACTTGATGTCGCCCGGCAGGAACCCCAGATCTCGGTTAGAGAGCGGCACGACCGGCCGCGCGACATAGATTTGGCGAAACTGGCGCCGCTGTTCGAGCGCGCCCGCCAGAGCGATCAAGGTCTTCCCCGTGCCGGCCGGGCCGCTGATCGTGACCAGCGGAACGTCCGTATTCAGCACGGCGTGGAGCGCGAAAGTCTGCTCGGCGTTCCGCGGCGAGACGCCGTAGGCCTGCGTCTTGTGGACCCGTTCCAGCCGGTCGGTCTTCGGGTTGTAGGTCGCGAGCGCCGAATTCGAGCTGGACCGGAGGATGAAGTACTGGTGGGCGACCGGGGCGTCGGACAGAACCTCGCGCGCGGGGAGCGAATCGGTCTGGTACAGGCGGTCGATGACCCCGGAGTCGCCGACCTCGATCTCCTGCTTGCCCGTATAGAGATGGGCAAGGTCTTTGATCCGGACCGTTTCGTAATCCTCGGCTTCGAGGTTGAGCGCCCGGGCCTTGAGCCGCAGGTTGATGTCCTTGCTGACCAGGATCACCCGCCGGCCCAGCTCGCTCTTCGACAGAGCGAGGACCGTGTTCAGAATCCGGTGGTCGGCCTTGCGCGAGCCGAAGACGGAGCCCGCGTCGACGTCTACGTCTTCCTCGGTGATTACGCGGAAGCGCCCGCGGGAGGTGCCGTCGAGCGGGATCCAATTCTGGAGCAGGTTGTGCTCGGAGAGCCGGTCCAGCTCGCGGATGAACTCGCGCGCCTGGAGATTCAGGACCGAATTGCCCTTTTTGAAGCCGTCCAGCTCCTCGAGCACGGCGATCGGCAGGGCGACGTCGTGCTCCTGGAAGTTCTGGAGGGCGGTGAAATCGTAGAGGACGACCGAGGTATCGAGAACGAAGATCTTACGCGCGACGTCAGACATGGGGTGAGGGGTTCCTCCAAAAATACGCAGCCCAAGGCTAGCGCACGGCGACCGATCGGACCAGGGGCGAAGCTCCGCCTAGGGCTCGTTCTCAACCCCTTCGGCCGGCTCCGGGCCGACGTCGGCGTCCTCGGAGAGCGGCGCCGAGGTGAGGCCCTCCTCCAACAGTTGGCGTGCCTCATTCAGGCGTTCGGACGGCACTTCGATCTGCACCGGCTCCATGGGGTTGAACCCGGGGGCGAAGGGAAACAGGTCGGTGCCGTCCTCCCCTTCGGTGGCAAAGGGTATGCCCGCTTCGGAGAGCATCTCTTCGGCCGCGGCGATGGCGTTGGGATCATTGGTCTCGAACGCGACGTCGAGGTCGGCATCGGGTGCCTCGTCGCTCGGAGGAAGCTCGGGGAGCAGCCCAATGCCGCAATCTTTGCAAGTGGTGAATCCCTCGCGGTACTCGGTGTGGCAGCTGGGGCAGAACATAGGGGCTCCTTTCGCAAGCCGGGAAGCGATTTCAGGATCGAGGCGATCCTAGCAGGTGACGTCTCGATTCACGGCTTGCGGCAGAGCCGGGCGAGGAAATCGCCGGGCGTCGGATCGGTGGGAGGCGCATCGCTGACCAGCACCGCGTAGGTCGGCTCAACATAGCTGATCTCACCCGTCACGCCCGCGCGTTCCGCCTGGGCTTTCACCCCGTCGACCGAATAGTCGATCAGCGCGAAACGCTCGGGGACCTTGCGGAGCGCCGCGCCGTAGCCGTAGAGGTCGGTCTGGATGTTGCAAGGTACGCCGTGGATCCACTCGCGCGAGGCGAAATTGAGCGGGTAGACCAACCAATAGTCGCCCACCGCGACCTCGACCCCTTGGCGCCGGAGCAGAGTGAGCAGTTGCCACTCGCCGTAATCCGCGACGCGCAGGGTTTGGCGCATCTGGCTGTTCGGCCAGAAGTAGACGCTTCCCGAGAAGGTGATCAGGAGCGCTGCGAGTGCCGCGGCCAGGACCGGTCCCCAGAGCCGTCTCCGTTCGGCGACCATGACCAGGAACAGACCCAGGGCAAGAGGCGCGAGGAGATAGATCGGCAGCACGTAGCGAACGTTGAGGCCGCGGGTACTGCCGGCCGCGGAGATGACGTTGATCCCGACCGTGGCGCCGATCAGGAGCACGGCGAGCGCACGCCTCCGTTTGGGTCCGGCGGGGGAATCGCGATCGCCGCAGGCGAAGAACCAACCGAATGCGAGGCAGTAGACCGCCGCGGCGGGGAATCGGAGCGCGCGGGCGAGCGGGCAGGGAGGGTTCGGTCCCCCTTCCGGATCGGTCGAGACGAACAGCTCGGGCAAGCTGTCGGTGGTCACGAATCGCAGGTTGTCGGCCACCAAGGCGGGGCTGAGCGCCGGGCGGGCGACCGAGTTGGCGGCGGTGAACGAGGCGAACGGGTAGCGGACGTTGTAGGCGATCCAAGGTGCCGCGCCGACGAGGAATCCCGCGGCGGCGAGAGCGCCGACCCGGGCGCAATGCGCGAGCCGGGCGCCCCCCGCGGCGAGTCCGAACGGAGCCTTGCGGAGGACGAGCCACGCGATCATGGGCAGCGAGACGCTGAGGGTTAGGAGAGAGGCCCACCAGGAGAGCCCGACGACGAGACCGAACGCGAGCCAGAGGACGCGCCGGTCAGGCTCGTCCGCGACCCAGGCTCCGAGCCAGAGCGTCGCCGCGGCGAGGGCGAGGGTCACCGAATAGCCGTTCGGCTGCGCCGTCCAGTAGAGAAACGCGGGCGCGGGCAGCACGATCGCGAACAGACCCCAGCCGGCGGCCTTACCGCCCGCGATGCGGTTGACGAACAGCCAGGAAAACAGCATCCCGAGGGAGCTGACCAGCCAGGGCGCGTAGCCCATCGCCTGGCGCGTTGGCCCGAGGATCATGAACGAGAGCGCGTGGAGGTAGGACTCGATCGCGCCGGTCCGCACGCCGTTCCAAAAGACCCGGAAATCCCCGCCCAGGATGCGCAGAGCGCACAGACCGGTCTGGATGCAATCGGCATCGGCCGGGAACTTGGTCACCGGGAACAGCGTGAGATAGCGCAGAGCGACGCCCACGGCAAAACCGGCGAACAATGCCGCGGTCGCGAAGGTCACCCCGGAGAGCGATGGCCGCTTCATGCCGTACTCATGCCGGGCGGCGCACGACGAAGAAGGTCTCCGCGCGGGCGGGGGCGTGGAACCGCTGCTGGCGACATTCCGACATTTTATCCGGAACTTCCGGCTAGGTGCCCTATCATCGCCCTCGGAGACCCCTGGAATGAGCGACCCGCTGTTCTGGCACCGCGTTCAATTCGGCTTCACGATCGCCTATCACTACCTGTTTCCGCAGCTCACGATGGGGCTCGCGCTGCTGATCGTGGTGTTGAAGATCCAGGCCGTTCGGACGGGCGAGGCGCGTTGGGCCGACGCGGCGCGTTTTTGGGTGCGCGTGTTCGGACTCAACTTCGCGATGGGGGTGGTGACCGGCGTGCCGATGGAATTTCAGTTCGGCACCAACTGGGCGCGCTTCTCGCACTATGCCGGAGGCGTGATCGGCCAGACGCTCGCGATGGAGGGGATCTTCGCGTTCTTCTTGGAGTCGAGCGTCCTCGCCCTGCTGGTCTTCGGCGAGAAACGGCTCGGGCCGAAGCGTCATTTGGCGGCGGCGGTCGCGCTGTTCGTCGGCAGCTGGCTCTCCGGCTACTTCATCGTCACCACGAACGCGTTCATGCAGAACCCGGTCGGGTACTCGACCGCGCCCGACGGCACGCTCCAGATCGCGGACCTCGCGGCCTTCCTGGGCAACCCCTGGGCGCTCGCGCAATATGCCCACACCATGATGGCCGCCGTGGTGACCGCGTCGTTCGTGATGGCCGCGGTAGGGGCGTTCTGGCGGCTGCGCGGCGCGCACGAAGGCGCGGCGCGGGTGTCGCTCCGCACCGGAGTGATCGCCGGTCTGCTCTCCTCGCTGCTGGTCGCGATGCCCACCGGCCATCTCCAAGGGCAGCTGGTGGCGGCCCACCAGAAGGTGGCTCTCGCGGCCATGGAAGGGCGATTCGAAAGTGGCCCACAGGCGCCGATCGCGATGATCGGCCAGCCGAACGTGGCGGAGCGGCGGCTCGACAATCCGATCGCGATCCCGGGCGTGCTCTCCTACATCGCCTACGGCGATTTCTCGCGAAACGTCCAGGGGCTGAACGACTTTCCCGAGGACCTTTGGCCGACCAACGTCGAGCTGCTCTACTACTCGTTCCACATCATGGTGGGCTTGGGCACCCTGTTGATCGCGCTCGCGGCAATCGCCGGGCTTCAGCTCGCGCGCGGCAAGTTGGAGGCGAGCCGGACGCTGCTCTGGGTGCTGATGCTCGCGTTTCCGTTCCCCTACATCGCCACCACGGCGGGCTGGATGACGGCGGAGCTGGGGCGCCAGCCCTGGCTGGTCTATAACCTCCTGCGCACGGCGGAGGGCTCGTCGCCCACCGTTCACGGCGGCTCGGCGTTGTTCACGCTGATCGGCTTTGCCGGCCTCTACTTCGTCCTCGGCCTCTTGTTCCTGTTCCTGATCGCGCGCGAAGTCGGGCATGGGCCGCGTTCGCTCGACCGGAACGACGCCCCGGTCGTTCTGTAGGTACGATCAGGAGAAACCGATGAACGCGCTCTGGTTCGCCCTCGCTTCGGTCGTGTTGGCCGGCTACGTCATCCTCGATGGTTTCGATTTCGGCGCCGGCGCGCTCCATCTGTTCGTAGCGAAAACCGATCGGCAGCGCCGCGAGGTGCTGGCCGCGATCGGCCCGTTCTGGGACGGCAACGAGGTCTGGCTGCTCGCCGCGGGCGGCGTCTTGTTCCTGGCCTTCCCGAAGGTGCTCGGCGCGGGGCTCTCGGGGCTCTACCTACCGATCTTTTTTCTGCTCTGGGCGTTGATCCTGCGCGGCATCGCGATCGAATTCCGTTCGCACGTCGAGGACCCGATGTGGCGCGGCCTCTGGGATGTCGTGTTCTCCGTCGCGAGCGCTCTGCCGCCGGTGCTCTTGGGGGCGGCGCTGGGGAACCTGCTGCGCGGAGTACCGCTCGATGCCGCGGGTTATTTCGCGCTGCCCCTCTGGACCGATCTCAGTATTACGCCGCCGTTCGGCGTTCTCGACGGCTATACGATTCTCGCGGGCGTGCTCGCGCTCGTGGCGCTCTCCCACCATGGCGCGCTGTTCCTCGCCTGGAAGACCGACGGCGAAGTTCACGAGCGATCGCGAAAGGCGGCGGCGCGGTTGTTCCTGCCGCTCCTCGGGCTCTGGTTCGCCGCGACCTGGGCGACGGTTGCGCTCCGCCCGGATTTGTTCCAGCAGCTCGCGGTCCGGCCGTTGGCGCTGGCCGCCGCGCTTTTCGCGGTCTCGGGGCTCGTCACCGCATTTCTCGGGCGGCGTCGCGGCCGCCACCTGCTCGCGTTCGTCGGCTCCTCCGCCTTCCTGCTCGGGATTCTGGGTTCCACCGTCGTCTCGTCCTACCCGGTGATGATTCGGTCGCTAGATCCGGCGCTCTCGCTCACCGCGCTCAACGCCGCATCGAGCGCGACGAGCCTGCGCACGGGTCTCCTCTGGTGGCCGTTCGGTTTCGCGCTCGCGCTCGGCTATCTGGCGCTGCTACTCCATATTCACAGAGGGAAAGTTGGAGCGCCGTTGGAAGGGGAAGGATACTGACGACACCTCTCGAAGCGCGCACCTTTCGCACCGATCGCGGCGACGCGGGGGAGCGGCTCGATCTCGTTTTGGTGCGCCATCTGGCCGATCGGCCCGAGATCTCGCGCAATCGGATCCAGCGGTGGATCGACGCCGGAAGCGTCGAAATCAACGGCGCCCCCGCGAGCAAGCCGTCCGATCGCGTTTCCGCCGGGGCGCAGGTCTCGGTCCTGCTTCCGGTGCTCGCTCCGCGGCGCGAGTCGGAGGGGGAAGAGAGGGCGCTCGACGTCCTCTACGAGGACGAGCATTTCCTGGCGCTCAACAAACCGCCGGGGGTGGTGGTCCATCCCGCCCGCAGCCACGAGAAAGGCACTTTGCTCAACGCCCTGATCTGGCGATTCCGGGCGGCGGAGGAGCCGGGGAGCCCGCATCTGGTGCAACGGCTCGACCGCGGCACCTCCGGCCTGCTGCTAGTCGCCAAACGCCCGGCGATGCACGCGGCGCTCGCGAAAGCCCTGCGTGCGGAAGGGGCGGAGAAGGAGTACCTGGCTATCTGCTACGGCCGTCCGCCGCGAGCGGCGGGCAAGATCAACCTGCGGATCGATCGCCACCCGACCGTCCGCGGCCTGCGCGTCGCACATCCGGCCGACTCGGGGCTGGGCCAGGAGAGCCTCACGCTGTTTGACACGGTGACCCGAGGAGCGGGTCTCTCGGTCTTGCGCTGCATCCTGCGCACCGGCAGGACGCACCAGATTCGGGTTCATCTCGCGGCGCTCGGGGTGTCGATCGTCGGCGATCCGCTCTACGGCGAGCCCCATTGGGGGAACCTGCGCGATCCGGAGCTGTCGGCACTCTGCCGCGACCTGCCGCGCCAGGCCCTTCACGCATTCCGCCTCCGCTTCATCCACCCCGCCACGAGGGTCCCGCTGGCTCTAGAAGCACCGCTTCCGGACGACCTCCAAACTCTGGTGAACCACCTCGAAACATGAAACACCCCATGGTTTCGTCGAAATTTTGGCGAAACACCCTCTTGTTTCACCTCCATTTGACGCGAAACAGGGGGGTGTTTATGATCTGGGAGTGTACTTCCCCCGCCATATCGACGCGATTTTGAAGACCTGGGCGGCCGAGGCCGACCGCAAACCGCTCGTGCTGCGCGGCGCGCGCCAGACCGGCAAGACCGCGGCGGTTCGGCGCCTCGCAGAGCATTTCGACCTGTTTCTTGAGCTAAACCTGGAGCGGTTCGAAGATCTGTCGCTCGTGCGCTCCTGCCGCTCGGCGGATGAGCTTTTGACCGCGCTCGCGGCCCGGCACAACCTGGAGCGCTTTCCGCCTCGGACGCTGCTCTTTCTCGACGAGATTCAGGAAAGCCCCGAAGCGGTCGGTTGGCTGCGGTTCTTCCGCGAGGACCACCCCGAGCTGTTCGTCGTCGCGGCCGGTTCGTTGCTCGAAGTCCGGCTGCAAGAGCGAGGGTTTTCGTTTCCGGTCGGCCGGGTCACGTTTCGCGTCCTGCGGCCGTTCACCTACTTCGAGTTTCTCGCCGCGAACGGGCGAGAGGTGCTCGCGGGCCACCTGGCCGCCGCGGTGAGCAAGGGGCGACCGATTCCTCCGGCGCTCCATGACCAGGCGCTCGATCTGTTACGCGACTATCTGCTGGTCGGCGGCATGCCCGAGGCTGTCGCGCGTTGGGTGGCCGAGCACAACCCGGTCGCCGTGCGCGGCGTCCACCGCGACCTCGTCCAGGCGCTCGCGGAAGACTTCCAACGCTTCGGCAACCTTCGCGAAGTCGGTTACCTCGAAGCCGCGTTCGAGAATCTCCGCCATCACGTCGGCCTGCGCTTCCGCTACGAGAATTTCGCTCCGGGTTATAAGAGCCAGCTGATGAAGAACGCCCTCGCGAAGCTCGAAGCGGCGCTTCTCATCCATCGGGTCCTTCCGACCATCTCGTTGGCGCTTCCCTTACAGGAGAGGACCCGTTCTGCGGCGAAGCTGCTGCCTCTCGACGTGGGGCTGGCGCTCTACACCTTTGGCTCGGGATTCGAGACGGCTCGCGCCCTGCCCCTTTCCCAGGTTCTGGACGGGCGGGCGGCCGAGATCTTCGTCGGCCAGCAATTGCTGGCGGCGGTTCCGGGATTTCCCGGCGATCTTTTCTTTTGGGTGAGCGAGTCGTCGAGCAGCAACGCCGAGGTCGACTACCTCGTGCCGATCGGTGGCCGGCCGGTGCCGGTCGAGGTCAAATCGGCGGCGGCGGGTTCGCTCAAGTCGCTCCATCAGTTTCTCTCTCGGGCCGGTCTCGGCTTCGGGATTCGACTGCACACCGGACTGCCGGCCGACGAGCGCCTCGAAGTCCGCATGCCGGAGGGCCTTCTGGCGTACCGGCTCCTTTCGCTGCCCGTCTATCTCGCCGAAATGCTGCCGCTCCTCGACGGCGAAGAGGCGGAGTCCGAGTAAGGGGCCGAGGTCGCGACGCCCAGGCCCTTGCCTCCGGCGCGCGGAGGTGAAACCTTTCCCGCCTCGATTCGTTCAGAGGAAGCAATCCCGCCGAGTGCCGCGACCTCGCGCCCGGCGGCAACCTGGGAGGTCCGGCCGATGCGCGCGCTCCGTTCGTTGATACTGGTCTTGGCGGTTCCGGTCCTGTTCGGCAGCGCGCTTCGCGCGGTCGAGCCCGTGGTCCCCGCGGCCACCGCTCCGGCGGCGGTTGCCGCTCCATCGTCTTCGGACCCGGCGGATTTCGACGTGGAGGCCGCCACCCGGGCCTACCTTTCGCGCGTTTCTCCCGCCGACAAAGAGCGCTCCGACTCCTATTTCGAAGGGGGCTACTGGCTTCAGCTTTGGGGCTTTCTCTATGGTCTCGTCGTGGCCTGGATCCTGCTCTCGCGAGGGATCTCGGTGCGGATACGCGACGCGGCGGAGCGCGTCGGTCGCTTTCGGCCGGTTCATACGTTGCTTTACGCCGCGGGCTATTTCGTCGCAACGGCTCTGCTTTCGCTGCCGCTCACGGTCTACGAAGGGTACTGGCGCGAGCACGCCTATGGTCTGTCGAACATGACGTTTCCCGGCTGGCTCCGAGATTATGCGGTCGGTCTCGGAGTTTCGGTGGTTCTCGGCGGCCTGTTCATCGTCCTGCTCTATTGGGTTTTCCGCAAGGCGCCGCGCACCTGGTGGATCTGGGGGACCGCGGTCTCCTTGGTCGGTCTGGTCTTCGTGGCGCTGATCAGCCCGGTTTACATCGCGCCCCTATTCAACAAGTACAAGCCGCTCGGCGAGGGGACGATCAAGGCCGACATCCTGTCGCTCGCGCGGGCGAACGGCATTCCCGCCGACAACGTCTACGAAGTCGACGCCAGCAAGCAGTCGAAGCGGGTGAGCGCGAACGTCAGCGGTCTGGGTTCGACCCTCCGGATCACGCTCAACGACAACCTGCTCGCGCGGGTGAAACCCAACGGCATTCAAGCGGTGATGGGGCACGAGATGGGGCACTACGTGCTCAACCACGTCTACGAGTTCATCCCGATTTTCGCCCTGATCATCCTGGTCGGTTTCGGCTTCCTGCGCTGGAGCTTCGATCGCGTTCTCTCCCGCTACGGTACGCGCTGGGGCATTCGCGGCATCTCCGACCCGGCGGGACTGCCACTCCTGGCCGCTCTCCTGTCGGTCTACTTCTTCGTCCTCACGCCGATCATGAACACCGAGATCCGCACCAACGAAGCGGAAGCCGACATCTTCGGCCTGAACGCCAGCCGCCAGCCCGACGGCTTCGCCGAAGTCGCCCTCTTGCTCGGCGAGTACCGCAAGCTGGAACCCACGCCGCTCGAAGAGTGGATCTTCTTTGACCACCCAAGCGGCCGGAGCCGCATCCTGATGGCGATGCGGTGGAAGAAGGAGCATTTGGGGGAGCTGACGTCGGGGCGCTAAGCTGCTAAACGATCGCGGCGGGATCAGCCGATGGATCGGGTCTGAAGGCGCCGCTCATCGGCAGGAACTTTACGCTTCCAGGCAATGCTCATGGTTTTTTGGTGCGTTGAAGGGAGGTTGACCAAAACGTGGATCTGAGTTCAACGCATACGCTGTTGACAGCGGCCGGGGGTGTTCTGGGGTTCGTATGGCTCTTTCGGGGGCTCATGCCCGTAATAGATCTGCGGGTCAGCTCCCGGTGGGTTGACCATAGTGCCGATCTCGTTATCCTGACTCTTGAACTCGAGAATAAGTCCAAGGTAGCTGTCTCCAAACGAAATGCGCGAATCCAGTGCCTCGAGCACGCGCCTGCAATGGGCCTCCTCTCCGAGTGGGTGCCCTTCACAGAGTCGGGAATCCGACCAGGTGAAGAGCCCGTCGAATGGTGCGAACCTATGCCCATCTTGACGACTACTCAGAAGATCGAGCCTCAAGCGGTTCTCAGAGTCGAGTTTCTATATCGATACTCCGCGCCGAAGAGCTTGCTGCACTGCGCAGTACAGTTCGTTGGAAAGCTCAACCCGATCGCCCGGGTCGCCAACCGTTTTGGGACAGGGACCGACAGTTGGACTACAACACTATGGGTTCCACGCCCTTCCGTTCCTGTGTTTCCGGATGATGACCGTAGCCAACGGAAAGGCTTGCCGTAGCCGGGTGAGAAGGCGAAGGCCAAACGGCATGACGGGTCCGGGCGGTTTTCCAAGGTCGCGTCTCTCCTGCAAGGGCCAAATTGGAAGTCGTTGTATTGTCGCCGAACAACTCAGCCAAGCGGACGCACCGCTTAACCGTTGGGCAGCGAGAGGATGAGATGGACAGTTTCTCTCGCAGATACGGATACTTACTTACTGATGTGGAGATTTCGGTCCGAGAGGATGCTCCTCTGGAATTCCGCGGCGTAATCGTGGATATCGCCTATGAGGTTGGTCTCTCACCGCACGAGGTCCGGACGGTCGTCTGCCGAGTGCTGAGGCGCCGCGAAGACCCGAGCAACTGGTCTCCGTTCCCTAACGTGGACGGAGAAGTTAGGGATCACCTCGATTCCTGCGAGTGGTACGAGGTCTACGATGTGGTCGAAGTCCTAGCGGCTGAAGCCGAAGACTCGGGCCGGTTCGAGAATGAAATCAATGAGTACCTTCGTAGGCGGGGAATCGGTTGGCAACTTACCAAGGGAACGATTCAGACGCGTGGCGCCGAGGCATTCGAAGAAACCATGAAGGAGGCGAGCAAGGCGCTTTCCGCCAATAGTCGGATTACTGCTGCACAGGAGATTCACGAATCTCTCAAGGATCTCTCGCGGCGACCCAAGCCGGATGTTACCGGCAGCATTCAGCACGCACTGGCTGCGCTCGAATGCGTAGCGCGGGATGTCACGGGAGACCAAAGGGCAACTCTCGGTGTAATCCTCAAAAAAAGACCTGGTCTGCTACCTCCGCCGCTCGACACCGCGGTGGATAAGCTCTGGGGCTTCGCTTCAGAGCAGGGAAGACACCTCCGTGAGGGTCGAGTGCCAGCACGAGAAGAAGCCGAACTCGCAGTGCATGTGGCGGCAGCCATCGCCACCTATCTGTCGAAGAATAAGAGGCCGTAGCGCCCGATACCGCTACTGGCCTGGGTTGCCGGAAACCAATGGAAACCGTTCCGGATGGCGGATCGAATCAACCGACAGATCGACGTCGAGGTCGGGCCAGTAGAGATGGTTCAAGCTCGGGCGTTCCACGCTCATTAGCTTGCCGATCGGAGCTTCCTCGAACCAGGGGAACTCGACGAACGGCAGGAACATCTCCTCTTCGTCCAAGAAGATCCAGAACCCATGCTTCGAGACGTTTGTGACTTCAACCGCCGAAGTGTCGGCGCCAGGCTGCACGGATGGCATCGTAGTTTTCCTCAATGACTCTTTGAGCCGCTCGGAGCTTTCGCTCGTTCAAGCCCTGATTCTGGGCGAGTTCGACTTTAGGTTCGAGCCAATACTTCGCCTCGCCGTCCGGGCAGACTACATGAACGTGGCACCGGGCCTCTTCACGTGAGAAAAAGAAGAACCTGAACTCTCCCTGCCGGAGAACGGTGGGGCTCATCGCTCGCTGATTGTACGTCTCGTACGAGAGGGAGGGCAAAAGACGAGCGACTCAACGGTTCCGAATCGCATACCATCCGCCCCCATGTCGCGCCGCATCCTCTCCGCCTACCGCGCCGCGTTCGTCGGCCTGCCGCGACCGGTCTGGCTGCTCGCGATCTCGGCGCTGATCAACCGCAGCGGCACGATGGTGCTGCCGTTTGCGACGCTCTATCTGACCAAGGAGCTGGGATGGACGGTGCCCGAGGCGGGCCTCGCGCTGTCGTTTTATGGCGCGGGGGCGATGATCGGTTCGTTTTCCGGCGGCTGGCTCGCCGACCGGATCTCGGTTCGGCTGGTGCTGGTGACCAGCCTTGCGTTCAACGGCATCGGCTTCCTGGTGCTCGAACATCTGGCGTCGCACAGCGCGATCTGCTGGTTTCTGGTCGCCCTCGGCGCGTTTTCCGAGGCGTTCCGCCCGGCGAACGCGACGGCGCTTTCCGCGATGGCCGGCCCGGCGAACCGGGTACGCGCCTTCACCCTCTATCGCCTGGCGATCAATCTCGGGATGAGCATCGGCCCGGTGATCGGCGGGTTTCTTGCCGAGCACGACTACCGCTGGCTGTTCCGGGTCGACGGCGGCACCTGCATCGCGGCGGCGGTGATGCTCGGGGTCTGGTTTCACGATCCGGTGCCGCACGCCGGTGCCGCCGAGACCTCGGACGAGGGAGCGAGGATCGGGCGCTCGCCGTGGCGCGACGGTCCGTTTGTCGCCCTGCTCGGTCTGGCGGTGCTGCTCGCGATGGTGTTCTTTCAGATCCAGAGCACCTACCCGCTCGCGCTCAACCGGGTCTACGGTTTCTCGGAGGCGGCGATCGGCTTGGCGCTCGCGGTCAACACGGTGGTCATCGTGCTGTTCGAGATGGTGCTGGCCCATGCGTTGCGCGACGCGCCACAACTGCGTCTGGTCGCCTGGGGCTCGCTGTTGTTCGGTGTCGGGCTCGCTCTACTGCCGCTGGGGAGGAGCTTCGCCTACGTTTGCCTCACGATCGTCGTCTGGACGCTCGGCGAGATGCTCTCCCTGCCGTTTCTCCAAGGAGTGGTCGCCGAGCGCGCCGACGCGAAACGGCGAGGGACCTACCTCGGCCTGCTCAGCTTCGCGTTCTCGATCGCCTACATGGCCGGTCCGCCGGTAGGGGCTTGGGTCTTCGAGCGCTTCGGCCCGGCCACTCTCTGGTACGCCTGCGGCGTCGCCGGCCTGGTGTTGTGGCTGGGATTCGAAGCGCTCGCGCGGCGGATCGCGCGGGCCTGATTTCCCCTAGTCGCCATCCTCCTCGACTTGCAGCCGCAGCTTGCGGTAGCCGCGGTGCCAATAGATCAGCGGGGGCTTGGTCTCGTTGGGCACATTGCTCGCCTGGACCAGGCCGAGGTAGATGCGGTGGGTGCCCGCCTCGTGGCGGGCTTCGATCGAGCAGTCGAGCCAGGAGAGGGCGTCCAGGAGGACCGGCGCGCCGGTCGTCGCGGTGCCCCAGTTGCCCTGGGCGAAGCGGTCCTCGTCTTTCACCCAGGCGAAGCGGTTGGACAGCTCGGATTGATCTTCGGACAGGATGTTGACCGCGAAGCTCGCGTCGGGGGCGTTGAACATCTCCGCCGCGCGGTGGCGCTGGTCGATGATCACGGCGATCAACGGCGGCTCGGTCGAGACCGAGTTGAACGCGGAGACGGTGAGACCGTGGGTCCGATCGCCGGAACGGACGGTGACGATCGTGACTCCGGCCGGGAAATGGGCGAGGGCCTGGCGGAACTGTTCGGAGGTAACTGGCATGGGATCTCCCGAAGCGTCGTTTGCGCGTTCGGTCGAATCCTACCAAGCCGGGCGCCTGGAGTCGAAAAAGCGTGTCCGGGTCGCCGTTTACACGAGCCCGCTTTCTCATCTACTCTTCCCCTGCCGACGTAGCCGCCGCGGGAGGGAATTCGAACGATGACCAGAGAGGGTCGTGCGTGGGTGGGAACCCTGCTCGCCGTCGCTTTCACCGCCTTGCCGCTCGCCGCCCAGGCCGATGAGGGGGACAAAGGCGCCGAGGGGGAGACGGCCGACGAGGTTTCTTCCCTACGTCCGAAGCTCGAATTTGGGCTGGAGGCCAAGGCCAACTTCCGCCAGAGCGACGAGAACCAGTTTCCGATCAAGACGTTCGGTCCACCCTTCGATCCGCCCATGACGCGCTTCTTGGAGACCGTCAATTCCGGCAGCCATTTCGAGCTGTCGGACCTGACGCTGTTCGCCGACGCGACCTGGAGCGAGCATCTGGTCGCGCACGCGAAGATCGATTTCATCGACCTCTACGAGCGCAACCCGACCTCTACCGCCGACAAGGTGGACGTCGACGAGCTCTGGCTGCGGCTCGGCCACGACTCGCAGCCGGCCGCGCTGCCCGCGGGTGGTGGCGGCTATTTCAAGATCGGCAAGTTCCCAAAGTTCGAACGCCAGAACGACCGCCACCTGGAGAGCTACGGCCTCGTTTCGACGGCGTTCAACCGGATCGAGGACGTCGGTCTGGAGCTGGGGCTCGACCTCGGCCGCCATGTCTACTTGAAGGGCTCGCTCACCCAGGGCAATCCGGTGTTCCTGCGCGACCCGAACGCTCTCGCGGGCGACAACGGCACCCCGGAGTTCCGCAAGAAAGATCCGAACCCGGAATTGAAGAACGGCATCGTCATCCCGTACGACGCGGCGACCCAGGACATCGACGCGGACGGCAATCTGCAGAAAGGCCTGGGGCTCGGGGTTCGCTTCGCGAGCGAAGACGGCGCGAACGGCGTGGACGTGCTGGTCTTCGGCCGGCGGCGCACGCTCGCGGATCACGTCGATTTCAAAGGGAGCTTCTACGGCGCCGACCTTGACCTGTTGGACGGTCCGGACGGAATACCCGAACTACCTCGGAAGGACGTCACGTTCCCCCTCACCTCCGATCGCAAGCAGGAGGTAGGCGGCAACGTCTGGATCTATTTCGGCGGCGGCTCGTTCTTCGGCCAGTACGTCGATCAGGACCTCGGCGGTCTCGGGCGGATCGGCTACGAAGGGGAGCTCGCCTGGCGGTTCGACCTGCCGCTCGGCGCATCCTTTGCCGGTCGCCAACTGTTTCCGTCGGTCCAACCGGTGGTGCGCTATTCGAAGCTCGATCCCGACTTTCGGCCGGCGCCCAAGTCGCCGAGCCCGAGCTTCGCCTGGCAGTGGGAAAAGCTGGATTTCGGCGTGCGCCTGACGGTGATCGCCGGCCTCGACGTCACCGCCGAATACGCGAAGAACGACTTCGTCCTTCTTAACGGCACCAAGCACGACAACAACGAGACGCTGGTCACCCTGAGGTGGCGCATTTGACCGGGAAGGGCAAGACCGGACCGCTGCTCGCCCTGCTGTTGACCTGGGCCGCCGGCGCCTCGGGGGAGGATTTGCGCGGCAAGATCGAGCTGCTCGCCCGCGGTGGCAAAGGATTGGCGAAAGGGAGCGACGTGCGCCAGGCGGTGGTCTTCTTCGAGCCGAAAGAGCCGCGGCCGACCCGGGCGCCCGAGGCACCGTTTACGATCACCACCGAGGACAAGGAGTTCCTTCCCCGCGTGCTCGCGATCCCGCGCGGAGCCAAGGTCCGCTTTCCGAATTCCGATCCGATCCTGCACAACGTCTTTTCGGTCTCGGGCGCCAACAGCTTCGATTTCGGTCTCTACCGCAAAGGGCCGGGCCAGACCCGCCGGTTCGACGCGCCAGGCCTGGTGCGGGTGTTCTGTAACGTCCACCACTCGATGGTGGCCTACATCTGGGTGCTCGGCACCCCTTTTTCGGCGTCCCCGGGGGCCGACGGAACGTTTGCGCTCTCGGGCCTGCCCCAAGGGCCGGGCAAGCTGACCGTCTGGCACGAGCAGGCGGAGCCCTGGACGATCGATCTTTCGATCCCCATCCCCGGCACGATCGCCGCGCGCCTGGAAGTGACCCGGCCGCGCATCCCGCCCCACGTCGACAAGACCGGGCGCTCCTACTTCCGAAACAGCCGTGAAAAATACGGGGGATAGGCTCAAAGGCCTGCCGCTCGGGGTCAAGATCTTCCTCGCGACCTCGCTGCTGATCGCTCTCGCGGTCGGCGCGGCGGTCGCCGTGACGACGATCCTGGTGCGGCGGATCGCGCTCCAGGCGATCGACGAGACGCTCGCCCAAACCTCGGCGGCGCAGACCGCGTTTCAAGACGAGCGCGGAAAAAGACTGCTTCTCACCGCGCGCCTGTTCGCGAGCGATCCGTCGCTCAACGCCTACGTCGCCGAGGCGGCGGCGTCGCGCGACAGCTCGTCGATCCTCGATCTGCTCAACGAGCGGCAGCGCGACGTCGGCTTCGATTTCGCGATCGTGCTCGACTCGACCGGCAAGGTGCTCGCGCGCACCGATCGGCCGACCGGAGCGGGCGAGGATCTGGCGAACCGGCCGCTGATCGCCAAATCGATCACCGACTTCGAGGCGGCCGGCGTGTGGATCGAGGACGGGCGCCTGTACGACGCGGTCGCGGTCCCCTTGCAGCGCGAGTTCAACCTGCTTGGGTTCTTCGTCGCCGGGTTCGCGATCACCGACGCCTCGGCGCTCGAAGTGCAGAAGGTGAGCGGCAGCGAAGTGGCCTACGTGACGGCCGGCCGGAGCGGACCGGTGGTGGTCGCCTCGACGGTGCCGGCGCTCGCGCCGGTCCTCGCCCAGGCGCTCGCCGCCTCGCAGCGCACGATGGGCGAAGTGATGGAGGAAGGGCGCGAAGTCAACCGGGTCCAGCTTTCGTTGCGCGGCGAGCCGTGGATCGCCTCGGTGGTGCCGCTCAAGGACGCCGGGGGCAAGGCGGTCGGGGCCACGGTGGGGTTCGCCTCGCTGGCGCGCGAGCTGACCAGCTATCGGGAGATCCAGAACGCGCTGATCGCTTCCGGCCTGATCGCCGCGGTGCTCGCGCTGTTCCTGTCGTTCGCGCTCGCGCGGCGGATGCTCGCGCCGGTGCGCCAACTGGCCGTGGCGGCCGCCGCGGCGGGCCAGGGCAATTACGATCAGAAGATCGACACCGGCCGGCGCGACGAGGTGGGGGAGCTTGCGCGCTCCTTCGATCGTTTGCTCACGGATCTGCGCGAAAAGCGCGACATGGAAATCTACGTCGCCGACCTGTCGCGCAGCCTGCCGGAGCCGGCGTCCTCGCGCCCGGTGATCGGCTCGGCGAAATCCCGCGACCTGATCGTTTTGGGGCTTGAGCTCAGACGCTTCGCCCGTTCGGACGGCGATCCGGAGCAGGTGCTGGAGCGCCTGGCCTCGGACTGGAAGCGGATCGGCGGAGCGATCTCCTCCCGGCGCGGCACGGTCGAATCGGTTTCGGGTCACCGGCTGCTCGCGCGCTTCGACGGCGAGGGGCGCGGCCCGCGCGCGCTCGCCGCGGCGGCCGACATCCTCGGCTTGGAGCCGGACGGCAGCCCGGACGCCCCATCGTTGGCGCTCGCTTCCGGGCCGGCCGTGACCGGGCCGATCAGCTGGCGCGAAGGGGCCGACAATGCCCTGGTCGGCCTGCCGGTGCAGCGCCTCGAAAGTCTGTTGCGCGAGGCGGCGCCGGGCGATCTGCTGCTCACGCGCGAGGTTCACGACGAGCTCGCCGCGACGCTTGAATCGGCCGGTTACCGCCTGGCGCCGAGGAAGGGGCTGCTGACCAGCCAGCCGTTCTATGCGCTCAACGCCAACGTCGCGGCCCGGGTGACCGGCGCGCGCGGGGTGGCGATGGTCGAGTTTGCCGAGGCGGCCGGCGCGTATTCGAGCGCCGTGCCGACGCTTTCGGGGATCTCGCCGGGGAGCCTGCTTGGGGCACGGTTCGAGATTCTCGCGGTGCTAGGCGCAGGCGGCATGGGCGTCGTCTACAAGGCGCGCGACCGCGAGCTCGACGATCTGGTGGCGCTCAAGATGCTCAAGCGGGAGCTGTGGGGCGACCGGACCCAGCTCGAACGTCTGAAGAGCGAGATCAAACTGGCGAGGAAGATCACCCACCCGAACGTCCTGCGCACCCACGATTTCGGCGAGATCGACGGGGTGCCCTACATTTCGATGGAGTTCGTGCGCGGGGTCACCCTGCGCTACCTGCTCGATCAGACCCAGAGCTTGCCGTATTCGGCCGGCCTGCGCCTGGCGCGCCAGCTTTGCGCGGGCTTGGGCGCGGCGCACGCCCAAGGGGTGCTCCATCGCGACATCAAGCCGGAGAACCTGATCATCGAGGCGGTCGGCAACGCCAAGTTGATGGATTTCGGCATCGCCCGGCCGATCGAACGGATGACGCCGGGGGAGACGCAAGCGGGCTGGGTGGTCGGCACGCCAATGTATATGGCGCCGGAAGTGCTTCAAGGGCGCGACGCCGACGTGCGCGGCGACATCTACGCCGTGGGCATCCTGCTATACGAAATTTTCACCGGCAAGCCGCCGTTTTCTGGATCGACGCCGATCGAGGTCATGCTCAAGCAGATCAAGGACGAGCCCCCGGCGCCGATCGGTCCGCACGGCGCTCTCGACCCGGCGCTCGAAGCGGCGATTCTGCGGTGCCTGAAGAAAGATCCGTCCGAACGCTTCCCGAGCGTCGACGGCCTCGCACGGGTTTTGGAGGGGCTTACCGCGTGACCGCGCGAACCGCTTACCGACCGCCGGCCGAGAGCCCAGCGGAGACCGATTCGATGGCCGACGCCGGAATCGACGCCGGTATCGACGCTGGTCTCGATCTACTGCGCAGACTGGAGGAGTACGAGACCCTGCTCGGCATTTCCCACGCGCTGTCGAGCACGCTCGATCTCTCCCGGGTGCTCGATCTCGCGCTGGTCCAGGCCGAAGCGATCTGCAGCGCCGAGACCAGCTCGATCTGGGAGCTGGACGAGATCCGAAACGAGCTGTTCTTTCGCGTCGTCCGGGGCTCGGCGGCGAGGAAGATTCGCGACCTGCGCGTGCCGGTGGGCGAAGGCATCGCGGGCAGCGTCGCCGCTTCGGGACGCGCGGAAGTGGTCAACGACGTGCTCGCCGATCCGCGCTGGAAAGGGGACCCGAACGACTCGTTCCACGCCCGGGCGATCCTCGCCGTGCCGCTCAGGGCCCACGGCCGGGTGGTGGGCGTCCTTCAGTTGTTGAATCCGCTCGACGGACCGAGCTTTTCGGACGAGGACCTGCGCCGAATGGAGCAGTTCGCCGGGGTGCTCGCCCCCGCGATCGAGAACGCGCGCCTCTATGCGCTTCAAAGGCGCCAGTTCCTGGATACCGTTACCGCGATCGCCGAGGCGATCGAAAAGCGCGATCCCTACACCGGCGGCCATGTCCGCCGGGTGGTCGCCTACTCGGTCCTGCTCGGTACCGAAATGGGGCTCGACGCCGCGGAGCTGGAAGAGATCTACCTGGCGGCGACGCTCCACGACGTGGGCAAGATCGCCACCCCCGACGCGGTGCTCCGGAAGCCCGCGCCGCTCGACGAGCACGAGGCCGCGGTGATGCGGCGCCACGCCGCGGACGGCGCGGACATCGTCGGCCGGATTCGCGAGCTGCGCCCGGTGCTGCCGGGGGTCCGCCACCATCACGAGCGGCTCGACGGCCAAGGTTACCCGGACGGTCTCGCGGGCGACGAGATCGCGCGCGTGGCGAAGATCATCGCCGTGGCCGATACGTTCGACGCCATCACCACCTCGCGCCCGTACCGGCAGGCTCTCGACTCGGATCGGGCCGCGGCCGAAATCGGAGCGGGGGCCGGCACCCAGTTCTGTCCGCACGTCGTCGCGGCGTTCCAGGCGCTCTATGCCCGCGACGAGTTCTACCTCGACCGGGCGCTCGCCCTGGTCCAGCTGAAATTCCCCGATCACCGCGAATAAAGTCCCAGCCCTCACCCCCTAACCCCCTCTCCCACCCGCACTCCCGCCCTCCCGGGAGAGGGGGAACAAGGGGAAACGCCCCGGGGTATCATGCTCAGGGAGCCGGGTGATGCTGCGACTGCGCTATTCGATTCAAGATCAGGAACGGTCGTTGCCGTTGTCCGGCACCCGCCTGCGCATCGGGCGCGAGGTCGACAACGACATCGTCCTGCCCGATCCTTCGGTCTCGCGCCAGCATGCCGAGCTTGTCCACCAGGCGGGGGCGTGGATCGCCCGTGACCTGAAGAGCACGAACGGGATTCAGCTCAATCGCGTCCCGGTGCTCGAAGCGCGGCTCCAGGCGGGGGATCGGCTGACCATCGGCCTGTTCGAGATCGAAGTCGAGGCTCCTCAGCCCGAGCCCGAGCTTCCTTCCGGCCAGATGGGCCGGCTGCCCGACGCCACGATCCTGCGCCCGATCTCGGATTTCGTCGCCGACTACGGCCTCGGCACGGATCAGCGCCCCGCGGTCACCGACGGCGAAGGGCGGTTCGCCAAGGCGATGTTCGGCTCGCTCGCCCGCCTCGCGCGCGAGCTGATCTCCGCCGATTCGGTCGATCAGGTGCTCGAACGGGTGGTCGCGATCGCGTTCGACGCCCTGCCGATCGACCGCGGATTCCTGCTCTTGTCCGACGAGTCGGGGCACCTGGCGTGCGAGATCGCGCGCTTCGGCGATCGAGTGGAGCTGCGGCCGAGCGCCGAGGTTCCGGTCTCCAAAACCATGCTCGAAGCGGTGATGCGCGAGCGGGTCGCCCTGGTCACCTACGACGCGATGTCGGACGGTCGCCTGGTCGGAGGAGAGTCGATCCGCATGCACCAGATCCGCGCCGCGATGTGCGCGCCGCTCTGGTCGGGGGAGCGGATCGTCGGCGTCATGCAGGTCGATTCGCCGTTTTCGGTCGGCTCGTTCGCCGAGCGCGACCTCGATTTCCTGACCACTCTTTCGAACTTTGCCGCGGTGGCGATCGAGAGCGCCCGGAACGTCGAGCGCGCCCAGCACGAGCGCGCGATGCGCAACCGGTTGGAGCGCTACCACAGCCCGAGCGTGATCGAAGAGGTGCTGCGCGCCGAAGAAGGCGCCGGGCGGCGCGTCCGCGCGACCGAGGCCTC
>Ga0268264_10001014_pt1 | contig 28440 bp, 21 predicted proteins | sample KBSSwiS32_FD_190357 | JGI IMG/M metagenome (GOLD analysis project Ga0268264, IMG submission 190357) | Switchgrass rhizosphere microbial communities from Kellogg Biological Station, Michigan, USA - KBS Switchgrass S3-2 (SPAdes) (version 2) | ecosystem: Host-associated > Plants > Roots >...
GACCTTCGCCGATTCCCGAGCGGCCGAGGCCCGAGATGATCCCCATCGTCACGGTCTGTTCGAGCCCGAGCGGATAGCCGATCGCGAAGGCGATATCGCCGACGTCGACCATGTCGCTGTCGCCGAGTATGATCTGCGCGAGTTGCGCGGGCGCGATGCGGATCAGTGCGACGTCGGTCTGGGCATCGCGCCCGACCAGAGTGGCATCGACGGTGCGGCCGTCGTTGAGCTGCACCTGCAGCCTGGTCGCCGGTTCGACGACGTGATTGTTGGTCAGGATTTCGCCCCTGGCGGCGTCGATGATCACGCCCGAGCCATTGCCGAGCACGCCCTCCTGACCATTTTCGGGCGACCGGCCGATCGCGAGAATCCGCACCACCGCCGGCGTCGCGGCGTTGATCTGGCTGGCGAAAGAATAGACGCCGCGCGCGCCGTCATAAGGCGCGGGGGCGGCGGACTGGGCGCGAAGCGGGGCGTGGGCCGTCAGCGGCATCGCCAGAACGGACGCGAGCGCGATGCGCGCGGCACAGGATCTCAGACCCGATTTCATGCAGACTCCCCTCGAACACGTCCCCACCATGACGTGATGCGAGCGATAGCGAAGCTGACGCAGTCTGACAAAGGCCCGGGATCGGGCGCCTTACGGGCCGTCGCTCAGCGGACCTTGGTCTTCCGCCAGGCATAATAGGCCGCGACCATCTCGTCGTGGCGCTTGTCCAGTCCCTGCATCGTCAGATTGACGTGGCCGAAGCCGAGATCGTGATTGGCCTTGGCGAGCCGCCCCAGCAGCGACTTGCCCGGATGTTCCTCCGGCCGGATCAGCCACAGGCTCAGGAAGCGCTGGTTCATCATGTCGGTCTCGCGCGCCTCGCGGATCGCCGAGAAGGCGATCGGCTTCTCGGCCCAGCGCCGCCAATAGATGCCGCGCTGGTCGATCCGCATCTGCACCGCGCCGTCGAAGAACTGGCGGGCGATCACGAAGGTGCCGCCGAGGAAGAAGATCGCGCCGATCGCCGAAAGGATCTTCAGGACGGCCTGATCGGCGAAGAACAAGACGACCATCAGCGCGGTCATGCCCAGCGCCAGCAGCAGCAGCAGGCCGGTGCGCAGCCGCGACGTGCGCGCCTCGAACGGCGCCAGCGCGGTCATGGCGCCGCCGCCCGGCTGCGGGTCTTGCGCGCGCGGGCGATCAGCAGCCGGTCGATCTTGCGGCCGTCCATGTCGACCACCTCGATCCGCCAGCCCTGCGCGGTGAAATGTTCGCCGGTGGTGGGCAGATGCTTGATCACCGACAGCACATAGCCGGCGGCGGTCGCATAATCGCGGTCGTCGGGCAGATCGATGCCCAGCCGCTCGGCCAGCAGGTCGGCTGACATCGATCCGGCGACCAGCAGGCTGCCATCCTCGCGCTCGACCAGTTCGGGATCGGTGCCCTCGTCCTGGTCCGACGCGAAGGCGCCGGCGATCGCGCGCAGCAGATCGATCGGCGTCACCAGCCCTTCGAAATGGCCATATTCGTCGTGCAGCAAGGCGACCGGCACTTCGGCCGCGCGCAGCGTGTCGAGCGCGTCCATCGCATCGAGCTGATCGGGCATGACCGGTGCCGAGCGCATCAGCGCGCGCAGATCGAGGCTTTTGCCGAGGATCAGCGCGCCGACGATGTCGCGCGCCTGCACCACGCCGATGATCCGGTCGACCGATCCTTCCGCCACCGGCAACCGGCTGTGCTGGGTGTCGGCGAGTTTGGCGCGCACCGCGTCGAGATCGGCCGAAACGTCGATCCAGTCGACCTCGGTGCGGGGCGTCATCACTTCGCGCACCGGCCGGTCGGCGAGCCGGACGACGCCCGAGATGATCGCGCGCTCGCTCTCCTCGATCACGCCCGACTTGCTCGCCTCGGCGACGATCAGATGGAGTTCCTCGGCGGTCACATGCTGGTCGGATTCGCGATCGAGACCGACGAGGTGGAAGATCGCCGCGCTCGAGGCGTCGAGCAGCCACACGATCGGCGCGGTCGCGCGCGACACCCACAGCATCGGCGTCGCAACCAGCGCCGCGATCGGTTCCGGATTGCGCAGCGCGAACTGCTTGGGGACCAGTTCGCCGACGATCAGCGAGAAGTAGGTGGTGATGGCGATGACGAGGACGAAGCCCGTTTCGCCGGCATAGCGCTCGGGCAGGCCCAGCCAGACCAGCCGCTGCGCGGTCGGCTCGCCCAGGCTCGCACCCGAATAGGCGCCGGCGAGGATGCCGATCAGGGTGATGCCGATCTGGACCGCCGACAGGAACTTGCCGGGATTGTTCGCGAGCAGGATCGCGGTGCGTGCGCCGCTGCGCCCGGTGCGTGCCAGCGCCTCCAGCCGCGGCTTGCGCGCGGAGACGATCGCCAGCTCCGACATGGCGAACAGTCCGTTGAGTGCGATCAGCACGAAAATGATCGCGACGTCGGACCAGGGGAAGGGTGCAAGAGGCGGCATCTGATGTCGTCACGACGCTCTTGGCCCGATTCTGTCAGTTTCACAACCGGCTGATCATCGAACGTTCAATGCGCATGCGGAACAAGCGGTATGGGGCGGGCGTTCTCGCGGCAATAATCGGCCGACGAGGACGGTGAAATCGGGTCCAACGAAGGGAATAAAACATGAAAATCTCGGGCAAATTCAGCATCGGCGTCGCGTCGCTCGCGATGCTCCTCACCACCACCGCCTGCGTGACCGATCCGGTGACCGGCGAGAAGCGCGTCTCGAAGGCCGCGATCGGCGGAGTCGCCGGCGTCGTCGGCGGCTATTTCCTCGGCGATCTGATCGGCGGCCGGCGCGACCGCACCGAGAAGATCGTCGGTGCCGGCATCGGCGGCATCGCCGGCGCCGCGATCGGCAGCTATATGGACAAGCAGGAGCAGGATCTCCGCCGCCAGACCGCGGGCACCGACGTCCAGGTCGTCCGCGACGGCGACAATCTGATCCTCAACATGCCGTCGGGCATCACCTTCGCCTATGACAGCGCATCGGTGCAGCCGCAGTTCCAGAACACGCTCAACCAGGTCGCCGCGACGCTCGCGAATTATGAGAAGACCTATATCGACGTCTACGGCCACACCGATTCGGATGGCAGCGACGCCTACAACCAGAGCCTGTCGGAGCGCCGCGCCACCGCGGTCGCCAATTATCTGACCGGCCGCGGCGTCGCCACCGCGCGCATCGCCACGCAGGGCTTCGGCGAAACCCAGCCGATCGCCGACAACGCCACCGCCGAAGGCAAGGCCGCCAACCGGCGCGTCGAGATCAAGATCGTGCCGATTCCCGAGGCCGACACGCGGCGGTAACTGGTTTTCGGGCTTCCGCGCCCGCCCAGCGGAGGCGTTCGCCCTGCGAGCGCTTCCGTTGGGCTATGCCCGAATCCGGTGCTCCAGGCGACCGACTGGAGGCGATTAAACGGTTCCCTGTCCGAGACTAACGGATGATATGATCACCGTTGTTGCTGGCACAATTTGCTCGCTCGAAGGCCTCCGGATCGGCGATGTGATTTTCAGGGCGGAGAAGTTGCGGATTAGTCGATGCGATTGATCGCTTGACCCCACGCAGGTTGTGGGTGATCCCAAGATGCATGAATGGGTCGACGATTCGGGGGAATTCGACTTGTGGCGGGGCGCCGTTCGATATCCTTGATTCTGTGCGCTTCATTGATTGCGATGTTCGCCTGGGTCACGCCCGCTCGCGCTGGGACCGCCCCGGATGTGCTCTGCACGGCGGGTTCCGACACGAACGCTGGAGCCGATGATCCCGCATTGCTGACCGCGAGCCGGACGGCGGAAACCATGCTCGCAACACGGTCGGACAGGGAAGGGTCTGCCGATCGAGCGATCGTCATGCTCTCCCAGGCCGCAGATCAGGCGCGCGATCAGTCGGCAGGCGCGCTGGCGCGCTTTTGCGCGACGACCGGTGAGGCCTTCCGCCTCGGGCGCATGGGCAATCCTTCCGAGGCCCGCGCCTTGCTCGAAGACGGGTTCCGCCATGCCGAAGCGGCGCGAGTGCCGGCGGTTTCCGCGCTGGCAGCCTATCGCCTGGCCTTGGTCTCGGGCGGCGCGGCAGGATCGGGAACGCGCGGTGCGCGGCAACGGCGCGGCCTGACGCCCCTCGCGAACAGCGGCGCTGCCGCGGCCGACACCGGCGACGCGTATTGCGACGCACTGACGAAGCCGGTGCTCGATAGCGGCGGCTATTTGAACCATGACCTGATCCAGTGGGGCGACGCGGTTTATTCGGTCGGCTCGGTCGCCTATCGCGTCATTGCGCTCAGCTGCGCGATCAATCGCGCGCGGGCCGCTGGCGATCAGCTGCTGGCCGCCCGCGCCTCGCTTGCGCTGGCGCGCGCGTGGCTGGACCATGCGCGGCGCACGCCGGAAGCAGCCCAGGCCACGCGCGACACCGCGCGACAGGCCGCGCTCGAGGGCATCGAGTCCGCGCTCGGCATCGCCGACCCGGCGCTCCGGGTCGAGCTGAGCGCGAGGCTCGCCGATGCGGTGCTCGATGCCGGCGCACCCGATACGCGGCTTCTGTCGCTGCCCGCCCAGCTTCGCGCCGGCGCCGCCGGCGATCCTTCGCTTGGCGCGATGGTCGAAGGGCTGGCCGGGCGGGTCGCGCTGTCCGAGGGTCGCCGGGGCGCGGCGGCTGCCGATTTCCGCACCGCGATCTTCCGCGAAAGCCAGGCGAGCGCGCCGCTCCGGCTGGCCGACTGGTATCTGCTGCTCGCCCAGGCCGAACCCGAACAGCGCGGCCAGCATGTCGCGCTCGCCTATCGCGCGCTCAATTCGGTCAGACCGCTGCTGCCGGCCTATGATCCGCTGATCGAAGAGAGCAATTTTTCGCTGCGGATGCGGCCGGTGTTCGAAGCCATGGTCGACACGTCGCTCGCGACCGCGCCGAGTGACGACGATGCGACTCGCATCTCGCTGGTCCAGGATGTCGTCGAATCCTATCGGCAGGCCGAGCTGCAGAGCCTGTTCGGCGCCGAATGCGTCGCTGCCCGCCCGCCGATCCGCCCGTCGGAACTCCGGCCGGGCGAGGTGCTGCTCTATCCGATCCTGCTGCCCGATCGGGTCGAATTGATCTATGCCGCGGGTGGCGAGGCGGGGAGTGGCGGGGCGGGGAGTGGCGGGGCGGGCCCCGCGCGCTATCACCGCCTGCCGGTGGCGCGCGGCATCGGCCGCGCGGAGGTGCTCGCACTGATCGGACGGATGCTCGATCTGACCAGCGTGCCCGAGGCCGATCGCGATGCGCAGCCCGACGGATGGCGCGATGCGGCGCGTCAGCTCTACCGGCTGCTGATCGCGCCGGTGGAGGGCAAGCTCGATGAGGGCGCGACCCTGGTGATCGTGCCTGACGGACCGCTGAGCGCGCTGCCTTTTTCGGCGCTGATCGACGGGCAGGGCCGCTACCTGATCCAGCGCGCGGCGCTCGCCATCGTGCCTTCGCTCGCTTATGCCCAGCCGGGCGGTCGCACCGCGACCCGACCCGAGGTGGTCGCGGCGACGTTGGAGAAGCGAGTCGATCTGCCGTTCGGTTCTTACGAGGCATTGACCGGCACGGGCGCGGAGGCGCGCGCCGCGATCGCCGCGGCCGGCCCCGGCAGGGGCGTGCTGATCGAGAATTTCCACCGCGCCGATCTCGTCCGCGCGCTCGCGCGGCGCGACGTCGACGTGCTCCATCTGGCCACCCACGCCAGTTTCAACGGCCGGTCCGACCGGTCCTATATCGTCGCCGACGGAGAGCTCATTCCGCTCGCCGACCTGCGCGAGATGATCGCGCGGAGCGGTATGCGCGGCGAGCAGCTCGACCTGGTCGTGCTGTCCGCCTGCGAGACGGCGGTCGGCGACGATCAGGCGAGCATGGGTCTGGCGGGTGCCGCGGTGCAGGCCGGCGCCCGCAGCGCGATCGCATCCTTGTGGCTGGCGGACGATGCCGGCACCGCGGCATTGATGACCGCCTTCTACGGGCGTTACGGCGCAGGCGACGGCAAGGCCGTTGCGCTGCGCCGGGCGCAACTTGCGATGATCGAACGCGGCGACGATTTCGCAGATCCGTACGTCTGGGCGGCCTTCACCTTGCTGGGGGGGTGGCGATGAGCAAGCGCGCCTGGCTGCTCGCCGCAACCGCCTGGCTGTGGCCGGGCATGGCGCAGGCGCAGACCGCGACGACCAGTATCGTTCCCGACGCAGCCGGTAGCGGCCTGGCCACCGGTACGACCGCGGCGCGCGCGGGCGCCACCACCACGATCGACGGCGGCCGATTCGCGGGCGGCAACCTGTTTCACAGCTTCCGGACTTTCCAGCTCGGACCGAACGAAACCGCGCGCTGGGAGACAAGCCTCACCGCATCGGCGAACGTCCGCAACGTGATCAACCGCGTGACGGGCGGTGACGTCTCGCGGATCGACGGCAGGCTCGATTCGACCGCGCTCCCCAACGCCGCCTTCTTCTTCATCAACCCGGCCGGAATCGTGTTCGGATCAGGTGCGCAGGTGAACGTACCCGGCGCAGCCCATTTTTCGACGGCGAGCGCGCTGCGCTTCGCCGACGGCGCGACCTTCTCGGCCACCACCGCCAACGGCTCCACCTTCACCGCCGCTGCGCCGCAGAGTTTCGGATTTCTCGGGCAAAGCGGCGACATCACGATCCGGGCGGGCAATCTTCGCCTTCCCACGGCAACGCTCGACCTGACTGCCGCGAATGTTCGGGCCGCAGCTATGCCGGATACGCTGCAGACCATCTCCGCGGAGCGGCTGCGTGTCGTGGCGGCGGGTGATGGCGCGGTCGAAATTCCGGTCAGCGGCGCTGCCGAACTGGCTTCCCTCTCGGGCGAAGTCAGCCTCCGGCATGCGGACTGGACCGCAGTCGCGAACGGCGAGGCGGTTCTCCTGCAAGGCGGCGCGATCCGCCTCGACGATGCGAGGATCGATGTCGAGCCGGCCGAGGGCTTTGCAGAAATCGAGATCGGTTCCCATCGGATGTCGCTCATCCGGGGGGCACAGATCTCGGCCAGTTCGCAGGGCGGTGGTGACGCAGGGAATGTTCGCATCGCAACCGGCACGCTTGTTCTCGATGGTTCGAATTCAGAGAAGCCCACCGGAATCATTGCGTCTGCCAACGCCGATTCGCCGCGGAACGCCGGACGTATCTCGATCCGGGCCGAGGACATCACGCTCCGGGATGGCGCCCAGATCGGCAGCGTTGCCCGCGGGAGTGGCCAGGGCGGCGTGGTCGATATCGCCGCGCACGCACTCAGCATGGTCGATGGCTTCATTGCCACCAGTTCCTTCGGTTTACCCGGAACAATCTCGATCGCGCTTTCCGGTACGCTGACCATGACGGGCGGCCGCATTTCAAACTCGGCGCGGGGCATGGCAGATGCCGGACCGATCAGGATCAGCGCAGGGAGCGTCTTGCTTCAGCGCGCTCGAATCGACAGCGAGGCCCCTTTGATCGGTTCCTCCGGCAATGGCGGGGATATTCGTTTCGTCGTGAGCGGCGACATCAGGATCGATCGGAAAACGACCATAACGACCGACACGCTTGGCCTTGGCGACGCCGGATCGGTGAGCATCCGGAGCGCCACTTTGAGCCTGGCGGACAAGTCGCGCATATCCTCCTCGACCTCCTCGAGCAGCGAGACCAGCAAGGGCGGGACGATCGATGTCATCGCCGACCGGATCGATGTGACGGACGGCAGCGCGATCAAGTCGGACACCTCAGGCGCCGCGGATGCCGGCCGGGTCAGGCTGGAGGCGGACCGTCTCAACGTGTCCGGGGCCTCGGTAACGTCAGAGACGACTGCCACCGGGAACGCGGGTCGGCTGGAGATTCGCGTCGGAGCGCTCAGCATCGCGGACGGGGCGAAAGTCAGCACGTCGACCTCGGCGGCGGGCAACGCCGGCGCGATCGACATAGCGGCAGTTCAGCTGCTGTTGGCCGGCGGCAGCATAAAGTCGAGTTCGAACAGTGTCGGCAACGCAGGATCGGTCGGCATCCACAGCGCCGAGCTGAGCCTGGCGGACAATTCGAGCATATCCTCCTCGACCTCGTCGACCAGCGCGGAAAGCATGGGCGGGACGATCGACGTCATCGCCGACCGGATCGATGTGAGGGACGGCAGCGCGATCAAGTCGGACACCTCAGGCGCCGCAGATGCCGGCCTGGTCAGCCTGAAGGCAGGCCGGCTCAGCGTGTCCGGCGGTTCGGTCACGTCGGAGACCAGGGCCACCGGCAACGCGGGCCGGCTGGTGATCCGCGCCGGCGCGCTGAGCCTCGACGGCCAGGGCGTCCTGTCATCCTCAACGATGGCAGGCGGCGATGCGGGGACGATCGATATCGATGCCGCGGAGATCAGCATCGCGGACGGGGCGCAGGTCACCACCTCGACCGCGGCGGCGGGCGACGCCGGCTCGATCCGCATGAAGTCGGGTCGGATGCTGTTGGCCAGCGGCAGCATATCATCGAGCTCGGACGGTGTGGGCGACGCAGGATCGGTCAGCATCCGCAGCCCCGAGCTGAGCCTGGCGGACAATTCGAGCATATCGTCCTCGACCTCCTCGACCAACGAGACCAACAAAGGCGGGACGATCGATGTCACCGCCGACCGGATCGATGTGACGGATGGCAGCGCGATCAAGTCGGACACCTCCGGCGCCGCGGATGCCGGCCGGGTCAGCCTGAAGGCGGATCGGCTCAACGTATCCGGCGGATCGGTTACGTCGGAGACCACGGCCACCGGCGATGCAGGGACGATCGACATCGCTGCCGCGGAGATCAGCGTCGCGAATGCGGGGCAGGTCACCACCTCGACCTCGGCGGCGGGCGCTGCGGGCAATTTGACCCTCGAGGCCGCCCGACTGCGCCTCGCGGACAGCAGTTCGATCGCGTCCCGATCGCGCGGTTGCGAGGCGCTTTCCTGCGTCGGGGGGAAAGCGGGTTCGGTATCGATCGCTGCTCCCGATATCGAGGTCGGCCGCGGGTCGACCATCTCCACCGCCTCGGCGAGCGCGGGGGAGCCTGGCCGGATCTCGATTGCCGCCCATTATCTCGCCCTGCGCGACGGCGGCTCGATCACGACGAACTCGGCGGCAGCGGCGGCGGGCGCCATCACGATCACCATGGCTGACGAGCAGGGTATCCTGATCCTCGACAGCCATGGTGAGCCGAGCGTCATCACGACATCCTCCCCTCCGGGTTCAGCCGGCATGATCACGATCGCCAATCCGCTGGCGGTGATCTCGAACGGCGGATCAATTCTGGCCAAGGGACCGTTGGGCGGAGCGAACGTCGTCATCCGATCCAGATATTTCATTCAGTCATTCGATCGTCCGAACATCGTCACGGTCAACGGTGCGTTCCTGCTGGACAGCAATGTCTTCGACGTCAGCACCGGCACGGCCGCGCCGAGCGTCTCGTTCCTCGATGCCTCCAGAGTGCTGAGCGGCCAGTGCGCCGGGACGCGGTCGAGCGGCGAGGTGAGTCGCCTCGGCGGTCGCACGACCGGCCCGTTCGCGCCCCTGCCCCCCGCCCTGCCCCCGGCCCCGGCCTCGTCCTCGTCTTCGGGCAGCCGGACCGTCGACGTCGCCGCGGTGGAGGCGAGCGCACCGTGCCTGTGAAGCGCGGTCTCGCTGCCGTCCTGTCCTGCATGCCCGGGCTGCTCGCCGTGCCCGTGGCCGCGCAGGAGCCGGCACCGCTTCCGCGCGACCGGACCGGACCGGGCGCCGCCGTCCCCGCCCTGCCGCCGTTCGCGAGTCCGCCTTCGACCCCGGCACCCGCGGCTCCGGTGCCGGTTACAGCGCCCGCGGGATCGCTGCTTTTGTCCGATGTCGATGTCGCGGCCGAGCCCGGCCTCCCGGCGGCACGGCCCGATCCTGCCTGGGCGCCCGCCCCCGATGCCGTCACCGGCCTCACGCTCGATCATCGTCCCGGCGAGGGGTTCGACGCGCGCTGGGTCCGCCGCCAGTTCGAGGCGAACGGCATGATCGGCCATGAGATCGGCTATGACCGGATCGCTGCGCTGGTCCAGCTGATCAACCTCGCCTTCATCCGCAACGGCTTCATCAACTCGGGTGTGCTGATCGACCCCCAGGCGGTCGCCGCCAGCGACGGCATCCTGCGGCTGCGGCTGATCGAGGGGCGGCTCGTGCCGCCGGCCGGCGGGAACGATGCGATCACCGTCAGCTGGCGCGACGACGAGCGCGACGGGCTGAGCACGGCCTATGTGCGCCACCGCATCGCCGCCGCCAACCGCGTCCCGCTCGACATGCGCGCGCTCGAGCGCGACTTCCGCCTGCTCGCGGATGACCCGGCGATCCGCATGGTCGATGCCAATCTCGTTCCCGGCGCGCGACCGGGCGAAGCCAGTCTGACGCTCATGGTCGATCCGCAGCCGCGGATCGACGTTTATGCGAGCGTCGCCAACAGCCGTTCGCCGAGCGTCGGCGGCGAGCGCATCGCCGGCGGCGGCTCGTTCCGCAATGCCTTGTTTCCGGGCGATGTGGTGGGCGGCGAATATGGCTCGACCTCGGGCCTCACCGACGTCGTCGGCTATTATTCGGCGCCTTTGCTCGGGCCGGGCGCCGGCTTCCAGCTGCGCGGCGGGGTCAACAAGGCCGCGGTGGTGGATCGCCCGCTGGTGCCGCTCGACATCCGCTCGCGCGAATGGTTCGTCGAAGCCGGCGTCACCAAGCGCCTGTTCGAGCGCCCCTTGCTGCCCGGCGATCAGCCGGGTCGCTGGAATGCGGCGGAGAAGGCGACCGCCGGCATCCTCCTCGTCCACCGCAAGGTGACGAGCAGCCTGCTCGGCCAGCCCTTCTCGTTCAGCCCCGGCTCGGACGATGGCCGCACCGAATATAGCGCGTTCCGCTTCACCGGCGATTATACCAGGCGCACGCCGGCCACCGTGCTGGCCGTGTCATTGACCGCGACGGTCGGCCTCGAGGGCACGCGCTCCAGCCCGCCGGGCGACGTCACGCCCAGGCAGCGCTTCACCGCCGTGCTGGTCCAGGCGAACTATGCGCACAGGCTGAACGCGCGCCAGCTCGAGCTCCGGCTGCGCTTGGCCGGCCAGGCGGCCGGAGGGCTGCTCTATTCGCCCGAGCGGTTCTCGGTCGGCGGCGCGGACACGGTGCGCGGCTATCGCGAGAGCCTGTTGCTCGCCGACGAAGCGGCGGTCGCTTCGGTCGAACTCGCCCAACTCGTCCGCATCGGCCGCGCCAGCCCCGGCGGGGCGGGTTGGGGTGCGTTCACCCTCGCCGTGTTCGCCGACGGCGCGCTGGTCCACAACCGCGTGGCGCCGCAACCGATGCCCGATTACATCGTCAGCATCGGCTCGAGTCTCGACTGGACCCCGTTGCCCGGCGTGTTCGCGCGCGCGACGTTCGGCAAGGCGCTCGAGTTCGTCCCCGCAACCGGCGATCGCAATATCCAGGACCGCGGGTTCTCGTTCCGCCTGGTGATCCATCCGATCCAGGCGGTGCGGTCGATCCTGAGCTGATTTGAGGCTGCGTTGGAGCGCAATCTGCGCGAAACACGCCGCCTCCTGCTCTACGGCATCCGCTCGGCTTTCAACTATTTGACGACCGCGCCACCCTTCATCACCGCATCGACCTTCTCCAGCACCCGCACGTCGGCCAGCGGATCGCCCTTCACCGCGACCATGTCGGCGAAATGGCCCGGTGCGATCGTGCCGACATCCTTGTCCCAGCGCAGCAGCCGCGCGCCCTCGATCGTGGCGGCCTGGATCGCCTGCATCGGCGTCATGCCGTTGTTGACCATATAAGCGAATTGCCGGGCGTTGAGGCCGTGCGGATAGACGCCGGCATCGGTGCCGAAGGCGATGTGGACGCCGGCCTTGACCGCCTTGCGGAAGCCGGCGCGCTGCGCGTCGGTGGTTTCGCGATTCTTGCGCAGATAGCCTGCGGGCCAGCCCTCCCTGGTGCCGACCTCCTCGATATAGTCGCCATTATAGACGTCCATCACCAGCCACACGCCCTTGGCTTTGGCGAGCGCGATGCCGTCGTCGTCGATCAGCGAGGCATGTTCGATCGAGCGCACGCCCGAGCGGATCGCCGCCTTGATGCCCTCGGCGCCATGCGCGTGCGCGGTCGCATAGCCGCCGCGATTGGCGGCCTCGGCCACCACCGCGCGCATTTCCTCCTCGCTCAGTTCGAGCTGGCCCGGTTCGGTGCCCTCGGTCAGCACCGCGCCGGTCGCGATCATCTTGATCGTGTTTACGCCGTGGGTGAACAAATAAGCGGTCTTGAGCTTCGCATCATTGGGGTCGGTGACGACGCCGACGCGCATGTCGGCGGGCACCACCACGTCGGGTGCGAGGCCGGTGACCTCGCCGCCGCCGCCCGGCACGGTGATATAGGCGCCGACCACGTTCATCCGCGGCCCCTCGACCCAGCCGGCGTTGATCGCGTCGCGCAGCGCGACGTCCGAAAAGGCGCGGTAGCAGCCGACGTCGTGGACGGTCGTGAAGCCGGCGCGCAAAGTCACCCGCGCATGCTCGGCGCCGATCAGCGCGACCGCCTGCTGGCTGTGCAGCAGCGGTTCGGCGATGTTGTTGGTCTGGCCCCAATCGGCGAGATGGGTGTGCATGTCGATCAGGCCGGGCAGCACGGTCATGCCCGACCAGTCGATCACCGTCGCGCCGGCCGGCGGCGGCGACCACGGCTCGACCGCGGCGATGCGATCATTGTCGATGCGGATGCGCCGGTCGGTCAGGACCTGCCCCTTCTCGACATCGATCATCCGGCCGGCGTGGACATAGACCGTCTCCGCCGTGGCCCGGCCCTCCAATCCCAGCGCCGCCAGTCCCAGCACCGCGAGCGCCGTCAGCCACGTCTTCATCATCGTCCTCCGCGTTGACGCAGCGCCGTGCCGCGATACTTTGCCGGCTCCCCGCCCCCAGATCCCCGCCCAACGACAGGACGCCCCATGAAATCCACTTTTCGCCGGACTGCAACCGCCCTGCTCCTGTCCGGCCTGATGTTGCCAGCTGCCGCCATGGCGAAGGCGAGCGCGGACGACGTCGCGAAGACCAAAGAGGTGCTGATGAAGGGCGTCGGTTTCGCCACCGTCGAGGGGCGCGGCAACACCGTCGCTTATGCCCGATATCTGGCGTCGGTGCTGAAGGCGGCGGGCTATGCCGATGGCGACATCGTCATCACGCCGATGGGCGATACCGCGACGATGACGGCGACGCTCAAGGGCTCGACCGACGCGAAGCCGATCATCCTGTCGGGGCATATGGACGTGGTCGAGGCCAAGGCGGCCGACTGGGCGCGCGACCCGTTCGTGGCCGTAGAGGAGGGCGGTTACATCTTCGGGCGTGGCAGCGAGGACAATAAATATGACGTGACGATGCTGGTGATGACGATGGCGAAGCTGAAATCGTCGGGGTTCAAGCCGAAGCGCTCGATCATCCTCGCGCTGTCGGGCGACGAGGAAACCCACATGGCGACGACCGCGAAGCTGGCGCAGCAGTTCAAGGGCGCCGAACTGGTGCTCAACGGCGATGGCGGCGGCGGCGTGCTGGCCGAGGATGGCAAGACGCCGCTCTATTACGGGCTGCAGGCCGGCGAGAAGACCTATGCCGATTATGTGATCGGCTTCACCGACGCCGGCGGCCATTCGAGCGCACCGACGCCCGGCAATCCGATCTACAAGCTGGCCAAGGCGCTCGACCGGATCGACGCCTATGACTTCCCCGACCAGATCAGCGAGTTGACCCGCGCCTCGCTGACGGCGCGCGGCAAAAGGCTGGGCGGCGAGATCGGCGCGGCGATGCAGCTTTACGCCGCCAATCCCGCCGACAAGGATGCGGCGGCCTTGATCGCGTCGAAGCCAGAATATGTCGGCCAGATCCGCACGACCTGCATCGCCACGCTCGTCAATGGCGGCCACGCCACCAACGCGCTGCCGCAGCGCGCGACCGCCAACATCAATTGCCGGATATTTCCCGGCGTGCCGATCGAGCAGGTTCGCGCGAAGCTGGCCGAACTCGCCGGCGCGGGCGCGGCCGTGACGACGATCGACGATCCGCTCGCGAGCGACGCCTCGCCGTTGCGCGCCGACGTGGTGAGGGCGGTCACGCGCGCGGTGCAGGCGCGTTATCCGGGACTCGAGATCACCCCCAGCATGTCGGGCGGTGCCAGCGACAGCCTCCACTTCCGCGCGGTCGGCGTGCCGAGCTATGGCGTTGCTGCCTTGTTCATGCGCGAAAGCGACAGCTTCGCGCACGGCCTGAACGAGCGCGTGCCGGTCGCGGGCATCGGCCCCGCGCTCGACCAGTGGGAGAGCGTGCTGCGGGCTTTGGCGGGGAAGTGAGCCGCGCGATTCCGGTCCATTCCACGGCGCGCCGCGAGCAACCGGGAAGCCGGCAGGCGCCGGCGCCCCGCGCCGGCCGTCGAGTCCGCTGAACGGACGATTTGCACCGCTATCGTCCCTGGTTCCGCCGCATCGACCGCGAGGCTGCGGCGCAGGGCAGAGGCGGCATGCGGTCGGACGGACGGCGCTCGCAACTTTGCGAGCTGATCGGGCGGCACGGGCAGGCCGTGATGCGCCGCGAGCCGATGGCAGAACCTGTTTCCACCTGTATTTTTCGCTATTTTCGAAGACCGTTGCACGCATCGCGGCCAGCGTCCGAATGCAGCCCGGCGTCTTTCGCATCGCCCGAAGCCGGCGAGACGGCGGACGGGACGTCTGGCCGCGACCGACACCCGGTAACGGCGCTCCCGCTGTTCTTTCGCTGTATTTTCAGCGAAACGACCGGCGGCGGCAAAGCGGGCAATCCCGCGATCGTGTGTCGCTCGACCTTTCCGACGCTCATCGCGCGGACCGGATGGTGCGCGACGCGCCAGATGCGGCTGGACGTGTTGGCGTGATCGCTTCCGGCCTGTCTTTTTCCTGGATCAATTTGGAATGCCGCTCCGATCGCATCGGGGATCCGCTGCAGGCGTGCCGGGTGGCCAACCGCGCGATGCGGACGTGACGGGAGCAGCAGCGCCGTGGAAAGGTCGCCCCGCCGCGGGGTCGCATGGCGCGACTGCCGCATCTCACCAGTTTGAATAGCCAACCTTCGCCCCTTCGTCGCGGGTGGAACATAGCACGAACATGACGTTGATGCAAGTTTTGGACGCGCTTGAGGCGGCGTGCTGTGGGTGACGCGCGGTGGAGTACCCAATGCTGATCACCCGATTGCGCTGCGGGGTCGGCCATGTGTCATTGACCTATGTGTCATTAGCGTATAACTATGTCGGACACAGGACCTCCATACCGTGGTCGGGCTGGAGTCGTTCCTGAAGCGCGCCAGGGCGATCATGTCCGATGACGAACGCCTCGGGATCGTCACCTTTCTGACGGCCAACCCGGAGGCGGGCGTTCCTCTGGGCGGCGGCCTACGCAAGGTCCGGATCGCCCGCGAGGGTGGTGGCAAGAGCGGCGGCTATCGCACGCTTTACGTGTTCGGAGGCAGCATGATGCCACTGTTCCTGATGACGGTGTTCGCAAAGAACGAGAAGGATAACCTGACCAAGGCCGAGCAAGCGGCGGCGGTCGCATTGAGCAAGGAATTGCTCGCAACCTACGGAGCCAAACTATGAGCGAAGTGTACGAGAGCCTGATGGAGGGGCTGAACGAGGCGGTGGCCTTCGCGCGTGGCGAGAAGACGGGCGCCGTCGTCCATCACGTCGCGGTGCCCTCCGTCGATGTCGCGGCGATCCGCGCCCAGGGTTCCGAATCGAGGTTAACAAGCGGGTGAGCGGAGAACGTCAGCGAGGTAGTCGGTATCCCATCCGGCGATCTTTCGTCTGAGCCTGAGGCTGATCGGCTTTGGAGCGGCGGGTTTGTTGGTTTTTCGGCGCAGCCCACTGTTCTCGGGTTTGACGGGTTCGGGCGCGTGTCTGACGTGATTGATGGCGAAGTGTCGGACGACGGCCATGTTTTGAGCGCCGTGCCCTTTGCGCAAGCGTGACTGGTCATCGCTGAAGTCAACATCGAGGACCCAGTGGAGGCTGTTCTCGATAGCCCAATGAGCACGCACGGCGCGTGCGGCAGCTTCGGCGCTGAATTTGGCAGATGTGATGTAATAGCGGGTTTCGAAGCGGCAGCGATCCTTGAGTTCGGCCTTGCTCTTGACCCTGATGATGGCGGCGACATCGGGCAGGCGCAGTTCGCCGGGAAAGCGGCGTTCGCCGCTGAGCCAGCTGACTTCGCGCGCGAGGGTGACGGTGCGCTGCTCAATCCGACCATGGCCTTTGTCGGCCTCATTTTCAGTTTGTTCGAGGCAATCTTCGGGGGCGTCGGCGAAGTAGCTCTCGATCTCCTTTCGCAAGGTGGGCTGGTTGGCCTTGACGGCCAGCAGATAATCGGCGCCGGCCTCGCGCACGGCGGTGGCGATGCGGCCGTTGCAGGCGATCGCATCAATGGTGACAACGGCGCCCTTGAGGCCTTCATTCTCCGCCAGGCGCTCCAGCAGTATCGGGATAGCCATGATTTCGTTCGACTTTTCCTCGATCGCCTCCTGGCCCAGCACCAGCCGGCTGGTCGTGGCAAAGGCCGATACCAGGTGTAGCGGCGGCTGATCGGCACTCCGGTCGTGGCTACGCCGCGAAGTCTTGCCATCGATCGCAACCAACTCCGGCAGATCCGGCCAGCAGTTCCGCACCCAGCCCGTAAAGCAGGCCGAAAACAATGCCGGATTGATCCGGTTCATCAACAGTGTCAGCCAGCGACCCGTCGGAACGCCGTGATGGAACGGCAGGAACCGGCGAAGAAATTCAAGGTGTTGCTCACCCCACAATCCGATCGCGTCATAGCCATCGCAATCCGCAATCGTCCCGCACACCGTCAAAAGCAGCACCTCAGACAGCGGATAGGCCACACGATGCTGCTCACGCGGATCCTCGATCCGCGAAAAATGCTCCAGCAAAACCTTCAGCCGCGACTTCTCGCCAAACCCATCAAACGACATCTCCATGGACCCAGCCCTCCCTGCCGGCCCATTGAGTCAGGCTTTCCCACTTCCGTAAAGCCGTTAACCTGAGTTCGGTGCCCTGCTGCCATGCTTGCGATGATCGCAGGCATGGTCTAGGGCAGCGGAACAGAGAGAAGAGGTCAGGGACGGCTCCGGTCGAAGGACCGGGTAACAGCTGTCGGTGGCCTCCTTTTCTGTTGTGATTGGGGGTCTGTCGTTTCAGGCCCGTCATTTTCCAGGAAATGGACGCATTCAAGTGGCGAAGGTCAATCCGGGCGAGTTCATCCGGCAGGTTCGTGCCGAAACCGCGAAAGTGGTGTGGCCCACCGGTCGCGAGACGGTGATGACCGCGGTGATGGTCGTGATCATGACCTCGCTGCTGGGCGTGTTCTTCTTCGGGGTCGACCGGGTGTTCAGCTACGTGATGAAGGCGTTGCTGAGCTTCGCTGCCGGCTGATCGCACGGCCGACCGCGTGCGGGCGGATCGAACATAGAGGGATTACAGGACGAGCATGTCGCGCTGGTACATCATCCACGCCTATTCCGGCTTCGAGAACAAGGTGCGTGATTCGATCATGGCCGATGCGACTCGCATGGGTCTCGAGGCGCTGGTCGATTCGGTCGAAGTGCCGACCGAGACCGTCACCGAGGTTCGCCGCGGCAAGAAGATCCAGTCCGAGAAGAAATTCTTCCCCGGCTATGTCCTCGCCAAGCTCGAGATGAACGACGACGTCTATCACCTCGTCAAGAACACGCCGAAGGTGACGGGCTTCCTCGGCGCGAGCGGCAAGCCGCAGCCGATCACCGAGGCCGAGGCCGCGCGCATCCTGAACACCAAGGAAGAAGCCGCCGCCGCGCCGAAGACCAAGATCAAGGTCGATTACGAGATCGGCGATTCGGTCAAGGTGCTCGACGGCCCGTTCGCCAGCTTCAACGGCATCGTCGAGGAACTGGATTTCGATCGCAGCCGCGTCAAGGTGTCGGTGTCGATCTTCGGCCGCGCGACCCCGGTCGAGCTCGAGTTCGAGCAGGTGGAACGCGCGAAGTGACGGCATAGCCGTCATCCCGAACTCGTTTCGGGATCCATAATCGCCGAAGTCGGACGCTCTGGCGGGACGGCAGCGGCGGACAAGAGTTTCCGGCAAAACCGGAAAAATCGGGCGGGAGGCCACCTTCGGGCAGCCGTCAACACCGCTAAACTTGAAACAGAGTGAGACGATAAATGGCAAAGAAGATTACGGGCTATATCAAGCTCCAGGTAAAGGCAGGCGCCGCCAATCCGTCGCCGCCGATCGGCCCCGCGCTGGGTCAGCGCGGCGTGAACATCATGGAATTCTGCAAGGCGTTCAACGCGGCGACCGCCGATCTCGAAAAGGGTGCGCCGATCCCGACCGTGATCACGGTCTATGCGGATCGCAGCTTCTCGTTCGAGACCAAGACGCCGCCGGCGTCGTTCCTGATCAAGAAGGCCGCGAACCTGAAGGCGGGCTCGAAGGAGCCCGGCAAGATTTCGGCGGGCAAGATCACGCGCTCCAAGCTGACCGAGATCGCCGAGACGAAGATGAAGGATCTGAACGCCAACGACATCGAGGCGGCGACCCGCATCATCGAAGGCAGCGCCCGCGCAATGGGCCTCGAAGTGGTGGAGGGCTGAGATCATGACGAAGCTGACGAAGAAGGCGAAGGTTATGGCCGCAGCCGTCGACCGCGAGAAGCTCTATGGCGTCGATGAGGCGATCGCGCTGGCGCGCGCCAATGCGACGGCGAAGTTCGACGAAACGATCGAGGTCGCGCTCAACCTGGGCGTCGATCCGCGTCACGCCGACCAGATGGTCCGCGGCGTGGTGACCCTGCCCAAGGGCACCGGCAAGACCGTTCGCGTCGGCGTGTTCGCCCGCGGCGCCAAGGCCGAGGAAGCGCTCGCGGCGGGTGCCGACGTGGTCGGCGCCGAAGATCTGCTCGAGACCGTCCAGGGCGGCAAGATCGAGTTCGATCGCTGCATCGCGACCCCGGACATGATGGGTCTGGTCGGCCGGCTGGGCAAGGTGCTGGGTCCCAAGGGCCTGATGCCGAACCCCAAGCTCGGCACCGTGACGATGAACGTCGGCGAGGCCGTGAAGGCCGCCAAGGGCGGTCAGGTCGAGTACCGCGTCGAGAAGGCGGGCATCATCCATTCGGGCATCGGCAAGGCGTCGTTCCCGGCGGAGGATCTGCGCGCGAACTTCAACGCGCTGGTCGATGCGGTGGTCAAGGCCAAGCCGACCGGCGCCAAGGGCAAATATCTGCAGAAGATCGCCGTCAGCTCCTCGATGGGCCCGGGCGTGAAGGTCGATGTCGCCGAGGTGGCGTCGAGCTGAACCGGATTGCGATCTGGAATTGAGAAGGGGGCCGGGGGAAACTCCGGCCTTTTTTTTGTTTGCGGCAGGTGGAGGATGATGTAACATGACATGAGTGGCGGTTGGCGTGCTTGATCCGCACAGCGGGAGGCGTTGATCATGATCGTGGCATTCCGGGTCTTTTGCGGATTTCTGGTGCTCAGCTTGCTGATGTTAGCCGGCTATTTGTCTCCTCCTGGTCCGACATGTTTCCCGACGCCACCGCCGTCACGTTTCATCCCATATGTCGACCCGACCTTCGTCTGGCTCTATGTGCTGGGCGGCTTTGTCGTTGTCAGCGCGGTTGGGCTCGGCCTCTTCATCGTCGGCAATACCTTCTGGTCCAGGATGACCAGTCGATGAACCGGGGGGCCGTCGGGACCATTCCGGAATCGGATTCGTTATGGGGGCTCCAGTCGTCGTCTTGATCTGGCGGCGGACCTGATACCACGCGTCGTCGAATGATTTCAGCTTCGACAACCACCGAAAACTTGACCCTCCCAACAAACCTGCTATGCGCCGCCCCCTGATCGACGGGCCTGCCCGGCGGTCAAACCGTCCGAGACAGTTGGTGGGGGCATTTCGGCCCTCTTAATCTCCAGCCTAGACGGGGAAAAGTTTACCGCCCTCAAGCGTTTCACGCGAGGGTCTGTCATGCGCACCGGTTTCGGTGTCGCGGTGCCAGTGACCATTCCCCTCGGACATGTTTCCCCGCGCTTGCCGCATGTGCCCTGGCGCATGCGGTGGACGCGGGTTTGCCGGTTCCGCGATGGTCGCGGCGCCGGATATGAATGGAGAATGGCATGGATCGTGCTCAAAAGGCCGAGTTCGTCGCCGAACTGAACCGCACCTTCTCCGAGGTCGGCGTGGTGGTCGTCACCCGCAACCTCGGCCTCACCGTCGCCCAGTCGACGGTGTTGCGGACGAAGATGCGCGCAGCCGGCGCGACCTACAAGGTCTCGAAGAACAAGCTTGCCAAGATCGCGCTCGATGGCACCGACTATCTGTCGCTCGGCGAAATGCTGACCGGCCCGGTAGGCCTTGCCACCTCGATCGATCCGGTCGCCGCCGCGAAGGTGGCGGTGGAATTCGCGAAGACGAACGACAAGTTCGAAATCGTGGGCGGAGCGATGGGTGCGACTGCCCTCGACGTCGATGGCGTGAAAGCGCTCGCGACGATGCCGTCGCTGGATGAACTGCGTGCGAAGATCGTCGGCCTTCTCGTTGCTCCCGCAACGAAGATCGCGACTCTCACCCAGGCGCCGGCGGCCAAGCTCGCGCGTGTGTTTGCGGCCTACGCCGACAAGGACAAGGAAGCGGCCTGAGCGATCGGGCACCCGACTGACTTTCGAACCGAACCCGATGGGCCGCAGCGCCCGATATGGAGATTAAAATGGCAGACCTGAACACCCTCGTCGACCAGCTGTCGCAGCTGACCGTCCTCGAAGCCGCCGACCTCGCGAAGCTCCTCGAAGAGAAGTGGGGCGTTTCCGCCGCCGCTGCCGTCGCCGTTGCCGGCCCGGCCGCCGGCCCGGCCGCCGAAGCCGTCGAAGAGCAGACCGAGTTCGACGTGATCCTCACCGGCGACGGTGGCAAGAAGATCAACGTCATCAAGGAGGTCCGCGCGATCACCCAGCTCGGCCTGACCGAGGCGAAGGCTCTCGTCGAGAGCGCGCCGAAGGCCGTCAAGGAAGGCGTCAACAAGGAAGAGGCCGAGAAGATCAAGGCCCAGCTCGAGGCCGCCGGCGCGACCGTCGAACTCAAATAATCCGTGGCGCCCGGAGCGGGACGATGTCCGCTCCGGGTTCAACGGTCATGCTCATGGCATGGTCAGCCCTGCGGGGCTTCGACTTCAGGAAAGGGCGGTCCAACAGGGGCCGCCTTTTTCGTTTCGAAGGCGCGATCGTTGCCGGTCTCCAACGCATAGCGCCGGCGCAGCCGCAGGAAGGGCGACTCGATGAGCCGGTAGCTGAGCCAGCCGATGGGCATCATCGCCAGGTAGCCGAGGATCGACCAGGCAAAGGCGATATAATAGGATGAAAGGCTCATGACATGGGCATCGATCCAGGCCGCCATCTTGAAGACGACGAACGGGTGAAGCAGGTAGATCGAATAGCTATATGCGCCGGCCGTCGCTGCAACGCGTGAAGGCCATGTGTGCCGCTGCGTGAAACTGGCGTCGTACCAGGCGATCAGGAACGCATAGACGGCGCCTTCGATCGTGGGCAGGACGATCCACAATGCGCTGGGCGACGGATAGCCGCCTTCGAGCAGATAGAATCCGCCGGCACGGTCGAACGCCCAATAGAAGCCCATGAAGGCCAGCAGCACGACAGCCGCAATGCCGTGACGGCCGCATGCGACCCGACGGCACTCGAACGCGAACATGCCGAACAGGAACTGGTCGATCCGTCCGACGATCGTCCAATAGGCGGCGCGCTGCACCTCTCCGTCGTGCAGATAGATGGAATAGCGAAGGCTGATCGCCAGCGCGACGAGCAGCAGCGGCGCAAACCTCCAGCGGTGCATCGCGACGAGCAGGACCGGCAACAGGACGTAGAAATGCAATTCAGCGGTTATCGACCATCCGCCGTTGGGCCAGTCGGGAAAGACGAAGCCGCGCGACAATAGGCTCATATAACCGCTGATCGTCTGCCCTTCCGACAGCGCCTGCGCACCGACCAGGATCATCACCAGCACGAGCAGCGGCCCCAGCCGCAGCAAGCGGTTCCAGAAGAATGGAAGGAAGCGGATCGTCTTGCCGGAGAGAAGCTTGGCGAACAGATAGCCCGACAGCGTCATGAAGAGCGCGACACCGGTATGGCCCTCGTCGATCAGCGCGAGCGGGAAGAAGCCCGGTGCGCCCGCAAATGGTGACGGCGTGCCAAACCAGCCATGCGTGAAGTGCCAGGAAAAGACCATGAAAGCGGCGAGTGCGCGCACATGATCGAGTGCGATCCAGTGTTGACCGGATGTCGATCTCACGATGTCGCCGTGCGCGGCGTGTTGCTTGGTGAACCGTGCCCCATGGATGCGCTATAGGCCGGGCTTCCTGAAAACGGGTTAATGCGCTCGTCACCACCCACTCGAGCGAACAAAGAAAGGCCCGCCGCTCGAGATTGAGCGACGGGCTTCCTGCTTGCGGTCATCAAATCTCAGGCGTCGACGGTCTCGCGATAGCCACGGACATCGGCCTGCCCCACCTCGCGCCTGCTTTCGCCCCGTTCACGGATCGAAGCAAGATAGGGATCGGCGGAACCCTGGGCCGGGGCACGGCGGGCGATCTCAGCCAGATAGGGATCGACCGGTGCACCGGTCGGGGCCGGGCGGCGGCGCAGTTCGGCGAGATAGGGATCGACCGGCGCCTGCTGAACGCCGGTGCGGCGGCGCTGGATCTCGGCGAGATAGGGATCGACCGCCTCGCCGGCGAAGCGGGTCTGCATCGCCGGACGCGGCGCATGAGCGGCGGCGACGGCTGCGGCTGGCGCCGGATCGACATTGAATACCGGCTGGGCGATCGGCGCGGCGACCGGCGCGGCCGATGCGTTCAGATGCGCCGGGGCCAGCGGCGATATGCGCGGCTCGGGCATCGGACGCTCTTCGATCCGGGCCTCTTCGATCGGCTTGCGGCGGCGCGAGAACAGGAACAACACGGCAACCGCGATCAATGCGATCAGCCCGCCGATGATCCACGGCAGTGACGATTCACTGGCCGCCGGCGCGACGGGGACCGTCGTTTCGACCGGCGCCGCAGGCAGTTCGGCCACGGGCGCGGCGACGACCGGTGCCGGCGTGACGGGAACGGCTTCGACGACCGGAGCGGCGGCGGGGACAGCCGTTTCGGCGACAGGCGCCGGCGCGACTGCGCGCGGGGCGGGGCGGGTAGCCTCGGCGCGACGTTCCGCGGGCTTCGGTGCCGGGCGCGTCCGTTCGGCGGGCGCCGACTCGATGCGGCTGATCGTCGGCGTAGCGGTCGTGACCTCGGGCGCCGGTGCGGCCAGCGGCGCGGTGCGCACGACCGGCGGCGGCGCGATCGACGGGGTCGCGACCGGCGGCGACACCGTCATCGAAACCGGCGGCGGCGCGACGGCAACCTCCTGTGCCAGCAGCGGGGTTACGGGGAGCGCGACGGCCGCAAGAAGCAGGGCGGTGGCGCTACGATGCGTGAAGGGCGTGTTTGTCATAGCGCTACTGCAATGATCGGAATCATGATTCCGCCCCCGCGTCGATCGACGGACGGGGCGATCCGGTGCGCGGAGGCGACGAACCGAGTAATCTCCGTGATTTGACACGAAGGGGGCGCCTGCCTATATGACCGCTTCACCCCAGCCTTTCGGGAAATGATGTGCCGTCGCGCAGTGCATCGGGCGAATGGATCGGTCTGGGGATCAGAGACGCTGAAGCTGCTGTTTCCGTTGATGGAGACATGCGGCTTTTTGCGTCTTTAGCGCGTCCGATATTGCGAACGACCCTGTTCACGCGAGCAAAGGCGAACACACCCCATGGCCACCAAGGCAGCTCCCGCTCCGAGCAACGCTAAGAAGCGCATCCGCAAGGTTTTCGGCAACATCCACGAAGTGGTGCAGATGCCGAACCTGATCGAGGTGCAGCGCGAATCCTACGAGCAGTTCCTCCGCTCCGATCCGTCGACCGGCTATGTGTCCGGTCTGGAGAAGACGCTGCGCAGCGTGTTCCCGATCCGCGACTTCGCGGGCACCGCCGAACTGGACTTCGTCCATTACGAGCTGGAAGACCCGAAGTACGACACCGACGAGTGCCGCCAGCGCGGTATCACCTATGCCGCGCCGATGCGCGTGACCTTGCGCCTGATCGTGTTCGAGGTGGATGCCGATACCGACAGCCGCTCGGTGCTCGATATCAAGGAGCAGGACGTCTATATGGGCGACATGCCGCTCATGACGCAGAACGGCACCTTCATCATCAACGGCACCGAGCGTGTCATCGTCAGCCAGATGCACCGGTCGCCGGGCGTGCTGTTCGATCATGATCGCGGCAAGACGCATTCGTCGGGCAAATACCTGTTCGCCGCGCGCGTGATCCCCTATCGCGGTTCGTGGCTCGATTTCGAGTTCGACGCCAAGGACATCGTCAACGTCCGCATCGACCGCAAGCGCAAGCTGCCGGTCACCGCCTTGCTCTATGCGCTCGGCCTGAACTCGGAGGAAATCCTCAACGAGTTCTACGGGCACGTCGTGTTCGTGCGCGGCGAGGGCGGCTGGCAGGTGCCTTACGTCGTCGAGAACTGGCGTGGCCAGAAGCCGACCTACGACGTGGTCGACGCCAGGTCGGGCGAAGTGATCTTCCCCGCCGGCCAGAAGGTCAGCCCGCGCGCCGCCAACAAGGCCGCCAAGGACGGCCTGGAGATGCTGCTGATCCCGACCGAGGAGATCTTCGGCCGCTACAGCGCCTATGACCTGATCGACGAGTCGACCGGCCGCATCTACATCGAGGCGGGCGACGAGGTTTCGGCCGAGAATCTCGAACTGCTCGACAAGGCCGGCATCGACCGGCTCGAGCTGCTCGACATCGATCACGTCAACACCGGTCCGTGGATCCGCAACACGCTCAAGGTCGACAAGGCCGAGGACCGCGATCATGCGCTGTCCGACATCTATCGCGTGATGCGCCCCGGCGAGCCGCCGACGAAGGAAACCGCCGAGGCTTTGTTCTCGGGCCTGTTCTTCGATCCCGAGCGCTACGACCTCTCGGCCGTCGGCAGGGTCAAGCTCAACATGCGGCTCGAACTCGACGCCGAGGACACCGTCACGACGCTGCGCACCGAGGACATCCTGGCGGTCGTCAAGACGCTGGTCGGGCTGAAGGACGGCAAGGGCGAGATCGACGATATCGACAATCTCGGCAACCGCCGCGTGCGTTCGGTCGGCGAACTGCTCGAGAACCAGTATCGCGTCGGCCTGCTCCGCATGGAGCGCGCCGTGAAGGAGCGGATGTCGTCGGTCGACGTGTCGACGGTGATGCCGAACGACCTGATCAACGCCAAGCCGGCGGTCGCCGCGGTGCGCGAATTCTTCGGCTCGTCGCAGCTCTCGCAGTTCATGGATCAGACCAACCCGCTTTCCGAAGTGACGCACAAGCGTCGCGTGTCGGCGCTCGGGCCGGGCGGCCTCACCCGCGAGCGCGCCGGCTTCGAGGTGCGCGACGTCCACCCGACCCATTATGGCCGGATCTGCCCGATCGAGACGCCGGAAGGCCCGAACATCGGCCTGATCAACTCGCTCGCGAGCTTCAGCCGCGTCAACAAATATGGCTTTATCGAGACGCCGTATCGCAAGGTGATCGAGCATAAGGTCACCAACGACGTCGTCTATCTGTCGGCGATGGAGGAGGCCAAGCACACGATCGCGCAGGCCAATGCCGAGCTCGACGGCGAGAATCGCTTCGTCGAGGACCTGATCTCGGCACGCGAGGCGGGTGAGTTCCTGATGGCGCCGCGCGATCACGTGACGTTGATGGACGTTTCGCCGAAGCAGCTCGTGTCGGTCGCGGCGTCGCTGATACCGTTCCTGGAGAATGATGACGCCAACCGCGCGCTGATGGGATCGAACATGCAGCGCCAGGCGGTGCCGCTGGTTCGGGCCGAGGCGCCGTTCGTCGGCACCGGCATGGAAGAGACCGTGGCGCGCGATTCGGGTGCCGCGATCGGTGCCCGTCGCTCGGGCATCGTCGACCAGGTCGATGCCACGCGTATCGTCATCCGCGCGACCGGCGATGTCGAGGCCGGCAAGTCGGGCGTCGACATCTACACGCTGATGAAGTTCCAGCGTTCGAACCAGAACACCTGCATCAACCAGCGTCCGCTGGTGAAGGTGGGCGAGACGGTCAACCAGGGCGAGATCATCGCCGACGGTCCCTCGACCGAGTTCGGCGAGCTCGCGCTCGGCCGCAACGTGCTCGTCGCGTTCATGCCGTGGAACGGCTACAACTACGAGGACTCGATCCTGATCTCGGAGCGGATCGTGAAGGACGACGTCTTCACCTCGATCCACATCGAGGAGTTCGAGGTGATGGCCCGCGACACCAAGCTCGGGCCTGAGGACATCACCCGCGACATCCCGAACGTGGGCGAGGAAGCGCTACGCAACCTCGACGAGGCGGGCATCGTCTATATCGGCGCCGAAGTGGAGCCGGGCGACATCCTGTGCGGCAAGATCACGCCGAAGGGCGAAAGCCCGATGACGCCGGAGGAGAAATTGCTCCGCGCGATCTTCGGCGAGAAGGCGTCGGATGTCCGCGACACGTCGCTGCGGCTGCCGCCGGGCGTTGCCGGCACGGTCGTCGAAGTGCGCGTGTTCAACCGCCACGGCATCGACAAGGACGAGCGCGCGATGGCGATCGAGCGCGAGGAGATCGATCGCCTGACCAAGGATCGCGAGGATGAACGCGGCATTCTCAACCGGGCGACGTTCAATCGCCTGCGCGAGATGCTGACCGGCCAGGTCGCGACCGCGGCGCCGAAGGGCATCAAGAAGGGCATCGAGATCACCGAAGAGGTGCTGGCCGAGGCCGAGCGCCACGAATGGTGGAAGTTCGCGGTGCAGGACGATGCCCGTCAGGCCGATCTCGAGGCGGTCAAGGCGCAATATGACGAAGCCGTCGGCGTCATCGTCCGCAAGTTCGAGGATCGCGTCGAGAAGCTGCAGCGCGGCGACGAACTGCCGCCGGGCGTGCTCAAGATGGTCAAGGTGTTCGTGGCGGTGAAGCGCAAGCTGCAGCCGGGCGACAAGATGGCCGGCCGTCACGGCAACAAGGGCGTCATCAGCCGGATCCTGCCGGCCGAGGACATGCCGTTCCTCGAGGACGGCACCCCGGTCGATATCGTGCTGAACCCGCTGGGCGTGCCGTCGCGCATGAACGTCGGGCAGATCTTCGAGACGCATCTGGGCTGGGCCGCGCGCGGTCTCGGTCGCCAGATCTCGGCCGCGCTCGACACGTGGCGCGAATCGGGCGGCAGTGCCGCGGGCAATCCGCCCGAGGCGGTCCGCGATCGTCTGAAGACCGTCTATGGCGAACTCTACCATGCCGAGATCGATGCCCGGACCCCCGAGCAGGTGGTCGAGCTGGCGGAGAATCTGAAGGGCGGCGTGCCGATGGCGACGCCGGTGTTCGACGGCGCCCGCGAGGCGGACGTGGCCAACATGCTCAAACTGGCGGGTCTCGACGAGAGCGGCCAGGTCGAGCTGTTCGACGGCCGCACCGGCGATCTGTTCGATCGCAAGGTGACCGTTGGCTACATCTACATGCTGAAGCTGCACCACCTTGTGGACGACAAGATCCACGCGCGTTCGATCGGGCCGTACAGCCTCGTCACCCAGCAGCCGCTGGGCGGCAAGGCCCAGTTCGGCGGCCAGCGCTTCGGCGAGATGGAGGTGTGGGCGCTCCAGGCCTATGGCGCCGCCTACACGCTGCAGGAGATGCTGACGGTGAAGTCCGACGACGTGGTCGGCCGCACCAAGGTCTATGAGGCGATCGTCAAGGGTGACGACACGTTCGAGGCCGGCATCCCGGAGAGCTTCAACGTGCTGGTGAAGGAGATGCGCAGCCTCGGCCTCAATGTCGAGCTGAACAGCATCGTCGACGCCGCCGAGGACGACGAGCTCGCGACCGCCGCGGAGTAAGCAATCCTCCCTCTCCTCCGCGGGGGAGAGGGCCGGGGTGAGGGTCCGAGCGCAGCGAAGTTCTGACTCACCCTCACCCTCCCAGGCCTGACGGCCTGGGCCCCTCCCTCTCCCTCAAGGGGAGAGCGGTACAGGAAGGTAAAGCTATGAACGAACTGACCAATTTCGCCAATCCGGTCGCGAAGCCCGAGACTTTCGACCAGATCCAGATCGGCATCGCCAGCCCGGAGCGTATCCGCAGCTGGTCGTTCGGCGAGATCAAGAAGCCAGAGACGATCAACTATCGCACGTTCAAGCCCGAGCGTGACGGCCTGTTCTGCGCGCGCATCTTCGGTCCGATCAAGGATTACGAGTGCCTGTGCGGCAAGTACAAGCGCATGAAGTACAAGGGCATCG
>Ga0268264_10001017_pt1 | contig 28228 bp, 20 predicted proteins | sample KBSSwiS32_FD_190357 | JGI IMG/M metagenome (GOLD analysis project Ga0268264, IMG submission 190357) | Switchgrass rhizosphere microbial communities from Kellogg Biological Station, Michigan, USA - KBS Switchgrass S3-2 (SPAdes) (version 2) | ecosystem: Host-associated > Plants > Roots >...
ACGACATTGCCCTGGTAGGTTTCGCCGACTTCGATTTCCTTCGTCATGCCGGCAATGATCTGCTTGGCACGGGCGAGGCTTTCGCCGTTGTTTGAGTAGATGTGCACGCAGCCGTCGTCGTCGATGTTGATCTCGGCGCCGGTCTCGGCAACGATGCCCTTGATTGTCTTGCCGCCAGGTCCGATGAGCAGGCCGATCTTGTCCACTGGAATCCGGACGGTCTCGATGCGCGGTGCGTATTTGCTGAGTTCCGTGCGGGGCGATGCGATCGCGGTGGCCATGACCTCGAGGATCTTGGTGCGCGCGGCTTTGGCCTCGTGGATGGCCTCTGCGAGGATCTTGTGGCTCACGCCTGCAAGCTTGAGATCAAGCTGGAAGCCGGTGACGCCGGTCTCGGTGCCGCAAAGTTTGAAGTCCATGTCGCCGAAGTGATCCTCGCTGCCGAGGATGTCGGTGAGCGTGGTGTAGCGGGCAAGCTGCTCGCCGTTGTATTCAGTGACGAGCCCGACTGAGATTCCGGCAACCGGTCTCTTGATCGGCACGCCTGCATCCATGAGCGCGAGCACGCCTGCGCAAACGCTGGCCATGGAGGTGGAACCGTTCGATTCCATAATCTCACTGCTCACGCGGATTGCGTAAGGGAAATCGGATTCACTCGGAATCACTGGCTCAATGGAACGCTCTGCGAGCGCACCGTGGCCGATTTCGCGACGCCCGGGGGAACCGGTGCGGCCGGTTTCGCCCACGCTGAACGGCGGGAAGTTGTAGTGAAGGATGAAACGCTTGCTGGTCTCGCCGCCCGTGTAGCCATCGAGATCCTGCGATTCGTCGGCAGGTGCCAGGGTGGTGAGGGTCACAGCCTGGGTTTCGCCGCGCGAGAAGAGCGCGGAACCGTGTGAGCGAGGAAGCAGGCCGACTTCCGCCGTAAGCTGGCGGAGATCATGGTAACCACGTCCGTCGCAACGCTTCTGGCGGTCGAGGATGCTGACGCGGAACGCCTTCTTCTGGAGATAATCGAACGCTTGAGAAACTTCGAAGTTCGTGGCCTCCGGGAATTTCGCGAGGATCGCTGCCTTTACCTCGGCTTTGAGGGCGTCCACGGCTTTGCCGCGTGCGACCTTGCTTGGGGTGTAGAGGGCGGCTTCAATGCGGTCGCCAGCAACGCTGTAGGCGACTTCGAGGAGCTCGTCCTTCACCAGCATGAGCGGAGGTGTGCGTTTTGGCTTGCCTGCTTTCGCCGCAAGTTCGTTCTGTGCAGTGATGAGCGGCTGCACGGAGGTGTGCGCAAATTCGAGGGCCTTGATGAAATCCTCTTCAGGAAGTTCGTCGGCGGCGCCTTCGATCATGATGACGTCGTTCTGTGTGCCGACATAAACGAGGTCAAGATCGCTGTCCTTGCGCTCGGTGTGGGTCGGGTTCGCGATGAACTGGCCATTTACACGGCCAATGCGCACCGCGGCGACCGGGCCTGCAAAGGGAATGTCGCTGACCATCAGCGCGGCGCTCGCGCCGTTGATGGAAAGCATGTCAGGATCGTTCTCACCGTCCGCGCTGAGAAGCACGGTGATGATCTGTGTGTCGTAGAGGTAGCCCTTTGGAAAGAGCGGGCGCAGCGGGCGGTCCGTCATGCGCGCTGTGAGGATTTCCTTTTCCGAGGGACGGCCTTCACGCTTGAAGTAGCCGCCGGGGAATTTGCCGACTGCGGCCGCTTTTTCGCGGTAGTCGACGGTGAGCGGGAACCAGTCCTGCCCTTCCTTCAATGTAGTGGCGGAGACTGCGGAAACGAGGACGATGGTTTCGCCACAGCGGACTGTGACTGCGCCGTCGGCGAGTTTGGCAAGTTTGCCGGTTTCGATGGTGATCTGTGTGGAGCCGATCTGGCTCGTTACTGTATGAGGCATATGATATGGAGAAACGGCCTCCATGTCTCACCGGCCCGAGGGAAAAAGTCGAAAGTTATGAATTAGGAGTTAAAAAGTCGCCCGTCTGGGGGAAACCTCTTAACTCATAATTCTTAACATGCGGATCTTCTTTCCGGCGTCCGGCGCGACAATTCGCCGTTATTTGTTCTTTTCGTTGAAGCTTCCGCCAGGCGGATGCCGGGGGGAAACCGATTGTTTGGTTGGGTTTTAATGACGCGGCCTCCGCCAGCACGAAGCTGGCGGAGGCCACAGTCAGAAAATGGTTACTTACGCAGGTTCAGTTTTTCGAGGATGCTCTTATAGCGGTCCCCTGCGGTCTTTTTGAGGTAGTCGAGAAGACTGCGGCGCTGGGCGACCATCTTGAGAAGGCCGCGACGCGAAGAGTGGTCCTTGACGTGCGATTTGAGGTGCTCGGTGAGCTGATTGATGCGATGGGTCAAAAGGGCGATCTGGACATCGGCGCTGCCTGTGTCCTTCTCATGCATTTGGATACCCTGTATTTCTTTGATTGCTGTTGTTGCCATAAACTTGAATGAATCGGGTATTATCTGCGTGTCGGGCCTCTTGGCAAGTAGTTTTTGTAAAAAGACAGTGATGCGCCTGAAGAAAACACCGCGAAATTGCAACAATTATGGCGCTTGTGCGATTCCAACTTTGCTAAAATAGCCGAACTTTGCTTAAATGGCATCCCACGTGCTTTAAGGAAGGTTTAGAAAATCCTAAAGCTATGCTGACATTTGCCTATCAAGCCCGCGACACCTCTGGAAAAACCGTTTCCGGGGTACAGGAAGCCATTAACGAGGATAATGCGATCAGTACGCTCATGACGCGCGGCCTGATGGTTCTCTCCATCCAGCAGAAATCCGTGACGAAGCGGATGAAGAGCATGGGAACCGTCAGCGATACCGACCTTGTGCTTTTCACGCGCCAGCTTGCCACGATGGTTGATGCGGGCCTTCCCCTTGTAACGGCTCTGACCGGTCTTTTCGAACAATGCGATCCAAAACGCCAGGCCGGCTTGAGACAGGTCATCGGAGATCTGAGCGCCCGGGTGCAACAGGGCGAATCTTTCTACGAAGCGGTTGCCAAGTATCCGAAGGTTTTCAACCGTCTCTTCATCAGCATGGTGAAAGCTGGTGAATCCGGCGGTTTGCTTGCTGAAATTCTGGACCGTCTCGCGGCCTTTCTTGAGGCCAGCGCGCGCCTGAAGAAGAAGGTCAAATCCGCAATGACCTACCCCGTGATTGTCATCAGCATCGCGATTTGTATCACCACATTCCTTATCGTGAAGGTTGTCCCGGTATTTGCGCAGATATTTGCCGACTTTGGCGCCAAGCTCCCTGCGCCCACGCAGTTCCTCATCGATCTTAGTAATTTCATACGCGGGGAGTGGTACATAATTATTGCGGCCATCGCCGGAATCTTTTTTGGCATTCGCGCCTTCCTACGCACCAAGCGTGGTTCGGAGCTCTGGGATCGTTACAAGCTCAAGCTCCCGATTTTCGGACCGCTGGTTCACAAGATTTGCATGACCCGTTTTTCCCGGACGTTCGCACAGTTGATCCGAAGCGGCGTGCCTATTCTTGAAGTGATGGAAATCGTCGGTGAGACATCGGGCAACCATGTCATCGCCGTGGCGATTCATGGGGTAAGCGCCGATGTGGAAAAGGGCGAACACCTGACCCAGGCCATGTCCCGGCAAACGATCTTCCCTCCCATGATGTTGCGCATGGTCTCCGCGGGCGAGGCCACCGGCAAGATCGACGTGATGCTCGAAAAAATGGCTGATTTCTGGGATGAGGAAATCGAGGCTACGCTTGATGCACTGACCTCGCTGATCGAGCCCCTATTGATCGTCGTGCTGGGCGTGATTGTCGGCGGCATTGTGATTTCGATGTTCCTGCCGATCTTCAAGCTGAACGACATCGTTTCGGCCCGGCCCGGACAATAACCGGTTGGGTCGTAAACAGGGGCGGAGTAATCCTCGCCGGTTTTCGATTTGTCACCACAGCGGATTCCCCTCGCCACGCGCTCTCTAAATTTGTAGATGGTGAAACTTAAATGTCTCACCCCCGTCTCTGGCTGTTTCCCATTTGTTGTCTTGCCCTGATTGCGCCCGTTTCCGCCCAGGATCAGGCTCCGGTCTATAAAGACCCGGCGGCCCCGGTGGAAAAACGTGTCGATGATCTGCTCGGGCGCATGACGTCCGACGAGAAAATAGAGATGATCGCTGGCACCGGCTACATGGATTTGCATGAAAATGCACGGCTCGGAATTCCTGCCTTCAAACTTACCGACGGCCCCATGGGCACACGCTGCTATGGCCCTTCCACCGCATACGCGAATGGCATCGCCCTCGCAGCCACATGGGACAGGGATCTTGCGGAAAAAGCCGGCGTTGCCATAGGACGTGATGCACGCGCCCGGGGTGTCCATCTTCTGCTTGCCCCTGGCATGAACCTGTACCGCTCCCCGATGTGCGGGCGCAATTTTGAGTACCTCGGCGAAGATCCGATTTTAGCCGGCCAGATGGCCTCCCGTTACATCAAAGGCGTCCAAAGCCAGGGGGTGGGCGTCACGGCGAAGCACTTTGCCGGCAACGAACAGGAATACAGCCGCCACAACCTCAATACTGAGGCTGATGAGCGCACCCTGCGCGAGCTTTACCTCAAGCCCTTCCAGATCGTTGTGAAAAACGGTGCGCTCGGCGTCATGAGTTCCTACAACCCTCTCAACGGAATCCACGCCTCGCAAAACGACTGGCTTCTCAACAAAGTGCTTAAGGAGGAATGGGGGTTCAAAGGGTTCGTCATGTCCGACTGGTCTTCCTGCTACGATACGCTCGGCATGGCAAATGGCGGTCTCGATATTGAGATGCCGAAGGGCAAATTTTTCAACAAGCAGTTCCTCGATCCCCTCATCGCGAGCGGTAAAGTGACCCAGGCTACGATCGATGACAAGGTGCGCCGACTCCTCCGCGTCGCGTTCACCCTGGGATGGTTTGACCGCAAGCAGCAGGATGACTCCATTCCCAAGGATGATCCGAAGAGTGACGCTATCGCCTTGCAGGAAGCGCGTGAATCCGTGACACTTTTGAAAAACAACGGCGTCCTGCCTCTCAACTCCGGTGCAATGAAGAAAATCGTGGTGCTTGGCCACAATGCCGATCCCGCCGTGGCCGGAGGCGGCGGTAGCGCCTTCACCAAGCCGTTTCATTCCGAGAGCATTTATCAGGGCCTTAAGGATTTTCCGGGGCAAGACATCCAGATTGTGCGTGTTCCGTGGAAGAAATCCCCAGAGGAAAAGTTGCCCGCCGATGACAAGCTGAAGGTGAAGGAAGACGGTGTTTACAATGCCAACGGCGCAAATGGCACTCCACCAATTCCCGAAGAATTCGTCGACCAGGTCAAATCCGCTGATGCCGTCGTGGTGTGTGTCGGATTTAATCCGGAAAAACGCGTTCCGCTTTCAAAAGATGGACCAGAGATTGAAGGTGAAGGTTCTGATCGCTCCTACCCCCTGCCTCCCGGGCAGAAGGAGGTTATCAGGGCGGCGGCAGCTTTGAATCCAAAGACCATTGTTGTCCTGATTTCCGGCGGCAGTGTGGCGACAGAAGACTGGCTCGACCGCGTCCCCGCGTTGCTACACGCATATTATCCCGGCCAGAATGGCGGCACCGCGATCGCGGAAATACTTTTTGGCAAAACCAACCCGTCGGGCAAGCTTCCGTTCTCGTGGGAAAAGCGCTGGGAGGATAGCGCTGCCTACGGAAACTACCCCACCCCACAAACTCCGCATGAAAACACCTACCGGGAAGGAATTTTCTCCGGTTACCGCTGGTTTGACAGCAAAGCCATCGAACCTCTCTTCCCATTTGGCTTCGGATTGAGCTATACAACCTTTAAATATAACGACATCAAGGTTTCCGCACCGGATGCCGCCGGTTTGCTCACGGCGACCGCCACCGTCACAAATACTGGCTCGCAACCCGGTGCGGAAGTAGCCCAACTCTACGTCCAGCCGCCGGCGGCGACGGCGCCCCGCCCCATCCGTGAATTGAAGGGATTCGCACGTATTGATCTTCAGCCCGGCGCGAGCGGCACGGTCACTATCACATTCAATCGCGACGATCTGGCTTACTGGGATCCTGCCGGAAAAAAATGGACGGTCACTCCGGGTACCTATCGCATCTCGGTCGGAGGTTCGTCGCGCCAGCTTCCTTTGAAGGTCGATATCAACTTGTAAAAAATCCGCTTTTTGGCAGGATGCAACCCTGCAAACAATTGCACTTTATGCCCCGTCGCCCGCTGTTTCACAAAAATCCTGCACGAGCCTTCACACTCATCGAATTGCTGGTGGTTATCGCCATCATCGCGGTGCTGGCAGGATTGCTTGCTTCAGCATATCCCGCGGTAGTCAGCAGGGGCAGGCAGACACAGGCGATGAACAATATGCGACAGGTCGGTACAGCATTCCTGCTCTATTCGAATGACAACAATTACACATTGCCGGGCCGTCTGGCGGACGCTGTAAGCACGACCAACCCCAAGTGGCCCGCCGTGCTTGCCGGGACCGATGGCTCCGGCAAGCAGAACGTCACCACAAACTACGTGCAAAATGTGAAGGTTTACGTCGCACCTGGTGATAGTTCGATCAATCCGACCCGACCCGATCTTTTCACTTATGTCACGACCAATGAGCAAAACCACTGCAGTTGGATCATGAATGGATACAATGACCTCGGCACGATCAGCGATCCCTCGACCCAGATCCGGACTGTTCGTTTTACATCGCCTTCGCAAACGATACTCCTGGGTGTGCAGAATTCGGGCGCAGGGAATTTTTACATGGATTTTCAGAATGGCGACAACAACACGGTTTTAAATCTCCGTTTGTACAACGCCACGAGCAATCCGAACACCGGCACCTCTCCATATCTCTTTGCCGACGGTTCCGTGCAGTTTATTACGAAAACAGCCTACAAGGCGGCCGCGCCGAATGGCGCATCAGGTTGTTACGGCGACTGGCTCTGGCTGGCAAACAAAGCCAGTGCGATCCCGACTCCCCCCTGATTTCCAATCCTGCGCGGAGAATGATTTCATAATCAAAGGAACCAGACGATTCGGAGTTTTTCGCTCACCAGATTCAACGGGAGCGAATCTTATCCAGTAATAGTGCTGCCATTTTGCGGCGGTACGTGGTAGCAATCCCGACTGACGAATGAATACCCATCCCTCGGATTCGGAACTCGCCGGTGCCGGCGAAAAACTTCAAAAACTCCGCGATGCGCTTCGCAATGTTCTTTTTGGCCAGGAAATACTGATCGACAGCGTGATCACCGGCCTGCTGGCGCGCGGTCATCTTTTACTGGAAGGGCTGCCAGGCCTTGGAAAAACAGAACTCGTGAAGGGACTGGCAAAGGCTTTGAGACTCGATGCGAAGCGCATCCAGTTCACGCCCGATCTGCTGCCGGGGGACATCACAGGCAATCCCATGCTGCAGGAGATTGATGGCAAACGGCAGTTCGTATTCCAGCCGGGCCCGCTCTTTGCAAACCTGGTGCTGGCGGACGAAATCAACCGTGCCTCGCCCAAGACGCAATCCGCTCTTCTCGAGGCAATGCAGGAACGACGCGTGACCGTGATGGGAGAAAGCCACCCCCTACCCGATCCGTTTTTCGTGCTCGCAACGCAAAACCCCATCGAACTTGAGGGGACCTATCCCCTGCCCGAGGCGCAGCTCGACCGGTTTCTGTTCAAACTTGAAATCCACCGGAACGATGTCGCCGTGCTGGAACGGATCGTCACCCACCGCGAGATCGGCATCGAGCCCGAGGTTGCGCCTGTGCTGACGCGCGACGAGCTACTGCAACTTTCCGCCCTTTCCCGCCGTATCTACCTGCCGGATGTCGTTGCTAACTATATCGCGCGGCTGGTGGATGCGACCCATCACGGCCGTTCCCGGGCGGCCGAGGACATCAAATTCGGCGCGAGTCCCAGAGCCGCACTCGGCCTTGCTGCCGCAGTGAAAGCACGGGCCTTGCTCGGCGGGCGTCTCAACGCCAGTTTCGAAGATGTCCAGGCGGTTGCAAAACCTGTGCTGCAACACCGCATCATTCTGGACTATGGGGCAAAGTTGAGTGGCAAAGGCACGGCACAGGTCGTGGACCAGTTGCTCGCAGAGGTGCCGTTGCAGGACCGTGAAATTCCCGCGGTGCTCGAAGCAGCCGCAAAATGACACCGGACTTCAAACGCCGCTGAGCATGTCTTCGCCCCTTCGTTCAGACCTGTTTTCCAAGCTATGGATACTTCTGGTATTCTGCAGCCTGCTCGCGGTCTCACGCGCAACCGCTGAAACACAGATCAACGGCATTGAACTCGACCCTGGCAGCGGCGTGGACATCAAAATCACCGGCTTGTTCAAACAGCTTCCACCGGCGGGTTTTGCGACGATCCAAATCCTGATCCGTAACAATTCCGGACGGGGCCGCCAGTGGGCGTTTCATTTTAGCAGCAGCTCAAGCTGGGATTCCTTCCAGTCGTCGCGCACTTTCGCCCTGGAAAATGGCGAGGAAAAAACGTTTGAGGTACTGATCCCGCTGGCGACAAATGAAAATAAAACCTACGCAAACAACAATGTGCAGATCAACGCAAACGGCTACGGCATCACGCGGGCACTCGCCTCGCAATTCAGCGGCGGGGGCTCTGGGCAGGCGCTCACGGATTTCACGTTGTTGAGCTCCGCGCTTGCCTTGCATTCCTGGGGGCCGCTTGAAAACGCATGCAAAAAAGCCGGCAACACGCTGAATGGGTCCGAATTCAACCCGAACTTCCTCCCCACGGACTGGCGCGGATACATCGGCGTAGGATCGATGTGGATCACGGACACGGAATGGCAGGCTCTCGACGTGACACCGCGAAACGCAATCCGCGAATGGGTGATGCAGGGAGGAAAGCTGGTGATTTGCTCCACAGCGGTGCATCCCGTGAGTGACTACGGTTTTGCAGAGAGCAGCCCAGGCTATGGAAAAGTGATGGCATTCGAATGGAACGGCAAGGAACTGAACGAAAAAGAAGTCAGGCCGGAAATCACGCCACGAAACCATTCCCTCGTCGAGCACCTGACCGAAGGTTACCAGGGAAAATGGGAACTGCCGGGCAAGCTAGGTAATCTCCCGCTGAATGCGGGATTCATCATCGGGTTTGTCACATGTTTTGCCGTCGTAGTCGGCCCGCTCAACCTTTTCTGGTTTGCGAAAAGTGGAAAGCGGCACCGCCTTTTCTACACCACGCCGCTGATTTCGCTTGCGGGCAGCGCGCTGCTTGCCGCCGTGATCGTTTTGCAGGATGGTTTCGGCGGAAGTGGCAACCGGCTGATTGCCGTGCACCTGCTCCCTGATGAAAAGGAGGCGCTCGTCACACAGGAACAGTTTGCGCGAACCGGGCTTTTAATTTCCCCGCATTTCAACTCGGAGGACAAGATCTACCTCGCGCCACTGAGTAATCTGCCCGCGCAGACAACAGGGCCCCGCGGCGTGCATTTCCATTTGAACCGCCATTACAGCGAACAGGATAATTCTTACAGTGGCGACTGGTTTGCCAGCCGCTCCGTGCAGGCGCAATTCATCCAGCTTACCCGCCCAACCCGCGCCCGTGTCGAGGTAATCGGCTCCACCAGCGGGGCGGCGCCTACCCTGCTTTCCAGTGTCGAGAACAACCTGAAAGATGTTTATTACATCGATGAAGGTGGCAAATACTGGCGGACAGCCCAACTGCGCGTGGGAGAAAAGAAAACCATGGAGCCTTCCACGGAGGCCGCCTTCAATCAATGGTGGAGCGATGCCCTGCATACCGCAGGTGACCGTATGCGCGATCTCTTGCACCGGTCAAAAGCGCGGCACGGCTACTTTTTTGCGATTGCAGAAGACATGAAAGGCGAGGCTGTGCCGACACTCACCGCGATCCGCTGGAATAACCAGAAGGTGGTTTACCTCGGCGTCTGCCGCGAGGCACGGGAGACTGTGAAACAATGAACGCACCAATCATCGAGGTCAGCAATCTGCGGCGCGATTTTGGAAAATTGCAGGCTGTTAAGGATATTTCGTTTGAGATATTCCCGGGGCAGGTCGTCGGATTCATCGGCGCAAATGGCGCGGGCAAGACGACCACCATGCGCATGATGGCCACGCTGGAACTGCCGACCGCCGGCTGGATCCGCGTATGCGGCTATGATGCATTGAATTTTCCCAATGAAGTGCGACGCAAGATCGGTTGGATGCCGGATGCCTACGGCACCTACAACAACACGACTGTGGCGGAGTATCTCGATTTCTACGGCCGAGCGTTCGGGTTCAAGTTCACCGAGCGCAAGCGGCGTGTTGAGGAGGTGATGGAGTTCACCGATCTTGCCTCGATCTCCGACCGCCCGATCAACAAGCTCTCGAAAGGGATGGGACAACGCCTCTGCCTGGGACGCACACTCCTGCATGATCCCGAGGTGCTGATCCTCGACGAGCCTGCCGCCGGGCTCGATCCCAAGGCTCGCATCGAGTTCAAAAACCTCGTCCGCCTGCTCGCCGGGGACGGCAAAACCATTTTCATCAGCTCGCATATTCTCTCCGAGTTGGGTGAAATGTGCGACACGTTGCTCTTCATTGATGCCGGCGTGATCGTCCACCACGGTTCGGCGGAAAGCCTGAAACAAACCGAAGGCGCGGCGATCCTAGTGGAGGTCCAAGTGGCCGGGAATCCGGAGGTGCTCACACAATGGGTGGCAATGAACCCCGGCGTGAAAATGGTGGATTCCATGAAGCATGGCGCACGGCTGAGTTTTGCTTCCAATGAGCCGGCGGATCTCGCCTCAACGCTCAAAAAAATGATGACGGACGGCGTGCCGGTGATCGAATTCCACAGACAGGAGCGAAGGCTCGAGGATGCCTTTGTTGAGATGTTGAAGAAAGTGCAGGGAAACGGAAACTGAATGAACGCCACGATCACAAAGGATTTCGGAGATTGGCTGAGCCCGATGCTGGTGAAGGAAATGCGCCAGGGCTTGCGCGCCCGGGTTTTCGTATCCGCATTCCTGCTCATGCAGTGCCTGATGATTTTTTGCGTGATCATGAGCCTGACCGCAGCAGATGACACATTCGGTAATGCATCCAGCGGATTTTTCTGGATGATGATCGGGCTCCCATTGCTGCTTGTAATGCCCGCCCGGGGTTTCGGTGTGCTTGGGAGTGAAATCAAGGGCAACACACTTGAACTCATTTTCCTGACCCGGCTTTCCTCGTGGCGCATCGTGGCCGGTAAATGGACGGCGATTATCGCCCAGACGCTGTTGCTTGCCTGTTCCGTGCTGCCGTACACTGTGCTTCGCTATTTTCTGGGCGGCATCAACCTTCTTGACGATCTCCAGGTGCTCTTCGTGATGATTGTCGTTTCCGCCATCCTCACGGCAGTGGCTGTCGCGCTGTCGCCATTCTACCGTTCGTGGCTTGCAAAGATAATTCTCAGTTTCGGCCCGTTCTTGCTTATATGGCTGGGTGTGGTCTTTTTTGAGTCGCAGAGGTTTTTTCACGGCATGGGAACCAGCCCCTCGGCCTCCGATTACTACATAATTGTCGCGGTCCTTGGGCCGTTGTTCCTACTTCTCATGTTCGAGATCGCAGTCGCGCGCATCGCTCCACCCGCGGAAAACCACTCCTTCAGGAAAAGGCTGCTGGGTTTGCTCCTGCTCGCCGCCATCAGCATTCTGAAATTCTTCCGCTTTGACCCATACTTTTTGCAGACCATCGGCATTGTACTGCTGTTGCCGATTTGTGTCACCTCGCTGTGCGAGGAACTCAAGCTTATCCCGAGCATTTATCTGCCATTTGTGAAGCGGGGATTTTTCGGCAGGCTGGCAGGGGTGATTTTCTATCCCGGATGGCCTGGCGGCCTGCTCTATTCGCTGCTGACGCTGGCCGTGTTTCTGTTTATTTTTTTCAACGGCAGGAAATCAGGAACGCCTGACAGCAACATGCTCCAGATCGCATTTCTCGGGGGTCTGCTACTGCCGCTCGCAATCGAGAAAATATGCTTTGCAAGATTTCGGAAGACATTTGCGATTTACATGGGACTGCAGGTTTTCATGTTCGTGATCATGCTGCTCGCATCGGGCCTCAAGGACAGCCCCTATGTGAAATGGATGAAACTTGCCTCACCGCTGCCAACGTCAGTTTTTTTCCTCAAGCTTTTCGACCGCATCGACGACGTTCATGATTCCTTCTTCCTCGCGACGGTCACCATTGTCACATGGATGAGCCTGCTGCTCCTGTTTTTCAAGTTGATGGGTGAGTGGAAAAAAATCCGCGCCATGGAAAATGAGGCAACCGGGGAGCTGATGAACCCCGGCAAACCACTGATCGCCAATGCAGACGCGGCCTGATCAACCCGCATTGCGCGCAATCCATGCCCGGATGCAGACCGTTGCGGGCCGGTTGCGCCTGCCTTTCCGCAGCAGGACCTGGCGTGGACAAAGCGGCAACTGGCTCGGCGCCGGGATCGGCAGCTCGATCGATTTTCAGGACCACCGGCCCTACCTGCCGGGGGACGACCCGCGGTATATCGACTGGCAGGCTTATGCACGCACGGGACATTATACGATGAAGCTCTACCGCGAGGAAGTCCGGCCACTGGTTGACCTGGTTTTCGACGATTCGGAGTCGATGTTTCTCGATGCGGAAAAAACGGAACGCGCGCTGGAGCTTCTCTTTTTTTGTGTCGAAAGTGCCTTGCAGTCTGCCGCTTCCCTGCGGTGTTTTATTGTCCGGAGCGGGGACATGGATCATGTTCCGGTTGAACATTTGCTTGGCCATACGCTTTTTGACAACCGTACCGCGGCGGGCAATGCCCCCCTTTCCTCCATCCCGCCACACCTGGCAAAAATCCCATGGAGGCAGGGTTCCCTGCGTGTTTTCATTTCCGACCTCCTTTTCGGAGGCTCGCCGGAAAGCCTGCTGACACCACTGGGCATCTCGAAAGGGCGCGGCCTGATTCTTTGCCCGTTCTGCAAGGCCGAGTCGGATCCGGACTGGCTCGGCAACGTGGAACTCATTGATTGCGAACTGGAGATCCGTCGCAACCAGCGCGTGGAAACCGATCTGCTTGCGCGCTACAAGGCGACGTATGAGAGACACTTCGCACTCTGGCGGGAACAAAGTGTCAAACACGCGGCGCTCATCGCACGCGTGCCGTGCGGCATGGAGTTTTCCGATGCGGTGCACTTTGAAGCATTTGCCCTGGGCGCCGTGGAAATGCGATGAATATCTCCTTCGCAAATCCGGCGGGATTGTGGGCGCTCCTTGGCGTGCCGGCAATACTGCTCATCCATTTCCTGCAAACGCGATCGCGGCAGATCCGTATAAGCACACTTTTCCTGCTTGAATCATTGACAAAGGAAAGCACGGGCGGACGGAGAATCGAGCGGATACGGAATTCCGTGCCGCTCTGGCTGCAACTGCTCGCCGTCGCTCTGCTGGCCTGGCTGCTTGCCTCGCCGCACTGGATCAAATCTGATTCCACGCAGAGCATCGTGGTGGTGCTCGACAGCTCGATCTCGATGCGCGCTTTTAAAAAGAATCTGCTCTCGACGATCCCGCCGCGTTTGCGTGGACTGGCAAAATCCGCCGCACGCACGGAGTGGATTCTGATTGAATCGGACACGGCACAGCCGACGCTCTATTCCGGGGGAGACGTTGAGGCGATTGCTGTCGCGCTGGCGAAATGGAAGCCCCGGCTGGGTGCCCACGACCCTACGCCAGCAATCCGGCTCGGACAAAGCCTCCTGCGGCAGCACGGGCTATTGATTTATGTGACCGACCGGAAGATTGAAAAGCTGCCCGAGGGCGGGGAGTTGATCGCAATCGGCGCGCCGACGGACAATTGCGGATTTACGGGGCTGCGCATCGAGGCCGGCAATGGTGCATGGCACGCACTTGTGAAGAATTACGGAGCAACGCCGCAGCAGCGGAACTGGTGGATTGAGATTGGTAAGCAAAAGACCCCACCGGAGCATATCTCGTTGCAACCGGGGCAGGCACTGGCGTTGAAAGGGAGTTTTCCATCGGGCTCGCAAGCCTGCACGCTGGTTCTGAGCGAGGATGCATTTACTGTGGATGACCGCCTGCCGATGGTGCTGCCTCAGCCGAAACGCCTGAAAGTTTTTGCGGAAACAGGAAGCGCATATTCGGATTTTTTTGGCCAGTTCATCCGTAGCGCGCAAGGCATCGATCCGGCTTCAGAAACGGAATCACCGGATTTGAAACTCGTGGTTTACAATCCACTCGCCCCGGCATTGCCAGCCGGTTCCGCAATGGTTTTCATCCGCGAGCCAAGCCCGCGTGACAATTTTCTGTCAGGCCTTGTGATCGCGGAAAACGATCCGCTGATGGAAGGACTCAACTGGCAGGGTCTGCTTTGCAAAGATACGCTGCGCATTCCACAGACACCGGAAGACGGCGTGCTGCTCTGGCAGGGCGATGTTCCGCTCATTTCACTGCGAACCGTGGCCCAGGGAAAACAGTTGCACTTTAACTTCGATCTCGAGCAGTCGAACGCAAAACGATTGCCTGCCTTTGTGATTCTACTACATCGTTTCCTGGAATCCCTCCGCACGGAGAAGATTGCGCCGGAAACCGTGAATGTGGAAACGAATCAATCCCTCCATGTTGCAGTAGATCCCGCGGGCAAGCCGGTCGTGCTTGCCTCGGACGATTCTTCCGAAAATGCCACGCTTGCACCTGCGCAGTCGCAGGCATTGCGGGCACCAGTCGAGCCGGGATTCTTCGATATCACCCAAGGAACTGCAGATCTGGTAAAGGGAGCCGCACATTTCGCAGATGCTCGCGCAGCAGATTTGCGCGGGGCGGAATCCTTCGACGGGCTTCCAAATCCTGTAATCGCGCAACTCAGGTCGAAAAACAGCCGGCAGGATTTCCTCGCGCCGCTCTGGACTCTGATGGTGGCAGGTGCGCTTGTATTGAATTGGGCATGGCCCGGGAGGAAGGCCTGATGCGATTCACCTCGCCCGAATGGTTTATCCTGTTGCCTTTGCTTTTTGCCGGTCTGCTCCGGGCCGGGCTCAATTTGCGCAATCCGTTGCGTTTTGCCTGCCTGTTCATTCTCATTCTGATTCTCACGCAGCCGCAAATCCGGCGGCTTGGCAGCGGCCTTGACCTCTGGGTGCTGGAGGACCAATCCGCCTCGGCGGCAGATATCATCGCGCCACGCCTGCATGAATGGGAGAGTCTGTTGGAACGCTCGAAATCCGCGGACGACCGGATTTTTTACGTCGACTACGCCGATGAGGCAACACTGCGCGATGAACTCAATAGCATCACATTTGGCGGCAGTCGTGAATTCACCCGCACGGGGAATGCGATCCAGTTTGCACTCGCCCGCATGGCAAAGAACCGGGCATCCCGTTTGCTGGTGCTCTCGGATGGATTCAGCACCGAGCCACTTACAAATCTCGGTGTCCGGCTGGTCCAGCAGCAGGTCCCACTTGATTTCCGCCTCGCGCAGGAAAGCGGTGCGCACGATTTTCGCGTCGAGAAGATCGACCTTCCCGCGAAAGTGCAGGTCGCGGAGCCTTTCCTGATCGAGCTTCGTATCGCGGGTGATACTGATGCCGACGTTCCCTATGCGATCGTGCGCGATGGCGAGGTGCTGGCGCGCAACAAGGTGGCCGTGAAAAATGGCAGGGGCATTGTGCGATTCACCGACCGTGTCAGCGCACCAGGTTCACACAAATACGTCGCGCGGATTTCGCCCGTCGAGGATGCGCACCCCGGAAACAACGCGGCGGAAAACTGGATCGAGGTGGCCGGCGGGCCGCGCATACTGCTGGTGTCGGGATATGGGGACGACCCGCTCGTGAATGTGCTGCGCGCCCAGGGATTCGACGTCGAGATCGTGACGGAGTTGACCACGCTCAATGCCGGCAGGTTATCCGGGGCAAAAGCCGTGATTCTTAATAACGTGCCGGCCTTCCGATTGCCGAACGAGTTCCTGCAATCCCTTGATTTTTACGTGCGAAACCAGGGAGGCGGGCTGTTGATGGCCGGGGGAAAATTCAGCTTCGGAGCGGGCGGTTACTTCGGCTCCACGATCGAGAGTCTGTTGCCGGTATCGATGGAATTGCGTCAGGAGCATCGCAAACTCGCGCTTGCGATGGCGATAGTGATGGACCGCTCCGGCAGTATGGCCGCTGCCGCGGGAAATGGCGTTACGAAAATGGATCTTGCGGACGAAGGGGCAGCGCGCGCCGTGGAACTGCTTGGCGCGCAGGATGCGGTTGCTGTGTTTGCGGTGGACACACAGCCGCACAAAGTGGTGCCGCTCACGATTGTCGGTGGCAACCAGAGCGCAATCAGCAGCAACATCCGGCGCGTGACGAGTTCCGGTGGAGGCATCTATGTCTATACCGGCCTGAAGGCCGCAATGGATGAATTGCGCACAGCGCAGGGAGGCCAGCGACATATCGTGCTTTTTGCCGATGCGAACGACGCAACGCAGGAGGGTGGCGACTACAAGACGCTGGTCGATTCCATTGTGAAAGAAGGCGTGACGATCAGCGTGATCGGGCTCGGCGGGGAGCACGATTCCGGCGCCGATCTTCTAAGACTGGTTGCCGATGAGGGAAAGGGACGCATCTTCTTCAATGCGAATCCCGCCGAGCTGCCCGGCGTCTTTGCACAGGAAACAGTGGCGGTAGCGCGTTCCGCGTTTCTGGAACAGCCCGTGAAATTAAAATCCACGGCGGGGTGGATGGAAATCGCCGCCCGCCCGCTCAAATGGCTGGATGGTGTCGATGGCTACAATCTCTCCTATCTCAAACCGGAGGCAACCGCGGCTGCCTTTTCCATGGACGAATACGCGTCACCGCTCATCTCGTACTGGCAGCGCGGCACCGGACGAACGGCGGCTGTTTCCTTTCCGCTCGGGGGCGATTTTTCAGAGCGTGTGCGCAACTGGGGCGCGTATGGCGATTTCATGCAGACGCTCATGCGCTGGCTCATGGGCGAGGAACTCCCTTCCGGCATTGGCTTGCGCACACGGATCGACGGCACGGAATTGAAACTCGATCTGCTCCACGATGACAGTTGGGAGCAAAAACTCTCGGAGCATGCGCCCAAAATCGTTGTCGCGGATGGGAGTGCCGGAAAAGCCCGCGAACTCGTATGGGAAAGGTTGGCGCCGGGGCATTATCAATGCTCGGTGCAGTTGCCACCCGGCCAGTGGATTCGCGGGGCGGTGCAGGTGGGCAAGGCTGCTTTTAACTTTGGCCCGATCGTGGCCGGCATGGATGCAGAATGGGCGTTCGACCGCAGCCGCATCACCGAGCTTCAGAATGTCTCGCGGATGAGCGGCGGGCAGGAGCGGGTGGACCTGAGCAAAATCTGGCAGGCCCCGCGCCGCACGGAGTTCCGCGACATTCGCGCATGGCTGATCATTCCCCTCCTCTGCCTGTTTATTTTCGAAACACTCGCGATGCGCCTCGACTGGCGGATGCCGGAGTGGAATGTGCAGGGATTCCGTTTACCGGAATTCAACCGCAGAAAGAAGACGGGGCATGTTGCGATACCCGCGACACAACCGAAACAAGCACCGGTGGAGGTTGCGCAAGGAACCGTGAAGAGTGATGACACGGGCAAAAAAACCCAGGAACGCAGGCGCATTTTCCGCGAAGCCAAGAAACGGGAGTGACCTTGGTGGATTGACGTCTTGTTCAGGCGTCCTACGAGGACCCGGCTACAACGCCATTATCCGGCGGTGAGATTTTCGCGAATCTTGATGCTCTCCCCGATTGCCACGAGCAGCTTGTTCACGTCGATGGGCTTGATGAGATAATGAGATGCGCCCTGCTTCAGCACCTGCTCGATACGGAGCGGCCTGGTATCCGCGCTGATTGCCACGATCGGGATGTCGACCGTTTCAAACTGCTTGTGCAGCTTTTCCAGCACTTTTTCACCGGGCATGTCCGGCAGATCAAGATCAAGCAGAATCATTTCCGGCTGCTCCTTGCGAGCCATCTCGAGACCTTGCATGCCGTTCTGGGCAAAGATCAGGCCGATTTTGTGATATGGTTTCAGGAGCTTTTCCACGAGGCGCAGATTCGACATGTCCTCCTCGATGTAGAGCAATTTGCAGGTGGTCGGCAGCGCGGATTTTTCCTTTGATGTAAGACGCTCGTCACCGAGCTTGCCGAGTTTTTGCACGGGGCTTGACGCCACCGGAAGCACGACCGAAAAAGTGCTCCCCTCGCCCGGTATGCTGGAGACTTCCAGCGAGCCATCCATGAGTTCCACGAGGCGCTTTGACAGCGCGAGCCCTAGTCCCGTCCCTTCAATCCCGACCTCGTCCGCGCCCAGACGCTCGAACGGTGTGAAGAGCTGCGACAGGTTTTCCGCAGGGATACCGCTGCCAGTGTCGGTCACACTCACCGCGATACGGTTGTCCGCGCGCTCGGAGCACCAGACCGTCACTTTCCCGCCGGTCTTGTTGTATTTCACAGCGTTGGAAAGCAGGTTGAGAAACACCTGCTGGAGCCGCTGGTTGTCCGCGATCACGTGTTTTACACCGCGGCTGTTGAGCTGGTCGACAAATTCGATCCGGCGCTGGATCACGGACGAACGCACCAGGGCAATCGCCGAGAGCATCACCTCGCCCACCGGCACCACCTGCAGTGAAAGTGAAAGCTTGTCGGCATCGATGCGTGAAATATCGAGCACCTCGTTGATGAGAGAGAGAAGATGTTTCCCGGCCTTGAGGATGTGCTGGACGCTCTCGTTGTGCTCGGGATCGGCCAGGTTCATGTCGAGCAGCTGGCTGAAACCGAGGATGACATTCAACGGAGTGCGCAATTCATGACTCATGCGCGCGAGAAACTGGGTTTTCGCCTTGGTCGCCTTTTCCGCCTCCTCCTTGGCCGACTTCAGCGATTGCTCCACTTTTTTGGTGGCGGTGATATCCTGGAAATTCGCGGTGCGATAAATTACGCCACCTTCCGGGTCGGTCACGGCCGTGGTGTTTACGAGCACGGGAAACATGCTGCCATCGCGGCGGACATGCACGGACTCGAAGGAGTAATTCTTTTTCTGGTTCGCATTGTTCGCGTGCATGGCCAGACTGGCCTGTGCAGGCGGAGCGACCAGGGTTTCCAGCGGTTGCCCGATCAATTCCTGCGGATGATAGCCGTGCATCTCCGCAAACGCGGGATTCACCGAGAGCAGCACACCGCTCGTGGCATTGATCGTGGCCATGCCCCAGCCGGCATTCTTGAAAATCTGCTCCCACCTTTGCAGCGCATCCTCAGTGCGCTTGTGCTCCACCAGTTCGCGTTCAAGCTGCTCGCTGGCCTTGCTCAGCCTGGTATTATCCTGCCCGGCACGCGCCTCGAATTGCTTTTGCTCATTGCGCAGCTTCTCCTCAGCCTGCTCGTGCAGGGCCAGTTCGGATTTCAATTTCTCATTGTCATGCCAGAGTTCGCCGTAGGTTTGCTGCATGCTTGCGCGGGCGTTTTCCAGGTCGGCAAACGCCTGGCTGAGTGCCGCGTGCAATTTATGATAATTCACAGCCAGACCGGCGGCTTCGCCATGCGCTTGCAATGCCAGCGGGACGGGCAAGGGGTGGTTGAAAGGATGCTCAAAGTCGCCCGTAGCCATTGCCTGCAAGGCCCCGCCCATTTGCGCGACCGGTCCGGTGGCGAGATTTTCCACCGCAGTTGAAACTTCCTTCGCGGTGCAGCCCATCCTGTAAAACATCCAGCCGATCACAACCACCGGCAGCGCCGAGGCGAAAAGCACGAGCATGAGCAGCACCACGATCCCGGAATGCTCGGGAGGCAGAATGACAAGCACGCCCATGAAACCCAGGGCATTGAGCCCCAGCAAACCCAGCATGATGAAAAACAATGTGCGCCCGTTCACTGGCGAACGCATATTTTGTGTCGCCGCGCTCTCAATGGAAGTGGCGGTGTCTGGATTCAAAAACTTTATGTCGGACTGGGGAATCATTGTATGATTTAAAGCATGTTTTGGCAATCGCTTACAACAGACCGCACGGCTTCAGTAAACATCCCGTTTGTAGCGCTTCGCTTTTTTCAATCCCTCCACATATTCCGCCGCCTGCCCGGGATCCTTTCCACCTTCCTTTTCAATGATGGTTTCGAGGGCCACGTCCACGTCCTTGGCCATGCGCTTCGCGTCACCGCAAACATAGAAATGCGCGCCCTCCTCGAGCCACTTCCAGATTACAGCGGCATTTTCCAGCATCCGGTGCTGTACATAAATTTTTTGTGCCTGGTCCCGTGAAAAGGCGGTGTCGAAACGCGTGAGAATTCCATCCTTCTGCAAAGCCGTAAATTCCTCCCCGTAAAGGAAGTCGCTCTTTTGCCGCTGTTCGCCGAAGAACAACCAGTTTTTTCCCTTTGCCCCGGTGGCCTTCCGTTCCTGGAGGTAGGCCCGGAAGGGGGCGACACCCGTGCCGGGGCCGACCATGATGATCGGCGTATTGCCATCCTCGGGCAGACGGAATCCCTTTGCGCTGTGGACGAATACCGGTACCCGTGTTGCTTCATCGACACGCTCTGCCAGGAATGTGGTGGTGACTCCCTTGCGCTTCCTGCCATGTGACATATAGGTGACGATTGCCACCGTGAGGTGCACGGCATCGGGATGCGCCTTCTGGCTCGATGCAATGGAATAGAGGCGCGGCTGGAGTTTTCTCAACAGCTTCACAAACTCCTCCGGCGCAAACTTGATCGACTGGTGGCTCACAAGGAAGTCGATGTATTCCAGGCCCCAGAGGTAGGCATCCAATTCCCCCTTGCGCAACGGATCGACCATTTCCTGCAGGAACGAAGCTGCCTCGCCACCGCGTTCCACGATTGCGTGGATAAATTGCCTGGAGGGCTGTGTGATCTGGTAATCAGTCAAAAGCGCCTCACACAACGGTTTGAGGGTACCATCGTTTCCAGGAACCATTTCATCCCCTGTGCAATGAAGCGAATGGAGAATCTCCTTTACAAGATCAGGGCAATTGGAGGGGATCACGCCCAACGAATCGCCGACCTCGTAGCTTAATCCCGATCCTTCCAGCGAAAGCTCGAAATGCCGCGTGTCTTTTTCCGACCCCTCAAGGCTGAGCTTGCGGTTTACCAAAAGCCGGGAAGGGAACGGGTGTTTCCGCGAATAATGCGATGGAACAGGCGCTTCGGTATGCATGGAGGTTTGAAAATAGAGTTAAAATCGTGGAACTGAAAAGAAAAACGTTTGAAGATGGCGTCGGGAGCATGTGTGAGGAATCGGAACGGCGGGGGTGTTGATCGAGGGCTGTTTTCTCCAGTTTAGCCATGTAAAAAGCTCTTTTTGGGGATGTTTTGGCACTTTGTTACGCCCTGTTTGTCATTTTTACGCACCCAGCGTTGTGCGGACATGTGCAGCCTTTTACAGTGTTGTGCACTTGCCAATCCGGCATCAGGGGATGTTTTCGCATACTTTGGTGGATTTTTTGCGTGATCCGGGCAAACGGGAGCGGGACGAAGTAAACCAGGCATGGAGGGCTGGAGCATATTTTCATGCTCGATGGTCGTTGATGCCGCGAGGGGGGAAGTCAAGGGAATTTTGAGGCGGTGGGTGGTTGCCGTTTGTTTAGCCAGGATTTGTTGCTGGCCCTATTTTACATTTTTGTTCCTGTTTCGTGTTCCCCGTCAATCTGTCACCTATGACTGGGATGCGGCAGCTCCTATGAGACGTCTGATCAATTCCCCGGAACTTACGATGCCTATGGTTCCCGTATTGGGATCATGCACGGCGGCGAGATGGCTGCGTGCCGCACGGAGTTTGCGGATGATATTATAGGCAGGTTCATCCGGGGGAAACGTGACAATGCGACGCGTGTAGGCGCTGACGCTGTTTGTGTTATTTTTGCTGTCGAGCAGAACCTCGAAGACGTTCACCAGGCCCGTGATCTCGCCGGTGTCTGAAATGACGGGCAGCCGGTCGAGATGCGACGCGCGGCTGACGGAGATCAATTCCTCTATCGATGCGCTGGCTTTGATCGGGTGCGCTGCCGCCAGTGGGGACATCACGTCCCTTGCGGTCACGCCGCGGAAATCGAGCACGTGCTGGATCATCTCCCGCTCCACCTTGTCCAGCGTGCCGACCCGCTCGCTTTCCGTCATGAGGAATTTGAAGTCCTCGCGCACCACGAGGATTTTTTTTGCATCGGTGTCGCGACTCGCAAAGAACGCATCGTAAAGCTTCGAGCCAATGGCGAGTATCGGCGAAAGCAGCAGATCGGCGACCCGCAGCATTTCCGAAAAAGCGGCAAGCGCGCGGTAGGGAAAACGGCGGAAGATCGATTTTGGCAGCAGTTGTATGCCCAGGTACAGCGGCAGCCAGACCACAAATGCCGCGCCATATCCCGCGGGGCCGAGCCAGCGCACCAGCATCCGCGTGCTCAGACCCACGGCGCAGACATTCATGAAATTGGTCACGAGCAGCACGGTTACAAGCAGGCGTTCGGGACGCGCGAGGAGCCTGTTGAGCTTTACCGCCGCTTTTTCCCGGAGCTTTGCCTGGTGCTGGAGCCGGATGCGGTTGACGGACAGAATGCCGGCCTCGATGCCGGAAAACGTTGCCGAGACCAACACGCACATGATTACGACTATGAGGAGAAACATCATACGTCCTCTCCCTCCACGCCGCCGTGTTCCACGATGAGCACTTCCTCCACGCGTTTGCGTGAGGTCCGGCGCACCGTGAATGAGAGGTCGTCGATCTGGAAATAAGCGCCGGGTTTAGGAAGATAGCCGAGATGGTTGAAAATCAGTCCCGCCACAGTATCTATCCCCTCATCCTTGAAATGCCGGCCAAGTATTTCTCCAAGGTCGTCCAGCCTTGCACTGCCGTTCACGATCAACCGGCCACTGCCGAGGTTTTCGATGTAGAGACCCTGATCGGCGGACGGAACGGCGTCGCTGATGATCTCCTCAATGATGTCCGCCAAGGTGACCACGCCCTCGGTGCCACCGAATTCATCGACGATGATCGCCATCCCCTGCGGATGCTTGAGAAAACTTCTAAGCAAATCGAGCGCCTTCATGGTTTCGGGCACGAAAGAGGGCGGTATCATCACCTCTGTATAATGTGATGCCTGATCAAGCAGGAACGTCTTCACATCGAGAACCCCGAGGATGTTGTCCGGCGTATCCGCATAAACCGGCACGCGACGGTGGCGGTTTGCCTTCAATTTCTCGATGGCCTCCTCATTCGTCAGGTCGACTGGAATCGTGAATGCCTCGATGCGTGGCGTCATGCAATCCCTCACGCTCTTTCCGCCGAGCTTGATGATTTCCTGGATTACTTCGCCCTCCACGGGATTGAGCGCCCCTTCCTCGCTGCTGAGTTGCACCAGCGTGACCAGTTCATCCTCGCTCAGGGACTGCCGCGGCAGACCGCGAACGGGCGTCACCATGTTTGCAATGGCTTCACTCCACCGCTGCAATATAGTGGTAACGGGATCAAGCACCGGCATCAGCCGGTTGAACACTATGCCGCCGATCCGCGCCACGCGGTAAGGCAACGCAAGCGCGAACAGCTTTGGAATGAGGTCGCAGACCAGCACCACGAGCGTAAAAATAATCAGCGCCTCGACCCAGAAATGCACGATGGATGGCGCAATCTCGCGCAGCAGAAAGATGCAGATGATGATCAGCGGCAGATTCACGGCGGAATCGCCCAGCAGCACGGCGCTCAGGAGTTTTCGCGGATTTTCCATGAGCCGCTCGAGGGATTCAGCCAGATGCGGGTTCCTTTGCTTCAGGCGGCGGATCTGGAAGGGCTGGAGCGAAAAGAGAGCGGTCTCAATGGCCGAGAAGAGCGCCGATAGCAAGGCCAGCACAACAAGAACGGCTACCGTAATGATCAGGAGTCCAGCGGGCATCTCGCTACTCACGCCCAGACAGCACACGTGTTTTGAAGTTAGCTCTCACAATCGTTGTATTAAATCTCATTGCGCCTAATCTTCCACAACGAAATTGAATGATATCAGGTTTTGGCTGTAGCTTTCCATCTTGCAAATCGCATCCATGAAAAAGAGTGAGCGTATCTCTACCTTTGTCTCCCGGCTCGGCAAAACACCGGATCTGGCACTTGATCCCCATTACACGGGCTATTTCACATGTTTTAACGAACAGAAATACTATGAAGCCCACGATGTGCTCGAACATCTCTGGCTGCAAACGAAAGGCGAAAACCATCTTTATTTCAAAGGGTTGATCCAGATTGCGGGAGCATTTGTGCATTTGCAGAAGCAGTTTCAGCGTCCCACACATCCCAAGGATGGACGCCGCATGAGGCCCGCAACGCGGCTTTTCAAGCTCGGGATGAGCAATCTTGAGAGTTATCTGCCACAATACATGCATCTCGATGTCGAGGGGCTATGCAAGCTCTGCCGCAGGCTTTCCGATGAGATAATCGACTCGGATTACAGAGTAAATCCATGGAATCCAGCCAACGCGCCGAAGGTGTTTTTAATGCAGAAAACGACGGAATAATCCCGCGAGAGAAAGGTTTTGCTACTTGCACCCTCTTTAGGGCATGATTCTTGCGTATTGACTGGGAGATTCACCACAATATTTATGAAAAACAGCCTGCTCGCCCTCTGCTCAATTCTGTTGCTCACGTCATGCGCCGGAACGAAGGTTACCCATACGGACATCGCCACCGGTGCGACAAATCCGACGGCAATCTATATCCGCCCGTTTGATGTCACCTACACGGACTATATCGGCCATCAAGATTCCTTGGGCCACCATGCAGGTGACCTCGGGGAGCGCCCGATCCGCCGTTCACTTGCCCCAGCTGAATTTGCCACTGATCTGCGCAATGAACTTTCGAAGCTCGCACCGGCCAGGATCTTGAAAGACGACGAGGTCGCCCGCGAAGGCTGGCTGGTAACAGGCGATTTTGTCCTCGTTGACGCAGGAGACCCGGCGAAACGCGGATGGGTGGGCTGGAAGTCGGGCCAGTCACGAATCAAGCTTCACGTTCGTGTGGTGGATTTGGAACGTAAAAACGTGCGCGGCGACACGAAGGAAGCCGACGCCTCCAAGGAACAACTCAAGGGCCGTGGTAACATTATCTATGAATTCGACGTCGAGGGAGGCAGCAACTATTCCGCAAGCGTGGGATCGATTTACGCCCCCGGCCTCGGTTACTCAGTGCCATTCGATTTCAGAAACGCTGCTGAGCAGATTATGATGGTCCTATCCCCCGACGCTCACCGTTACGGAGTCCGCACTTCGCCCACTATCCGGTAATAAGTTCTATATTTTCAGCGATATACCGCGAGGGCTTCCTTAAACGGAAGCCCTCGTGTGATTTAAGGGCATACCCACGGCCCTTATGATGGGTTCATACGATTCAGGAGGAAATTATGGGGGACAAAAACCTGAATATCTACCTGAACGACCACCTTGCGGGTTCCGTGGCGGCACTGGAACTCGTGGAATATCTCGCGAAGATTTCCTCCGGAACGGCCTTGGAAGGTTTTTTCAAGAACCTCTTCAATGATATCCAAACCGACCAGGATACGCTCAAGGAGCTGATGTCCCGCCTCGGCATTGAGCAGAGTAAGCTAAGGAAAGTAACCGCGTGGTTCATGGAAAAAGCCAGCGCGGTCAAGATGCACCCCAACTCTCTGGAAAGTGATCCCATGAGTTTGTTGCAGGCACTGGAAGCGCTCCAACTCGGCATTACGGGGAAAAAAGGCCTGTGGAGGGCACTGGCTACCATGGCGAGTAGCGATCAACGATTTGACGGATTTAATTTTACGGCTTTGGAAACACGGGCGGAAGAACAGATTGGAATGGTAGGCGCGCAGTGTTTAACTGCCGCCATACACGCACTTCGATAAGACGCTTCACCTTTCCCTGGCGATCTCAAAACCGCCTTTTGATTTGAGTATTGCCATTTCGAACGCTCCTTATAAATTGACGCGGCTGAAGAACATCCATGTATAATCTCAAACGCGCGCTATTCATTTTCACCCCCATTTTTGCAGCGGTTGCCACCATATTGGCGCCCATGCAACAAGCCCGTGGCCAAAGCCCAGTGGCCGCCTATTCCGTGATCGACGCCACCACGGGTCACGTCCTCGAATCCCAAGGGGATGGCAAGAAACTACAGGTCGGCAGCCTTACAAAGATCGCCATGGCCATGGTGGTGATCGATTGGGCCGAGGCAACCCACCGTGATCTTGCCCAGTATGCAACAGTGCCGGCGCAGGCCGCAGCCCTTGCCGGCACGAACCCCGTTGGATTCCAGCCTGGTGATCGCGCCTCGCTGCGCGACCTGCTTTATGCGGCGCTGATGCAGTCTGATAACATCGCGGCATTGACGCTCGCAACGCATGTGGGCCAGACACTCTCCCGCGAAGCCAAGATCACGCCGGAGATCGCATTTGTCGCCCAGATGAACGCGCTTGCCCGGAGATTAAAGATGGAGCACACCCTTTTCCTGAATCCGCATGGACTGGATAATATGGAGGGCAGGCTCCCCTACTCCACGTCGAGTGATCTCGCGCGGCTGGCGGCCTACGCGATGGCGCGCTCGGGATTCCGTTTTTATGTTTCGCAAAAGCAGAGGGACATCGTGATCCAGCACATGGATGCTACGGAAAGCCGTTACCAGTTGCGCAACACGAATGAACTGCTCGGAGTCAATTCCATCGATGGCGTGAAGACCGGAGCCACACGGCATGCCGGCCAGTGCGTGATCATTTCCTCCGCCCGCCAGCCGGAATCTGTACAGAAGGGTGAAACCTATATCGTCACCCCACGGCGATTGATCGTGGTTGTGCTTGGCTCGGCCAATCGCTTCAACGTTGCCGCAGGCCTAATGAACCGTGGATGGCAGCTTTACGACCAGTGGGCAGCCAAAGGGCGGCCGCTGAAACGCGATGAATCGCTGATCCTATAAGGGAAGCCAATGTCCAAAAAGCGCATCGGAGTTTTAACGAGCGGCGGGGACTGCCCAGGCTTGAATGCGGTATTGCGTGGCATCGTGAGAGCAGCGATGACGCTTGGCTGGGAAGTGCTCGGCTTCAAGGATGGATTTGAAGGTCTGCTGCCGGAAGGCGGCAATTACATGGTGCTCGACCGCCATCGGACCGCCGGGATCATGCATCTCGGCGGCACCATACTCGGCACGACGAACCGCGGCCATTTCGTGGCGAAAATCGGCTCGGGTGGCAAAGCGACTATTCCCACGGAGATCATCGAGCAGGCAAAGAAAACATTGAAAATGTTGAACGTGGAGGCATTGATCACGATCGGCGGCGATGGCTCGCTGTCGACCGCACAGCAGCTTTTTGAATCCGGCGTCAACACGATTGGCGTCCCGAAGACCATCGACAATGACCTCGAGGCAACGGCGATGACCTTCGGATTCGATTCCGCAGTGGCGTGCGTGGCCGACGCACTCGACCGCCTTCATACCACGGCCTCCAGCCACAAGCGGGTGATGATCGTGGAAGTGATGGGACGACATGCCGGCTGGATCGCGCTCTACGGCGGGCTCGCCGGCGGGGGCGACATCATTCTCATCCCGGAAATCCCCTTTAATTACGAAGAGGTCGCCCGCGTGGTGCGCAAACGCGAGGCCGACGGCTGCCTCAGCACCTTGATCGTAGTGGCGGAAGGGGCGAAGCCAAAGGATGGCTCGACCACAATGCACAAGACAGACAGCGGGGAATACCGCATGGGAGGCATCGCGGAAATGGTGGCGCAAGAGGTGGCGATGCGCACCGGCAAGGAAACACGCACCTGTGTGCTGGGCCATCTCCAGCGCGGCGGGCACCCGACCACATTGGATCGTATCCTGGGAACACGTTTTGGTGTAAAGGCGGTCGAGTTGATTGACCAGGGCAGATTCGGCCACATGGTCAGCTATCAGAATTACCAGGTTCTCGACGTGCCGATCGCGGAAGCCGTGCACCGGCTGCGCCTGGTCTCCCCGAAGGGGCAGATGGTGCAAACCGCCCGCGCCGTTGAGATATCATTTGGCGATTAAACGGGGTCGCGCTATCATGCACGACCCGCCGCCTGGTCCGGAAACGGTTTCAGGCTGGCGCAACACACTCCCGCACACATGGAAGCATTACTTAAACTTTTAAAAAGCAACGCAGAAACGCCGGTCGAAGACCTCGCGAAGGAATTGAACATCACCGAGGACGAGGTAAACAAACGCATCGCCGCATACG
>Ga0268264_10001020_pt1 | contig 28189 bp, 36 predicted proteins | sample KBSSwiS32_FD_190357 | JGI IMG/M metagenome (GOLD analysis project Ga0268264, IMG submission 190357) | Switchgrass rhizosphere microbial communities from Kellogg Biological Station, Michigan, USA - KBS Switchgrass S3-2 (SPAdes) (version 2) | ecosystem: Host-associated > Plants > Roots >...
CGCGATAGCCTCGTTCCTCGAATAACTGTTGCGCCGACGTCAGCAGATGCTGCTGAGCGGTGCCGCGCTTGACGCGCTTGCGGTCTACCGACTTTGCCACTGGTGCAGCATACAACCTGGCTCTATCGCTTTGGGCGGTCCGCCGATTCAGTAGGTCTGTGACCAGCACTGACCGGTCTCGGCGAGTCCGGAGACTCAAGACATTGGGAATCTGAGTTATTGGGACGTAATCAGCAACTACCCCGACGAGCTTCGTGAACATGCGGTCCGGATGGTCGCCGAGGTGTGACCGCAATACCCGTCGTAGTGGGCGGCCATCACCGCGGTCGCGGCATGCTGGAGATGGGCCACACCCGATGGCGACTGCCAGGTAGAACGGGCCACTTTAGAGCGGGTTTTGCCATGAGCGTGGGATCACCTATTTGTGGGCTGCCTGAGGTTTACCGGCCGCGGATTTTGCGTCCAATCACGTATATCCACTTCCATTTCTTCCGGGTCGGATACACCATGTGGTGGACCGTTCATTCTTCAAACTCGCGAAAAACGATTCGCCAGCGCATTGTCCCAACATATCCGGGTGCGGCCTACTGGTTGCCGCAACCCGAGCTCGGCGAGCTTGGCGGAATATTCGGACACATATATTTGGCTGCTCAAACCAGATGCAAATACGTTGAGCTGTCAGGCCGCGACATGTACCACTTCGTCAAATCATGGTGCGAATCGTTCCAGGACATCGTCGAATTTCTCACCCGCCAGCACTTTTCACTGACGTCGTAGATTCAACGCGCCGCGCTACGCAGATGGGAGATTCAAGCGGCACGCACTGCTCGATGCGCACGACGTGACAGTTCGGGCTCAGTTCAATCGCTTTCGGCTCGGGAAGTTGATAGCGCAGGCGATGGGTTCTCCGCGATGTTGGCCGGTCCACAAGCGAGCGGTATCTCTAGGTGCCACGAGCTCTCCGCGACGTCCACGCCGACCGCTCATTCGCAGTGCCTGTCGGGGCGGCATCGAGCAATCGGCGAAGGTTGATGACCAGATCACCAATGTGCGCCACCAGCTCTGGCAACACTGAATCGGGGCCGAGTACACCCGTTTTGGCATTCGACGCCGACCACCGCGACCGTGGACGCGTCTTCCGGGGCGATCGGGGATCGGGCCTATCGGCTCCTTCAGGTTGGGACCGCTGCAAATAGATCGACGTCGTTTGCACCGATGGTGGCTGGGGCTCGGCGCTGCTCGGCTTCGCCTATCGGTACGGTTTCCTCCGGCGACATGCACTCGATGCCGCCTGCTTACTCGGCCTGACGGGCGGATGTTCGCGCCCAGTAGGCGTCGCGGAGCTTGCGCTTATAGAGCTTACCGTTGTCGAGCCGAGGCAGCTGTTCGACGAAATCGACGGAGCGGGGACACTTGAACGCGGCCAGGTGGCGGCGGCAGTATGCAATGAGCTCCGCCTCCAAAGCCGCAGGATCGTCAGGCATCTCACCCGGCTGCACCACCGCCTTGACCTCTTCGCCGAGGTCCGGGTTTGGGACGCCGATCACGGCCGTGTCTACCACTCGGGGATGCATCACGAGCACGTCTTCGATCTCCTGCGGATAGATGTTCACGCCACCTGCGATGATCATGAACGCCTGGCGATCGGCGAGATAGAGGTAGCCGTCCTCATCGACGTGGCCGATATCGCCGAGCGTCCGCCAGGCCGGGTTTCGCGGGTGCCGTGCCGACGACGTTTTCTCGGCGTCACGGTGGTACTCGAAAGACGTGAGCGGGAAGTCGAAGTAGACGAGGCCGTCCTCGCCGACCGCCAGTTCCTCGCCGCGCTCGTCGCAGATGTGCACGGAGGCCGAGCCGACCGGCCGCCCCACGGAACCCTTGTGGGAGAGCCACTCCTCGCTCGTAATGGCGGTCGAACCGATGTTCTCGGTGCCGCTGTAGTACTCAATGAGGATCGGCCCCCACCAGTCGATCATCCGCTGTTTGACTTCGACCGGACATGGCGCTGCGGCATGCACGGCGACCCGCAGGCTGGACAGGTCGAACCGATTCCGGTCTGCTTCGTCGAGCTTCAACATGCGCACGAACATCGTCGGCACCCACTGGCTGCTCGTGACACCGTAGCGCTCGATGGCTCGTAGCGCCTCGAGCGCATCGAAGCGCTCGAGTACCACCACCGTGCCGCCCAAGCAGTGGACCGACACGGAAGCCCGCAGCGGTGCGGCATGGTAGAGCGGCGCCGGGGAGAGGTAGACGTCGTGGCCGTCGCCGGCGAGGGCGCACATGCTGGCGACCTGCGCGACGAAGGCCGGCTCGCCCACCTGGGCATTCCAGTCGGGCAGCGGAAACTTGACACCCTTGGGCCGACCGGTCGTGCCCGAGCTATAGAGCATGAAGGTGCCTCGCCGCTGTGGACCGAGCGGTTCGGCCGCGTAGGACCCGATCGCCTCCTCGTAGTGCTCGTACGCCGGTGACGCCCCACCGATCATCAGCCGGCGCCCCACGTTGGGGGTTAGCGGCGCGATGGCCTCGGCAACGTCCGCGAGAGCGGTCGTGGTGATCAACACTTTTGAGCCACTGTCGTTGACGATGTAGGCGGCCTCCTCCGCCGTCAAATGCGAGTTGATGGCCGTCACGTAGAGCCCGGCGTTGAGACCGGCCCACACCGCCTCGAAATAGCGGATGTGGTTCTCGGCGAGGATCGCGTAGTGGTCGCCGATGCGCAGCCCGGCGTCCCAGAGCAGGCGGGCCAGGCGGTTGGACCGTGCGAACAGCTGGCCGTAGCTCAGCGACTCGCCCGAGCTGGCCATGATCACCGCGGGGCGATCTGGCGCGGTGGCGGCGTACGTGCCGAGGTAACTCACCGATGCGACGGCTGGGGTCGGTGGGCACCAACGAGCACGAAGGCCACCGTGCACGGCTCGCTGCTGCGGTTTCGCCAGGAGTGCGCCGTGCCAGTCTGTACGACGCAGTTGCCCTGGCGCAGCTCTGTCTCCACGCCATTATCCAATTCGAGCCAGATGCGGCCCGTAAGCACCACGCCGTAGTCGATCGTGCTCGTAGCGTGCACCGTTCCCTCGCTGACATCCATGTTCATCCCGATGCCGGCCGCCTCGAGCCGGGACAGGTAGTCGGGGGAGCGATCGGCATCGTCCACTCCGAAGCCGGGAGGAAAGGTCTCGATCATGAATCGGGTGCCCCGCGGCCCCGGGAAGAAGTCGGTGAAGGTCGACGATTGGTCCTCGACGTCCTCGGCCAGGACCGGTGTCTCTTCGGTGCTCCAGATCCACTGGATCGCCGGGGGCCCGTCGTCGGACCACCTCACCTCTCGCTGCGGCTCCCCGTCGGCGACGAACACCGCCTTGCCCTCGGCCGACGTGCCGGTCACGACGCGGCGATTACTGAACATGCGACACCTCCTAGTCCGACATGGTCCAGCCGACAGAATAACAATCAGACGTTTAACTGTTTAACTGTCTGGGCATTCCATGGCCCTTAGCGCGCGGTCGGGTGTTCCATAACAGCTTGCGCATCGGCGACACTGCGGAGCAAATCATTGAGATCGTGCAGGCCGCGATCCTCGAATTCGAGTCGTGATCCGATCACCAGGTCGCGCAGTGTGCTAGACAACCAAGACCTCGTTCGGTGCTGCCACTGACGCGCCACCCGAGCACCGATCTGGACCGCGATACTGCCCCGTACATGTCCGTAATCACCTGAAGGTTCGATGTCGATTCCATGTGAGTACCTCCAATGCTGTCGAAAGTGTTAAAGGCGGCGTTCCATCCTGGCTGCCGGAGACTCAGTGCGGTTCCGGACAAACCCCCTGCGGCGCAGGTGGTTTGGCCATCGAAGTCACGAACGTGGGTGACATGTGTAGCGACAGCCAAAACGATCTGAAATGGGCTAGCACCGCGTTGGAGCGGCTGTCCTACAGATAAGCCGTGCTGGGTGCGCTCAAAGAACTAACTATCGGTCACCGGTTCGACCGCAACCCACGTCTCGTTGAACGCTGACATCTGCGACAGCGGATCTTCCTCGTCCAGCCCTGTCAGAAGGTTGCGGTTGGCGCCCTGCCGGTCCGGCAGAGCCTCGCCGCTTGGATCGAATGGCCGTGATCCCCATCCGTGTTCGACCACAACGATGCCCGCGCGTGGAGAGTCGGTGACTGCAACGTCGAGCTCGATGGCACCAGTGAGCGATCGCACCCGTGCCCGGTCACCGTCCTTGAGGCCGAGGGCGCCGGCGCGTGGAGACCGGGCAGGTCGTTGAGGAAGGAGTTCATCGAACTGAGGCGTCGTCGATTGCCAAGCTGAAACGACCGGGGGCGCGGGGCCGCAGTAACCGCGCAAGCCAGTTGCCGTCGCGCTTTGGACAGGAAACGGTCCGGCGCTAGCTGAATCCTGTGGTCCGGCATGTTGACCATGCCCCTTGCGAATCCGAATTCCTTGTCGCCCAGCATAATTCCATGTGGATGGGCCAACAATTCCTCCTAGGTTGTCCGACCCCCACGGTCGACAACCTGCTGCCACGCCCGCTCAGGGTCGAATGGCCGGCCGTAGGGCCCGAACTTCGGTAGACCCATAGCGCGACCGAGACCTTCGTAAAACTGCCACTCCGGTTTGACGTTCGGCGGCGGCTCCAACGCTTGGGCGGAGTACTGAGCGAACGGAAGCTCTTGTGTCACCGCTGCGTACGGCACTAGTTCGCCCCGCTCAAGCCAATGCGTGCCGGGGTGAGCCAGTCGGCGTGGCGGTGACTTTCGCGCTGAACGAGGTCGATGGCGACCAGCAGTTCCAGACTCGTCACGGCCTGATCGAGTTCGTCACGTTGCGGTCCGGAGACTACGGGATTTCCGTGATCGATAAATACCGCACGAATTTGACCTCGACCGGGCGTCTCGATTTCCCCGGGAAGTTCGGCCAGTGAATGACACCCTTCGATGGCTGGACGTCCAGCGACACGAGACAGGTGGGCGTCCGTTTCGTACGGAGCTAGGCGAACTGGTGCGTATCCGCGTTGAAGATACCTACCTCCCGGTCGGTCCCACCGGCCCGTGACGACGTTAAGCACCTCGCACAACCACAGCGCGAGGGTGCCTCGGCTGGTCTGCGAAGCTCCCGTTCGCGCCAAGCCCATCGCTGTGCGGACCTGTGCGAATTGTCTTCCAGCCGTCTCGATGTCGGCAGGCGAAACACCCGCTCGGCCAGCGAGCAGGTCGAGGGCGGCTTCGCCGACAAGGTCAAGCAACAGTCCGGCGCCACGCTCGGCGTCGCACGCTTGCCGGTCCTCCAGCTCCCCTCATCGAAAATCACCTTGAGCGTGCCGAGCAGAAAGGCCCAGTCCTCGCCGGGCCGCACTCGCCAATGTGACGTCGCGGCCTCGGCGGTCGCGGTGCGATACGGATCGAGCACCATCAGAGCCGCGCCGTTGCTCGCCGCCACATAGCGATCGCCCTGCCGGCGCATCGGGGAGGTGATCCGCCGAGGGTGTTCTACAAGTTGAGCAGCGGTACGTCCTTTGACGCAGAAATCGCGCCACGACAGCAAGTTCTCCTTGTCCGGACCGATATGAACGGCTCGGTTCTGCTCCACAGTGACTGTGACCCCGCACCGCTGCGCGCAGATCCGACAGGTGGTATGAACCCGGGCCATCTTTGGCCCCTTCTGATCGAGCACTCAGAGATAGTTAAATACATCCCTTGGAGATAGCTAAATATATAGTCCTTATCGAGTGGGACGCCTAATGCCCTTCAGCCCTAACCTAGGACTTACGACTGTGGATCAATCTGCATCTCATTCCACAACGGAACGCGAAATGCTTTGTGCCTGGATCGAACGCGAGATCGGCGGAACAGTCGCTGGACTTGAACCACAGCCACGGTGGCGCAGGGGTTGGTACGCGACGGTGACCGGCGCGCCCGGTGTCGATCAACTCTACATTCGGGGCACCAGGGACAGCGACTTCGTCTCGCTCCCGTTCGAACTTGAGGCGGCGTTTCACGACATAGCTGAACGCCATGGCGTGCCTGTACCGCACGTCTACGGGGTCTGCCCCGACCCTAAGGCGATGGTGATGGACCGAGTTTCCGGGTCACGCGACATCTCGCACCTCGACGATGCGGGAAAGCTTAGCGTGGCTACCCAGTACGCAGGCATCCTGGCCAAGCTGCATGCAATTCCGGCAGAGGCCTTCATCTCAGCTGGCCTCTGGCGCGCCTCGACGCCAGGGGAAGCGGCCATCGAGATGATTAGCCGCTATGAAGACAGCTACCGCCGCAATCTCAAGGTCCGCCCAAACCCTTTCTGCGAATTCCTGAGCCGCTGGCTCCGCCGCAACGTGCCTCGTGATCGCGACGAGTTGTGCTTCATCACCGGCGATCCGGGTCAATTCATCGTCGATAAAAACGCGACGATCACCGCGATCCACGATCTCGAAATGGGGTACTTGGGCGATCCGCTGGCGGATTTGGCGCCGCTGCGCGCGCGGCATGCCTTCGAGCCGATGGGCGACGTCAGGCTGATCTATCTTCGCTACGAGGAACTCACCGGACGGCGACTCGATCACAATGTGCTCAACTATTACATGGTGTGGTGGGGCTACACAGGGGCGATGTGGATCGCGCGCATGCTAGCCGAAGAGAACCCAGACCATCTGCGCAGCCTCTACTCCGAAGTTTCCGGGCCATATTTCGCCATGCAGGGGATGGCCGAGATGATGGGGATCCAGCTCGAAAAGATGACTCAACCCGACTTAGTCGAGACGCGCCACGCGGCGACAATTCGCTCGCTACGGCTGCTGCTCAATCAGATAGAGCCAGCGGCTGAACCCGTTAGCCGCTATAGGCTCGAGGCCGCACGCGGCCTCAGCGACGTGCTGGTGCAGCTTGACGGCCTAGGAGCGGCGCTTGACCGTATGGATCTCGACGACTGCGCGGTCATCCTCGGCCACCGCCCGGACAACTGGCTTGAGGCCGAAACCGAGCTAGAGGCATTCGTCACCGGGGCCGGACCGGAGCACGACGTCGCGTTGCTGCGGTTTTTCGACCGTCGGCGGCAGCGCTCGGCGATGCTTCTCCCACGTTCTTACATCAGCGGCACGCCAGGTGACATTGCCGGCCACGAAGCCGAACTCGAGTTAGTTCCGCTGTCCGAGATGCTGCGAACCGTCTAATCGTCACCGAGGCCGGTACCGGCCGCGATCTCGCGCACAAGCTTGCCGCGCGGCTTGGTGGGTAACCTTCATCGAGGGCCCCGCCGATCAGCTACGGCGAAACAACCCGATCGCTTGCGCGCGCCCGCGGTGCTTGTGCTTCTCCAACGACACCTTCTCTATTCTCCTCTCCAATCGAAGGCCCGCCCGAAACCGTTTGTCGGGCAGGCGCATTGGCGAGGATCACCGATCACACCGCTGCGCGTCAGGGGCGATTCTTATTGCGGCGAGTCAGCCACGTGGTGGCGGCCAGCCCGGTGCCAGTAGTCGCCCACCACTGGCCGCGACCGCCACCCGCTGCGGCGTCACCACGCCGAGCCACCCGTCCCAACCGAACCGGAACCTGATCGCGGTCGTCGCGGTCGCCACCGCGCCCAGCGCGGATTGCCGGCACGCCAAAATGGAAGAATCCAGCGACGGCGGATACACCCTCCGGAGGAACGTCGTCGTCACGACATTCTTGCCCGCCGCAGGGATCCGGCACATCAGGTCAGATCACCTCGTCGACGGGCCGGCCGAAGTCGGTCGGCACGTAGGCTACGCATCCGGCGTCCAGCGCGCAGAACGCCTCGAAGTCGTCGGTCGCCGTGACGCCTATCGGGTCCGACCCAGCCAACACGCCGGAATCGATTCCGACCTTGTCGGCGGAGTGGACCAGCTGTCCCACCAAGCGGATGTCGCTGCGCTGCAACAGCTGCCGCAGCATGACCAGGCCGGTGTGGCCGGTTCCGAACTGGGCGACCCGCAGTGGTCTCATCGCGCGGTCGTCGCGCGGGCGGTGCGCGTTTGCCACTGTAGTGGCAAGCTTTTCGCGGTCCGGATCCCCGGCATGAAATCGGCCTGCCGGCCATCAGCGAGGCGGAACTCGCCGAATGCCGCGAATATTTCGTCGAATGCGACCGTGAGCTCCAGCCGGGCCAGATGCGAGCCGAGGCAACGGTGGATGCCGCCACCGAAGGCCATGTGTCGCGTGTTGTCCCGGGTGGGATCGACTCTCATCGCGTCGGTGAAGGCGGATTCGTCGGTATTGGCTGCCCCGATCAGCAGCATCACCATGTCGCCGGCCGCGATGTGGATCCCGTGCATCTCCATATCCTTTGCGGCGTAGCGTTGCACCATCTGTACCGGAGTGTCCACCCGCAGCAGTTCTTCGATCAATTGGCGACGCTCGTCGGCGCTGGCCCGAGCCTGCCGCTGCAGATCGATGTCGCCGGCTAGCCGGGCGACCAGGCAGTCCAGCGATGCGGTCACCGTGTCCAGGCCGGCCGCCATCTGCAAGTACAGGATGTCAATCATCTCGTATCGAGTCAGCGGCACATCATCGATGCGCGCCTGACCCAGGCGGGTCGCGAGATCGTCGGCGGGCTCGGCGACACGCCGGTCGAGGAGTGCGTCGAAGTAGTCGTAAACCGCATCAGCGGTGTCCGACCAAAGTCTCGCCAGCACGTCCGGATCATCGGTCCCGGCCACGATCTCGGCATGAATCAGGCAGTCTTTCCAGCGCAAGAACTTGTCGAGATCGTCGACCGGGAAACCGACCAGGTCCAGGAACACCCGGCATGGAAATGGTTCGGTGAAGGCAGCGTGCAGATCTGCCTGACCCGCATCGGCGATCTGGTCAAGCAGTTCACGGGCGGTCCGTCGGCTGCTCGCGTCCAGCCCCTGCATCGCGCGGGGAGAAAACAACGGATCCAGTAACTTTCGATACTTAGCATGTTTGGGCGGGTCGGTGTTCAACGGGATCACCGGCCGCTTCTGGCCCATGAAGTTGGCTGGGTGCGCGTCTCCGTAATTGGCGGCGAACAGTTCGGGCGACCGCAGCGCACGATGGATGTCGTCATATCGGCTGAGGATGACGACCGTGCCCGACTGGGACCGGCTGAACGGAGCCGAGACCGCGGGCGCGTGCTCCCGCAGCGCCGCGTAAACCGGCCACGGGTTATTCGCCAGCGCGGGATCCGTCATCATGCTGTTCAGATCCACTTCCACGCCTGCCTCCTGATGGTGTGACGAGTGTCACCCTAGAAGGCGGCGGCCTGCTAGTCAAGTGGCTGCCAGACTAACCGGTAGGACACCCCTTACGTCGTCGCTACCATCCCGCCGAAACCACGCACGCCCGAAGTTGTTGCTTGAAGCCGCTCAACAATTGTTCGCCGAGTGCGGGGGGTATGCGACGACCACGAAACAGATCGGCCAGCAGCTGAATCACCCGATAGTGAGCATGAGCGCTCAAAGTTGTTCGTTGGCAACGCTTTACGACCTCGTGCACGACAATCGGACGACCTCCATGCGCATGGTGCACATGTTGATCGGTGGGCCGGCCTGTGCTGCCAGGGGTAAATGCCCACGGCAGCCCGTCGGCGGGCGTACTGACCGTAGGACAGGTTTAGGACACAACGAGATGCCTGACCGGCGTCAACAGATACAGAAGCGCCGCTGTGACTAAGTTCAATGCCGCCCCGGTTACTGTGCCCAGTAACGTAATACCGCTACGGGGTCAATTGGCGCTCTTGAATTGGAAACGTTTCGACATCGGCAGCAACAGCCGTTGGTAACTTGGCCCGGCGATACGAGCAATTAGGTCTGCGGCTCTGGCGTCGGGGCCGACGAGCACTCGAGCTTTACGCCTACGAACCCCTTTCAGGATGACCCGTGCAGCGCGCGGTGCGCTGGTCAACCCCAACTTTTCAGTGCCTTGCACCGCTTTGGCTCGATCGACTCCGCGAGCAAAGCCGCCATGTGCGCTGAAGCTCGTCTTCACGATGCCTGGGCACACCAGCGTTACGGCGACGGGATGGCGCGCCAACACCATCTCTTGACTAAGCGCCTCACTGAACCCGCGGACGGCGAACTTCGCGGCGCAATAGGGCGCAGCACTCGGTACGGCGATCAGCCCGCACATGCTCGACATGTTGACGATATGTCCGTCGCCGGAGGCGATCAAATGCGGCAGGAAGGCCTTTGTCCCATTGATGACGCCCCACAGGCCGACGTCGATCACGCGCTCAATGTCCTTCAAGCCGACCACCTCTACATCTCCGACGTAGCCGATGCCCGCGATGTTGTAGATCTGGTTGACCCTGCCAAAGTGCTTTTTCACCTCATCCGCGTAGGCGAAGAACGCCTCGCTCTCGGTCACGTCGAGCCGGTCCGCGCGCACAGTGGCACCGATGGCGCGGAGTCGACTCTCCGTCTCGGCGAGTCCAACGGCATCCACGTCACTGATGGCCAGCAATGCGCCTGACTGTGCGAGTTCCAACGCCAGCGCCTGGCCGATGCCCGAACCGGCACCGGTAACGGCGGCGACTTTTCCACTGAGGCGGTCCATGCCGGAAGATCAACCCCCGCGGGAGGTTGACGGTCGTGCTGTTGACGACCAGACTCCGCGTGTCGCCATCGCTCGAGTGGGCATTTCAGGCTTGCTTGACCACGGCATCGAAGAAAACTGCTCCTTGCTGTCGACGTATCTGAAGATCAGGTCGTGTGAAGCGCCTGCGCGCGAGGCGATTTCGCGGGTGGTTGCGTCATAACCACGCTCCGCGAAGACCTCGCGCGCGGCCTCCACCAGCGGTCCAGGAGCGCTTCCGTCGAACACGTTGGGCCTGACCAGCCATCGCAATGCCCTCACACCCACAGGTACACGCCCGCGACGACCAGCCACAAGGTCACGCAATAAGCTTCGAACGGGCCGCGTAGCAACAGCGGTGCGCTGCGCAACTCCATGAAGTCCAGTCCGACGAACCGGATCTTCACCGCCGCGAGCGCGAGCACGAAAATGCCGATGCCCGAGCCGATGCCGTGTTCCACGGTCATGCCAAGTCCGAGCAGATCGAGGCCTTTTCGATCTTCACATGCAGCATGGCGCTCCCAACGTGGCACCGGTGAGACGCCGTCACAGTAGACCGCGCCACGGCCGGTAGTCAAGCAATAACTGGACTACCATCCGCATGGGCGCAAGCACTTCGACCGCATCAATCCGCGGCGGTAAATCGTTACTAGTCAAGTGCAGACTTGAGTAGTAGATTGGACTGCCGTCAGCCGAATCCTGTGGAAGTAGGAACGATGAGATGAGTAGTGCCGGGTTGTTTCAGTTGGCGTCATGGGTGAGCGCGGTGGTGCTGGTCGGCGCGTTACTCGTCGATAGCATGCGCAAGCGTCGGGTGACCCCCATGTTGGCGATGACTGTGGCGCTGTGGTCCATCTTCTGGATGGAGGCCCCGTACGACTGGGCGACGTGGACCCAATTCAATCCCGCGCTGCCCCGCATACCGGCCTGGGGCCCGCTGGGCATGACCGCCGGCGGGTTACCGTGGATCGCCCCGATCGGTTACATCATGTACTGTGCTCTGCCCGTAGCCATCATCGTATGGGCCGCACCGCGCATCGCTAATCGGTTGGGCACCAACCGGATTCGCACGCTGCTGACCGTAGGCGTCGTGTTCTCATTCTGTTGGGACGTGTGTTTCCAGATTTTCGGCACACATATCGGCTGGTGGCGCTTCTCGCGCGGCTACAACGGTCTGACGATATTCGCGGGCACTCCATATCTCTTCACGCTCACCATCTCGATCTTCACGGCCACGTTGTTCACCCTGTGTGCCTATCTGGTGGGACGCGTCGACGATCACGGCCGTTCCCCGCTAGAGCGGTGGGCCCACGCCCGCTCGGCCAGCCGCCCGGGTCTGTGGCTGATCGTGGCCAGCGTTGCGGTCACCCAGGTGATCTTCGCGGTGCTGTTCGTGCCGAACCTGATCGCCAAACTGGCCAACGTCGCAGGGACCACCTCGTCGCTGCCTCTGTTCGACGGCCTTGCCCCCCAACCTGGATCCGAACCCTCCGCCTACGCCACAGCCGGGGGGCTGACGCTGGCCGCCGTGCTCATCGCCATGCTCGCCGCCGCTATCTACACCATCGTGCGCCTCGACCCGCAGGCTCACACCCCCGCGCCCGCCCGCCGGCAAGCCGTCGCGGCCGGCGGCTGACCGCCACGCTCGGGTGCGAGCAGGCTCTGCATAGCTGGCCAACTCGGCCACTCGAGCAGACACCATCAACTCCGCTGCGTGCCGAGGTGGCCGCTAAGGCAGGTGCACCCTTGCTGAAACCGACGACGGCGCAGCTGGATTGGAAAAGTTTGCCTAGGTCGCCAGCGCGAACTCTCCCAGGCCGCGCTACCGGCAATACGGTCGCGCTCAAGTCTGCCCGACGTTCATGTGGGGGCGGTTGGTGGTTGAGCGCCCCGACATTCCGCCGGCTGTCGTCAACGTCGTAGCGTGCTCGGACAACGCGGCGGCTCAGCTATAGCTGCAAGTCCGCGATGGTCGCAATACCCGACCCGACGCCGACGCCGGGCGTATTCGCTTGTGACTGCTACCTTTTCGAGGCTGCACGCTGGCCAAAAATAATATCGACCCCTGCGGATTCTCGCCAGGCAATCTCGTTACGGTGTATACGTCGAGTCGATCAGCGAGGCTCCCGGGCGTTGCCGTACGGTGATCCGACGGACCTCGCAACCGTTGCCGGGCCGTCATCAACGAGCGGCAACGTCGATGTGCTGAACTACATCGAAGGCGCCCGCCGTTGCCGGTGCTTCCGTCACCGTCGGCGTGGGCGTCCCCGCCGCTTGCCGAGAGGCTTCCACGTCGAGCGGACGGCTTTTTCTGGCGTGGACAACTCGATACCATCGCCCGGAAAGAAGATCTTCGGCACGGTCGCCGTCGTGATCCCGTTTGGCCGCCGACCACGCATCGAGAGTTGAAAGCCCTTGCAGTATTTGGGGAAGGGTGAACTGCGATCGCGTTCAGGTTTGGTACGCGCCTAGCTGGTCGGCCTGCTCGACGCAGGGTGCCAGCCGGCCAGCGGGTCGTCGGCGGTCGGTCACGCGTGGCCTCGTCGTTGGTCTTCATCGTGTGATCTGTGGCGGGCGGGTCGCTGGGTCAATCCGCGGCGGAAAACTTCTGCTAGTCAAGTCTGAACCTGACTAGTAGATTGGACTGCCGTTAGCCGAACCTGTGGAAGTAGGAACGATGAGTAGTGCCGGGTTGTTTCAGTTGGCGTCATGGGTGAGCACGGTGGTGCTGTTCGGCGGGTTACTCGTCGATAGCATGCGCAAGCGTCGGGTGACCCCCATCTTGGCGATGGCTGTGGGGCTGTTCGGCATCTTCTGGATGGAGGCCCCGTTCGACTGGGCGACGTGGGCCCAGTTCGATCCCGCGCTGCCGCGCATACCGGCCTGGGGCCCGCTGGGCATGACCGCTGGCGGGTTGCCGTGGATCGCCCCGCTCGGCTACGTCATGTACTGTGCTGTGCCCGTAGTCATCATCGTATGGGCCGCACCGCGCATCGCTAATCGGTTGGGCACCAACCGGATTCGCACGCTGCTGACCGTAGGCGTCGTATTCGGAGCGTGTTGGGACGTGGGTTTCCAGATTTTCGGCGCACGTATGGGCTGGTGGCGCTACGCGCGCGGGTACAACGGTCTGACGATATTCGCGGGCACTCCATATCTCTTCACGCTCACCATCTCGATCTTCATGGCCACGTTGTTCACCCTGTGTGCCTATCTGGTGGGACGCGTCGACGATCACGGCCGTTCCCCGCTAGAGCGGTGGGCCCACGCCCGCTCGGCCAGCCGCCCGGGTCTGTGGCTGATCGTGGCCAGCGTTGCGGTCACCCAGGTGATCTTCGCGGTGCTGTTCGTGCCGAACCTGATCGCCAAACTGGCCAACGTCGCAGGGACCACCTCGTCGCTGCCTCTGTTCGACGGCCTTGCCCCCCAACCTGGATCCGAACCCTCCGCCTACGCCACAGCCGGGGGGCTGACGCTGGCCGCCGTGCTCATCGCCATGCTCGCCGCCGCTATCTACACCATCGTGCGCCTCGACCCGCAGGCTCACACCCCCGCGCCCGCCCGCCGGCAAGCCGTCGCGGCCGGCGGCTGACCGCCACGCTCGGGTGCGAGCAGGCTCTGCATAGCTGGCCAACTCGGCCACTCGAGCAGACACATCAACATCAACTCCGCCACCGCGGGAGTGCTCGCTCAGACGGCTGACGCCGTACCGGCCGAGATGGATGTCTTCATTACGGCGGCGCCACGCGTTCGACGCCAGTAGCTGGCGCGACGAGACAGTTGCGGCTCGGTGATTGCGCTGCCGTACGGTGATCCGACGGACCTCGCCACCGTTGCTGGGGTGTCGATCAACGCGCGGCACCGTCGCTGTGTGCTGAACTACATCGAAGGCGCCCACCGTTGCCGGTGCATCCTTTACCGTCGGCGGTGAGCGTCGTCGCCGCTTGCCGAGAGGCTTCTATGTCGCGCCGACGGTCGTTTCTGGCATGGACAACTCGATCATTACCGAGGCACCAGGGGGTGCCGAGCGCCCTTGGGCGGCATGGACTCATGATCTCGATCGCAGCGCGTTCGAGCAGCGCTACTCACCAGATTGGGTTTACCCAGGACTGCGGGTGCCAGGCCGACTTTGACGAGTTCCTGCACGGGCGGCGGCCGATGCAGCGCTTTGGGGGGCGCCTGTCGGATGAGCAATGGCTGTTGCGGGATCGCGTGGTCGGGAACGGGCGCGGTACCCGGGTCTTCGCTGTCAGCCTAGTTTGCGCTGAAGGGGTAGGTCGCAGCCGGTGAGTTCGGCGGAGATCTCCCATAGTCGGCGTCCGGTGTCGGGATCGTGTGCCCGGCGGTTGAGGTTCGCGACCTTTGGCCTGCCCCATAGATGTAGTAATCCGCGGGGGGCCCAGTAGGCAGGCGAAGGCAAGTCCATGGTGGCTGCTAACACGGTGGAGCGTGCCGCGTGGTCGGCAGACTGGGCGACGTAGGGCTGAAGACGCCTGAGTACGAGCGCGGTAATGCCGGGCGAGTCGGCGAGGATGTCGCTGTCGCTGACGCCGGGGTCGCTGAGGTGCGCGGTGACGCCTCTGCGCGCCAACTCCACGGCGAATACGGTGGTGGCGAGTTTCGATTCGGCGTAGGCCGACGACCATTTGTACGCGCGGTGTTCCCAGTTCAGGTCTTCCAGGTGCAGCCGCGCTATCGCGTGCGTGCTGCTGGTGACGGTCACCACGCGATCGGTGATGCGGTCGGCCAGCAGGCAGGTCAGGGCGAAGTGGCCGAGGTGGTTGGTTCCGATATGGGCTTCGAAACCGTCGGCGGTGTGGGTGAGCGGCAGACCGAACAGCTGCACACCGGCGTTGTTGATCAGCACGTCGACGGAGTCCACGGAAGCGGCGAACTCCCGCACGCTGCTCAGGTCTGCCAGGTCCAGGCGAGCGACCGACACATTCCCGCGCATTTCAGCGGCGGCGGCCAGACCTTTGCTCGGGGTGCGACAGGCCAGCACCACGTGGTGGCCGGCCGCGGCCAGGGTGGCTGCCGTCGCCTTGCCGACACCGCTGTTGGCGCCAGTCACAATGATTTTCAAAGGTTGCCCCCTACACTGCCGCCGACCTTGGGGACGGTCACCGTCACTGACAGGATCTGCTCTTTGGTGGGCATGCGTTGAGGCCTTTCATTGCGTTCTCCGACCACGGTGCGCATCGGTGTGCTTTGCCGGCACAGCACCAGCGTCCAGATGTGAATGTTTCACCATAATGTGCTTCCACGCCGATTGACAAGTACACGCTTGACTAGCGCCGTGCACATGATGTTCACTGGGTCACGCACCTAGGAGAGGTTGTGCGATGAGTAGCGCACGGGTTTTCGAGATCGTGGCCTGGACGGCTTCCTCGGTGTTCCTGGCCCGGTTGCTCTTCGATGCCTTTCGCAGGCGACAAGTCACACCTTCTGGCGACAAGTATCGCGATGTTTGCGCTGTTCTGGTTGGAACCGCCATTCGACTGGACCACCTAGTGTCAGTTCAACCCGGAACTCGCGCGCATACCCGGTTGGGCGCCCTTCGTAATGACCGCGGGCGGACCTCCGTGGATCGCACCGGTTGGCTACATCATGTTTTGCGCCTTTCCAGTCGCGCTGATCGCCTGGATTGCTCCAAAGGGCAGCTAGCGGGATGCCGGATTCCCGGTGCGAGAGTGCCAGCCCGCCTACCGGCCGACGATGCGCATCACGACGTTGCGAGGGAGCGAGGATGAGCCGCTACGAGGCCATGGTGGTGCGGAAGTGCGCCGCGGCGCCGCAGCAAGTTTACCGCGTGCTAGCGGACGTGCCCGGGTGGCCGACATGGATTCGGCCTGTGTCGGGCGCCGCATTCGAACGCGTCGGTGACGCCGAGCCGCAGGGCGCCGGGGCCATCCGCAGGATCAGCGTACTTGGCATCCCCCTTGCTCGCGAGGAGATTCTGGAGGCACGCCCGCCGTGCTATCAGCAGTACGCGATCACGTCGGGTCTGCCTGTCAAGAGCTACGTCGGCACGATTCAGATCGACCACGAAGGCGACGAGGGCAGCATCATCACGTGGGGGTTCACATTGGAACCGCGGATTGCTGGTACCGGCCCGCTCTTGCGGATGGCGATGGCACGAGCTGCGGCGTTCCTCGCTTCGTCCTTGGTCGCCGCTGCTGAACGCTCCGAAGCACCGGATCGCGAAATCGGCTGAGGCCCTTCAACATCTAAGGAGCCGACCTGGTTCTGAGCATCGACTGCTTCGGTAAATCGCCACATCATCCGTCCGGGAGGTTTCACCTTGCCAAACTCTTGCGCCGAACGACCAACGATATCCCTCTGCATCGGTGACGAACGTCTGAGCACGGGGTCGGCCGGCCTCCTGTCTCACGTCGACCCGTGCTCCGGTGAGCAGGATGCTTCGGTACCCCTGGCCGGCGCACCCGAGATCGACCGTGCAGTAACCAAAGCACGTGCCGCATACACCGACTGGTGTCGACGCCGGTCATCCGAGCGGCGGGACATCCTGCTGCGGCTAGCGTCGCTCGTCGAGGAACATACTGACGAGTTCGCTCGCCGAGGTACGTTGGACAACGGCACTACCGTCACCATCAACCGGCTGATGGTGACGAGGACCGTGGAGTGGATCCGGTATTACGCAGGCTGGGCGGACAAGATCGGTGGTGCGGTCACCGGTTCGTTCGATTCGAACGGTGAGATGAGTTATGTTCTCCCGCAGCCATTCGGCGTGATCGGGTGCATCACGACCTGGAATGGTCCGCTCATCTCGGTGGCCATGAAGGTCGCCGCAGTGCTGGCAGCAGGCAATGCCGTTGTCGTCAAACCCTCCGAGATGACTTCCGGTTATCTCTTTACTCGCGACGTGCAGCGCGCACACCGCGTCGCAGAACGACTCGAAACCGGCGAAGTACTTGTCAACGGCGCCGAGAACCTTTCTCCCACAAGGCCTTTTGGTGGCGTGGTGATCAGTGGAATGGGCCGCGAGGGTGCACGCGAAGGGCTTGACGAGTTCCTCCGCACCAAGGCAGTGGCCATCGGGACGCTGTGAGTTCGATTTCGTGCGCCGCATCGGCAGGCAACCCGCCTACCCTTTGCCCGAACGACGCGACGACGTCTCTTCCCCGCATCATGCCGAGAGTTGGTCAGCCCAGAATCGGCAGTCACCGTCGCGCCATCTCGTTGAGGAGGAGTCCACATTGTCAGATGACTTAAATGCAGGTGCCCCCGAGTCGTCTTCGGTTAAAGTTGGTATATGCCTTGACTTTCCGATTGAAGACGTCAGACAGATGTTCCTTGATGCGGTTCGACTCGCATTTGATGAAGCGTTCGATCAGGGAATCATCGACCGTCCAGTCCATCTGGTCGTCCGAGAAGCCGAAGGCCTACCTCGTAAGAACTCTTTCGATGTCGTGCAGGCCTGGCAAGACCTTGTGGACGCCGGGTGTCTCGGCATCATCGGGCCGTTGATCAGCGACAATACGCTTGCGGTTCACGAGCATATGGTCACCGCGGCGCGCAAGGTGCCGACGATCACCTGGAGCTGCACCGATCGGCAGTTCGGCGAGTACATGTTCGCGTTCACGAATGGATCGTTGCCCGAGGAGGGTTACCTCATCGCCGAAGCGATCGCCGATCGCGGTCTGCGAACGGTCGGTGTCGTTTACGAGCGCGCGTCGACCGGCTACGAATACTTCGAGTTCTTCACCCACCCGTGCAGGCGCGAGGGCCTACCGATCGTGCACACCGAAAGCGTGGGGCAGGTGCACCGCGACATGACGGCCGCCGTCACGACGCTTCAGGAGCGCGAACCGGATGCGGTGGTGTATCTCGGCTTTGGGTTGCCGGGGATCGAGATGAATAAAGCGTTCGCTGCGGTTGGTTGGGACCCGCCGCGCTACATGTGCACCGCCTTCATCAATTGTTACGTCGTCCCGCAGTGGATGAAGGATCTGCGCGGGTGGATCGGTGTCGATCAGTACGATGAGGAAAATGCCGTAGGACAAGCCCTGCTCGACCGGTTCCGTGATCGCTTCGGATACCGTCCTGAAAACTGCATCCCGACAGTCTCATTCGACTGCGCAACTGCGTTGGCGCACGCTATCGGCGCAGCGCATACTCTGCCTCCTACCGGTGTGATGCGCGGGCTGGAGAAGGTAAAAGCACTTCCCGCTGCCAGCGGGGGACCAGGAACACGAATCTCCTTCGGGCAGTGGAATAGACGCGCCTGGCACGGCGTGAACTATCTAGTGCTACGTCAGATCAAAGAGGACGCCACGGGCACCCGACTCGTCGGGCGCTTCCGCATTTGACAGCGACAGCCACATGTCCGTCAACCGCCAGCACGGCCGATGCTTGTCGTTTTCGATTCGGTCGGCGCGATGCACCGCCGCGCTACACGAAAGGACCCGCTCGCGCGGCGTTGGCGGCTCAACGATTAGACGGGAACCGCAGGTAAGTCAGTTGTCATCTTCAATGGTTAGCGCGTGTTCGGGGCATACCTCGACACCTTGACGGGTCGCTTGCTCAACTTCAGGCATAACCTCGCGGTCCTGTAAGACCGAGTAGCCGTTCTCATCGATCGGAAACAATTCGGGATCGACCGCATAGCACTGCGCGTGTCCCATGCACTTCGTGGTGTCCACACGAACTCTCATGCCTCACCTCAGGATCGACACTAGGGTGCCCCCTAACGACGGCCACACGTGGGTCGCCGTCATTACGCCAGCGCCCACTTTAAGGTCTTTGTCGACAGTGTCAAGTGGTCGCTCTACTACAGTTATCGTTGTCGGCCGCAGCGCGTGGCGTCGGCCGGGAGCGGCAGCGGATTGGCTTCGGTAGTCCAGTGGGCACGCTGACGCCATTCGACAGACTGCGCCACTCCCTAAAGTCGGTGGTGTGCGCGGTCAACGGCATCTGCCAGATGGTGGGTTGATGATGCCGATGTGCAGCGATGTCGCCGGCGTCAGCGAGCCAGTCAGCTTCCGGGCGCCCCAGTTACGTGGCGGCCGCGGATACCTATTGCGGTTAAACGCTTTTCAAGACGATTGCCCCGGTGCGGACGAAGGGATTGATGTTTACCGCCCGGACCCTTCGGCGGGCGAAACGCTGGATTGGGGACTCATATCCCGCGTCGTCGCGGCGAGAGCCTGCTCGCCGGCCACCGCCGCCCTCAGCGCGATTGTCGGGACCGCATCGGGCCGTGGGCAGTCCAAATTTTAGTCAAGCATCGCTTGACTAACTATGTGTGTGTACCTAATCTGACGCCTAGCGCCGTGACGGTCGCGAAGGCTATTCCCCGCTAGGAGTGAAGATGTGTTTGCAGCCAGCGACGACGCTGCTGTCTTCTGATGATCACCTGCAGTCCAACGATGGCACCATGGTGCCGGCGCCGGGAGCCAGCAGTTCCGCGTCGATCTGTTCACGGGCGATTGATGTATGGGTGCACTAACGGACCGCCCGCGATCGGTGCTGATAACGGGGGCGTCGTCGGGGCTGGGGCTGAGCATGGCTGTTCGTCTTGCCGAGGAGGGTTGGCTCGTCTACGCCACCATGCGTGACCCTGCGCGTCGTGGTGAACTGGATGCGGCCGTCAGTAAGGCCGGTATCGACGCTGACCGTGTTCGGGTCTTGCGTCTGGACGTGCGGTGCCCGGACACGATTCGGTCTGCACTCGATCAGGTGAGTGAGGAGACCGGCGGCAGCCTCGATGCGGTCGTCAACAATGCCGGTCTGAACGCTGAAGCGTGCTTTGAAGATATCGACATGGACACAATTCGCAATGTGTTCGAGACCCATGTTTTCGGGGCCATGGAGGTCACCAGGGCGGCGCTGCCATTGCTGAGAAAGGCGGGCAATGCGCGGATCATCTTCGTGTCGAGTTGGGCGGCGGTGTTCGGCGGCCCCATGATCGGCATCTACGCAGCCGCCAAGTCTGCAATGGAGCGTTTCGCGGAGTCGCTCGTCTGGGAGCTCGCGCAAGACGGCATCCGAGTTTCGCTACTGCGGCCCGGATTTCACCGCAGCAACATTTTTTCCGGAAACAGCGGTCGAGTCCGGCCTTCGGAGAGCCGCTACGGTCCGATCTATTCCAAACTAGACCCGTTGGCGGAGAAAAGCATCAGTCGCGCGCGTGATCCGGAGAATGTTGGTCGCCAAGTAGCGAGGATCCTCAATAGTCAGCGTCCGGGTTTCCGGTACAACATCGGATTCGACTCCTACCTGGTCGCTGCCTGCAATCCGGTGATTCCTCAACGCTTGAGATACCGCGCTGCCCGCACCCTATTCAAATCCAAGGAGACGTCATGACCGCCAGCACTGTGAAATACGATCCATACGACCACCTGCTCGATCTCGATCCGTACCCCACCTACAAGCGGTTGCGGGACGAATATCCGCTTTACTACAACGACGAACGCGACTTCTATGCGCTAAGCAGATTTGACGATGTGCGGCGCGCCTCGATCGACCACGCAACGTACGCGTCCGGCTACGGCACCGTTTTCGAAATCATGACTGGCCCGGAGGAGTTCGTCCAGGCAATCCAGAGCATTCTCTGGGAAGATCCGCCAATCCACGACGTGCATCGCAAGATCATGACGCCCGCGTTCGGGCCGCGGAACATCCTTCAAATGGAACCACGTATCCGTGAATACTGCGCGTATTTTCTTGACCCGCTTCGGGACCGGCCCAGCTTTGATTTCATGAAGGAATTCGCGTCCAAGCTGCCGATGATGGTCATCGGCCAGTTGCTTGGCGTGCCCGACGGCGAGCAAGGCTGGCTGCAGCATACGACCGACACATTCATCGAGTCTCAGGAGGGTGGCGCCTTCAACGCCGACGTGGCCGCGGAGCTGTTCAACTACTACCAGCGCCTGATTGAGGACCGCCGCTCGCATCCGCGCGATGACATGGTTAGCGACTTGGTCGCGACCGAGTTCGTCGATGACACCGGCACGCGGCGCCACCTCGACAACCGGGAGCTGCTGAATTTTCTGCTGCTGTTGGGCGCCGCTGGTAATGAGACCGTCACGCGATTTTTAGGCTGGGCGGCAGTTGTCCTGGCCGACAACCCGGACAGCCGTGCGGAACTGGTGGCCGATACCAAGCTGATCCCGGGTGCGGTAGAAGAACTCCTGCGCTACGAGCCGCCGTCGCAGGTCCAGGGCCGCCGGGTGATGGTCGACGCCGAGTGGTATGGGCAGACGGTTCCGGCCGGTGCCAACATTCTCCTGATGACCGCAGCGGCGGCCCGCGACGACAGGGTCTACGAAGACCCTGACCGCTTTGACATCCATCGTAAGGGCGTGCCGCACTTGAGTTTGGGCAAGGGACTGCACCTATGTATAGGCGCTACGCTCGCCCGTCTCGAAGCCCGGGTGGCGCTTGAGGAGATCTTGCGCCGATTCCCTCAGTGGTCAGTTCGCCGCGACGAGGCTGTTATGGCCCACACCAGCAGCGTGCGCGGATGGGCCAAACTCCCGATCGACATCGGCTAAGCCTTATCCCGTTCTAGCGGCAGATGAGTGATCCGGCCCGGCGTGATCGGCGGCGCACCTATCTGCCGCACGCGATAACCAAATATCACCCGAGGATCTCACAGACCCGGAGTACAAGATGAGGTGCCGGTAAGTGACAACTGACGCCGACGGTCAGTCGAGCCGTCACACTGAGGAAGCGATCAATTGGGCCGCGGGTCTGATCGGGGGGAAGGTCATCCGCCGAGAACGCCAGCAGCGTTGGCGACCCGTCTATTACCTGGACATCGAAAAGCCCGACGGCACAGTGAAAGAGGTCCTGCTGCGCGGCTTTCGGAATCCTGTGGGCGTGGACGAAACGGCATGGCGGGAACGGCTTCGGATGGAAGCCGGCGTGTACGAGGCTCTTATGGATACCAACTGCAGGGTCGCCGCCTACCACGGCTACGAGCCGAAGGGCGGCTGGTTTCTCATGGACGTCTTGCCAGGAACCCCCTATGTTTCCCGCGTCAGCGATAGAGAGTTGCAGAGGTCGCTGTATCGGCAGTACATCGAGGCGCTTGTTGAACTGCATCAGCTGGATTACCGGCGCCTCAACCTGCCGGACAATTTGCCCGTGGCCGCCACGTACGAAGACGGCATCAGCCTCATGCTGAATGAGTTCCGAAAGCCGTGGGATGCCTATCCAGAAAGTGGGAAGAAGGCTGAACCGGTAGCCGCACTGGCGTTTTGGTGGCTTGATAACCATCGTCCAAAACCTGTGGACCGATTTTCGCTTACCCCCGGCGACATTGGCACCGATCAATTCATGGTTGATGGAGGGCGCCTCACGGGATTCTTTGATCTGGAGATGTCCTATGTCGGTGACCCCCTTCAAGACATCGGCTGCGCTCGATACAGGGACCTGGGTTACCCGATTCCCGGCTTGCCCGAGTACCTCCGTTATTGGGGTGAGCTGATGGGACGCGACCTTGACAAGGAATCACTTTGCTACTGGACAGTGGCAGCGATGTTCGCGGGTCTGTTATACACGTACCCGCTGTGGCGTCATCCGGTCGCGCAATTACATCGAGACTGCACATTCATGCACGCTATTATCCCAACTAACCTTCGCGGCACCTGTGAAGCCTTAGCCGAGTACTATGGCGTGGACCTTGAACCGCCGGCGCGCCCGGAGCCTCACGTCACCAGCTACACGCGGTACAACTCATGGGTTGTGGATCAACTGAACTATTTCTATAGCCCACAGACTAACGATGACGGCCTCTTGTTGGATTACCGCTGTTCCGCAGCGCTGGCCGAAACTGGCGTCCTGTGTCAAACTCTCGGGCCCATGATTGAACACCAGAACATCAGCGACCTCGAGAAGTTGCTTGGCAAACGATTCGACGATCAAGATGAAGCCTTGCGCGCAATCCATCACCGAATCGCGACAGAACCTGAAGTCGACCTCGAAGAGACGATCCGCGCCCTTTACCGCATCCAGTGCCGAAATGAGTTTCTCGTCGAACCGATCCAAAACTTCTGTGGATACGGGCACGCCAACCCGCTACAACGAATGTTCTAAGCGCAGAAAGACGGATATCTCATGTGCAGCATATGGGCACGTAAACCGAGTTTGGTTGCCTGAAAAGCCGCCTGAATCGCCGACGGCTGGCGCCGCAACGGGATGCCTACCTCATGCCAGTACAACCAGCGATCCGTGCGAGTGCCGCCTACCGCTAGGCCGCACTTTCGAACCAGGTGTATTCGAGTGATGCGGGCTTGAACGCAACGCCTCGCACGTGCGGGCCCGTCGATCACACGATGCGCCGCCTCTATCCCGGATGTCCAATACTTCTGGTGGAGCTTCGCTCTGAAGGTGGGTGACATCCGGTTCGACACTATGAGGCATGGCGATGCGGGCTACGCCTCGGCCAAACGCGGCGTTGTTGGGCTGGTGCGTTATTATGCAAATAGCATGGGGCAGAGGAACATTCGGGCGAATACCGTGAACCCGACCGGTGTCCGCACCCCGATGGTCGTGAACGAGCAGTTTGCGGAGCGTACGCCCATCCTGGCTTCGGCGAGACGGTGCAGAATTTGCTTCCCAGTCCGCTAGTCAAGCTTTTACTTGACTAGCGGACTGTGCGCATTTAAACTCCCCGCGAACAGTCGCTTCGTCTCGGACCCCGGCCTCACGTGCGCGGGCGTCACATGGGAGAGGGCCGTCATGCCAAGCAATCACGCGTACCGAATCATGAACGCCGTTCACCGCTGGGTGCTTCGGCTCAGCGGTCAGCGGTTGTTGACCAGCTTCGGGCATATGCCGGTGCTCGAACTAACCACGATTGGCTGCAAATCGGGAAAACGCAGATCGGTATTCCTCACGTCGCCGATGCAGGACGGTGAAGTGATCTATGTGGTCGGGTCTCGTACCGGGACCGATGTTTGTCCGGGATGGGTATTCAACGTTCAAGCGAACCCAAATGTCGAGGTCGCCTATCGGGGTGGGCCACGTAAGCCGATGGTGGCCCACGTGGCGGGCCCAGAAGAGCGTGCGCAGCTGTGGCCCCGCATAATCAGCCAGCCGGTGGGCTGGACAAGGAAAAAGAACGCCTACGCCGGATACCAAACTCGGACGACACGTGAACTCCCCGTGATCGTTGTGGAGCCCTGCTGATCCACGGTTCACGTCCCGAAGGTAGACGTTCCGCGACAATCGAGTGGCCGGCAACTTCAACATAGATACAGCTGTTGTGACAGAAACACCCGATGCCGCGCTGCCGAAGGACACCGGCGGTGATCACGACACCGTGGTTCGATGGCCCCGCATAATCAGCCAGCCGGTGGGCTGGACAAGGAAAAAGAACGCCTACGCCGGATACCAAACTCGGACGACACGTGAACTCCCCGTGATCGTTGTGGAGCCCTGCTGATCCACGGTTCACGTCCCGAAGGTAGACGTTCCGCGACAATCGAGTGGCCGGCAACTTCAACATAGATACAGCTGTTGTGACAGAAACACCCGATGCCGCGCTGCCGAAGGACACCGGCGGTGATCACGACACCGTGGTTCGACTATCCGGCCTGGAACCCATTGTTTGTTGCCCTGATGCGTTTCGACCCAGAAAGTCTTCCCGCGAAGTGCGGCAATCTGTTATTTCTGTGGTGCTTCGAATCGGGACCTACTTTCCTGTTAATGATGCTACGCAGCAACGGCTTTCGGAGTTCAACAACCAGCCGCTAATCTGCGACGCGTGCCAGGGCAGGTCACCGGTCAGCCCATCTCGTCGGAATGACCGAGCCCCGCGGCAGCAAGTCGAACAAGAACCTCCTGTCGTCCTGGGGATCCAAATCGACTGTCTCTACCGACCAGCGAGACCCAGAGGACCACAAGACTGCCGCTTGGTTTGCACCATTTCCAGCTCCTCATCCGGTACGACCGCCCCTGCACGCAGCATGACGACACAAAGACAAGTGTGTACTTGACTACATGAGTGGCGCAACGTTAATCTTTGGCCACACAAGCCCAGCGCATCGTGAGACAACCAAGTGCACAGGCTGCGCAGGCCGGAAGGACGGTATGCAAACCGAAGTGAATGCAACTTTCGACGAGGAGATCGGCGAGGAGTTGGTCGACAGAACTCGTGAGCTTCTCCCGCTGTTCAAGAAGCATGCGGCCGATGCCGAACGCGACGCACGATTCTCCGATGAGTGTGTGCGGGCCATGAAGGATGCTGGCCTGTTGGACATCATCATGGCGAAGGACAAGGGTGGTCTCGGAGCGTCCTTTACGACTTATCAGAAGGTGACGCATACGATTTCGCGGGTAAGTCCCGCGGCCGGTTGGCTGCACGCCATCATGGGCGCCGCCGGCTTCTACTCGAACAAATTTCCCCAGTACGTCAAGGACGAGATCTACGTCGACGGTCTTCCGCCGTTGATGTGCGGAGTGATCAGCCTGGGCGGTGAGATCGAGAAGGTCGACGGCGGGTATCTGGCCACCGCGCGGTGGCCGTTCTCGACAGGCTGCTACCACGCAGAGTGGGCGCTGGGCGCGGTCGCGGTCAAAGATGCCGATGGCAATGTCGTCTCCGGAGCCTCCATCGTGGTGCCCTCCTCAGATTTCAAGATCGAGGACACGTGGAAAGACGTGACCGGCATGCGCGGAACCGGGTCTGCGACCGTCGTGCTCGACAGGGTTTTCGTTCCCGAGAGCCACACGATCCCGGCGGACTACCAGATCGACAAGACGTGGGAGGCGGTCCCCGAGGACGGCGATGTCACTGACTGCTGGCCGGTATGGGCATTGCTAGTTGGGTCTAACACGGCAGTCGCGTTGGGAGCCGCGGAGGGGATGCTGGAGATGGTGCAGGATGCCGCCTCGCGGCGGGCGATCACCTATTCCCAATATGAGCACATTAGCGATTCGGCGGTGGCGCAGTCCGAGCTGGCCAAGGCTGCCCTGCGAATTCACGCTGCAAAGCTGATCGTGTATGAGTCGGCAGCCGAACTGGATCGCAAAGCGCTACGGCACGAACAGATTACGATCTCGGATCGGGCTCGTTCCCGCGGCGAGCACGGTTTCGCGGTGGACCTGCTACGCCAGGCGGCAGACGCGCTGCTCACGGTTTACGGGACCAGCGCGTTCGTCGGCTCCAACGACCTGCAACTGTTCTGGCGCGACATCAACGTCATCACTCGCCATGCGCTGGCGGCGACCAACAGCGGGACCGAGTCGTATGGGAAAGCGTTGCTGGGGGTCGAACCGAACAATATCCAGCAGCTGTACCTGTAGCGAGTCGATGCGCGGTGCGGGGTCGCGCGGAGGACTCATACCTGCGGACGACACCTAGAAGGAGGAATTGCAGTGAACTACAAAGTAGTCGTATGGGGAACAGGAGAGGTAGGCCGACATTCGATTCGCGCGCTGGCGAATCGGACGTCCGACTTCACTCTCGTCGGAGCGTTGGTCTATGACCCTAACAAGGATGGCCGCGACGTCGGCGAGATCGCCGGGATCGACCCGATCGGAGTCAAAGCCACCACTGACAAGAACGCGATCCTGGCCATGGACGCCGATTGCGTGCTGCACCACGCTCTCGGCGAGCCGGATCCCGAGGGAACGATCGACGACATCTGCGCAATGTTGGCGGCGGGCAAGAACGTGGTTACGACTGCGCTCATTGCGCTGACGTATCCGCAGGTGCTCGGACCCGAGACTTACAGTCGTATCGAAACCGCTTGCAAGGAGGGCAGAACGACGCTGCACGGCACCGGGATTGCACCGGGATTCCTCAATGACGTTCTCCCGGTGACGCTTTCGGGCCTGTTCCGCAAGATCGATTTCATCGACGTCGCCGAGGCGGCCAATTACACGCTCTACCCGAGCGCCCAAATGATCTCCTTATGCGGTTTTGGGCTTGCGCCCGATGACCCAACGGTCCCTTTGGCCAACCCCGACGTGATCAAGACCATCTATGGTGCGGGCGTGCAGATGGTGGCCGATTCTTTAGGGGTTGAACTCGATTCGATCGAGGCCGGACGCGATGTATTGCCCGCACCGTACACGTTCGAGGTTTCCTCGGGCATCATCGAGGAGGGCACTGCGGCTGCGATGCACATCTGGGCCGCGGGCGTCGTCGACGGTAGGCAGGTCATTCGGGCTGGCGCCTATACGCGCATGCGCGAGGAACTCGCACCCGATTGGCCCCAAGGCGAAGGGTGGCATTTGTCGATCGATGGTGATCCCACCTTCAGAATGCACGCCGAGATCGGCTTGAAAGAAGGTGACGATTACACCGATAAGGAAAACCTCGGTACTGCAATGCACTCCATTCATGCAGTGCCGCTCGTCACGGCCGCTGAACCGGGCATCAAAACCGTTGTCGAGCTTGGCCACATAATAGGGCGCGGCCTATACGCCCAGTAGGCCAGCCCGAAGCTGACGGTGAGTTGATCCCATGTGTTGACCACGCTTTACTCGCCGCGTGATGGTTCTACCTACGCTCTCGCCGCCCGCCACCGAGCATGTGATGACTAGGATGTTGGGATGCCGCCTGGCAAAGGAGCACCGGTTAACAAGGGAGAGAGCAAGAAGGCGCCCGCCAAACGAGGGGCCGCTGAAAAGTATCCGCCCCGTAAGGGCCCGCGG
>Ga0268264_10001021_pt1 | contig 28188 bp, 20 predicted proteins | sample KBSSwiS32_FD_190357 | JGI IMG/M metagenome (GOLD analysis project Ga0268264, IMG submission 190357) | Switchgrass rhizosphere microbial communities from Kellogg Biological Station, Michigan, USA - KBS Switchgrass S3-2 (SPAdes) (version 2) | ecosystem: Host-associated > Plants > Roots >...
TAGCTGGGAGAAGGGGATGCCTTGCCGGATCCCGAGCAGCGAGGCCAGATCGAGGCGGGCGTCGCGGACCCGCCGGGCCATCTCCCAGCAGCCCTTAGCGGACGGATCCTCGTCACCGGAACGAGAGCGCTTCCTCTCCTGCTCGTACTTCGCTGCCAGCTCCTCAATGCGTGCCCAGTCCGCCGCGGAGTAGTAATGGATGACGGCCTCGTCTCTGGCGTCGGCCCGGAAGTCAATCCCGGTGAGCGCGGAGGTGGTCGGCGTCGGCCCGGAAGGCAGCACGTCCTTGCCATCAAAGAACAGCACATCGGCCAGGGTCGACTTTCCGGCCTTGATCTGGCCGACCAGTGCGATGGTGAACACCAGCTCGCCCCGCAGGCGGGCCCGCTTCTGTTCGAGCTGGTCGAAGAGGTGGTCCAGGCGTGGCCCCCGGCGCTCCTGCTTCAGAACGGCGACCGCCTGCAGCGCCTGTTCGTAACGCGCATATCTCTCTTCGAGGTAGGCGCGAAGTTGCTGATCCGCCTGCATTTCCTTACCCCTCCATGCTCGACGCCGTGCGGAGCTTCTGGTAGTTGTGCTTGAGGCGCTTTCTCAACGCCGCGGCGCGCTCGTTCAGCTCGAGCGCCCGCTCCGCCGTCCGCCGCCCGGCGGCTTTGAGCTCGGCATGCACGGTGCCGATCTCAGCAGCGAGAGCGGTGTGGATGTCCTCGAGCCGCTGCAGATGTTCGTAATACCACTGGTCGGAAGAGCCCGGCGGGCTGGTGTAGTGGATCGACGCGTGCCAGCCCGACTCATCGATCGCATCGGCCAGGGTGGCGTACATGCCGTAGAAGGTGAGGATGTTGAGCAGCCCCGGGTAACCCTGCAGGCAAGAACTCTGCCAGTGGGCGGCCTGATCGTAGTGCTTCTGCCGGAAGCTATCCCCTTGGAATGTCTTGGAAAGGAAGCCGTCATCAATGAATGCGCCGACCGAGCGGCTCGCCACTGCGATCTCTCTTGCCCGCGTGAAGACGGTCTTCGGCAGCGGGCTGCCGGCCAGCTCCTCCAACGGTGCGAGGCGCTCTTGGTGCGCCGCCTTGAGGTAATGGTGGTCGTCCCTGCCGAGCTCAATGACCCGCGACACGATCCCGTCCAAGCGCTGGAACCAGCGATCCTGGCTCTGCCGGGCGAGCCGCGAGGCGTATTCCCTAACTACCTGGATGCCCGCGTTACGCAGGGCCGCGAGATTCGCCTGTTTAGTCCACAGGTGCGGCCCCTCGTAGGGGATCCCCTGTGCGTCCAGGGTTGCGGTAACCTGCTTCTGGACGGCGGCGTGCTTGCTGGGCGGCGCCTCGTCGCACTTAGTCAGCAAGACGAGAACGGGCGGATGTAGGCCGGTGAGCTGATTCAGGAACTCAATATCGGTGGGTTTGAGGTCGCCCTGGTTCACGTCGATCAGATAGACGATGGCGTCGCACTGGCGGGCGGCGTTTAAGGAGAGTTGTAGGTCTTCGGCGCCGGCGGTATGCCCGGGCAGGTCGAGGTAGACGACCTGGGAGGGGTCGAAGGAAGCCGAGAAGAGGTAGAGGTGCTTGACCAGGTAGCTCCAAGGCTCGAAGCTCTGCTCCTCGGAGTGGCGGAAGAGATACAGATCGCGGGGCGTGGCGTTGAGGAAGGCGCTGCCGCGATGGTTCTCGATCCACAGCTGGCTGGCGGTGCTGGGGACCAGGAATACCGGCAGGGCGGTGTCGCGGGTCGCCTTAGTCGGCAGTGGTTCGTCTTCCCGGCGGTTGATCAGGAGGTTGAGGAAGGTACTCTTTCCAGCGCTGAAGCCACCGCAGAAACCGAGGATCGGGCTGCCGTAGCAGATGGCTTTCTGCCGTGCGTGGCTGAGAAAGTCCGGATGCAGGCTGGCGAAGCTCTGGCAGAGGGCCGCCAGCTCGTCGGCGCTGTCGAGCTCGAAGGCCACCGCCTGCTGGTGGACGCTCGCCAAGGCCTCGGCCAGCTCCGCCATCACCCGGGAGAGCTGTTCCAGCTCGCGGCTCTGGAGCGGCAGCGCCTGCTCTGCGGACAGGGTCCGCCGCAGCAGCTCGAAGAGGCGCTGTGGGTCTTGGGACGGCATTCCCTAAGGCTCCCTCAGCTGGCGGCCCAGGATCTCTTGGGCGCGAATCGCCTCGGTGAGCTCCGCGGCGGTGAGGGTGCTGCCGTGGGCGGCATCGAGCCGCCTCTCGGCGCTCCGCAGAGTGGTCTCGAGCGCCTCGATCGGTGCCCTCGAGGCTCGCAGGAGGGCCTGCTCGACGGCATCGGCCAGGGTGGTGGCGAGGAGCGCGAGACGCTCGCGCAGCGGTTCGCGGAGCGATTCGATCGCCGCGGCGATGGCCGTGGCGACGTACACCTGCGAGGCGGTTCCGAGCACGCCAGCGAGCGCCCTGAGCCGGGGAGACTGGCGGATCACCGGGTCGAGCAGCCCGGAGGTCAGGTGGTATGCGCGGATCGAGGGGAAGATCTCCTCGCCCTCGATCAGGTCCTGGAGGACACTGGAGAGGCCGTCGGCCGCCGCTTGTAAGAGGGCCGAGCCGGTAGCTCCGTCAGGGCCGATGAAGGCGGCGGCCTGCCGCGCGGTCTCCTCCGAGAAGATCGCGACCGACCGGGCGACGATTCCGGGGAGGGCGCTGCACAGTCCCAGCTCGACGGCTCGGGCGGCTACCCGCTGGAGCTCTTCTTTTAAAGGCTCCGCGCCTTGCAGCGCCTGCTGGGTCAGCGCTCCGACTTCGGCATGGAAGCGATCGAGCAGGGGACGTGCCTGGCGCGGCAGCTCGTCTTCCAGATATGTGCGGAGGGTACGCCGGGCGCGGCTCAGGCGGGTCTCGAGGCGTTCCTTCTCGAACTGCAGCTCGCGCCGGCTCCGTTCGATCCCCGCAAGGTCGCAGCGCTGGCTCTCCGCCGTGGCACGCAAGGCCAGCAGGGTCTGCCGCTGCGCCTGGAGTAGACAGGACCGCAGTCGGCGCTCCCGCCAGCGCTGTAGCTCGGCCGCCAGGCCTCGCGCCACGGCCGAGAGGGTGGCCGGTAGCTCTGGATCCCAGGCGGGCCACGGCGGAACCGCAATTCCCGCCCCCTGCAGCTGGAGGCGACAGGCTGCGAGGACCGCTTCCTGCGCGGCCGGCGGACGGGGCGGGACTGTGAGAAGCACGACCAGCAAGGGCCAGCGCTGCGCGGAGAACAACGCGAGAGCCTGCAGCACGTCCCGCCGCAGCGTGCCGTAGGCCATGGTCTCCATAAAGACCAGCGGTCGGGCTTGCGGCTCGCCGCCGGATCTCGGGGAGTTGGCCGCCGCTAGCTGCGCGGGGTCGCCGGCCGGCAGAACGTCGGCTGTCACCCCCTCGGGCAGATGGGTCTCCAGGGCCTCAACCAGGAGAGCCGGCCAGGTCTGGAGCGCGACGCTCTCGCCACCGGCGCGCAGAGCCTCGCCAGCGATAAGCAGCGAATACGAGGCTCCGGTCAAGCGCCGGATGTCGGCGAGCACTTCCTTCGGAGTTTCGAGCCGGAAGCGTTCGGCAGCGATTTCGAGCTCTCCGAGCCAGACGGAAAAGCGAGGATCCATGGGTATTTACGCCTATTTCAAGAAAGTGCGAGGATATCGCGGCTCAGGGGGGCAACTCAAGCGAAGTACGCCAGCCGCGGTCCACGGAGAAACCGAGCCGCTCCAGCACTTGACACAAGGGCTCGCGGTAGGGGCTCCTCCGGGTAGTGGTAGCGCAGTAGAACCGGTTCCCCCGCAACAGCCGGGCGCGACCGCTGGCGCTCGCAACGCCTTCGCGGAGGTGCGATCGAATACCGCATAGTGGGATTCATTCTGGACCGCCGAACATCCGGTCGACAGATTACATGTTTAAATAATAACTATGGCGTCATAGGTTCGATCATGATCTACAGCTTCGGAGGCTGTCTAAAAGGCCATTCCATGGTATTTCAGGAAATGTCAGGAAGTATCACAAACCATTGCAAATGCTGATAGTTACAGCACGGTGGTCGTTCACCTCATTTCACCTCATTTCACCTTCACTCTCGGCGTTTGGAACCTATTTGGAACCTATTTCAGGGCCCGAGACGCGCCTCCGAGCTCCCAGATCGTTCTCGCCGAGAGTCCTTTCGTCGGTCTCTCGGGCCGCGGTGGTCTCCCGCTCTCAGCGGTCGATCGGGTAGGCAGAGCCATGCCGAAGAAGGACACCTCGGCTGCCGCTCGCCGCTTTCTGGAGCTTTGGGAAGCGCGAACCGAAGCCGCCGAGACTCCCGCCCGAATCGTCCAGGCGAGAGCCTTGATTCTCTGCGCCTTCCCTTACACCCGAGTCTCTGAGCGGTCGGTGACCCGGACGGCGCGGATCGGCCCCGGCGCCCGGATGTCGGTGACGTTTACTTCGGTGGATCCCGCAGTCTCGCTCCCCTTCGGCACTGACCGTGCCCTCTTCGCTTGGATGCAGACTCAGGCCTTGCACCATGGCAGCGTCGATTTCGGAGCGCTCAACCGGTACTTCGACGAGTTTCGTCTGGGCTCTAGCGGCCGAGAGTACCGGGTCGCCCAGGAACGACTTCGCCGACTGGAGAGCCTGTCAATGACGATTCGAGTGGAGTCGCCGGAGACGGAAGAAGTGGTTCACCTCCATCCCCTCAAACGCGCGACGAAGCCATCGCTGGCCGAGGTTACCTGCGAGGGGGTTTCCCTTCCTCTTGCCGTTCGACGCGGACGATTAGGCTTTCAGCTTGATCCGGATTCTGGCGACACCTCAAGTCTCACCCGGTCCCTCTTCCGCTTGCCCTAATGCGCCAGTTCCACAACCGGCCGCAAGCCTGGGACTTCGCAGCCTTTCTTTTCTATCGCAGCTTCGCCGCACGATCTCCGAGCGTTGTGCCATGGAACGATCTGGTCGACCAGCTCGGTGCACGCGATTCCTATCCGCGGCGCCTCAAGGCGTCGCTCGCCCGTGTCCTGCGCGAGATTTGGGTGGTCTTTCCCGGTTTTCCACCGCGCTTCCTTCCGGGCCTTCAGGGTCTTGCTGTGGAACCCTGGAGGCAGTCTTTGATCCCCTCCGAGACGACAAGCCCACTCTCGGTCCGCAAACAATGGTGACAGAGGTCGGCAAGAACCCGCTTCCGTCTGTCCATCGTGCATCGCCCTCGGGAAGAAGTACGACGCCCTTGCCGTCCGCTTTGCGCAGCACGTTCGTGGTGATCGGAGCGTAATCCTCCAGGTCGAGGACTGCGCGAGCGTGGCCCTGCGTGCTTTCGGGTCCTACCAGGAGAGGACCTACGACTTTAGTGCTCTTTGGTGTATCCTTGCGGCAAATCAAAAATTTCCTGATTTGGAGGCATGGCATGCTTCGGGCAACGAAGACGCTCATGATTTGGATCGCGCTGATGCTGGTGGGATCAGCTGGATCTACGCAGTTCGCGGATGTAGACGACGATGATTGGTATCGCGAAGATCTAGATAAGCTTGTCGGCCTGGGTGCCGTTTCTGGCTATCCGTCTGCTTCAGGAGCGGTCTATTTCTCACCCAATAGGCTCGTGACGCGGGCTGAGTTTCTCAAGCTGTGTTTACACGTCCTATCCCGTGGTCCGGGTTTAACCGCTTCACCGGTATTCCCCGCTCCCGGCCAAGCACCGTTTCCGGATGTTCCTATCTCTGCCTGGTACGCGGGCCATGCGGCATTCGCGAAACGGTGCGGGATCACCGAGGTAGGTCAAGTTCATTTTGAGCCCGACGCCTCCGTGACCCGCGAAGCGGCCGTGAGTTTCGTAATGCGGACCTTGGAACTTAACGGCGGGGCACGAGCCGAAGATCCGCTACTATTATTTCAAGACACCTCGGCTCCGGATATTATCAACGCCAGAAGTGCCAAGATAGTTTCTGGCCATATTGATGGTTTGTTTCACCCAAACCTCTCGCTAACTCGTGCCGAAGCAGTAGCTCTCGTGGCTCGCGCATTTAAGAACCTTGAAAGCCCGTCGCCGGTAGCATTCGACATGACAGCCTTCACTTCGCCAAACCCTCTGATTCCAGAGGTCGCTCTCAACGATGCCTGTGCAAGCGTGGGCATCCGCCTCAACCGACCCGATAACGGCGCCAACCTCGTCCGTGTTAGCGCCGAGCTTGGCCCTCCATCCGCCGGCACCTACTACGAACTTCGCCGGTCAAGTAACTCTATCAAAGTCTGGCCGCTCAGAGACAAGTCCTTGACGCCTTACTTGGGAGACAACGACAGCTTGATCTTGGCGCCTTCCGCATTATCGTTCATCAATCTGTATGTTGAAAACATCGCGGATACTTCGCAGAGTGAAGCAACCCTGTCACTTGCACTTCGGCGAACCCAGGACGGCGCGACTCTCTCCATCCAAAAGATCCGCTTTAAGAGCTTCGACCACGCAGTTGTAGTGCTATCGGGCGAAAGGTATCTTGGTAGCCCTTCGGTCAGTCCGAACGAAAGCATCGGCCGCGTCGGTGGCATCTTGCACGACCGTGGTTACGATGTCTATTTGTACGACGAAGATGAAGTCGAAAGCGACGGGACAGGAGAAGTCTTCGATGCCCTATTCGACGCAATAGTTCAGCGTGGCGTCAACCGGCTGGCGATTATTGGCTTTAGCCACGGCGGTGGTTCCGTTCACGACTTGGCCACAAAGTTGGACGGCGACAACCGACTTGAGGGTTTGTACACAATCGGCTTCTCGGCCTACCTAGACGCAATTCAGCAACAAGTCCCTATAGCATGGCCAGAAACGCGCTACCCACCGGGACCCGTGGCATTTCATTTGAACATCTACCAACAGAACAACGACACTTGCTTTGATCTTTCCGGCGCATCAGTTGCAGATTCAAGCGTGGAGATAAATGTAACGAATACAGATTGGGGCGCGGGCCTTGATCACTGCACTATAGACGACAACTCATTCGTACAGGAATTCATTGCTACGACTCTCGAAGCACATTTCAAGCTATAGGCCAAGCATGCGACACCTAACCGCAGGTCTCTTTCTGGCATTCCTCCTTCAGCTCTTTGCAAACCCTCTATTCGGCGGCTACGCCGCTAATCCAAGTTTCACAAGCTCTGGCACTGACAGCAGTGGCGCTTCCTCGTCTTCCCTGCGCCTTGAGATAACCTCGATCGGCGCTACGAGCAATGACGTTACCTTTCGGGTGACCAAGAAAGACGGCACCACGTTCAGTACTGCCGGTACACTGTCGATCCGTGTCGACTGCGGGGGCACATCCTGTTCAGTCGTGTCGTCCACCTCTGTAGCTATCGGCACGACCTCTAAGAGTTTCACGGTATTTATGCCGACATACGTTCAAGGAACGGTCATCAAAAACTTTTATTCTCGGTACGAAGCTGCCACTGGTTATTGGACCTACGCCGGACCGATAGCGATCTCCGCGCCGAGCTTAGCAACCCCGACCTTCACGAGCACTTCGGAGATTGGCATGACCTCTGCCCGGCTTAACTGGGGTCCGGTGACTGCTGCTGAGTCTTATCGATATCAGGTTACCTCAGGCACTTCCTTCACTACTAGCGGCGATGGCTCGGTCTGCAGCAATTGCATCGCCAATTCTACAACGACTGGCATTACGAAGATAGTTACCGGGCTGGCGTCAGGCACAACATACCGCTGGCGCGTAAGGGCCGGGAATGCCACCACTGGCCAGGGCTCGCTCTGGTCGACTACATTGGCCTTCTCCACGATGGCTCCCACTGTTTCCTCGGTCACGCCAACTTCGGCAGTCCTTGGGCAGACAACGACTTTCACCGTGGCGGGTAACAACCTGACGGCGGGCATGGGTTTTTGGATCGACACTTGTGTGGGGATCGAAGAAGTTTCCGGCGGCAGCTCGTCTAGTCGTCAGTTCCGGTGCACCCCGAGTTTCACCACTGGGATTAAGAATGGAGAGGTCAAGACCGCTCCAGGGGGAACGCTTCTCCGGGCCTTTACCGTGAGTGTCACGGGCCTTCCGACTGTAGGTTCTGTTACGCCGACGTCGACTTTCCTTGGACAAGCGACCACCTTTACTGTGACAGGCAGCAGTCTAACCGCAGGATTGGGCTTTTGGATCGATGCCTGCGCGGGAATCACAGAGATTTCTGGTGGAAGCGCATCTAGCCGGCAGTTCCAATGCACTCCAGTCACAACCGGGATCAAGGCTGGAGAGGTCAAGACAGTGCCGGGCGGTACTCTTCTTCATACGTTCTCAGTCAACATCTTCCCATTGCCGACGGTCACCGAGGTCAAGCCAATCAACGCCATCTTTGGAGAATCCACGACCTTCACAATCTTCGGTAGCGGCCTGAGGGCAGAGATGGGATTTTGGGTCCATGACTGCGCGGGGATTACGGAGGTCTCTGGCGGCACAGCGACCGAACGCCAGTTCCGTTGCACCCCAAGCTCCACGACCGGGGCTAAGGCAGGCGAGGTGAAGACGGTGGCGCAGGGGACACTACTACATTCGTTTTCGGTCAACGTTATCGTACGACCAACCAATATCTCCGTTTCACCCCTCCAGGCTACCTTAGGTGTCCCACTGACTTTCACGATTGATGGTACCGGTCTGCCTACCGGACTGGGTTTCTGGGTTGATGATTGCGCTGGAGTGGCTGAGGTTGCTGGCGGAACCTCGACCCGGAGGCAATTCACCTGTACTCCCGGTGATAATTGCGGAGCCAAGAACGGAGAGATCAAGGTTGCGTCCGAAGGGACCCTTCTCCATACGTTTTCTGTCAATGTCCTTCCCTTGCCCACGGTTATCGAAGTTAAACCGGTCAACGCGATCCTTGGTGAACCCACGACCTTTTCCATATCCGGGAGCGGCCTGATAAGTGGTATGGGCTTCTGGGTCCACGAATGCGCGGGGATCGCCGAGCTGTCTGGCGGCTCTGGGGAAAGGCGTTTTTTCCGCTGTACTCCGGGCGGCACGACAGGAACGAAGGCGGGCGAGGTGAAGACGGTGCCACAGGGAACGCTGCTACACTCGTTTTCAGTCAACGTCATCGTACGACCGGCTAATATCTCCGTTTCGCCGCTCCAGGCATCCTTGGGCGTCCCACTGACATTCACGATCGATGGAACCGGTCTACCAGGAGGAATGGGCTTCTGGGTCGATGACTGCGCGGGGGTGACAGAAGTGGCAGGCGGTACCTCGAGCCGTCGACAGTTCCGCTGCACGCCCGGCGAGAACATCGGTGTTAAGTCGGGAGAAGTCAAGACCGCTTTCGAAGGCACTCTCCTTCTGACGTTCTCGGTCAATGTCGTTGCGTCTTCTCCGACCGTCGCGGCGGTGGCGCCCTTGACAGCAACCACCGGACAAACCACGACGTTCATTGTGTCAGGTGCCAACTTGACAGGAGGAATAGGGTTCTGGATTGATGGTTGTTCCGGGGTCACCGAAGTTTCGGGTGGGAGCGCACTGAGCCGCCAGTTTCGCTGCACTCCCTCTGTGGCCGGACAAAAGGCAGGGGAAGTAAAGGACGCACCTGGTGGTACCTTGCTTCACCAATTCAGCGTTGCTGTTGCAGGGAATGGGATCTATTTAAACGTAGATCCGTGGGCTCAAGCAGCTGCGGAGTTCCTGGTCCAGCAAGGGATTGTTGTCGATCCACCAAATCACGACCTGCGCGGCACTTCAGACATACGGCGAGCCGAGCTCGCTACAATGCTTTATCGAGCACTTGGCGGCGGCCTGGCCCAGGCTGATGCACGCTTTTCCACCTGGCACGGTGCTCTCTTGCGATCTCCATTTGTAGATGTGTCCGACCCAACGGTCTGGTATTTCCTTCCGGCCGCCTACTTGGGCAACCTCACGTTCGGCGACGAGATCTCTGTCTTCGACCGATGGCAGAGTGTCTTCCGATCCGACGGGATCATTAGCCGGGGCTGGGCAGTCAAGGCAATTTTGGAAGCTTGGAACATCTCACCACTGACCACGCTGCAGGGCGTGACACTGTTTGCGGATGTACCGGCGAGCCATCCAGCCGCTGGCTACATCTACCGGGCCGTGGAGAAGGGGATCGCCACAGGCACGGCCGGCGTATTCTCTCCCGATGTCGCCGCTGACCGGCAGGACTTATTCGTCCTTCTTCACCGGCTGATGGACGCTTCGGCTAACGCGCTTTCTCTGGCAGTCCCCTCGCCCGCGCCTCTAACGCCAGCCGATTTCGATGACGCCCAGGCTTTCGCGCGGCGGAGCCTCGGCTCCCGCTATGAGCAGCCGGTGCTTATGGGTGTACAGCCACCTACGGCTTCCATCTCCGTGGTCAGATCCGGACTGGAAACAGTTGGCACACTTCAGGGCATCTACACCGTGACCCTCGGGGCGACGATCTCCGGCATCGATTCACGGGCGTTCACCGATAGCCATGGGAACTCGTATCAGGCTAACCCGTTCTGTTCCTGGGATGCCGCCAGCGGCGGATTAGTGGACGAGACGCCAGCAGGCGGAATCCCGTTCAGCCGGGTGAAGTGGATCGCGCCGGCTGACAGCTCACCTGCGAGCGGAGCTTCACTCGCTGTGGGTGTGACCCTTCGAGTAGGCGATGGTCTGGGCTCCGAAGTGACGGCTGTCCGCACCCTCCTGCTAACCGGGCGGCCGACACCGGACCCGAACCTTCCATTGCTTACCATCGATCCGGTCGCAGCAGTTCGGGCGGGGGAATTGGTAGAGGTTACGGGTAGAGTCAACGATAGCGGCAATTCCGAGAGTTCGGCATTCGGAGATCTTGAAGTGTACCTCTCGTTTTCACGGGATGGAGGCGCTAGCTGGACCCCAGTTGGTCAGGCGGCGCTGCGGGCAAACAGCCAGTGGGATGCGTTTTGGCGTGTGCCGGAACCTGCCGGGACGGCCATACTCCGAGCGCTAGCCGTGAACATCCGAGGCAATCAGCGGGAAGCTCGCACGGGGATCACGATTGGGGCTCGCTTGACGATCCAGGGAATCGTAGTAAACACCTCCTTTCAACCGCTCCCCGGAACGCGGGTGACACTTTCCGAAGGAGGAATCGATCTCGCCTCGGTCCTGACCGATGCTCAAGGTGGATTTCTTTTCACCACTGGCGGAGTCGGGGACCTCGGAATGGGAAGGTCGTACACACTGACAGCTGCAGCGGGAACGCTAAGGGCTACGACGAGTAGCGTAGTACTCAACAGCACGGCTCCTCGAGCCGAACGGACCCTCGTTATCGGAATAGATTCCACGCCGCCGATCACCGAAGCTTCAATGCCCAGTGGGACCTTTTCCGCGCCGTTCACCGTTGCGCTCACTTGCCAAGACGACAGTTCGGGGTGCGCAACCATCCACTACACGACGAACGGGAGCACTCCCACCATTGCATCATCCACCTACTCGACCCCCATTCCTGTTACGGCCAATCTTAGCTTGCGGTTCTTCGCGGTGGACACAAGGGGAAACCAAGAAGCACCGCGACGCCGTACTTATTCCTTCCGAGCCTGCTCCTTCGAGGTCAGCTCCGCCAGCGCGACATTCCCGCAAGTCGGCGGCATAGGGCAAGTAACGGTCCAAACGGGTAATGACTGCACATGGCGGCTTGAAAGCACAGCTCCTTGGATTACGGTTACTGAGAGCGGAAACTTCCAGGGCCCGAGTGCCGCCGGCTTCACTGTAGCAGCCAACAGCGGAGAGGCTCCTCGCTCGGGTTCGCTCACTGTCGCCGGCCGCGCAGTGAGCATCGTTCAGGCGGGAGCTATAAGCTATACCTTAACCGTGGTCAAAGGTGGAAGCGGCTCGGGCAGCGTGGTCAGCAGTCCCACCGGCATCGGCTGTGGTGGGGTTTGTAGCGCAAGTTTTCCCGAGGGAGCGCAAGTTGCTCTAGGTGGGGTGCCGACCACCGGCTCGACCTTTGCCGTCTGGAGCGGAGATGCGGACTGTCTCGATGGCACCGTAACAATGAACATTGCGCGGAGTTGCATAGCAATCTTTACTTTGGATCAAGTTCAGACCTTTCCTTTGACAGTCCAACCAGCCGGTCTCGGTTCTGGGCTGGTCTCGAGTTCCCCAACCGGCATCAGCTGCCCCCCGGATTGCACCGAGAGCTACCCCGCTGGCACAGCGGTAAGCCTTAGCGCCGAACCTGATCCGATGTCCGTTTTCTCCGGTTGGAGCGGTTCGGGCTGCACAGGGACGGGATCCTGTTCTCTTACCTTGCATGCCCCGCTCGGGGTGACAGCAACATTCGGGAGGGCCGGAACCACGCAATGTTCCCAAGGTTGGGCTGTGCAGGGTCCTCAATACGGTAATATTCAGGAGATCGCAATAGATCCCACACTTCCATTCCACCTTTTCGCCACTACGGCTGGAGGAGTTTTTGAAAGCCTTGATGGCGGCGAGAGTTGGAATCTGGCTGGCCTCGGGGGTGTGGCGACTCGGGACTTACTCATTGATCCAGCCGAGCCATCTAGGGTTTATGTCGCTGGACTAAGCGAGTTCTTTTCAAGCGTGGATGGCGGCGCTACTTGGCATACGCTTCGGAATGGCCTTGGCTCCGGCTTGGCGACGGCCCTCGAGATCGCTCCGAGCGATCCGGCAACGCTCTTTTCCGGTGTGTATCCTTTAGGGATCTTTCGGAGCCACGACCACGGTGCGTCCTGGAGTTTGGTTCATTCGGACTCGAACACCCAGGTAGTAGTACTTCGAGTCGATCCGTCTAACGCGAGCACAATATTCGCGGGAGCTAATGGCGATGTCTTGGTGAGCCGGGACGGTGGCAATTCCTGGTCGCCCTCCCTGAGCGGAGCTACATGGGTGCATGACATCCTGGTTGATAGAGGCTCCTCCAATAACGTCCTCGTGGCGGGTTTCGACCGCCTCTTCCAAAGTTCCGACGGAGGGAGGACTTGGACGGCGATCAAGAATGGCTACTTCCAAGATTTTGCGCAGGTACCCGGGGAAACCGCAAGGATATTCTTGAGCGACCGACTTGGCGGGGTATGGAGCAGTATTGATGGCGGCCGAACATGGGCACAACTGTCTGTTCTGAGTGAAGTTTCGATCAATACACTAACCGTAGGTGTTTCGACGAATCCTCACCTTTATCTGGCAACTGTGCGTGGTATTCGGAAAAGCGTGGATGGTGGATGGACCTGGCGAGAAAACAACGCGGGTCTGACTGCACTAAGGGTTGCTACTTTGGCTCAAGCGCCCGATACACCGTCTACCCTTTGGGCAGGTAATAAAGAGGGAGGAGGAATCTTCCAAACCACCGACGCGGGTCTACAGTGGATGCCGCAAGGTTTAGAGCCCCTCAGGGTTTCGGTTTCGGACATGGTGGCTGTTTCCAGGTCTATCGTGTACGTCTCAGCACACCCTGGTATCTTCCGGACTTCCAATGGCGGTCAGACTTGGGTGGATATCACGGGCTCCTTAGCGGGGAAGATGATCTTGTACCTTGCTGCCTCCCCAGTAGCGCCGGGGACAGTTTATGCAGCCAGTTTCGGCCAGGGAGCCTTCCGCAGTCTGGATGGAGGAACCACCTGGTCCGTGATCGGAGCCCAACTTCCATCCCAGAACATTTTGCACCTGAGCATTGCACCGGACGATCCGGCAACCATCTATGTCCAAGTCCTTCTGACCGGAGGCTCGGAGACGCAGTTTTTCAAAAGCGTTGATTTCGGCTCATCTTGGTTGAGACAAGGTGCCAATCTTCCGGCTGGTGCTTTCATGTCGGATTTAGATTTCGATCCGGGTGATCCATCTCGCCTTCTGGCCGCCTTAGGGTTCTATGGAATATACAGAAGCGGTGACGCCGGTGCATCCTGGACCCATGTTTCTTCGAACCCTGCTTGGACGACTTCCATCGCATTTCACCCCACAAATAGAGGAGTTATTTACGCAGCGATTCTAGATCCTTCCATCAACAACCATGCGGGCTTTAGTCGAAGTAATGACGATGGAACAACTTGGAGCAAGTGGGATACAGGTCTCATCGCAAGCTCCATCAACGATATTGCCGTCGTGCCGTCGCTGCCCACGACCGTCCTGGCAGCGACGGACGGACGGAGCGTTTTTACACGGATCGACTGCTCTACTATTCCACTTTCTATTGTTAAGGCCGGTAGCGGCGCGGGGCAGGTCTCTAGCCAGCCCGCCGGGATCGACTGTGGGGGAGACTGTGCCGAGGACGTGCTGGAAGGGACAACAGTCACACTCTTCGCCCAGGCAGACCCTGGCAACCTGTTCATCGGCTGGAGCGGCAGCGGCTGCACAGGGACAGGCATTTGCCAGATTCGCGCCGAGGGTGGTCCTCTGGCTGTCACGTCCACTTTCGTGCAACGAACGTTTCCTCTCACGGTGGCGGTACTCGGCGAGGGCCGGGTCACCAGCCAGCCCGCCGGGATCGACTGTGGAGCGGACTGTGCCGAGGAAATACCGGAGGGGACGACGGTCACACTGTCCGCCCAGGCTGACTCTGGAAATCTATTCGTCGGTTGGAGCGGTGGCGGATGTACGGGTACAGATAGCTGCCAGGTTCTCGCCAGCTCCCCCCGAGCTGTTACCGCTACGTTCGCGCATCGGACCTTTCCTCTCACGGTGGTGGTTATCGGCGCGGGCCAGGTCACCAGTGAACCAGCCGGAATCGATTGCGGAGCGGACTGTGCTGAAAACATGCAAGAAGGAGCCACGCTAACTCTATCAGCCCAGGCAGACGCCGGGAATCTGTTCGCTGGATGGAGTGGCAGCGGCTGCACGGGCACGGGACCTTGCCAGCTTGTAGTGAGCGGCCAACTTGCAGTTACAGCCACCTTCGTGCGCCGGACATTCCCTCTGACTGTGGCAGTTACCGGTGTGGGCCGGGTCACGAGCCAACCAGCAGGGATAGATTGTGGAACGGACTGTACTGAAAACATTCCAGAGGGGACTACGATCACTCTCTTGGCCCAGGCGGACGCCGGAAACCTGTTCGCCAGTTGGAGCGGTGGTGGGTGTGCAGGCACAGGATCTTGCCAACTTCTAGTCAGCGGCCCTCTAGCGGTCACGGCCACGTTCGTGCGCCAAATGTTTCCTCTCACGGTGGTGGTCAGCGGTGCGGGACGAGTCACCAGCCAACCTGCAGGGATCGACTGTGGAGAGGACTGTGCTGAGAATATTCCGGAGGGCACTGCTGTCACTCTTTCCGCACAGGCCGACGCTGGAAGCCTCTTCGCCGGTTGGAGCGGCGGCTGTATGGGCACAGGTACTTGCCAGGTTCTCGCCAACGGTCCTCTGGCCGTCGCCGCCACGTTCGTGCGCCAGGTGTTCCCTCTCACGGTGATAGTTACCGGAGCGGGGCGGGTTACCAGCCAGCCAGCCGGGATCGACTGTGGGTTGGATTGCACGGAGAGTTTTGCTGCTGGATCCTTTGTAACTCTAGCCACTATTCCGGCGCCAGGATTTGTTTTCGCAAACTGGGGTGGCGACGTTGATTGCGTCGATGGCCAAATCTTGATAAACAGCTTAGTAAGCTGCACTGCAGTTTTTGTGCCTCAGGCTCCGATGGAGGGCGGGTTTTATTCGCTTACGCCATGCCGCATCCTCGATACACGAACTACCTCGGACCCCCTCCTTGCATCGATCACTCGCTTGATTCCAATCGCAGGGTCGTGCGGAGTTCCCGAATCGGCACAGTCTGTCGCGGTCAACGTGACCGTCGTTCAGCCATCCTCAGGAGGCTGGATCACTCTCTGGCAAGCAAGTAGTGAGTACCCAGGAACCTACACGAACTCATTCAAGGCAGGGGATGTGCGAGCCAATAATGCTGTCCTACCCTTGGACTCCGGGTGGCTGTTCGCCAGAGCTTCTCTGTCAGGAGGAGGTTCCGTTCATCTGATCATCGACGTGACGGGCTATTTTGAATAGCGGCGAACCTCGGTGACGGTCGCTTGTTAACGCTCACCAGGAAGCGTAGTTTTTGGGACGTTGAGGTCGGCAAAGTGCCGTGCGAGGCCTCTGTTTTAGCTCGTAGCGAAGAAACGGAGTGCGCGGCTCGCCGCAGGTTGCACAGGCGAGAGGAGTGGCCCGGTAGAGGCCTACAGCCACGGAGTGGGTTTGTCTACGATGCTCCGTCACTTCGGGTGATCCGGCGGTTTGCTTTCTCCGATAACTGGCTTGCCGAGCCGCATGGAGCGACCGGCCCCGCGAGGTGGCTTGGTGCCTCCGGTTCGAGACCCTCTGGCTCTCCCTCCGAGCCTCTCTCGCACGTTCTCGGCTGCAGTACTTGTTGTCGCGATCACAGCGCGAGCAGATGACCACGAGCGCCTCACAGTGCCGACAGGAGAAGAGCCTCTGGCAATCCTCCGGGACCGACTTCCGGGCGCTTGGTATGCCCCTTACTCTACCCCTGCACCCCCACCGCGCTACGCGCGGGATGATGTTGCTGCCGACTAAGAGTCCAGATTTCTACGGATTTCGGTGAGCGCCTACATCGCTGCCGCCTCGAGATCGATCGCCGGGCGGCACGGATTTCGGTCGCCACCGTCGTATTCTCCTACGAGCTCAAAGCTCACTTACCTCGCCGTCGGCGGCTCCAATCGCCAACCGCCGCCCGACCCGCCACGAACGCCAAGCATTCCTTGGCCAGCCACGGTACGACGATCACCTGGACCGCCACCGCGAGCGGCGGCACCGGGGCGGCCAGGCAATATGCGTTCTTCCGAAGGAAGGCCGGGGCTACGAGCTGGACGCCCACCGTGACCTCCCCGGCCTGGCAGTCGAGCAACATCCTGAGCTGGACTCCGGCGCCGTCGGACGTCGATACCTGGGAGACCTACGTCTGGGCGAAGGACAGCGGCACGCCGGCGAACATGAACACCTATGGTTACGCCGCCGGTTGCAATCCTGGCCCGGTTCAGATCGTGGCGCCCCTCACGCTCACCGGCACGGGCAGCCCGGGATCGGCGAGCTTCGGTACGACCCTCACTTGGACCGCCACCGCGAGCGGCGGCCATCCGCCGACCCGCAGATACGCGTTGTTCCGCCGGCGGCTCGGGACTTTGCCCTGGATTCCCGCCTTGACCTCTCCGGCCTGGCAGTCGAGCAACGTCTTGAGTTGGGCTCCGACCGCAAACGACGTCGACAGGTGGGAGATCATCGTCTGGGTAAAGGACGGCAACACGCCCGCGAACATGCATACCTATGGCTTCGCCGCCTATTACAACGCGGGACCGGTCGAGGTCACCGCTCCGTTGTTCCAGTCGCACGCGCCGATCAGCTGGCTGGACGGTTACGACCGACAGCACATCTGGGGATGGGCGTGCGATCCGGACTATCCGAACGAAAGCAACCGTGTGGACATCTACACGACGTCCTGGCAGCACCTGGGCCGCGCGGATGCGTTCTTCGACTCGAGCTCGCCGATCAACAGTGCCTGCGGCGGCGGCGGGGCACACTACTTCGATTTTTACCCTTGGGGCGGAATCCCTCCCGGCACCCATTTCAGAGTGTGGTCCCTCGACCTGCCCTACGCCAACCCCGGCAACGACGACAGGGCGATCGGCGGCAACGGCTCGATCGGCGATGGCACCGAGTTCGTGATTCCCTGAGGCCAAAGCGAGTGCAGCCTGGACCGCCCCGATCTCGGCAACTTCCTGAGTATGGTGGGATTTAAGATGGAGCGGGAGACGGGATTCGAACCCGCGACCAACAGCTTGGAAGGCTGTGACTCTACCCCTGAGTTACTCCCGCTCGGGGTCCTGCGAGCTGCAAATCAGTCTAAACGATAAGGACGGCGGGACGCTAGTTGGGCTCCCGGCGCCTTGCCCCCGGTATCCGGAGCCCTCCGAGCGGCGGGTGGTATGGTGAAACAAGGTGGACAACGAACCGAACGACCGTAGCCAAGAGCTCGCCGCTCTGCGGGCGGCGGCGCAGGGGGTGCTTGACCTGATCGACCGGCCCGGGGGGGTGGCGGCCGACGATCCCCGGCTCGTCGGGGTTTTTTCCGAGCTGGTGGCCGCCGCGAAATCCAAGGGGGTGCTTCCTTCCAGCTCGGGCGCCGATCGGGCAGCCTTGGAACGTTCGCCGACGTTTCTGGCCGAACGGCAGGCCCGGACCGTGGCCCAGGCTCTGCGCGAGGCCAAGTCGCTCGCCCGGCGCCTGGTGGAAGTGCAGGAAAACGAGCGGCGCAGCATCGCCCGGGAGCTTCACGACGAGGCCGGCCAGGCTCTTGCCTCGCTACGCTACGGCCTGCGGTTGCTGGAGCGGGAGATCGAAGAGGGGGGCAGCGCCACCGAGCGGGTGGCGGAGCTGATGCAGCGGACCGACGCGGTAATCGACAGCCTGCATCGGCTGGTCGCGGATCTGCGTCCGGCGAGTCTCGATCATCTGGGGCTCGAAGCGGCTCTACGCCAGTACTCGCGATCGGCGGGGTCCAAATTCGGGCTCGAAGTGCGCTTCAAGGCGCGCGGGTTCGGCGGCGAACGCCTTCCCCAGGTCGTGGAGACGGCTCTCTATCGGGTGGTCCAGGAGGCGATGGCCAACGTCGTGCGCCACGCCCTCGCGACCCGGGTCGACGTGTTGTTGGAGCATCGCGGCGATCGGGTGATGGTGATGATCGAGGACGACGGGGTCGGCTTCGAACCGGATCTCGTAGAGCGCGGAAATCACTTCGGTCTTTTGGGAATCCAGGAACGGGCCGAGGCTTTGGGCGGGACCTTGACCTTGGAGAGCACTCCCGGAGCAGGTACCACGATCGTAGTGGAGGTGGCGAGTGCCGATCCGAATCCTGATCGCTGACGACCATGCCGTCGTCCGTTCCGGGCTTCGCGCTCTTCTGCGCGCCGACCCGGATCTCGAAGTGGTGGGCGAGGCGGAAAACGGCGAGGAGACGCTGCGGCTCGCCGAGACGCTACGCCCCGACACGATTCTGCTCGACATCTCGATGCCGCCCGAAAGCGGCATCAAGATCGCCGCGCGGCTGAAGGAAAAGTATCCGGAGATCATCGTGCTGATCCTCACCATGCACGAGGACGAGAGCCTGCTGCACGAAGCGTTGCGCGCGGGCGCCGCGGGCTATGTGATCAAGCGGGCCGAAGAATCGGAAATCCTCCAGGCGATTCATGCGACGAATAACGGCGACATCTACGTCCATCCCGCGATGACCCGCGCGCTCCTTCACCAGCCGGTGACGACCGACCACCGGCGCGGCGCGTCGCCGAATCCGTTGACCCCGCGCGAGATCGACGTCTTGCGCCTGCTCGCCAAGGGCAACACCAACCGGCAGATCGCCGGGCTGCTCGGTCTTTCGATGCGCACCGTCGAGAACCACCGCGCCAACCTGATGGGCAAGCTCGGTCTGGTCAGCCGGGTCGAGCTGGTGAACTACGCCGAAGAGCACGAGCTGCTCTAGCCGGTCTTTCCGTCCGGGTAGTTTCTACCTAGTTCCGTTTGGGGCTCTCGGGTAGAAATTGCTCTTCTCCGGGGCGCGCCTTAGGCCCTAACCTTGGGGAACTTCGGAAAGGAAGGGAAAAGCTATGAGCACTAACACCCTGATCATCATCGTCCTGTTGATTCTCCTCCTCGGTGGAGGCGGTTTCTACTGGCGGGGCCGCAGGTAATCGATTGAACAAGGGGTCAATAATGTCAAACACTCAAACCGTCCGTCTCGTAGCGGGCGTGGGCCTCGCCGTGCTGGTTTGCGGCGGCCTTTCGGTCTCCGCGCAAACCGCTCCTCCGCTGGGAACGCTGCAACACTTTGGTGTCCTGGGGCACTCGGGCGTGACCGGCTCCACCGGCCTAGGCACCCTGGTCCAAGGAGACGTCGGCTCGTCGCCGACGGCGTCGATTTCCAACTTTCCGCCTTCGAGTGTCGCCCCCGGGTTCGAAGTCCACTACACGAACGACTTGGCCGTGCAGCAGGCCCATGCCGATGCCATCGCCGCCTACAACTTCTTGGCCGCGGAAGGTCCGGGCACGGTGCTCGCTGCGCAGCTGGACGGAGCCGTGCTCCCTTCGGGCATCTACTCCTTCTCGGGGGGCGCCGCCGATCTGGCGGCCAACGGAACCTTGACTCTCAACGGGCCGGGGATATTCGTCTTCCAGGTCGATAGCACACTGACCGCCAACATCAACTCGAATGTCATCGGCACCGCGGATCCTTGCAGTGTCTATTGGCGGGTAGGCTCTTCGGCGACCCTGAACGGCATCACCTTCCGGGGCAACGTCATCGCGGATGCCAGTACCACCGTGGGCTCCGGTTCCAACGTCACCGGCCGGGCGATCGCGGGAACCGGAGCGACAGGTGCGGTGACGATGGCTGGTGCGGGAGGCAACACGGTCGGAGGCTGTGCCTCGTCCTTCTCGGTCACCGAAGTCCCGGCGCTCGGCAGGTTCGGATTCGCGAGCCTCGCGGCGCTGCTCGCGCTGGCAGGGTTCGTTCTTCTAAAGCGTCTCTCCGTCTAGCTCGCGCCACCTCCCTCTCGCCCCATCTTTCGGCGTGGAGGGAGGTGGACGAGTGGGGAAAATCCCGCCCTTAGTCTTTGATCGCCTTGCCCACGTCGGCGACGAATTCGCCTACTTTTCGCCGTGCCTTGCCGACGCTTTCCTGCACCGAGCCCTCGGCTCGCTGGCGGGCGCCTTCCTTCTCCAGCTTGCTGTCGGCGGTGACGATGCCGACGGCTTCTTTCGCTCGCCCGGTGACCTTCTTGATCGTTCCCCGCGTCTCTTGATCCATGGTATCTCCTTTGCGAATCCGGAGGATTCTGGGACTAGGCCTTGGCCTTGCCGACCGAGACGACCCTGGTGACGCCGCGGACGCCGAGGACCAGCTTGGCCGCCGCCTTGCGCCGGTCGTTCGAAATCTCGTCACCGAACCTGAGCGTGACCACGCCGTTGGCGGCCACGGTGCCGATCTTGAATCCGTCGGACCCCATCTTGTTGACCAGCGCGAGCCGGATCTTGGTCGAAAGCACGGCGTCTTTGACTTCCGCCTCGGTCTCGCCGGCTACGACGCCGACCTTGTTGGGATTCTCGACGCTGGCTTCGAGGAGGACGTCGTTTTGCACGCTCTTCACGCCGGAAACCGTCTTGGCGACACTCTGGGCGAGCTCGCGGGTCTCGCGCTTATCGACCGTGCCCGTCAGAGTCACGGCTCCGGCCGCGGAGTCGACCTCCATTTTCAGGCTGTCCGTACCGAGCTTGTCGAGCAAGGCGAGCTTGACGTTCAGGGTGGTGGTCCAATCCGACTTGTTTTCCGCGGCGTTCGCCGCGTTGGCTCCGAGCAGCGCCATGCCGAGCAGAGCGACCTTCGAGAGGGTTTTCAATGTCATGGGAAACCGTCCTTTCTGGAACGGCCACCAAAGTACTCTTTGGACGCGTCACTCGGAAGCGCACTTACTACTCGGAGTTGGCCGCCGACGTAGGTAGAAACCACCCTGTAGCGGCGGGCGATCGGCATTACGGTTCCGAGAGCTGCACCAGCTGCTTGCCTTGATTCCTGCCGTGGAGCATTCCGATGAACGCTTGCGGCGCGGACTCGATGCCCTGAGCGATGTCTTCCCGGTACTTGAGCTTCCCTTCCTGCAGCCAGGCCGCGAGCTGCTCCAGGCCTTCGGGGAAGCGCTCGGCGAATTCCGAGACCAAGAAGCCCTCCACCTTCGCCTGTTTGACGATCAACTGGCAGAGCCACCGCGGCCCCTGCTCGGGCCGCTCCAGGTTGTATTGCGAGATCTGCCCGCAGACGGCGATCCGCGCTTTCGAATTGATCAGGTGCACGACCGCATCGCTGATCGCTCCGCCGACGTTGTCGAAGTAGACGTCGATCCCGTCGGGGCAGAGGTCGCGCAGCCGGTGCTCGAAATCCTCATCGGTCTTGTAGTTGAACGCCGCATCGAACCCGAGCTCGTCGACCAACCAGGAGATCTTGGCGTCGGAGCCCGCGATGCCGATCACGCGGCAGCCTTTGATTTTGGCGATCTGGCCGACCAGCATCCCGACGGCGCCGGCGGCTCCGGACACCACGACGGTCTCCCCTCGGTGGGGTTGGCAAATGTCGAGCAGGCCGAAGTAGGCCGTGAGCCCCGGCTGACCCAGCACGCCGAGCGCCGTCGAGATCGGCGCGAGGAGAGGGTCGATTTTTCTCAAATCGCGCCCCTCGATGGCGGCGTACTCCTGCCATCCGAGCATCCCTTGCACCGCATCCCCCGCGCGAAAGCGTGGATTTTCGGTCTTCAGAACGAAGGCGACCGCTCCGCCGGTCATGACCTCGCCGAGCGCTACCGGCCGGGCCTCCGAGGGAGCCGCGTTCATCCGCCCTCGCATGTAGGGATCGAGCGACAGGTAGACCGATCGAACCAGCACCTCGCCGACCGAGAGCGAGGGAAGGGGAGAGTAGTCGAGACGAAAATCCGACACCTTGGGAAAGCCCACCGGCCGTGAAGCGAGGGTGATCCGTCTGTTGACCGTGGTCATGGGTGCAACCGTCCTTCCACTAAAGAGAAACGGCCCGCCCGGGTTGCCCCGAGCGGGCGTATCAGCTCCACTCCCCATCGGTACGAGGTACGCCGGCCCATGGAGAGGATAGTTCTCCCACAGACCCCCTTACACCGGAGGGGGACCTCCCGGTTCGTCCGCGCCGTGCGGTTTGTCGTCCTGGGGGCGACCCTTTTCTCGCTTGTCCTTTTTCTCTCGCTGGCGATCGCCGGGCGCGGCTTCGGCCGGCGGTTTCGCCTGCGCCGGAGGAGGCTGAACGTCGGCTTGGCGCCGGGCTTTCTGTCGCGCCTCGAGCTGTTGCGCGGCATTGTGCTGCTCTTGCTCAAGCGTCTTCAGCTCGGTCTGATGCTGCTTCTCGACCTGGTCCCGCTCAGTCGTCACGCGAACGTTCGCCATCTCTTGCTGGTGGAGCTTTTCGAGCTTGCGCGTCTCTTCCACCTGATACTTTTCGAGCTCCTGTTGCCCTTGGCGATCCTGATTCTGGAGCTGTCGCGCATCGGGGCGAGGCTGGCGATCGACCCGCGGAGCGATCTCGAATTCCGGCGCGTCGCGGCGTCCCGGCGAGCTCCGCTCTCGGTTCGCGGGAGGCGTCTCGGGGCGTCGCCCGGCGTCGGTGCGCGGTCCGACGCGGACCGAGTCGAGCTGCTGCCGGCGGGGCCGGTAGATTCGCAGCTCGGTTCCCCCCACCTCGGTGCGCGTCCGCGACCTGGCATCGCTCACCCGGAGCTGTCGGACGCGCCGGCCGGTCGCCTGCTCGATGTTGCGCAACGCAATGCCGCGGTTCACCACCCGGTGGTCGACATAGGAATAGTCGGTGACATTGCGGGTGCGGTGGATGAGGGTGACGTTGCGCGCCGAGGGAATCAAGAATGCCGAAAGCCGGGCCTCCAGGAACGACCGTTCCGGCACGAAGCTGTACACGTCGGGCTGGATGCCGAAGCTCAGGTCGAATCCGCCCAACCGGATACCGATGCCGACCTCGAAACCGACCGAAGGCGGCAGAGGAGCCCAGCCGACGTAGCCGCCGCCGTACTGCCACGAGACCCAGGCGGGTCCCCAGGTGGTGCCGGGAATCCAGAGCCAGCCGATGCGTTGATCCCAAGCCCAGCGGCCGTAATGGTAGGTCGCCCAGCCGAACGGTTCGTTCGAAGCCCAGGTCCAACCGTACTCGGTGTTCACCCAGCGGCCGTCGCTGTACGGGCGCCAATAGGAATGCACGTCGCGCGGGAACCAGGCCCAGCCGTAGTCGCGGCTCAAGATCCAGTCGCCGTAGGGCGATAGCTCGTCGTAGAAGAAACCGACTTCGTCCCGCGGCGACGAGGCGTAGTCGTAGCCCCGGTCACGGTCGTCGCGATCGCGGTAACCGCGGTCATCGTAGCCGCGGTCGTGGTCGCGGCGGTCTTGGCCGTCACGATCTTGGCCATATTGATCTTGGCCATCTTGATCTTGGCCATATTGACCTTGGACAGCCGGGGGCTGAGCGTCCGGGGGACCCGGGTAACCCGGAGATTGGGCGAAGGCGGCGCAGTGGATGGCGGCGCCACACAAGAGGGCGAGAGATACTCGGCTGATCAGTCTCATGTTCCCAGGCTAGCCCTGGTGCCTGACCGGGGTAAGAGCACTTACTACCTGAGTACGGGACTCCGGCGTAGGTAGAAACCACCTCCGTTGTCGCTGGACGGCTGTCCGGCGCCCGGCCCGTAACATCGGCGGGTTTCTCCCGTACAGGCAGGGGGAGGCACCTCATGAGATCCATATTCCAGAACATCCGCTACGGCACTCGGCTGCTGGCCAAACGCCCCGGCTTCACGGCCATGGCCGTGCTCGTTCTCGCCTTGGGCATCGGCGCCAACACGGCTATGTTCAGCCTGGTCAACGCGTTTCTGTTCAAACCGCTGGTTCTCCGCGCGCCGGAGCAGATCGTCGGCCTCTACAGCAAAGACGTCAAGCGGCCGGACACCTACCGTGCCTTTTCCTATCCGGAATACCGCGAGATCCGCGCGTCCAATCAGGTGTTTTCCGGCCTGATGGCGCACACCATGGCGATGGTCGGCCTGTCCGAAGGGGAGTCCACCCGCCGAGTGTTCGCCGACCTGGTCTCGTCCAACTACTTCGAGACGCTCGGCGCGCCGCTCGCGCGCGGACGGGCTTTCACTCCCGAGGAAGAACGTCCCGCCAGTGCGATTCCGGTCGCGATCATCAGTTGGTCGTTCTGGGAAAGGAACGGTGCCGACCCCGACCCGCTCGGCAAACCGCTGCGGATCAACGGCAAGATCTACACCATCGTCGGGATCGCGGCTCAAGGATTCACCGGCACCACGGCTTTGGTCAGCTCCGACATCTACCTGCCGCTCGGAATGTACGAATCGGCGATCAACGACTTCGAGGGGCGCGCCAAGGCGCTCGCCGCGCGCGACGACCACGCGCTGATCGTCGTCGGCCGCCTACGCCCCGGTCTGAGCCTGGAAACCGCCGACGCGCAACTCGCGGCCACCTGGGGCCAAATGGACAAACCGCTGCCGGAGGATAAGGATCAAGCGCTGGTCGTTCAGCCGTTGTCCCGCCTGAGCGTCTCGACCAGTCCGAGCGACGACAAGGAGATGCGGGTTCCGTCGCTTCTGATGCTTTTCCTCTCAGGGATCGTTCTGCTCATCGCTTCGCTCAACGTCGCCAACATGATCCTCGCGCGGGGCAACGCTCGGCGCAAGGAGATGGCGATTCGCTTGGCGCTCGGCGCCGGCCGCTCGCGGATCGTGTCGCAGGGATTCGTCGAAGGGCTGGTGCTCGCGTTTCTCGGCGGCGCCGTGGGCCTCGTCTTCGCGTATTGGGGAACCACGCTGCTCGTCCGCTCGCTCGCGAGCATCGCGCCGATTCAATTGGTGTTTTCCGCCGTGCCCGATCCGCGCGTGCTCGCGGCGACGCTCGGCTTCTGCCTGTTGAGCACCGTTCTGTTCAGCCTTGCGCCGTCGTGGAATCTGTCCCGGCCGAACATGACCACGCAGCTCAAGTCCGACGAGAAGACCGGCACCGAAGGGGGCAAGGACCGCCGCCTCCTCTCGCGGCGCAACCTGTTGGTGATCGGCCAGCTCTCGCTGTCGCTGATGCTGCTGTCGGTCGCCGGGCTGTTCATCCGCAGCTCGTTCGAAGCCGCGCGCGTCGATCCCGGATTTCGCACCGATCAAGGGGTGATCGTGGAAATCGATCCGAGCCTCGCCGGCTACGACAAGCCCCAGGGCGCGGAAGTGACCCGGGCGCTGGTCGAACGGCTGCGCACCGTGCCGGGTGTCGAATCCGCCAGCATGGCCGCGACGGTTCCGTTCGGCATGGTGTCGCTGGGGCGCACGGTGCAGCGGGCGACCGACCCGCCGAGCGACGCCAAGGACCCGGCCAAAAAGGACCGTCTGGTCAACTGCGACTTCAACATCGTCGGCACGGATTATTTTTCGACGATGGGCATCGCCCTCCTTCGCGGGCGGCCGTTCCGCGAGAGCGAGACCTCGGCGGGTGGCTCCGGCGCACCGGGTGTCGCGGTGATCGACAGACTCGCCGCCGAACGCCTGTGGCCGAAAGGGGATGCTCTGGGTCAACGCATCCGCATGGTCGAACGCGAAGCCGGAGCTCCGCCGCGCGAAGTCGAAGTGGTCGGCGTCGTCGCCAACGTCCGGAAGCACATCATCGGAGGCAAGCCTTCTCCCTGGATCTACGTGCCGTTCGGCCAGGAGACGCAGTCGAACATGAACGTCCACGCAAAGATCGCCGCCCAGGGTCCGGTGGCCGAAGGGCGCGTGCTCGAGGCGATCCGGAAAGAGATTCGAGTCGTGGACTCCCGCCTGCCGGTGCTCGCCTTCCGCACGATGCGCGATCATCTGGAGGCGAGCCTCGACCTCTGGATCGTTCGCACCGCGGCGCGGATGTTCACCCTGTTCGGCGTGGTCGCCCTGCTGCTCGCGGCCGTCGGCCTCTACGGCGTGCGCGCCTATACCGTGGCGCGGCGGACGCGCGAGATCGGAATCCGCATGGCGATCGGAGCAAGCGCGGGCGACGCCCTACGCTTGATCCTGCGCGAAGGGCTGCTGCTCACCGCGATCGGCTCCGGGATCGGCCTGTTGCTCTCGCTCGCGCTCGGCAAGGTGCTTGCGGGGATGCTCTACCAGGTCAGCTTCGCCGATCCGATCGTCTTCTCGGCGACCCCGCTGCTGCTGGCGCTGGTCTCGCTCCTCGCCTGCTACGTTCCGGCGAGCCGGGCGGCGCGTATCCAGCCGATGGTGGCGTTGCGCAGCGAGTGAGGAACGAACGGGCAGGGCCGGCGGGAAATCGCCGGCCTTGCGCGGAGACCGACATAGACCCTCAAGCCGCCGCCGCCAGCTCCTCATATTCGGTCCGCCGGCGAGGTTTCTCCGACACCGAGAAAGCCGGGTCCGAAGCGGTGAGAGTCAGGGCCGGAATCCCATCTCGGTTCCACGGGACGTCGAAGAACCCGTCGGAGTACAGAAGCTCCTCGCCGCCCGTTTCGTGGCTTTCTCGGGTGACCCGGAACGTGATGTCGGGAACGTCGAGGAGCAGGGTCCAGAGTTTGAGCACCAGGTCGCTATTGCGCCAGAGCGGGCCGATCGAGCGATCGAATCCCAGACCCTTGACCAGCTCGGCGGGAAAGCCGTGCTCCCGAGCTGCGCCTTTCGCCGTGACCCCGTCCGGCAGGAGGTCATCCAGGGCAGACGGTCGTTGCGGAACGACTCGAGTTTCGAGAAGCATTTCGAGCGCCTCCTCCGTCCGGGCCGCGCCTTCGCACAAGAGGAGCGCCTCGATATAGTCGGTGAGAGCTTGTCCGACTTTCTTGCGGCATCCCGCGAGCAGGCCCGGTTTTCGGATCGCGATCTCCGGAGTTTCTGCGAGGTACTCGGGTTCGAGATCCTTAACGATGTCGCGGAGGCGTGGACGGCTGAAATCTCCGACTCCGATCCGACCTTGACGCCAACGGGCGACCGCCTCGATCTCCCATCGCGGAAGGTAAAAATCGAAGTGTCCGCTCGAGTCGGTGGTCGCGGTCGCGATCTCATCCGAGCGAAGCCTGAACGGGAGAAGCCAGCTCCAGTCCGCCCACTGCGGCGGTGAATAGAGCAAGAAAGAGCAGTCGGTGTCCTCCATGTGCACGGTGACATTCGGGATCGGTTCGAGGGCCCGGGTCTCAAGGTTCCGGCGTACGACCCGGCCGGAAATCTTGCGCAGGCCCAACAGCTCCGGGGCCAAGATCCAGCTCAACTTTCGCTCCACGGCGGAGCGGGGTAGACCGGCCAGCTCTTCAATCGCGAGGCCGGAGAGTTTGGACAGTCGCGCGGCCTGGGTCATCGTGACCGGACCGTTGTTGGGGAGCGCTTGCCTCTTTCCGTTCGAGTAAATATCCATTGGGCTACTCCTCTTCGGCTTGAAATTCGATCTCTCGCTGGCAACGTAATTTGGTGGCGGACGAGGTCCGATGTTTCGTGAGGTGGAGTGTGCCGAAGTTCGACGAGGGGCAAAACATCATTTGGTGGGGCAACCGCTGATTCGCCGGAGGGGCCGAGGAGACACATTGGGGCGGTACCAATTTGCCTGCACCGGGAAGAACGGAAGTGTCATTCGGTGCGCGGTGGAGGGTTGAGGGATCTTCGAGCTGAGAGGCTCTGTTACGCTCTCGGCGCATGTCGAAGAATCGCCGCCTCTACATCCTTTGCGGCCCCTCCCTGGCCGGTAAGAGCACCGTGACTCGCGCGCTGGCG
>Ga0268264_10001024_pt1 | contig 28109 bp, 25 predicted proteins | sample KBSSwiS32_FD_190357 | JGI IMG/M metagenome (GOLD analysis project Ga0268264, IMG submission 190357) | Switchgrass rhizosphere microbial communities from Kellogg Biological Station, Michigan, USA - KBS Switchgrass S3-2 (SPAdes) (version 2) | ecosystem: Host-associated > Plants > Roots >...
ATTTTTTCGAACGCCCCATTTTGCGTTTTGCCCACCGGTTTCAATATTTTGACGCTGTATCCAAATAACGCATCTATTCATCATGATATGATAATTTGTTGTTGAAAGCGTTGCCTCCATGGGGTTTATTGACAGTCCTTCATCATGAACCAGACAGACTCCAGACCCACCGCACACGACCTGCTCAAGCTGCTGCAGGAGCGTATTGTCATCATCGACGGCGCCATGGGAACGACGATCCAGCAATACAAACTGGACGAGGCGCAATTTCGCGGGGAGCGGTTCAAGGACTGGACTGGCAAGGACCTCAAGGGCAACAACGAGCTCCTGAATCTCACGCAACCGCAGATCATCGAGGAAATCCACCGGCGGTATTACGAAGCGGGCGCGGATATTGCCGAGACAAATACGTTCAACGGCCAGTTTATCTCGCTCGCCGATTACGGCATGGAATCGATCGCTTACGAGCTCGCCAGGGCGGGGGCGGAATGCGCGAGGCGTGCCGCCGACTCGGTGATGGCCGCGCAGCCCGGCCGCAAATGCTGGGTCGCGGGCGCAATCGGGCCGACGACGAAAACCTCCTCGATCTCCACCGATGTAAATGACGCCTCGGCGCGTGGCACGACATGGGACGAACTCGTGAAGGCTTACGGTGAACAGACGCGTGCGTTGCTCGATGGCGGCTGTGACATACTGCTGGTCGAGACAATCTTCGACACGCTAAATGCAAAGGCAGCGTTTTTCGCAATCCAGGAAATCTTCGATGAGCGCTCGCTCACCGCGCTGCCTTTCGGGCACGAACCCGAGCCGGGAAAGCGCGTAATTCCAATCATGGCGTCCGTCACGTTTATCCAGAAAGGTGGGACGCGTGGTGTGACAGGGCAGACAGTGGAGGCTTTCTGGAATTCCATTTCACATGTGCCGCTCTTGAGCGTGGGGATGAATTGCGCCCTCGGGCCGGAGGAAATGCGTCCGCTCATCGAGGAGATGTCCCACCTTGCTCCCATTTACGTGAGCGTCTATCCAAACGCCGGCCTGCCTAATCCGCTTCTGCCCACCGGTTTTCCAGAGACGCCGGAATCGCTCGCGCCGCAACTTGCCGAGTGGGGACGCAGCGGCATGTACAACATTGTGGGCGGCTGCTGCGGCACCACGCCGCCACACATCGCAAAGATTGCGGAAGCCGTGCGCGGAATTCCTCCGCGCGTGCCCCCGACAGTCGAGCCATGGCTGCGGCTCAGCGGTCTTGACGCGCTCACGCTTACGCCGGACACGAATTTCATCAATATCGGCGAACGCACGAACGTCACCGGCTCACCCAGGTTTTCAAAACTCATCCTCGCGGGAAATTACGAGGAGGCCGTGAGGATTGCGCGCCACCAGGTGGAAAACGGGGCGCAGGTCATCGACGTCAACATGGACGAGGGAATGCTCGACGGTGAGGCGGCGATGACGAAGTTCCTGAACTACATCATGACCGAGCCCGAAATCTCGAAGGTGCCGGTGATGGTGGATTCCTCGAAATGGAGCATCATCAAGGCCGGCCTCAAGTGCGTCCAGGGCAGGGGGATCGTGAACTCGATCTCGCTCAAGGAAGGCGAGGAGAAATTCCTCGCCCACGCCCGTCTCGTGCGCCGGTACGGTGCGGCGGTGATCGTGATGGCGTTCGACGAGCAGGGACAGGCCGACACTTTTGCGCGCAAAATCGAAATCTGCAAACGCGCCTACGATCTGCTCGTGCAAAAGGTCGGGTTTCCGCCGCAGGACATCATTTTCGATCCGAACATCCTCACCGTCGCCACCGGCATCGAGGAGCACAACAACTACGCCGTGGATTTCATCAACACGGTGCGATGGATCAAGGAAAACCTCCCGCTCGCAAAGGTAAGCGGCGGCGTGTCGAATATTTCGTTCTCATTCCGCGGCAATAATGTCGTGCGCGAGGCGATGCATTCGGCGTTCCTTTACCACGCGATCAAGGCCGGTCTGGACATGGGCATCGTGAACGCGGGCATGCTCGAGGTATACGAGGAGATCCCGCGTGACCTGCGCGATCTCGTCGAGGACGTGTTGCTGAACCGGCGCCCCGATTCCACGGAACGGCTCGTCACTTTTGCCGAGACGGTGAAGAAGAAGGACAAGGCCGACGTCGTCGAGGATGAGTGGCGGAAAAAGCCGGTCGAGGATCGGCTTTCGCATGCGCTCGTGAAAGGGATCGTCGATTTCATCGATGCCGATACCGAGGAGGCACGGCAGAAATATGTGCGCCCCTTGCTGGTCATCGAAGGGCCGCTCATGGCCGGCATGAACGTCGTTGGCGATCTTTTCGGCTCCGGCAAAATGTTCCTGCCGCAGGTCGTGAAATCCGCGCGCGTGATGAAAAAAGCGGTGGCCTACTTGATGCCATACATGGAAGAGGAAAAAGCCGCGACGCTGGCCGCAGGCGGTGAAGTACGCACCCAGGGCAAGGTACTCATGGCCACGGTGAAGGGCGATGTACACGACATCGGCAAGAACATCGTCGGAGTGGTGTTGGGTTGCAATAACTACGAGGTCATCGACCTCGGGGTGATGTGCCCGTGCGAAAAAATCCTCTCCACGGCGCGCGAACAAAATGTCGATGTCATCGGTTTGAGCGGACTTATCACCCCGTCGCTCGATGAAATGGCGCACGTTGCCCGCGAAATGGAGCGTCAGGGATTCAGCATTCCCTTGCTCATCGGCGGAGCGACCACGAGCAAGGCCCATACTGCGGTGAAAATCGCGCAGGGTTACAACCAGCCAGTCGTGCATGTGCTCGATGCCTCGCGTGCGGTGCCTGTGGTCGGCGCATTGTTGAGCGACGAGCAGAAGCCCGCGTTTGCCGCCAAAAACAGCGAGGAGCAGGAGCGCCTTCGGGTGGCACACGCCGGTCCCTCGCAGGAGCTTATTTCGCTGGAGAAAGCGAGGAAGGACAGGACGCCCATCGAGTGGCGTGTTGAGGATATCCCGAAGCCGGAATTCACAGGCTTGCGTGTGTTGAATGATTTTTCGCTCGCGACATTGGGTGAATTCATCGACTGGTCACCATTCTTCCACACGTGGGAATTGCGAGGACGTTATCCTTCCATCCTCACGCACGAAAAATACGGGGAGCAGGCCACGAAACTTTTTGCCGATGCCCAGGAGCTTCTCGAAAAAATCATCAATGAAAAACTATTCACAGCACGCGGAGTTTACGGGATTTTTCCGGCGAATGCGGTGGGCGACGACGTGGAGGTTTATACGGACGAATCGCGCTCGAAACTGCTCACGAAATTCCATTTCCTGCGCCAGCAGATGGTGAAGAAGGATGGCGAACCCCACCGCTCGCTCTCCGATTTCATTGCGCCGAAAAACACCGCTTCTTTGCCGGATCATATCGGCGGGTTCGCTGTCAGCTCGGGTTTCGGGCTGAAGGAACTTGTGGAGAAATTCAAGGTGGACCACGACGACTACAACGCGATCATGGCCGAGGCGATAGCCGACCGTCTGGCAGAGGCATTTGCCGAGTGCCTGCATAAACGTGTGCGCGAGGAGTGGGGATATGGCCTGGCTGAAAACCTCACCCGCGATCAGCTCATTGCCGAGGAGTATCGTGGCATCCGCCCTGCGGCAGGTTATCCCGCCAGCCCCGACCACACGGAAAAATTCATCCTCTGGAAACTGCTCGACGTGGAAAAGAACACGGGCATCCAGCTCACAGAATCCACCGCCATGTGGCCGGGATCAAGCGTGAGCGGCCAGTACTTTGCCCACCCGCAATCCCGCTACTTCGGCCTCGGCAAGATCGCACGCGACCAGGTTGAGGATTATGCCAGGCGCAAGGGCGAGACGGTTGAGTTCGTGGAAAAATGGCTCGCGCCCAATTTGAATTATCAATAAACAACCCGTGATGAAAACGCCATCGCTCGGACAAAGGCAGACCCGGCAGCGGGATGCGATCCTGCAAGTGATGTCGGAGGCAAACGGGCCGCTTTCCACGCCGGAGATCTTTGCCCTCGCAAAGAAAGTAATCCCGCTGGGCATCGCCACGGTTTATCGCACGATCAACCTGTTGCTGGCAGCCAAGGAAATCCAAAGCGTGATCCTGCCGAGCGGGGAGACGCGCTATGAGTCGGCGAATCTCGGGCATCACGACCATTTCCAATGCCGGAAGTGCAGGCACGTGTTCGATCTCAGCGTTTGCCCGTTGCATCTTGCCAGCGGCACGATCATTCCAGGCGGATTCATGGTGGAGGATCATGAAATGACGCTCTATGGGCTTTGCCCGGATTGCGCGAAGATGGGCGGAAAAACGAAACGCCTGCCCGCACGGAAAGCACACGGGAAGAATTGCGCGGGACATTGATTGGTTACGTCCCGGCAAGGCAACCCTTTTGAATTTCGGGACACGGAATATTTTTTCAAAAATTGCTTGATTATAATGATAAATGATTATCATTAGATTAGGTGAAGGCCGTGGCAAATGGCGTTTCATCCGATATGACCATGAAAATATTTCTCTTTGCATGCCTTGCTGCCGCGTCCATGGCAACCCGTTTATGGGCTGCGGAACCGGTCGGGGTAGCGAGTTTTTCCACGATCACGACTGAGATCGCGGAAAAGGTGGGTGGCGACCGGGTGAAGGTATCCGGTTTGGTGAAGGCGGGCATCGATCCCCATGATTACGAGCCAAAACCGGATGATTTGAAACAGGTGGGTGGTGCGCGATTGATCCTGGCTTCCGGAAAGCACATGGAGAACTACACGGGCAAACTCCAGGAATCTGCGGCGCCAAATGCGTTGCTGGTGGAAGTGGGGGATGCATTTTCCTCCCTCACGATGAAGGAGGAGGGGGAGGCTCAGAAGACGGTGGAGGATCCCCATTGGTGGCATAGCATTGCGAACGTGAAGAAGGCGGTGCGGGTGGTGCAGGATGCGCTGGTAAAAATCAGCCCCGCTGACACTGGGACGTTTTCCAAAAATGCCGATGCCTATGTGGCGCAGCTCGACCAGCTGGAAAATTGGGCCTGGGCAAAGATTGCGGAACTGCCGCGTGACAAACGCAAGCTTGTGACTTCGCATGATGCTTTCCAATATTTCGCGCGTGATTACGGGTTCACGATTTATCCCGTCGAGGGGGTGAGCACGCACGACGAAGTCTCTTCCACAAAAGTGGCTGCGCTGGTGCAAACGATCAAGGACCAGCATGTGAAGGCGGTCTTTTTTGAAAATATCGAGAACCCCAAGGTGCTGAAGGAAGTCACGGCCGAGACAGGTGCAAAGATCGGCGGGGAACTTTATGCGGACGGGTTGGGCGAGGGGCAAGCGGCGACTTACGACGGCATGATCCGGCACAACGTAACGACCATCGTGGAGGCATTGAAATAGCGGATGCGCGGTTCACCTCTTATCCGTGCAGTTGTCATAATTGCCGTCCTGCTGCTGATGGCGATCCCGCTGTGGAATCTTACCCACAAGGCGGAGGCGGTGATGGACTTGTCCACGGCGCCAACTGCCGCCAAGGCTCCAGTGCGCATCCAGCTTACCTTCGCGCACGAGGCGACAGGTTTTCAGGTGCTGTATCTGGGGAAAGTGATATGGGAGGGAAAAGAGCCGGGCCTGGTGACGCAGAAGAATTTCGACATGGAATTTCCCAAGGCGGGCATCGACCTTGAGGTCAAGGCGGAATGGACTCCCGCAACTCCCGAAACCGCCGTGCGGATGACGGTGACGCACGCTTATGGATCGACGGAACAGACCGCATGGGCCGCGAAGGGGAGCCTCGATAAGGTGCTCACATTTGTTGATCCCCAATAAATTATGTCCATCCACCATCTGCGAATCAACGACCTGACGGTGAGCTACAATCGCGTTCCCGCGTTGCATCACATCAATATCGAGGTTGGTTGCGGACATTGCGTCGCGCTACTGGGGCCGAATGGCGCGGGCAAAACGACCTTTTTCAAAACAATCGTCGGGCTGTTGAAACCGGACTCAGGTAACATCACCTTTCACGAACACCAGACCGGCAGAAACCTTGGTGACGTGGCTTATCTCCCCCAGCGGGAAAATGTGGACTGGGATTTCCCGATCACGGTAAGAGGGCTGGTGGAGATGGGATGCTACCTGCGGCTGAGCTGGTGGCGGAAATTCTCCAATGAAGATAGGCGGACTGTGGAATCCGCGCTCAAGGCGATGCACCTGGAGGAGCTGGCAGACCGCCAGATCAGCGCGCTCTCGGGAGGCCAGCAGCAGCGTGCCTTCCTGGCCCGGGCGCTGGCGCAGGATGCGCATATTTTTTTGTTCGACGAGCCTTTTGCGGGGCTCGACAAGCGCTCGCAGGAATCTCTGGGACTGACGATCAAGGAGATCGCGCAAAAGGGGAATCTCGTGATTGCATCCCACCATGATTTGAAAAATGTGCACGATTTTTTTGACCAGGTGATATTTCTCAATGGCGAATTGATCGCGCACGGCGATACGGACAAGGTTTTTACGGAGGAAAATATCGCGAAGACATTTTCGACATCGGTATTCTCGGGGGTGACTGCATGAGCAGGATCATCGAGCTTTTCCACCACACCTTCATCCAGAGGGCGTTCCTGGCCTGCGCCTTGATCGGGTTTACCAATGGATTCCTGAGCGCGTTCATCGTGCTTCGAAGACTGGCCCTGATGGCCGATGCGCTTTCGCATGCGCTGCTTCCTGGAGTTGCCGTCGGCATCATCCTGTTTGGTTTTGCGCCGATCAGTCTTTTCATAGGTGCCGTCACCGCGGCGTTGATGGTGGGGCTGGGAGCGGAGGTTATTTCACGAAGTTCGCGTGTGAAGGAGGAGACCGCGCTGGCGATTTTATACACCGTGGCATTCTCTGCGGGGATCATCTTCCTGCAATTCGCGCCGGTGCGCGTGGATATTGATCATTATCTTTTTGGCAACATCCTTGGCGTTTCCAATTCCGACTTATGGCTCACCTACGGCATCAGCTTTGTCACCATTGCGACGCTCGTGCTGCTGCAACGACCGCTCTTTTTGATGTTGTTCGATCAGTCCGTGGCGGCCACGCAAGGAGTGAATGTGAGGGCGCTCAATTACCTTCTCGTCACACTGCTCGTGCTGGCCATGATATCATCGCTGCAGGCGGTCGGGGTGATCCTTGCCCTTGGTCTTCTTGTTGCCCCCGCAGCGACGGTTTATTTGCTTTCGGATTCCTGCACCGCACTTTTCTGGGGCGGGGGATTTATAGGGCTTTTTGGTTCCTGCGCAGGATTGGGACTTTCACTCTGGCTGAATCTTCCGGCAGGTGCGTGCATTGTGATGTTCCTAGGGTTGATGTTCTGCCTCGCCTACATTTTCAGCCCCAAATACGGGCTCATCCGGCGTTACATCAAGCGCGGCCATTATCACAAGGAATCGCTGGCACGCTGGGATGACGGACACAAACACGAATCATGAGGATTCATTATTTTCAGCATGTGCCGTTTGAGGGTTTGGGACACGATCCTGCAACATTGCGCTGATGAATTGATTCCAGGAAAATACATTCAAACTGCGGAGGTGATGCAGCAGCAACTGGATGAAATGTTTCGCAAAATGAACGAAATGATGTCCGGCCTTCTGGACCGGCTAGCGGCAAAAGACTAAACCACCGGTTTGCCTTCGATCTCACGCACCATGCGGTTCACATGGGGATAACGGGAGCGGGGTTTCAGGACGTGGTAGCTATAGTTCACGTCGCCCCAGTTGAGAACCTGAATGGTAACAACGCGCAGTCCCCACCGGTTCATCTCATTCCGGGTGGGTTTGTAGAGATCGATCGTATTCCGGCCAGCGAGTGCCCAGCCGTAATCGTCCACCTGGTAAATCTCCCCGGTTTCAACGACACGGAATACCGTTCCCGCAGGCCAGCGGGACCAATCCGCAGCGGCGCTCTTGATTCTGCCGTAGTTCAGAGTGGAGCCCAGGGCATTGGATCTGCCGTAACAACGATGATCCGCCTCGGTGTGTGTATAGGCCGTGGTACGGACAGTCTGGAATTCCGTCCTGGCAATCGGCTTCTCATAGCGCGGTAGAGGCTTGTGGGTGGCACAGCCAGCCATCATCAACGCAAGAAGTCCTGTGAAAATGTAAATACGCACGGGTGGAGAATAAGCAGCCTGTACGCCAATTTTCCAGCAAATCACATTTTGATAAAATAAAATACAACTGGAAGTATTGCAGGGGTGACTTATGTTCCAGCACTTCATGCTGAACGAAGACAGTTTTCAATACGCGATCGAGAATACCCAGGTGCTCCATGCGCCCCAGAGCCGGATCGAGACTTTCGGCAGCACCAGATTCCGCTTTTATCTCATCACAGAACTCATGGACAAGGTGAATGAAGTGAGGGTGAGAGGCGGACATGTCCATGCCGAGCGCCCGCAAATCGTGACCCCCGGGCACTACTCCAAGTTCCTCCTCGAGGGCTTCGGCGAAAAGGGACAGGAGTTCGCACATTGGCTGGAGCAGCACGCGGAGAACATGGCGATCCTGAAATACGGGTTCCAATTTCGTAAAACGGACGTTGTGGAAAATGTCGTACAATGCTCCGTGGAGGAAGCCGTGAAGAGGATCCAAGGCACCGCGGAGTATGCCGAGGAACCGCTCAGCGCGATCATTCAGGGCGTGGATGATGCATGGGAAGTCTGCCTGCTCAAGTTCACTGTCGATCTCATCCAGCAGTCAGCGCCGGGAAACCTGGGCGACTTCCGCAAGCGCGGACTGATCTAGTGGACTTGCATTCCAGCCTTGAAAGACACCATGCGCCATCGCATGGTGTGATGTAAATATGCGCGGCGGTTTGATTAAAGCCTTCATCATCATTTTTCTCTGCGTGGCGATATTTGGCACGGCGGGCGTTGTCAGCTACAGGCTTTTCGTTATTCCGAAAAACAAGGCGAGGAAAGAGAAAGCGGGACCTCCTCCCACGCCGCCGCCAGACCCGAGCCTTGGCGAGTTTGAAAAATGCATGGCGGTAAAAAACGGGGGCAATCTGGTCGAGGCCCGTGCGGCGCTCCAGGATTTCATCGACCACTACCCTGATTCCACGAAGATGGATGCGGCCAAGGACGCGCTGGGGGAAATCAATATGACGTTTCTTTTTTCAACCGAGCCTAGCCCGGACAAGACTCAGTACGTGATTCAAAAGGGGGACACGATTGGCGCGATCGAAAGGAAAACAAAAATCCCGGGTGAATTGATCATGCGGCTGAACAAGATCGATGATCCCACCAAATTGCGCATCGGGCAGGTGCTGAACGTGTCGCGTCCCGACTTTGCTTTGAAAATCAATCGCAAGACTAAAGTGGTCGTACTCATCAACAAGGGCAAATTTTTCAAGCAATACAAAGTGGACTCGTGGAATGCGCCTTCCCCGAAAAACAATGCACCGGTTACCGCAAAGATAGGGGAAAAAGTCGCCTGGAAAAAGGGGCAACGGGTGATCTTTGGCTCGAAGGATTATGCCGGAAGCGGGCGATGGATCGGCCTGAGCGCATCGGGATACACACTTTACACCGAGGATCCGGAGGGGGGCACGCCTAAGCCGCCCGGAGGCCTTGGAATGGCGGCGGCGGACATGGAGGAACTATCGTCATTGCTCAACAGGGGCGCACCCGCTACGATTGAATGAACAGTTTATGAAGATTCAGCCTTTGGAATTTGAAAAGCCGATTACCGAGTTGGAACGCAAACTCGAGGATTTGAAGAAGCATTCGCATGCGCAGGACATCGATGTGAACCCGCAGGTTCTTGCCATGGAGGAGAGGATCGCGCAGTTGAGACGCGAGATTTACGAGAAATTGACATCATGGCAAAGGGTCCAGATTTCCAGGCATCCGGCGCGGCCATTTGCCCTGGATTACATCAACCTGGCGTTTACGGATTTCATCGAGATCCATGGCGACAGGCTTTACGGGGAGGATCGTTCCATGCCGGGCGGATTTGCGACTGTCGGGGGAATTAAATGCATGGTGATCGGGCATCAAAAAGGCCGTGATACGAAGGAGAATCTCCTGCGCAATTTCGGCAGCCCGCATCCCGAGGGGTATCGCAAGGCATTACGTCTGATGCGGATGGCTGAGAAATTCAGCCTGCCCGTCGTGGCTCTTATCGACACTCCCGGGGCATTCCCGGGCGTAGGGGCGGAGGAGCGCCATATTGCGGAATCCATTGCGGTAAATCTTCGCGAGATGATGATTCTGAAAACGCCGATTGTTTCCGTGGTGATCGGTGAAGGCGGATCGGGCGGCGCACTGGGCATAGGCGTGGCGGACCGTGTGCTGATGCTTGAAAATGCGTATTACTCCGTGATCAGTCCCGAGGGGTGTGCGGCGATCCTTTGGAAACATCGCAAGCATGCCCCGGAAGCCGCCGAGGCGCTGAAATTATGTGCCGGTGACCTGGCGAAGATGAATCTCATCGACGGGGTTATTCCTGAGCCAATAGGAGGAGCGCATCGCAATCACGAGGAAGCGATGAACAATTTGAAAAAAGCGGTGCTCGCCGAATTGAAGACGCTTACACAAACCCCGGTGGATCAATTGCTGGCGCAGCGTTACGAAAAATTCCGTAAAATCGGCGAATTCGCGGCTTCGGCAGCCTAGGTGGGATTTTTCACGTCGCCGATATATGCGGCGACGGCATTCCGGATTTCCTGGCCGACCTGGGCCCTGCTTGTTGCGAACTTCGGTTTGAACCACGGGAAAAGTCCGACCAGGTCGTGCACTACCAGCACCTGCCCGTCGCAGCCATTGCCGGAACCGATGCCGATGGTGGGTATTGAAATCGTGCGGGTGATTTCCTTTGCCACCTCGGGGCTGACAAGTTCAAGCACCACGGCAAATGCGCCTGCCCGCTCGACGGCTTTTGCGTCGGCAATGAGGGCGTCAGCCTCCCGGGGTGTGCGCCCTTTTATTTTATAGCCCCCCTCGAGTTTTACACTTTGCGGCAGCATGCCGATGTGGCCCATCACCGGGATACCCGAGGAGACAATCGCTGAAATCTGTATTTCATGAATAACGCCCCCCTCGAGTTTTGCCGCGTGTGCGCCTGCATCGATGAGCCGGCGGGCATTTGCGACCGCCGTCTCCCTGTCATTGTAGCTCCCGTAGGGAAGATCGCAGACGATGAATGAATTCTGAGCGCCGCGTGCGACCGCTTTGCAGTGGTGCACCATGTCGTCCATCGTTACCAAAGTAGTGTCGGGATAACCGAGCACGACCATGCCCAGTGAATCGCCCACCAGCATGATGTCGATGCCGCTTTCATCCAGCAGACGGGCGAGGGGATAATCGTATGCGGTAAGCACGGCGATTTTTTCGCCGCGCAATTTCGCCGCGCGGAATTTTTCGAGGGCAGAGGTTGTGAAATCGTTCATCGCTTCAGAAAGATACACTAAAAAGCGCAGCCGCGGGTTTTTCCTGCAGCTTCGCCAGCAATATTGAAATGGGATCGTGATAGCCTGGCAGAATCAGGTCCGGGCGGATGTCGTTGAGTGGAGCCAGTACAAAACGGCGGGAATGCAGGCGCGGATGAGGAATGACGATTTCCTCATTTGCGAGTGTCAGGTTGCCGGCGTAGAGAATATCAAGGTCAATGGTCCGGGGGGCATTGCGCGGACGTTTTGAAGGGCGTCCCATTTTTTTTTCGATGCCCTGCAACTCATCCAGGAGGGTGATCGGATGGCCGTCGTATTCGATCTCAAGAACGGCATTCAGGTAAGGCGCTGAATCCGGTTCGCAGTTGACGGGCTCGGTTTCATAGACTTTTGAGCAGAGCGCGGATTCCGCTTTTACGGCGGGGATGGAAAAAAGCTCCTTGCGTGCCTGGCGCAAATTCTCAAGGCGATCGCCGATGTTTGAACCGAGCGCGATTCCGGTTCTCATCCGTCATTTCAGCCCCAGCACATCCTGCATGTCATACAGGCCGGGTTTTTGGGTGGCGACCCATTTTGCGGCGCGGATGGAACCACGCGCGAATGTCTCGCGGCTGGAAGCCTTGTGGGTCAGTTCCACGCGTTCCCCTTGCGTCGCGTAGATGACGGTATGGTCGCCGACCACGTCGCCGCCGCGGATCGCATGCATGCCGATTTCCGAAGAAGTGCGCTCTCCCACGATGCCGAAGCGCCCGTGACGGGTGTCCTCGTTGTAGCTCAGGTTTCTCACCTCGGCCAGAATCTCGGCCAGTCGTTTTGCAGTGCCGCTTGGCGCGTCTTTTTTCAGGCGATGATGCATCTCAACCACTTCAAGGTCGAAATCAGGGCCGAGAATCTCCGCAGCCTTGCGCGTGAGCCAGAAAAGAGTGTTCACGCCCACGCTATAGTTTGGCGCGAAAACGAGCGGGATCGATTTTGCCGCCTCGTGGATGCTCGCGACCTCCGCATCTGTATGCCCGGTGGTCCCGACAACAAGGATTTTTTTGGCGGCAACGCACGCCTTGGCAACATCAACCGTGACATTGTGATGGCTGAAATCGATCACGACGTCCGCCTGCTTGAGGGTGGCGGTGAGGTCATCACCCTGGTCGATTGCAGCGGCAATGCTTACCTCAGGATCGGCTTTCGCACATGCAATGATTGTCTGCCCCATGCGGCCCCGCGAACCATTGATCAAAAGACGTAATGCACTCATGAGTTTTTAAATAATTCCAAGACTCTCAACAGTCGCACGGAGTTTTTTCGAGGTCGCTTCACCCATTTCGCAAAGCGGCAGTCGGACGTCTGGCTCCATCCTTCCAGCCCAGCCCAGCGCGGTTTTGATGGGCGCGGGATTCGGCTCAATGAACAAATCGCGGAACAACGGGTAAAGTCTTTCGTGCAATTCCAGCGCGGTGACACGGTCGCCCTCCGCGGCAGCATTCACCATTTTTACGACTTCCCCCGGAACGATATTCGAGGCAACGCTGATCACTCCACGCGCACCTGCAGCCATGAAGGCGAGCGTGATGAAGTCATCACCGGAAAGAATATCAAACGTATCCGGCAATACGGCGCGCAAGGCATTCACCCGGTCAACACTTCCCCCGGATTCCTTGATTGCCACGATGTTCGGGCATGCCTCGGCCAGGCGTTTCACTGTCTCGACACCGATCTCGATGCCGCAACGGCCGGGAATTGAATAGAGAACCAGTGGCAGCTTTGTCGCGGCGGCGATGGCTTTGAAGTGGCGGAACAAACCTTCCTGCGACGGTTTGTTGTAGTATGGCGCCACGAGCAGCGCGGCATCGGCGCCCACTTTTTCAGCTTCCTGCGTCAGTTCGATGGCTTCCACCGTGGAGTTGGAACCGGTGCCGGCAATCACTTTGCAGCGGCCCTTCGCGGCTTTCACAGCGAGTTCGATCACATGGATATGTTCCTCATGGTCGAGCGTGGGCGATTCGCCCGTGGTGCCGACCGGGACGATGCCGGTGATGTTGTTTTCAATCTGGAATTCGATGAGCCGCTGGAAGGCTGCTTCATCAATCTGGTTGTTGCGAAATGGCGTGACCAACGCTGTATATGTACCGCGAAACATGGCTGTATTGTGTTAAATAGGGTTTGCAGGATGCACGGAATCGCTGCGTCCGGCAACATTGCGTTTCGGTTCGATTAGAGTTTGATTTGCCCGTCGAAAACGAAATCCGCCGGGCCGGTGAGGGTGACATTACTGTAACCGGCCGCCGATTTTTCAAAGCCGACCTGCAACAGGTCACCGCCTTTTACCCGCACGCCTACCGGGGAAGTTGCGCCCTTCAGTTCATGCAGGATCAATCCCGCCGCGACCACGCCTGTGCCGCAGGCAAGCGTTTCCCCCTCGACTCCGCGCTCGTAGGTGCGGATTGCGACAGTATTTTCATCGAGAATCTTGATGAAGTTGACGTTGGTTCCCTTGGGGGCGAAATGCGCGTGATAACGGATGGCTGATCCCAGGCGCTGCACATCGACTGCATCCAGATCATCAACAAACACAATCGCGTGCGGTACGCCGGTGTTCACTGAGTTAACTTCAATGACGGTATCGAGCGCCGTGATGGAATCCTTCAATCGCAAATCCTTCGGCACGCTCATGCCGAGGCGAACGAGGTCTCCAATGAACTGTGCGGTGATCACCCCGGCGGGTGTCTCGAAACTCACCTTCTTGCGCTGGCCTGCAAGACGCGTGGCATACCGGGCAAAACAGCGCGCTCCATTGCCGCACATTTCGGCTTCACCGCCGTCGCTATTGTAGTAGCGCATCCGGAAATCCGCTCCATTGGCGGGAGGCTCGACCATGAGCAGGCCATCCGCGCCCACGCCGCGATGCCTGTCGCAAATACGCTCAATCGTCTTCGTGTCGAGATTGAGGCTGCCATCGCGATTATCCACGAGCACGAAATCATTTCCTGCTCCGTTCATTTTTGTAAAAGTCAACATTGAGAGTCCTTTAGCACAAGAGGGCGGGTTTGTCATCTTGGAGCTTGTCCGGAAAACTCATTCACCATAAATATGGGGGTTTGGAGCTTTCATGAAAATTGAACAAAATCAGGTCATTCTCTTTCAAGGCGATTCAATCACCGATGCGGGACGCAACAGGGCGAACCAGGACAACGCAAACAGCAACGATGCGCTGGGTTTCGGCTATGCCAGCAAAGTCGCAGGGGCGCTGCTGGCGGATTATCCGGACCACGGCCTGCGTATTTTTAATCGTGGCATCAGCGGGCACCGTGTGGTCGATCTTTATGCCCGGTGGAAAGGGGATACGCTGAACCTGAACCCGGACTTGATCAGCATCCTGATCGGAGTGAATGACACCTGGCATGAGTTCAATTACCAGAATGGTGTCGAACTGGACCGTTTTGAACAGGTTTACCGGATGATGCTGCAGTTCACGCGGGAGCGGCTTCCCAAGGTGCATTTGGTCCTGTGCGAGCCATTCGTGCTTCGTTGCGGGGTGGTCACGCCGGAATGGGAGGCGGATATCCGTGGGCGGCGGGAGATCGTGTCGCGCCTTGCGGGTGAATTTGGCGCGTTGCTGGTTCCGTTCCAGGAAATGTTCGACGAGGCGCTCAAGGAAGCGCCCGCGGAGTACTGGGCAGGGGATGGTGTTCATCCGTCACCGGCGGGCCACGAACGCATGGCCAGGTTCTGGCGCGCACGCACCGGCGTCTGAGCCACGCGTGTTTTTAGCTTGAGCCCTGAAGCGATCCGGCATTTGCTGTGCGCTCCCAAAATACATGATCTACAACCTCGATTTGCGGCTGGTCGGTTTTATCGTTGGCATTGCGCTTATCGCTGCGCATCTGGTGGCTATCATTCACGGATCCACGGTGCGCGGGTGGCTCCAGGCATTTCCCCGCTCCAAAAAAATGGGCGCAGTCCTGCTGGCGGTTGCGGCGATATGGGCATTCTGGCTCGTGGCCACGATGGATCTCGGCGAGTTCAGCAGTTACCGCACGGCGCTGATGGTTCTCGTGCCGGTATCCTATTTTCTCAGCCTCAAATTCGTGGATGAATTTCTTTCCGTGCGGGCTACGGGCATTTTGCTGCTGCTGCTTGCGGAGCCTGTTCTGGAGGCGGCATTCCTGCGTCCGGAGACAACGCGGCTGCTCCTCGTGATCCTCGCCTACGTGTGGGTCGTGCTGGGCATGTTCTGGGTGGGCATGCCCTACCTCATGCGCGACCAGATCGCATGGGTGCTCAAGTCAAAAGAACGGTGGACGGCACTTTGCGCGGGCGGTGTGGCGTATGGCGCGGTCGTGCTCATTTGCACGCTGCTGTTTTACAACCAGGTCTGAGGTCCGGGCAGAGCCTCTTTATTTGTAGAACCGTTCCAGGATTTCGCGCTCCTGGGGCGTGAGTTGATTTTTCCAGACTGCCTCTCCGCCAGCACCGTTGGATTGGATCGTGCCGGCGGTTGATGGGCCGGCATACTTGGTGGTATCGATTTTGTGTTCGCCTTTGCTGACGCCCATCAGGTCGCCTACGGCAGCGTGGCTTAGATCCTCGTTCGATAGTTGGGTGGTTTTCTTTGTGTGAAGTTTTGTCTGGTCCTCTTTCAAACCAAGCGGTGCTGGTCCACCGCCGCCTCCCTTGCCTCCGTTGCCGGTCTGGTTGATGAGCGCGACCAGGGCATTGTATTCCTTGTCGCCTTGCCCGAGGCAAAGTTTGCAACCGCTGATTCCCTGCTTCAGGCATTTTTGCAACTGGGCGAGTTGTCCGGGAGTGAGATTCTGCAATTTGGACGGATCGATGTTTTTTAGCTGGTCGAGTAGCTCCTTGTTCAGCGGGAGCGTGCCGAGCTGCAAGCCCTGGAGGGATTGCTGGAACTGGTCGCCGAGCTTTTGTAACTGGTCGGCGTTGAGCATCCCGCTGTTCTGCTGCGCGGAGTCGAGCGTGTTCGATGCCTTTTCCATGTCCCGCTGCAATGCGCGGATGGCATCCTCGGTTTTCTCGCGGAGATTGTCGCTCGCTTCGAGACTGCTGTGACTGTACCAGTTGTCGGGGGATTGCTTGCGCAGTTCCTCCACCTGTTCCTCGAGATTTTTGATCGCCTCCTCTTTGACGACGTCCTCTTTCTTCAAGGTCTCCAGTTCCGATTCAATGCGGCTCCATGCGAGCGGCTCCTCCTTGTGACGGCCATCATTCCCCTTGTCGTGGGGAATCGGAACCATTGCCGCAAAAAGCAATGCGCCCGCCGAGGCGAGAAGTGGAGTGAGCACACGGGGCCAGCGCCAGCGAAGACCATCGCGTGCGGCGAGCGCTTCCGGTGGCCAGTCGCCCACGCCATCGGCTGCGGCTGTGAGACGGTTATGCAGCTTCAAGGTGGCATCGAGGCGTACGAAGGCGCTGCGCAGATCGAGAAAATTTTTCCGGCACATGACAAGGCAAATCACCGCGCCCAGCAGCATCGCGCCGCCATAGATCTCCCAAGGCAGCATGGATTTGACCTCCGCGCGCCGCGTGATGAGCAGCGCGCACATCATCGCAAAGCTCGCCACTATCCCAAACCGCAGGAACAGATTCAGCCACATGGCAAAATTCCAGCGCCACGCCACGAGGCGCGCCTTGCGTTTCCAAAAGCTGTCAGTGGTGCTCAAAAGATTAATTCGCTTCGCCAGACACTCTAAACGGCGCCGCTGCAGAGTGCAAGAAATGCGCATCTCATTTGCCGGAATGCAGGAGTCGCGTATAATGGATGTCAGCAGCCATGCAAGACGATACACCGTTTGAAAATCAGCCGGCGGACGAGGGCCTTTCTGCCCTCGATCTGATCGAACGCATGATCGCCTCGTTCCCGGCCGGCGACCCGGTGCGCGCCGGGTTGCTCGATATCAGCCACGCCATTGCCGGGCAGGAGGAGATGATCTCCGAGGCTCGCCAGGCGATTGAGAAAATGGAGCAGATCATCAAGAAGGTCACATCTCCGGCAAACCGCATCGGCACATTTCTCGGTAGCCATGACAAGGATACGGCACAGATCGTCGTCGGCGGGTCGGACTACTTTCAAATGTGGATTCCCCGTGTCCAGATATCGCGCCTGAAAAAAGGAACCCGTGTGCTGGTGAACGAGGCGTTCGCCATTGTGGGCGATCTTGGCTACGACACGAGCGGCCCGGTGACAAAAATCACGGAGGTCATCGGCAACGACCGGTTGCGCGTGGGGACAGAGCACGGTACGCAATCCCTCGTCCTCCAGCGCGGCGCGAATCTGCTCAGGGAAAACCTGAAATCCGGCGACGAAGTCCGGGTCGATTCCAATTTTCGCGTCGCGGTCGAGGTGCTCGCCCGTCCGCATTCCGAGGACTATTACCTGGACGATGTGCCCGATCTGCCGTGGGAAAAGGTGGGCGGTCAGCAGGAGGCATTGCGCGCCATACAGGACGCCATTGAACTGCCTTTGCTGCACGCCGATTTGTTTTCAAAATTCCAGCACTCAACGCCAAAAGGCTTCCTGTTATATGGTCCCCCGGGTTGCGGAAAAACCCTCATAGGGAAGGCCACCGCGTATAATCTCACCGCGAAACTGAAGGAACAGACCGGCGAGGAAATGCGCGAGTATTTCATGCATATCAAGGGGCCGGAAATTCTCAATATGTGGGTTGGCGAGTCCGAGCGGATGGTGCGTGAAATCTTTGCCACCGCCCGCGAAAAGCGCAGGGAAGGCTTCATGCCGTTCCTCTTTATCGACGAGGCGGAAAGCATCCTCGGCACCCGCCGCGCCTCGCGTTATTCAAACATCCTGTCCACGCTCGTTCCGATGTTCTGTTCGGAAATGGACGGCATCGATTCGCTCAACGAAGTGGTCATCATACTCGCATCGAACCGCGCGGATTTGATCGATCCTGCGATCCTCCGCCCTGGCCGCATCGACCGCAAGATCAAGGTCAACCGACCCACCCGCGAGGGCTCGCGCGACATCTACAAAATCTACCTTTCTCCCGACCTGCCATACGACCCCGCGTTGGTGAAGGAGGCGGGCGGAGTGCCGCAGGCCATCGACAGGCTCGTGGATGCCGTGGTGGAGGCGCAATTTTCAAAGCGCGAGGAGAACAAGTTCCTCGATGTCACGCTTCGTAGCGGACGCAAGGAGACGCTGTATCGTGGCGACCTTGTCAGCGGTGCGATTATCGCTTCCATCGTGGAGCGCGCAAAGGGACTCGCAATCAAGCGTTCCATTGCGCTGGCAGGCACAGAGGGAAGGGAAGGCCAGGAGGAGGGCATCAGCGAGAGCGATCTGCGCCTGTCGCTCGAGGCCGAGTACGCGGAGAACGACATATTCCCCCCGACCGACATCACCGAGGACTGGCTTAAACTGATCGACTACGATTCCGAAAACGTCGTGAAAATTTCCCCCATCCGTCCCGGTGCGGCGGCAAAATCACCAGCGTCAGGCCACGTGATTTGATGAGGAATACCGGAGAGAATACCAAATCGTGAACCGTTCCAACACCGTCATCCTGAGCGGAGCGGAGGCCTTGCGGAGCGCAGTCGAAGGATCTCTCGCTCGCAGGTTGGCGAACCTCAAAGAAATCGTGATATCAGGAATGAAGCCCGAAGATTCTTCAATCGCATGGGGTCTTACACGGAATAACATGTTATGAAACGTGTCTTTGGCATCGAGACCGAATACGGGATCACGGTCGACGGGATGGATAATATCGATGTCGTCCACGAATCCATAGAGATCGTCCGGAGCTATACCGAGCACGGGGCGCTCATGAAATGGGACTACCAGCTCGAAGACCCGCACCAGGACGCGCGCGGTTTCCGGGCGGATGAACTCTTGCAGGATACCGATGAGTCGGCCTATTTCGAGATCGACAAGAAACGCGCCCTCAGTTTCGAGGAAATCAAGAGCGACATGGTGTTGAGCAACGGCGCGCGATTTTACAACGACCACGCCCACCCCGAATACTCCACGCCGGAATGCAGCACGCTCCGCGAAATCGTGGCGCAGGACAAGGCGGGCGAACGCATCCTTGCCGAGTGCGCGCGGCGCCGGAACAAAAAACTGCCGGATGGGCAGGAGGTGCGCCTTTACAAAAACAATACGGATTTCGTAGGACACAGCTACGGCTGCCATGACAACTACCTCATGCGACGCGATGTGCCGTGGGATCGCATCGTGGGCGACGTCGTACCGTTCCTTGTCACGCGCCAGATTTTCGCCGGGGCGGGGAAGGTGGGGATCGAGGGCGAGGAAAACGTCATCCAGCCCGGTATCTTCCAGATTTCGCAGCGCTCCGATTTTTTCCAGGTGCTCGTGAGCATCGATACCATGAACCGCCGCCCCATCGTGAACACGCGTGACGAGCCGCATGCTGATGCGGCAAAATACCGCCGGTTCCATGTCATCATCGGCGATGCGAACATGGGTGAGATTGCCACGGCGTTGAAGATCGGCACGACTGCGCTGGTGCTGGATTTGATCGAGCAGGGGAAAGCTCCGCAACTGGAACTCGCGAATCCTGTCGAAGCCACAAAATCGATCAGCCGCGACCAGAACTACGACTGGATCATCGAGTTGAAGGACGGGCGAAAAATCTCCGCCATCGAAGTCCAGAGGCTTTACCTCGGAGCTGCCGCGCAGCATTGCCCGCGCGACGGGGAGACAGACTGGCTGCTTCATGAGTGGGAGGCGGTGCTTGATGATTTGCAGGAGGACGTGATGCGCTGCCATGATCGCGTGGACTGGGTGGCGAAGAAATTCCTGCTCACGGCATTCCGCGAGAGCGAGGGTCTGGAGTGGTCCGACCCATGGCTGCAATCAATCGACCTGGAATATCACAACGTAGCTCTTGAACATGGCCTTTACTACGAACTGGCCCGCACCGGCCAGATGCGCCGTTTCATTTCCGAGGAGGAAATCAAGGATGCAATCTTCCATCCGCCTCAAACCACGCGGGCATTCTTCCGGGGACGATCCGTGGCCCGTTTCAACCCTGAGATCGCATCCATCCAGTGGGATGAAGTTGTTTTCAAATGCGCTTCAGGATTGAGGTCCGTGAACTTGAATCATGCATTTGGCGACGAAGAAATAGATCGTCTGAATACTTTGGTCCGCGACACGGAATCCTTCGCGTCGTTTTCAAAAGCACTCGGCTCCTGATTCTTTATCCGCGCTCGCAACAATGCCTTGAAATTGCATTGACTTTCACTCCTGCGGCACCAACGACCATGGGGCATGAAAATATGCCGCCACCCCCGTTTGTCCCGCGTCGTTGTCTCCCGTCTGGCATCACCACGGGCGGAAATCCGGAAAAGTAGACGAAAACATCCCCATTGCCGGAGTTTACAGAGAAATGTACACCGCCAGACCCTCCTGAATATGGCCAAAACATGCCGAAATCCTGCCAAAACATGCCCAACCTTCCCCTCCATTTTGTCTGAAAATATTGTTCAACTGCATGGATACGGCTTGGAACTTGGGGGGGAAACGCACGCTACACCGCTTCCACTCAGTGGTTCCATTGCAGGCAGGATGCAGTGTCTATCTGTGTTTCAAAAGTGCAAAACACGCTCTGGACGGGTCGGAGCAAATAACCCTGCATTTAAACCATGTTTTTGATACACTGCTTTTATGAGTAGATTTTTCAGCCTTTTCATTTTTTCATTTTTGCTCTGTTTTGCCATGGCAAACGCGCTGGGGCAGGGTGATATTGTGGTCATCCCGCTCAAGGGCGATGTCTCCAAAGCCCAGTTTTTCTTCGTGCGGCGCGCGCTGAAAAGCGCGGAGCACGAAAAAGCATCCGCACTCATCCTGGACATGGAAACGTATGGCGGGGATGCGTTCGCGGCCATCGACATCATGGACGCGCTCATGAAAAGCGACATCCCGACATACACGCTGGTGGACAACAAGGCAATCTCCGCCGGCGCCCTGATCACCGTGGCGACAAAGAAAATATACATGACGCCCACCGCTGTCATCGGTGCGTCGGCCCCGGTGCAGGCTGGCGGCGAGGATCTGCCATCGACGATGAAAGACAAAACCATCTCCGCGATTTCCGCGATAGCCCGCGCTGCTTCACAAAAAAATGATCATAATTCTGATGTCGTTGAGGCATTCATAAACAAGGAAAAGGAAGTGAAGTTCGGCGACACGGTCATCAACGCCAAGGGCGCGCTGCTCACCTTGAGCGCACAGGAGGCCGTGAGGGTTTTCAACGGAAAGCCCCTGCTCGCCACGGGTATTGCCGCTTCAATCGATGACCTGGTGAAAAAGGAGAAGCTGCACGGAACATTGAAAACCATTGAACCGACCGGGTTTGAAATGCTGGCCGCGTGGATCACAAAACTCGCGCCTCTATTTCTTCTCGGGGGCATCATCGGCGCGTATCTGGAGGTGAAATTCCACGGCACGCTGGTTCCCGGCATTATATCCGCGATCTGTTTCCTTGTTTTCTTCACCGGCCACTATCTTGCGGGACTTGCGGGCATGGAAGTATTCGTCCTCTTTTTCATCGGCATTCTGCTGGTGCTCAGCGAACTCTTTGTGCATCCGGGCACCATTCTGCCGGGTATCGTCGGACTGGCGCTTGTGATTGTCTCCATCGTCTGGGCAATGGTGGACCGTTATCCCGACCAACCGCTGGTGCCGACGGGTGAAATGCTGGTGACGCCGTTCATCAATCTCGGCATCGCGATGCTCGCATCCATACTGCTGATCCTGCTGCTGGGCAGGTTTCTCCCGAAAACAACGTTGTATAACCGGCTGGTTCTCGGCACTGCCGGTACCCATGGGCCTTCGCTCTCCTCCACAAGCATTGATTCCCCGAAGCTGGTCAAAGTGGGGGACACCGGTGCGGCGAAATCCATCCTCCGGCCCAGCGGCAAGGCGGCGTTCGGCGAACTCCTGCTCGATGTCGTCACCCGGGGCGAATTCCTGGAAGCCGGCACCCCTGTTCGCGTGGTGATCATTGAAGGTCCGCGCATTGTCGTGGAAGGCTGCTGAAACCAGGAAATGCCGGACCATACCCCAAATTTATTCGCGCTCGCATTTGCTCCGCCCGCCAGCGCATCATGCCGCCTCCGATGAAACAGCCACAAACCAATCCCCCCGGGAAAGTCCTGAAAAATAAAATTTTACAATTGATGCGGCTGCCCAAATACCAGCCGCTCGACAAGGTGGAGCTTTCAAAGAAGCTTGGGCTCTCCAGCGACCAGCGGGCCGCATTGCGCGAGGTGCTGCGCGACATGGTGCAGCGCGGGGAAATCGCGATCATCCGCAAGGAGCGTTACGTGCTGCCGGAGGTCGCCGATCTTGTGACCGGCATCATCCAGATTCATGCGGGCGGCGGCGCCCACATCCTGAGTGAAAAACCGGACGCGAAAGATTTGTTCATTGCGGCTCAAAACACAGGGACGGCGATGAATGGCGACCGGGTGGTTGCCCGCATCATGCACGAGGGGAAGGAACAGCGCCGCGATGCGAAGCCCGAGGGCCGCGTCATTAAAATCCTCGAGCGGAAGACCGGCACGATGGTCGGCACCCTGCAAAAAACGAAAAAATTCTTCTACGTCATTCCCGACGATCCCCGCTTGGGCCACGACATCTACGTGCATCCCGGCGAGGTAAAACTGCCGCGCCCGCCCTCCGTCGGCGACAAGGTGGTGGTGAAACTGGACGAATGGGAATCACGCCATGTGAACCCGGAAGGCGAGATCATCGAGGTGCTGGGGCCGGCCTCGGCACCCGGCGTGGACATGCTTTCCATCGTCCGCAAATACAATCTGCCTACCGAATTTCCCGATGCCGTCCAGCGCGAGGCGGACCGCATCAGTGAGGATATCCACGAAAACGAGTTAGCCAGGCGCGAGGATCTGCGGGACCAGATGATCGTGACCATCGATCCCGACGATGCGAAGGATTTCGACGACGCAATCCATGTCGGGAAGCACGAGGGGGGATGGAGCCTGGGCGTCCACATCGCGGACGTGTCGCATTACGTCACTCCGGGCAGCGCCCTCGACAAGGAGGCGTTCCACCGGGGAAACAGCGTTTATCTTGCAGACCGCGTCATTCCCATGCTGCCCGAGAAATTGAGCAACGGGATTTGCAGCCTCAAGCCGCATGTGGACCGCCTCACGCGTTCGGCGTTCATCGAATTCACGAAGCAGGGCAAAATCAAGTCGGCGCGGTTTGCCCATACCGTGATCCGCAGCGCGCAGCGGCTTACCTACCGGCAGGCATTCGCCATCCTGCAAAAGCCGGCTGATTCCGCGCTTTCCGAGCGCCTGCATACCGCTTGGGAACTCGCCTCGCTCCTGCGCAAAAACCGCTTCGCTGCCGGTTCGCTCGATCTTGATTTTCCTGAAATCAAGGTCTGGCTTGATGACAAAGGCAAACCGGTGCGCATGGAAAAGGTGGAGAACGACATTTCGCACCAGCTCATCGAGGAATTCATGCTCTCGGCCAACGAAGCTGTCGCTTACGACATCAAGCAAAAGAAACTTCCCGGCATCTACCGCATTCACGAAAACCCCGAGCCGGAGAAACTGGGGGAATATCGCGAGTTCGTCACGAGCTATGGATTGAAGGCCGGCGATCTCACCCAGCGGCGTGAAGTGCAGAAGTTGCTCGCGGCGATCAAGGGAAGGCCGGAGGAATACGCGCTCAAACTCGGCTTCCTGAAAAGTCTCAAGCGCGCCACCTACGACACAAACCCGGTGGGGCACTACGGCCTTGCGAAGGTCAATTACACGCACTTCACCAGCCCGATCCGCCGCTATGCCGATCTGGTGGTGCATCGTGTGCTGTCCCACGCGACCGACCACCATTCTGTAAAGGGAGTCCGGCTGGCCGCGGCGGATCTGAACGCCGTTTCAGAACACATCTCGCTCACGGAGCGGACTGCGGCGGACGCTGAAAAGGAATCCGTGAAGTTCAAGAAGATCGAGTTTTTCCAGAATCAGCTCAACCAGAAGCGTCCCGAGTCATTCGCCTCGGTGGTGGTGGATGTCCGCAGCTACGGGCTGCTGGTGGAACTGCCCGATCTTCTCCTTACCGGCATGGTGCATGTCTCGGCGTTGGCGGGCGATTTCTATGCATTCGACTCTGTGCGGCTGCGATTTGTGGGAAGCCGCACCAAAAAAACCTACCAGATCGGCGACAAGCTGAATGTAATCGTCTCCCGTGTGGATGTTTACAAGCAGCAGGTCGATTTTCATCCTGCCTGATGACGACGGTTTCAATGTCAAAAAAGTGTCTTCACTTGGCAACTCCGGAGTAGTGTTCTCTCTCGACGTTTATTAAAAAACATGGAAATTATTATTTACGGTTTTGAGGGATTATGTAATCCTTTTCGGCTCGTTTTCTAACAACCCAGCGGCACCCATGGACAACATCATCGCGACTAAAGAATTACAGGTAGAGCGCAAACATTTCTTCATCGAATTCCGTGAAAATGATCGCGGACGTTTCTTGAAAATCATCGAGGAAGCGCACGGGCGCAGGAACACAATCATCATCCCCAGCACGGGACTCGATGAATTCATGACGGCACTCTCCGAGGTGCTCGATACCGCCGAGAAGGGCACCCCGGTTTAACCGTCCGGGGCCGTCTCTCCGCAATTTTCCAACCACCCCCCATTTCATCAACCATAGTACTCATGCCTACAAAAACAAAAACAGTTAAACTCCCTTCTTCGCGAGTTAAGATCCACACCAACGGCGCAGCGAAGAGCGCCGGCAAAGCCCACAAGTACGTTTACACATGGGGCAACAACAAGGCGGACGGCGACGGCTCCATGAAAGCATTGCTCGGCGGCAAAGGTGCGAACCTCGCCGAAATGACCCGCATCAGCCTGCCGGTGCCTCCCGGATTCACGATCAGCACGGAAGTTTGCACCTATTACTACGCGAACAAGCGCACCTACCCGGCCGTCCTCCAGGCGCAGGTGGAAGCCGGCGTTGCAAACATGGAACGCATCATGGGCACGAAATTTGGCGACAAGGAAAAGATGCCGCTTCTCGTTGCTGTCCGTTCCGGTGCGCGCGATTCCATGCCGGGCATGATGGATACGATCCTCAACCTCGGTCTCAACGACGACACCGTGCTCTCACTGGTCAACGCCACGAAGAACGAGCGTTTCGCATGGGATTGTTACCGCCGTTTCATCCAGATGTATGGCGACGTCGTCATGGGCGTGCAGAAGCGCCAGGGCGAGGATCACGATCCTTTTGAAGGCGCGATCGAGCACTACAAGGAAGAGAAATACAAATCCGCGCACTACGAAGACACGAATCTCACTGCGGAAGATTTCAAGGAACTCGTCAAGCGCTTCAAGGCGCTCGTCAAAGACCGCACGGGCAAGCAGTTCCCGAACAGCCCGTGGGACCAGCTCAAGGGCGCCGTGGGTGCTGTGTTCGGCTCATGGATGAACGATCGCGCGATTGTTTACCGCCGCAAATACAACATCCCGACCGAGTGGGGCACCGCCGTGAACGTGCAGGCGATGGTCTACGGCAACACCGGCGAAAACTCCGGTTCGGGCGTTGCGTTCACACGCGATCCCGCCACCGGCGAAAAGGTGTTCTACGGTGAATTCCTCATCAACGCCCAGGGCGAGGACGTGGTGGCTGGCGTGCGTACGCCGGAACCGGTCTCCCGTCTCCAGAAAGCGATGCCAAAACCGTTCGCGGAACTCGCGAAGGTGCGCCAGACACTGGAACGCCATTTCAAGGATGTGCAGGATTTCGAATTCACGATCCAGGACGGGAAGCTGTTCATGCTGCAGACCCGCAATGGCAAGCGCACCGGCGTGGCTGCAGTCCGTTTCGCAGTCGAGATGGAAAAGGAAAAGCTTATTGATTGGGAAACCGCGGTCATGCGCGTGCCCGCCGATCAGCTTGATCAGGTGCTCGCACCGATTTTCGACCTCGGCGCCATCAAGAAAGCCAAGGCAATCGCAACCGGCCTTCCCGCAGGTCCCGGCGCGGCTTCAGGCAAAGTTTACTTCAATGCCGACCGCGCCGACCAGGCTGCGGCGAAGGGCGAAAAAGTACTCCTCGTCCGCAATGAAACATCGCCCGAAGATCTTCGCGGCATGATTGCCTCCGAAGGCATCCTCACCGCAAAAGGTGGTGTTTCCTCGCATGCGGCTCTCGTTGCCCGCCAGATGGGCAAGGTTTGCGTCTGTGGCGCTGCTGCGTTGAACATCGATTACAAGAGCAAGACCCTTACTGTTGGCAAGGACGTGGTGAATGAAGGCGACTTCCTCTCCATTGACGGCACCAGCGGCATCGTCTATCTCGGCGAAGTGCCGACCGCTCCCTCGGAAATCATCCAGGGGCTGCTCGAGAACAACAAGAGCGCCCGCAAGAGCGGCACTTACAAGAACTTCGTTCAGTTGATGAACTGGTGTTCCAAGGTCACCCGCCTCGAAGTCCGCACGAACGCGGATAACCCCGAGCAAACCGCGAACGCCGTCGATTTCGGCGCGACCGGCATCGGTCTATGCCGCACGGAGCACATGTTCTTCGAGGGCAACCGCATCGATGCAATGCGCGAGATGATTCTGGCCGAGAACAACGATGACCGTAAAAACGCACTCGCCAAATTGCTGCCTTACCAGCGCGCCGATTTCACCGGCATGTTCAAGGCGCTGAAAGGCTTCCCGGCAACGATCCGTTTCCTCGATCCGCCATTGCATGAATTCCTGCCGCACGACCATGCCTCGCAGAACGAACTCGCGCAGAAGCTTGGCGTGAGCGTTGACAAGATCAGCAAGCGCGTGAAAGACCTGCACGAATTCAACCCGATGCTCGGCCACCGCGGTTGCCGCCTCGGAATCACGTATCCCGAGATCACCGAAATGCAGGCCCGCGCCGTGTTTGAAGCCGCTGCCGACGTGCAGAAAAAAGGCATCAAGGTGAAGCCGGAAGTCATGATCCCGCTCGTCGGGTTCAAGAGGGAATTCGATCTCCAGGTGGAAATCGTCCATCGTGTCGCCGCCGAGGTGCAGAAGGAAAAGAAAGTCAAACTCAGCTACCTTGTCGGAACGATGATTGAAGTGCCTCGCGGTGCCCTTACCGCCGACCAGATTGCTGAAAATGCAGAGTTCTTCAGCTTCGGCACGAACGATCTCACGCAGACCACGCTGGGCATGAGCCGCGACGACAGCGGATCATTCCTGCCGCAATACGCTGAGCTCGAAATCGTGAAGAAAAACCCATTCGCGACCATCGACCAGAGTGGCGTCGGCCAGCTCATGGAAATCGCAGTCGCCAAGGGCCGCAAGTCCCGCCCGGGCATCAAGCTCGGCATCTGCGGCGAACACGGCGGCGATCCCGATTCCGTGAAGTTCTGCCACAAGCTCGGCCTCAACTACGTGAGCTGCTCGCCGTTCCGCGTGCCGGTAGCCCGCCTCGCCGCCGCCCAGGCAGCGATCGAGGAAAAGCGCGCCGCGAAGAAGAAGTAGTCGCGATCTTGTAAACAAAATCACAAAAGCCGCGCCGGGTAACCGGCGCGGCTTTTTGTTTTGAAAGGAGTGGCTTTCCGGATGCCTGCTCGAAGAGCTTTCCTAGATTTCGGTCTCCTCGCCGCCGCCTTCGCTCATTTTCTTGAGGATGTCACTCATGTCCTCGACCTCGTCCCACACATCCTGGCTCA
>Ga0268264_10001026_pt1 | contig 28064 bp, 26 predicted proteins | sample KBSSwiS32_FD_190357 | JGI IMG/M metagenome (GOLD analysis project Ga0268264, IMG submission 190357) | Switchgrass rhizosphere microbial communities from Kellogg Biological Station, Michigan, USA - KBS Switchgrass S3-2 (SPAdes) (version 2) | ecosystem: Host-associated > Plants > Roots >...
CGCCTGACTCACCCCAGCACCGCGCGCAGCCAACCAAATCGGCTCACCCCGCTGCCGCGCGGTCCAAAACCGGTCACGCACCTCGGCCGAAACCGGCCGTCGCCCACCAACCCACATCGCAACATCCCCACATCATCCGAGCTGTTGCAACGACCGCTAGATCCGAAGTTGTCAGAGGAACCAAAACCTACAGATGATCAAGGTCAGGTGGGAACGATTTCTGCGGTCGCGTCAAACGCCTACGGGGATGGCAAGTGCGTCAAGCTGAAGATTTACGGCCCAACAGGGGTCCCGCAGGCATACTCGGGCAAGGACTGTCGGTGATTTCCGACCGCACGGCGCGGAAGGTCGCGGGGATCGGCTTCATAGCCGACGCTGCCTCAGGTGGGGAGCCGGACGCGGACTCGCAGGCCCGGTTCATTGTCGTGCAGGGTGACCGTCCCGGCATGGGCCGTGACGATTTCGCGGACGATGGATAACCCGAGCCCGGTGCCGCCCTCGCTGCGCGATCGGGCCGTGTCCAGACGGTAGAAGCGGTCGAAGACTCGCTCTCGCCGATTCGCCGGAACACCCGGACCGTCATCACGCACCTCGACCACGGCCCAGCCTCGCTCGGCCAGCCCCGGTTCGCTCGCGGCCTCGGTCCGCACGGTGAGCTGTACGGAACTGCGGGCGTAGCGCACCGCGTTGTCGACGAGATTCACCAGGACCCGGTACAGGCCGTCCCGCTCGGCGATGACGACAGCGCCGGCTCCAGCGACGGTGGGTATGGACACTGGCACCCGAGCATCGGCGTAGGTCGCGGCGACCGAGGTAACCAGGTCGTCCAGTCGAACCGGCGCGCGTCGGGCCAGCCCGCCCCGTTCGTCCGAACGGGCCAGGGCCAGCAGATCGTCGATCAGCTGGGAGAGCCGATTCACGTCGACCAGGCCGTCCGCGGCCAGCTCCCGCAACTCGGCCGACTCCCCGAGCCGGCCGGCGATCTCCAGCTGCAACCGCAGCGAGGCGATCGGTGAGCGCAGTTCATGCGCGGCGTCGCCGACGAATCGACGCTGCTTGGTGGTCGCGGTATCCAGCCGATCAAGCATGTCGTTGAGCGTTGTCGCCAGCGAGTGGATCTCGTCCTGCGCGGCCGGCACCGGTAACCGTGACCGTGACAAGCCGGCGGCACTGAGTTGGGCGGCTCCGCGCCGCAAGGCATCGACCGGACGCAGAGTGCGCCCGACGATCCACCAGGTCAGCGCCGCCATAGCCAGAACACCGACCGGGCCACCGAAGAGCAGGTAACGCTCAAGAAGCCGGGACGACTCGATCACCCGTCCAAGGTCGGTGGCGACCAGGACGGTCCGTTGCCCGTTGGGGATGTCGGCGATCACGCCGATGATCCGGACGGGGTCTTCGGTGGACGCCCGGTTGCCGGAGACGTCGATGGCTTTACCGCGGCGGGCGGTGGCCACCTCATCGGAATGCAGCATCGACACCGCGGCATCGGCGTTGGGTGAGGCAGCAACGACTCGGTTCTGGGCATCGACGACCTGGACGTAGGAGACTCCGCCGCTGCCGACCAGAAGTCGATCCGGAAGTCGATTGCTCTGCACCAGGCCGGCGACATCGTTGCCAGCTCGACGAGCGGACGAGTCCAGGGTGTTGACCTGCGAGCGTCCGACCGTGAGGAGCAAAGCAACGCTTGCGCAGAGCACGGCCAGGGTGAACAGGGCGGTGGCTACCAGGGTGAGTCGAGCCCGTAACGAGCGGCGCCGCCACCAGGCCGACGGCGACCCGAAGCGCATCATCGACTGGCTAGCCACCGGGTTCACCCCGGTAACGGTTACCCACCGTCGGTAGCCAGCCGATACCCCGCACCTCGGACGGTCTGGACGGCATGACGATCGAACGGCAGGTCAATCTTGCGCCGCAGGTAACCCACGTACACCTCGATCACGTTGGCGTCACCGTCATAGTGTGCGTCCCAGACGTGATGCAGGATGTCTGCCTTGCTGACTGCGTCGCCCGCCCGGCGCATCAGGTACTCGAGCAGCGAGAACTCCCGCGGAGTCAGCTCGACCTCAGTCGATCCGCGATGCACTGATCTGGCCGCCGGGTCCAGGGTGAGGTCCCCGCAGCTCAGTACAGCCGGACGTGGTCGAACTCCTCGCCGCAGCACCGCGCGCAGCCGGGCCAGTAGGACGACGAAGGAAAAGGGCTTGATCAGGTAGTCGTCAGCCCCCAGATCCAGGGCGTCCGCCTCGTCGTACTCCCCGTCCTTGGCCGACAACACCAGAACCGGTACCCAGTTCTGCTCGCCCCGCAGCGCCTCGATGATGCGGTAGCCGGACAGGCCCGGCAGCATGATGTCGCAAATAATGGCGTCATAGGAATTCTCGCGGGCCAGATGCAATCCGTCCGGCCCGTTGAGAGCAACCTCGACCGAGAACCCCTCGGCGGCTAGGCCGCGCTGGAGTGCCGTCGCCATTCGGGCCTCGTCTTCAACAATCAGCAGCCGCATGGGGCCACTCTGGCCTCGGTTCGGCGGCCTTTCAACGTTTTCTCAGCATAAAGCAAGCCCAGCCGTGCGCAGATGTTCCTATGACCTCGGGTACGCCTCAGCGTAACCTCAGGTTCGCTCAGGCTGTGCACAGCCGGACGAACGGATGCTGGGGAGATGAACGAGCAACCACAGGCTTCCGCCTCTTCGGGGCGACGTCGGCGCGCATTGCGCTGGCTGGTTCCGCTGGGCGCCGCCGGCATCATCGCCTTGCTGGCCAGTGGAGTGCTCAGTGCCACCGCCACGCCGTCCCTGGCTCCGCAAACCGCGGCGCAGCTGATCGCCTCGATCTCTACTAGTTCGGTCGACGGATTTTCCGGCACTGTTGTCGAGAAGGCGTCCCTCGGTCTGCCTGAACTGCCGAACGTGGGTGGGTCCGGGGCCACCACCGGCATCACCGGGCTGTTGACCGGCTCGCACACGAGCCGCATCTGGTACGGCGGCCCGAGCAAGCAACGGGTGGCATTGCTTGACAGCTTCGGCGAGCAGGACGTCTTCCGCAATGCCCGCGAACTGTGGACCTGGAACTCCGACCAGAAGACGTACACCCACACCGTCCTACCGGCCGATGCCGGTGCCGGTGCCGGTGCCGGAAAGGGTATGCACGAGCCGCCGGGGACGCCCACGATTTCACCGGACGACGCCGCACTGCGCGCGCTCGCGCTGATCGAGCCGAGCACCACGGTCACCACTGATCACTCGAGCGTGGTTGCTGGGCGGGCTGCCTACACACTGGTGCTCACTCCGAAGGATCCCGCCACGCGGGTTGGTTCCATCCGAATTTCCGTTGACGGTAAGACGAAACTGCCCCTGGGCGTGCAGATCTACGCCCGCAACGCTGATCACGCGGCGTTGGACGTGTCGTTCACCCGAATCGACTTCTCGGTGCCCGGCGATGAATATTTCACCTTCACGCCCCCGTCCGGCGCGACGTCCGCACCGGATTCCTTTGGTGGGCAAGGGGCTTTCTCGCTGGGCACCGGGAAGTCATCCCATCCCGACGTCACCACCGTCGGACGCGGTTGGACGACCGTGGTCAAGATCAACGGCGTTCCCGCGCTGTTGGGCGGCGCGCCGAGCCCGTCCGGTAAGGGTGCGGACGATGAGGAAACTCTGTCCGGCGTTCTGGGCGCATTGCCACCGGTGACGGGCTCCTGGGGCTCGGGCCGGTTGTTCCAGTCCGCACTGATCAGTGCGTTGTTCACCAATGACGGACGCATTCTGATCGGTGCGGTAGATCCGGCCGTGCTGTATGCCGCTGCTGGCACCCGATGACGTTGGCCGTGGCCACCAGCGGCCTGACCAAGCGCTTTCGCAGTGGTCAAGTAGCGGTCAACAGCGTTGACCTGGCGGTCGAAGCCGGTTCGGTTTATGGCTTTCTCGGACCTAACGGGTCGGGCAAGACCACCACTATTCGAATGCTGCTCGGCTTGATCTACCCGACGGCGGGCTCGGTCAGCCTGCTCGGTCACGACATCGCTCGCCACCCGGGTCGGGCCCTTCCGCACGTCGGATCGCTGGTCGAAGGACCGGCGTTTCACCCCTACCTGTCGGGCAAAGCCAATCTCTTTCGCCTGGACGCGGCCGACCTGACCGCCACCAGCCGAACAGCACGAGCCCGAATCGACCTGGCCTTGGAGCGGGTCGGTCTGACGGCTGCCGCCGGCAAGCGCTACCGCAACTATTCCCTCGGAATGCGGCAGCGCCTCGGTATCGCGGCCGCCCTGCTGCAGCCCCGGCGGCTGCTGATTCTCGACGAGCCGACCAACGGCCTGGACCCGCAGGGCACGAGAGAGGTCCGCCACCTGATTGCCGAGTTGGCCCACGACGGAACGACGGTGTTCGTTTCTTCCCACCTGCTCAGCGAAGTCGAGCAGATGTGTTCCCATGTCGGTGTGATGCGCACCGGCAATCTCGTGTGGCAGGGGTCGATGGCCGGACTCGGCGCGCAGCAGCGGGTGCGCGTCACCGTCGAGACCAGTGATTCGGCTTTGGCCAAGGGGATACTGGCTGATCTGGGGCTGGCGGAGATCAGCGAGGACGGTACGTCGGCGTCCGCCGTACTGGGCGACCAAGCGCCCGAGCGGGTGGCCGCGGCGTTGGTGAACGGCGGCGTCGGCCTTCGGGGATTCGTCATTGCCAAGCCCAACCTGGAGGAAATCTTCGTCCAACTGACCGGGGAGGGTTTCGATGTCAGCGGCTGATGTCGAGCTGGCCGGTCCGCTGGTCCGAAGCCGACGGCCGGCGATCGGTGGCCGGTTCCTGCTGAGCGAAATCGGAATGCTGTTGCGACGCCGGCGCAACCAGCTCATCCTGCTGGTGTTGTTCGCGGTTCCGGTCATCATCGGCGTCGCGGTGAAGCTCGCCTCGCGGACCGGATCGGTCACCGGTGGCCTGATCGGCAACATCACCAACAACGGCATCTTCGTTTCCTTCACGGCCCTGGTCGTCGTCATACCGGTGTTCCTGCCTATGGCGGTGTCGGTCGTCGCCGGTGAGACGGTGTCGGGCGAGGCGAACACCGGGACGTTGCGTTACCTGTTGGCGGTGCCGGTGAGTCGTACCCGCCTGCTGATCACCAAGTTCATCGCCATGGGTGCCTGGAGCCTGTTGATCACGACGACCGTGGCCGTCGGAGGCCTCCTGATCGGCTTTGCCCTTTTTCCCAAAGGTGATGTGACGCTGCTTTCGGGAACCGAGACGTCCATGGCCGGGGGTCTCGGCCGGCTGCTGCTGATCGTCGGCTACGGCTCGCTGATGATGCTGGCGCTATCGGCGGTGGGCTTGTTCATCTCAACGCTGACCGAGGTTCCGATAGCGGCCATGGCGGCCACGCTGACCGTGGCCATTGTGATGCAGGTTCTGGTGGCTGTGCCCCAGCTGCATGGGCTTCACCCGTTCCTGCTGAGCAATTACGTACTCGACTTCGGTGATCTTCTGCGCGATCCCCTGGTCTTCAACGGGCTCAGCGACGGCGTACTGGTAGCCCTGGCCTACATCGCGATCTTCACGTCGCTGGCCTGGGCGCGCTTCACCAACAAGGACGTCACGAGCTAATTCCGTTCGCCGAACTCATCGGCGGCCCGGCGATGGCGCAACAGATCCCAGCACACATCCAGGTCACGCTCGATGGCCTCGAGTCGCGCCCGTTCCTGGGAGTTGAGTCCCTTGCCCGCGTGGGTGGAACGCAGAAGCTTCTCCTCCGCCACGAGATCATGAATTTGGTCGAGAATCGGACGTTCGGTCTCTTGCGTCATCACTGCTCTCCTCCAACGCGGGGTGCCGGCTGGGTATCGTCAAGACTACGGCTATTGACCCGATGATGAGAATGACCGCGCAGATCACCACGCTGATCCGGTAACTGTGCACCATGTCGGAAGCCACCCGATATTTCTCGCCGGTCAACCCGGCCAGCGGAGGGATGATCGCGATCGCCAACAGCCCGGCCGACCGGGCGACGGCGTTGTTCACTCCGGATGCGATACCCACCTCATCGGCCGGGGCGGCGCCCATCACGGTGGACACCAGCGGCGCCACCAGGGTCGTCATTCCTATTCCGAACAAGGCGATTCCCGGTAGTACGTCCGCCAGGTAGTTATGGTGCTGTTGATCGACCCGCGCGGTGAGCACGATTCCGGCCGCGGCCAGCAGCGGGCCGATGGACATCGGCAGCCGCGGGCCTAACCTGACCGACAGGGCGCCGGCTCGTGGTGAGCCGAAGAGCAGCAGGATGGTCAAGGGCAGGGTCGCCAAACCGGCGGCTAGCGGTCCGTAACCGCCGGCAACCTGCAGCAGCAGCACGAACAGGAACAGCACGGCAGACAAGCTGCCGTAGGTCATGAACGTCATGATGTTCGACCCGTTGAACACGCGATTCGTGAACAATGTCAGCGGCAACATCGGGTTGGACAGGCGCGACTCGACGAAGACGAAGACGATCAAAAGGGCGGCCCCGATCACGGTCAGAATGATCGGCTCACCGCCCCAGCCGTTGTCACCGGCTCGGGTCGTCCCGTACGTCAAGCCAGCCAGAGCCAGGCTGATCAACAGGGTGCCAACGAGATCGAGGCGCCCGGCCCGATGCTCTTCGCTGCGTGATTCCGGTACGAAGCGCAGTCCGAGGTAGATCGCGGCGACCGCGAAGGGCAGGTTGATTGCGAAGGCCCAACGCCACGACACGTGCTGGACGAGGTAGCCGCCGAGAAGCGGTCCCACGGCCGTGGCCACTCCGCTCATGCCGGACCAGATGCCGACAGCGCGGGCAGTGTCCTCGGCCCGGAAGGACGCTTGGATCAGGGCGAGCGAGCCGGGTGTGAGCAGGGCGCCCCCGATGCCCTGCAGGACTCGGGCCGCGATCAGGATGCCGACGCTCGGGGCGATGGCACACAGCAGGGAGGCGGCCGCGAACCAGGCGATACCGATCAGGTAGATCTTGCGGCGGCCGAAGCGATCTCCGAGGGAGCCGCCGAGCAGGATCAGCGCGGCTAGGGCCAGCGTGTAGCCGTTGAGCACCCACTGCAGGCTGGAGAAACTCGAATCGAACTCGATCCCGATCCGGCGAGTGGCTACGTTGACGATCGTGCTGTCCAGGAACACCATTCCGGAGGCCAGGATGGTGGTGGCCAGAGCTCCGCGTCCGGATACGGTGTCGATGGCGAGTCGGTCGCGGCCCGGTAGCGAAGCGGTCATTGCCCGAGCATGCCAGGCGGCCAGGACTTGCGTGTCCCAGCACGGCTCTGTGGCTGGCCGTCCCGCTTACGCCGGTTCCGCCGGTTCCGCCGGGTGGCCATTCCACCACTCCCGTAGATGATCATCTGTAGGTTTTGGCTGTTATAAGCCCCAAAACCTACAGATGATCATGAGGGGGGAGGGGGAGCGGGGGGAACGGGCGGAGAGGGGGGAGCGGAGGATGAGAGGGGGAGCGGAGGGTGCGAGATTCGAACTCGCGGATGGTTTCCCATCTTCCGCTTTCAAGGCGGATGCACTCGGCCACTATGCGAACCCTCCTGCTCAGGAGTCTTTCACACGCCCGCCGTCACCCGGTCAGCAGTTCGAGCAGCGCGCGACCGTACAGCTGCTCCACGTCGGGGTCGCCGAGCTCAACCGTCCGATCGTTGACCGCCACCGTCAGCCACCATTCCTCCGGACCCCGTTCGAGCCGCTGGAAGCAGCCGGCCAGCAGCTCGCGCAACTGCGATTCCCTCGGCAGCCACAGGGCATTGCTGCTCTCGACGCTGTCCAGGGCCCACTCGGTCGTCCCGTTGAATCCGATCACTTCACCCTCGGGCAGGCGATGAACTTCGATCGTCATGTCCGAGAGGACGAAGACGTCGTTGTCCATATCGCGATCGGTCACCACGAAGCGATCGCCGGACACCGGCGTCCAGCGCACTCCGGCATCCCGCAGGCGGCGTGCCAAGTCGACCGAGATCATGCATCCAGTATGCGGTCGACCGGCGTGCGCCGATGCGGCTCTGCGATGTCAGACCGCCGACTTACACTGACGTCATCATGGTCAGTTTCGCCTTGTTCGATACGCCGATCGGCCAGTGCGGTGTGAGCTGGGACGGCGATGATGAGGCCGTCACCGTGCGCGGCGTACAGCTTCCGGGCCGCACGCCTGGTGCCACCCGCGCTCGCATGATGCGCGAGGGTGACGCGGTCGAAATGTCACCGCCACCAACAGTGCGGGACGCCATGCAAGCCATGCGCCGGCTGTTGACCGATGGGCAGGACGACGGTCTGGCCGACATTCGGCTCGATTGGGGATCCATCCCGGATTTCGACCGTCGGGTATATGAGGTGACCCGATCGATCCCGGCCGGGCGAACGCTGACCTACGGCGAAGTTGCCCGTCGGATCGGCGAACCGCACGCGGCTCAGGCCGTCGGACAGGCTCTGGGGCGTAACCCGGTGCCCATCGTGGTGCCGTGCCATCGCGTCCTCGGGGCCGACGGTCAGCTCGGCGGATTCTCCGCGCCCGGCGGATCGGCGACCAAGCGCCGCATGTTGGTCATCGAAGGCGCGCTGTCCGATCAACCGACGCTGTTCGGGTAGCGCGGACGCGCCTAGCCCGCAGTGCAACGGCGACAAGGGTCGCGACAGCTGCCACGAGAGCCCGAAAACGCGCCATAACTATCACTATCTCTAGAGGGCTGATCACAAAGGGTAACTCGATAGCTCACATGGGCAACACATCGGACGGGATCGTCGAGATCGGGCACCGCACGAGGTCCGTCAGTAGCCCGCTAGTTCTCCAGGCCCGCTTCGGCGAGGGAGTGAAGGCCAGCATCGTCGAAATGGGAGGCTCCGGTGAGATAGGCGGCCTCAGCCACGCGGACCACGGTCCCCGATTGCTTGGAGGCGAAGGCTGAATTCGGCAGCTTCTTTACGCCGGAAACCACGATCCCCTCGCGAAACAGATCGTTGATGTTCCCGGTCCCGTCCGAGGTGACCAGGGCCAGATATTGGGTGGCCTGGGTTGCCGTGGCAAAGGTGACCGTATTGGTCGCGATGACCGCCGGTCGGCCCCCGCTCGTAGTGGTGGCGAGCACCCGGTGCACTGACACGCAGGGCGTCTTGGCGAAGAACTGCGCGACTTTTCCGTACGAGTGAGCGGCGCAGTTGGTTTGATCGTCGACCTTTCGGGCCACCCACCCATCGGGCAATGCCGCGGCAGCCGTCGGACCGGTGGTCGCCGAACCAGCCGTCGAGCCCGCTGTCGAGCCTTGGCCGGAGCTGGATGCGGTCCGCGCCGCCTTGTTGTCCTTGGCGTCATTCGTTCCGCGGAACAAAATTAACCCGGCCAGCACGAGAAGGCTTACGACCAACCATCCAGCGACGATCGCCACCACCAGTCTGGCGTGGCTCTTGCGCGGTGGGGCGGCCTCGGCTTCCCAATCGGAATCGGACGGATCGGTCAACCAGCTCACCGCGACACCGTACCTGCCGGTGTGTGCAACACGCGTTGCTGAACTCAGCGGCCAGCCGGCTCTCGCACTTCCAATCCGCGCCGGCGAAGCTCCGATTCCAGCCGGTAAACCTCGGATTGTGGAACCAGTTCACGCGGTTCTATGCGAGGTAACGCTGATACCTCGAGCTCCTGGCCGGCCGCGCACAGGCAATCGACGTAGGCCCGTCGAATGGCCCGCAATTTGAGCCCTTTGCCACTGGATTCCGGGTCGTTCTCGGTCGTCTCCAGGCGATTGTGCAGTCGACGCAGGTCGGCGGACAGCAGTTCGATCGGCCGCGAGGACGGCATGGGCTTCGCCCGCCGCCAGCGCTCGGATGGTGATCGATCGCTGAACAGTGCAAAGGCCGCGACGACCGGAAGTCCGATCAACGCGACGACGGTGAGTACGGTGCCGACGGTCTCGGCATCGATCAGGCCGGAGCCCATGACTTCAGTGTCCGCTCGGCGGGCGCGATCCTCAAGGTTCGTCGTTCACAGGAATCTCTGTGTTCCCTCAAAGGAGACGGTGAGGTGGAGACGGTTCTCTCGTAGTCAGCAGCGAGATGAAGGACGAGGGTCCCACGATGTATGAAGACAACGAAGACGGCAGCCGACCCGCCGAGCAGCCGCCGACCGGCCCCCAAGAGCAGTCGCCGACCGGCCCGGCCGCGGGTGCGGACTACCCGACGACGCCGCAGCCCGGCTACTGGGGACCAACGCCCTACGGCTATTCCACGCAGCCCAGCCAGTTCGGCCAGCCCGGCCCGTACGGCTATTCCCCGCAGCCCAGCCAGTTCGGCCAGCCCGGTCCCTACGGCTACCCGAGTCAGCCCGGCCAGCCGACCTATGACCCGCACTTCTGGGCGCCTCCGGTGCCGCCGCCATCCGCGGCCGCCAAGACCCGCAAGCACCGGCGGGCGCTGGTCGGATCGATTTCGGCTGCTGCGGTTACGGCGGCTGCGGTCGGTATCGTCGCCACCCACGTCGGTAATTCAAACGATTCGTCGACTCCCACCTCAGCCACCAACCCCAACTCGCAGTTGAGCCCGTTCTCCAACGGCAACGGATTGGGCGAAGGCAATAACGGCGGCCCGGACGATAGCGGCTCCAGCGGCTCCAGGGGTGGATTCGGCAACGGCTTCGGCGGTGACAACGGCTTCGGGAACGGTTCTGGCGGCAGCTCATCCGGCCAGAGGGCCCAAGCAACCGATACCCAGCAGGTAGGCGTCGTCGACATTGACACGGTGCTGAACTTCGGCTCCGGAAAGGCGGCCGGCACCGGCATCGTGCTGACCTCCGGTGGCGAGATACTCACGAACAACCATGTGGTCGAAGGATCGACCAGCATCAAGGTCACGATCGTGAGCTCCGGCAAGCAGTACACCGGAACGGTTGTCGGCACCGATCCGACCGACGACATCGCGGTGATACAGCTCAAGGACGCCAGCGGCCTGGCCACCGCCAACCTCGGCGATTCGAGCAAGGTCGCCGTCGGAGACGCCGTGACCGCCGTCGGCAACGCGGGCGGCGTCGGTGGAACGCCGAGCGCGGCCGCCGGAACGGTGACCGCCCTGAACCAGTCGATCACCGCCTCGGACGGTAACGGCAGCAACTCCGAACAGCTGACCGGGATGATCCAGGTCAACGCCAACATCAAGGCCGGCGACTCGGGTGGACCGCTCTACAACGCCTCGGACAAGGTAATCGGCATCGACACCGCGGCTGACACCGGACGAGGCGGCACCGGGACGACCGGTTTCGCGATCCCGATCGCCAAGGCCACCTCCATAGCCGATCAGATCGAGAGCGGCGTCGAAACCAGCACTATTCACATCGGGTACCCGGCGTTCCTCGGCGTGCAGCTCTCGAGCACCCAGGCCCCCGGTGCTGGAGTCGCTATCGGCGGTGTCGTCGACGGATCCGCCGCGGCCAAGGCCGGACTGGTCGCGGGGGACTCGGTGACTTCGGTCAACGGCACCGCAGTGACCAGCTCGACCCAGCTGGCTCAGGTCATGGCCGGACTCGACCCGGGCCAGCACGTCAAGCTCACCTGGACCGACAGCTCCGGTTCGTCGCACATTGCGACCGTGACCCTGGGGACGGGCCCGGCCGACTAACCGGACGCGAACTCACCAAGGCGATGCCAAGAGCAGGGCTCGGACGGACACCACCGGCCGGGCTCTGCTCTTTGACGTCCTGATCTCAGGGTTGGATAGGGGGAAATCCCCGATCCTCAGCCAGCTACGCCGGCCTACCTTCGCACTATGGCGAAACGTCTGCTGATCCCACCGACTCGGCGTACTGAGCCTCAGGTGGGATGGCCGACCAATCCGGCGGCTGTGCTCGCCACCGTCTGGGCCGCGATCTTCGCGGCAGTCCACCTGTACTGGACGCTCGGCGGCGGTATCGGTGGGCCCACCCCGTTATTGACGGAGGTAATCGCGATCCCGGGCGGTGTGGGGGCGGCCCTTCTCGCCTGGCGTCTGACTGGCGGCTACCAACGATGGATCTTCATCGGGGCCTCGGCCGCCGCCTCGGTGATGGTGTGGCACGCACTGCTCAACTACCTGTTCCTGGCCGTGCGGGTGGCTCTTGACCAGCCCCTGAGCACGAACGACCGCTTCTGTGCTTTCGCCTACGAGCCGTTCTGGTTGCTCGGTGGTGTCGTGTGGTTGGCGGCCGTCGTGCGTTACCGATGCCTGCTCGGTCTCGTGGTGAGCAGCGAGTTGCCGCTAGCCCTGCGCAACGAGGTAGCCGGCGACGTAGGAATCGATCTCCGTCCGCAGCGCCAGCTTCACCTCCGGCGGAGCGAACGAGACCTCTACCGCGTCCTTGGCCAACCCGCCGAGCTGGATTTCGTCGAGATCCAGTAGCTCGGCCGCGATCGCGTACTCGCGGTTGATGTCGGTGGAAAACATCGGTGGGTCATCGCTGTTGATCGTGACGATGACACCGGCTTTCACCATGTCCGGCAAGGGATGTTCGGCGATCGAAGCAACGGCGCGGGTAGCCACGTTCGACGTCGGGCACACTTCCAGGGCAATCCGGTTCTCGGCCAGATACGCCAGCAGCTCCGGGTCGCGCACCGAGGAGGTGCCGTGCCCGATGCGCTCGGCTCCCAACAGCGTGATCGCGTCCCAGATGGTGTCCGGCCCGGTGGTCTCGCCGGCGTGCGGAACCGAGTGCAGTCCGATCGCGCGAGCCTGGTCGAAGAACGGCTTGAACTGGGCCCGCGGCACACCGATCTCAGGACCGCCGAGACCGAATGACACCAGCCCGGGCGGAGTCATTTCGGTGGCCAGGTGAGCCGTCAGCTCGGCTGACGGGATCCCGGCCTCACCGGGGATGTCGAAGCACCACCGAAGAATCACGCCGAGGTCGCGTTCGGCGGCAACCCGGGCGTCTTCGATCGCCTCCAGGAACGCCTCGGCGGCAATGCCACGATGGACCGACGAATACGGAGTGATCGTCAACTCGGCGTAGCGGATCGTGTGCTCGGCCATGTCGCGCGCGATCTCGTAGGTAAGCATGCGAACGTCCTCGGCGTCGCGAATCAGGTCGACCACCGACAGATAAACCTCAATGAAATGACCGAAGTCCTGGAAGGTGAAGTAGTCGGCCAGCAGTTCCTCCGAAGCCGGGACACCGGCCGCCGGATGGCGAGCGGCCAGCTCGGCGACGATGCGGGGAGAGGCCGATCCGATGTGATGTACGTGCAACTCAGCCTTGGGTAGTCCGGCAATGAAGTCGGCGGAAGTCATACTGAGAAGGTAACTCGGTCCGCTCGCTACAGGTCGGCGAGGGCCATGACCGGGTTCTCGACGCAGTCGGCGACGTAACGCAGGAAGCCGCCGGCTACGGCGCCGTCGCACGCCCGATGATCGAAGACCAGCGTGAGCTGGCTGACCTGCCGAACAGCCACTGACCCCTCGTACACCCACGGCCGCTCGAAGATCCGACCGATGCCCAGCATCGCTACCTCGGGGTAGTTGATGATCGCTGCCGATCCGTCCACTCCGTACACGCCGTAGTTGTTCACGGTGAACGTGCCGCCGCTCAGGTCGCGAGGAGTCAACGTGCCGGCGCGAGCGGCCGCGGCTCGCTCGGCCAGGGCCGCGGCGAGTTGCCGCGTGCTGAGGCGGTCGGCGCCGGGAATGACCGGCACCATCAAGCCCTTGTCGGTCTGAGCGGCGAAGCCGAGATTCACCTGCGGCAACAGCTCGATTGCCTCGCTCCCGACTCGGCTGTTCAGCTGGGTGAAGCGTTTGAGTCCGGCGATGCACAAGCGCGAGATCAAGGACAGCAGGCTCAGGTCGAGGTCTCGGTGGGCCTGTACGAGGCGGGTCGCATCAACGTCTACCCAGACGGTGGCCTCAGGAATCTCTCGCCGTGACTGGGTAAATCGATCGGCAGCCAGCCGGCGGACGCCGGTGAGTGGTATCCGTTCGATGCCGCTGCCGTCGTTGGGCCGCCCGTCGTCGGCCCGCTCGACATCGGCCCGCCGGATCACTCCGGAGGGATCGCTGGCCGAGAGCTGGCGCAGATCGAGACCCCGATCGCGGGCCAACTTGCGCACGACGGGTGAGATTACGGCTGGTTGGGTATCGGGCTGCGCAGTCCGGGCGGCTTCGTAGGACGCAAAGCTCTTCTTGATCGACGAGCGCCGCGCTTGGCGGGGCGATCCGTCGGCTGGTCCGTAGCCAACCAGCACGTTGGCCGACACTGTTTCCACACTCATCAACGGTGATCCGACGGCGATCCGCTCGCCGGGCGCTCCGTGGAGGGCCGAGACCCGGCCCGAGAACGGGACCGGAATCTGCACCGAGGCCTTCGCCGTTTCGACTTCGATCACCGGTTGGTCGACTTGAACGTCGTCGCCCACTGACACCAGCCAGGTCAGTATCTCGGCATCGACGAGACCTTCGCCCAGATCGGGCAAGCGAAATTCAGGCACGGGGCATCACCACCGTGTCGTCGAACTGCAGCCGCTCGATGGCGTCCAGAATTCGGTCGACCGAGGGCAGGTAGTGCTGCTCGAGCATCGGTGGCGGATAGGGGATATCCAGACCGGTGACGCGTCCGATCGGCGCGTGGAGCTGATGAAAGCATCGTTCGGTTACTCGGGCGGCGATCTCGGCGCCGAAGCCGGCGAAACCCGCGGCCTCATGGACGACCACCGCCCGCCCGCTCTTTCGCACCGACTCGACCAGAGTGTCATCGTCGAGCGGGGACAGCGTCCGCAGGTCGATCACCTCGATGTTCAGACCGACTTCGACGGCGGCTTCGGCGGCCTGTAGACAGGTGTCGACCATCGCACCGTAGGCGATCAAGGTGGCGTCGCTTCCGCCTCGTCGAACCAGCGCGCGGTCGAAGTCGGCCGCCGGCGCCGCAGACAGCGTCTCGGTCGACCAGTAGCGACGCTTGGGTTCCAGGAAGATCGTCGGATCATCGGAGTTGATCGCCTGGCGTAGCAGCCAGTACGCATCCGAAGCCGTCCCCGGCGCCACGACCCTGAGGCCCGGCGTATGCACCCAGTAGGCCTCGGAGGAATCGCTGTGATGCTCGACGCCACCGATGCCCCCACCGAAAGGCACTCGGATCACGATCGGCAGCCTGATCCGTCCGCGGGTGCGGTTGTGCATCTTGGCCAGGTGTGAGGTGATCTGCTCGAAGGCGGGGTAGGAGAACGCGTCGAACTGCATCTCGACCACCGGACGAAGTCCGTTCATGGCCATGCCGATGGCCGTGCCGACGATGCCCGATTCGGCCAGGGGCGAGTCGAAGACCCGTCGTTCGCCGAACTCATCGGCCAGCCCGGCAGTAACCCGGAAAACGCCGCCCAACGTTGCTACATCCTCGCCGTACACCACAACCCGGGCGTCTTCACGCAACGCATCGGACAGTGATCGATTGAGGGCCGCCGCCATGCTCAGCTCGACGTCGGCCGGTTGCGCGGTCATGGCCGGCGGGCCGCCGCCAGCTCCTCGCCGAGCCAGCGTGACTGCCGGCGCAGGTTGCGGGTCGGCTCGACGTAGACGTGCTCGAAGAGTTCGGCCGGGTCCAACGCCGGGGCGGAGTTCATGGCCTCGCGCAATCGGCCGGCACGGATGTCGGCGTCCTCGCGAACCGACGCGATGTCGGCGTCGGACAGAATGCCCTTGTTCTGCAAGTACTTCTGCAGTCGCTCGATCGGATCCTTGGCCAGCCACGCCGTTACTTCCGAACTCTGCCGGTAGCGGCGGTCATCGTCGGCATTGGTATGGGCCTCGATGCGATAAGTGATCCCTTCGATCAGGGTCGGGCCACCGCCGCGGCGAGCTCTGGCGATGCCTTCGCTGACCGCGGCATAGACGATGGCCGCGTCGTTGCCATCGATGAGCAGGCCGGGCATGCCATAGCCAATCCCTTTGTGGGCCAGGGATTGCGCGTGGCTCTGCTTGGCCAGCGGCACCGAGATCGCGTACCCGTTGTTCTGGACGACGAAAACGACCGGAGCTTGCCAGACAGCGGCAATGTTGAGTGCCTCATGGGTATCGCCTTCGCTGCTGGCGCCGTCACCGAGCATGGCCACGGCCACGGTGTCCTCGCCGGCCTGACGAGCGGCATGGGCCAGGCCGACCGCGTGCAAGGTGTTGGTGGCAAGCGGTGTGCACTGCGGAGCGGTCCGGTGCAGGTAAGGGTCATAGCCGCAATGCCAGTCTCCGCGCAGCAGGGTCAGGACCTCGACCGGGTTGATGCCACGACTGATCATGGCGACGCTGTCGCGGTAGGTCGGGAACAGCCAGTCGCGGTCCGCCATCGCCGCGACGGTGCCGACCTGGCAGGCATCCTGGCCATGCGAGGACGGATAGACAGCGAGGCGCCCCTGCTTGGTCAGGGCGGTGGCCTGGGCGTCGAATCGCCGTCCGATGACCATTCGCCGGTAGAGGTGCAGGAGCACGACGTCTGAGGGCAGCCGGGTGTCGTCGTTGTGGCCGAGGTCGGCGTGCGCGCAACCATCGCTGTCTATGAGGCAGCGTGGTTCGTCGGTGGGCAGCAGTCGAGCGGAGCTGACGGCAGTCATAGGCACAGTGTGCGAGCGGTCAAGCCATTGTTCTAGAATCCAGCGTTATCTGCAGACAGATAGCCACTTCCATGGCTAATCTGGACCGTATGTCCAGCAAAAGCCCGTCAAACACGGGCATGACCAGACGACCGGCCGCGCTCGACGACACGGATCGAGCCATCATTCGCGAACTGCGCTCCGACGGCCGAATGTCGATGCGGGCATTGGCCGAAACGCTGCACATCTCACGCGCCAGTGCCTATACCCGCGTCGAGCGACTCCAGTCCGAGGGAGTGATCACCGGTTACGCGGCCACGATCGATCCCGAGCGAGCCGGCTTCGGCATTTCGGCCTACGTGTATCTCAAGATCAGTCAGCATTCCTGGAAAGCGGTTCGGGCGCGCATTCTGCGGATCCCCGAGGTCTGGCATGGCGCGTTGGCCTCGGGCGAGAACGATCTCGTCCTGCTGGTGCGCACGCAGGACGCGGCCAGTCTGCGCGACTTGGTACTCAACACCTTTCAAACCATGCCGGACGTGTTGTCGACCCAGACCGTGCTCGTCCTGGACGAACTCTCGGGGTTGGGGCTGGCTTAACCTCACAGTAAACCCCGCGCGGTAGGTTGAAATTCATGACCGAGTCGACCAGTACCGTTCCCACTGTCTGTCTGCACAACGGCGTCGAGATCCCGCAGCTCGGCTTCGGAGTGTTCCTCGTCCCGGACTCGGAAACCAAAGCGGCCGTTCGCACCGCGCTGCAAACCGGGTATCGCCATATAGACACTGCCAAGCTGTACGGCAATGAAGCCGCAGTCGGCGCGGCGATCTCCGAGTCCGGCATTCCGCGCGAGGAGATCTTCGTAACGACCAAGGTCTGGAATTCCGAGCAAGGTTTCGACGCGGCAATGGCCTCCTGCCGAGCATCGATGAAACGCCTGCAGCTCGATGTACTGGATCTGCTCTTGATTCATTGGCCCGCGCCTCAGCTGGATCGTTACGTCGACACCTGGCGGGCATTCGAGAAACTGCAGCGCGACGGTGTGGTTCGGGCTATCGGAGTGTCGAACTTCCATCCCGCGCACCTCAGACGACTCATCGATGAGTGCACGGTGGTACCGGCGATCAATCAGGTCGAGCTACATCCGCTGCTCTCCCAAGCCGAAGTACGTGCCTTCAATGCCGCCAACGGAATCGTCACCGAGGCGTGGTCGCCACTGGCCCGCGGTGGCTCGGTGCTCGCGGACCCGACGATCACCTCGATCGCGAGCCGACTCGGACGCACCCCGGCCCAGGTGATCCTGCGCTGGCACGTTCAGCTCGGCAACGTGGTGATACCGAAGTCGGTGACGCCGTCCCGGATCGCCGAGAACTTCCAGGTGTTCGACTTTTCCCTGACGCCGCAGGACATGTCGGCAATCGATGGGCTGGAGGCCGGGCATCGCATCGGGCCGAACCCGGATACGTTCAGCCGCGGCTGAGCACGGCCGACACGATCTCCTGCGCCTCAGCCTGGATGCGGGCCAACTGCTCGGGTCCGTCGAAGGACTCGGCGTACAGCTTGTAGACGTCCTCGGTGCCGGACGGGCGAGCCGCGAACCAGCCGCGGTCGGTGGTGACCTTCAAGCCACCGATAGCGGCGCCATTGCCCGGCGCTGTCGTCAAGCGTGCCGTGATCGGATCGCCGGCCAGGCGATCGGCCGTGACGGCCTGCGGCGACAATTGAGCGAGCACGGCCTTCTCCCCGCGATCGGCCGGTGAATCGATGCGCGCGTACGCGGGGCGTCCGAAACGATCGGTGAGCCGCTGATAGTGCTCGGACGGAGATTTGCCCGTGACAGAAAGGATTTCCGAGGCCAGCAGACAGAGAATGATGCCGTCCTTGTCGGTCGTCCACACCGATCCGTCGCGTTGCAGGAAGGATGCCCCGGCCGATTCCTCGCCTCCGAACCCGACCGAGCCATCCAACAGCCCGGGCACGAACCACTTGAAGCCGACCGGGACCTCGACCAGCTGGCGGCCCAGATCGGCGGCCACCCGATCGATCATCGAGGAACTCACCAAGGTTTTGCCGATCGCCGCGTCCGGACGCCAATCCGGCCGGTTGGCGTAGAGGTACTGAATCGCCACGGCCAGATAGTGGTTGGGGTTCATCAGACCGGCGTCCGCGGTCACGATTCCGTGCCGGTCGGAGTCGGTGTCGTTGCCGGTGGCCAGGTCGTACAGGTCGGGATTCTCGGCAACCCGGGCAATGAGCGAGGCCATCGCGTACTCCGATGAGCAGTCCATCCGGATCTTGCCGTCCCAGTCCAAGGTCATGAAGCCGAACTGGGGATCGACGTTCGGGTTCACGACCGTGAGGTTCAGGCCGTACCGGTCGGCGATTTCGCCCCAGTAGCCGACCGATGCCCCACCCAGCGGGTCAGCGCCGATCCGGACCCCGGCGCGTCTGATCGCGTCCAGGTCGATGACCTGCGGCAAGGCCGAGACGTAGGCGTCCAGAAAGTCGAAGGTGCCGACCCGCGGGTTGGCGACGCGGCGCATCCTGCCCAGACCCTCGCCGAGCAACGCATTGGCTCGGTCCTGGATCCACCCGGTGATCTCGGTGCCGGCCGGTCCGCCGTCCGGGGGGTTGTACTTGAAGCCGCCGTCGGGCGGAGGGTTGTGCGAGGGCGTGACCACGACCCCGTCCGCTCGACGCGACGATGCCGGAACCGAGGAATTGTGGGCCAGGATCGCCCGGGATACGGCCGGGGTCGGCGTCAGGCCACCGCGCGAGTCGATGAGCACCGCAACGTCATGCGCCGCGAATACCTCCAGCGCGGATTGCACCGCCGGGGCCGAGAGTGCATGGCTGTCCGCGCCCAGGTAAAGCGGTCCATCGATTCCTTGCGCGGCTCGGTACTCAACGATCGCCTGGCTCGTCGCGAGAATGTGGTCCTCGTTGAAGGTCACGGCCAGCGATGATCCGCGGTGCCCGGAGGTACCGAACGCCACTCGCTGCTCGGGAATCGAGACGTCCGGGTGTTCGGAGTAGTACGCGTCGATCAGGGCGCCGACATCGACCAGGTCAGACGGAGCGGCCGGTTGCCCGGCTCGAGACGAGTTAGCCATGCCCGAATCCAACCACTGCCCGGGTCTTCGCCGCTGCGGGCGGCGTGCGGATTGGGCGGGCCGGCATGAGCCGAACGTGAGGAACGGCCACCGGTTCAAGGGTCCGGACCTCTACTGAACCCATGAGTGATGTGTGGTTCGTGCTGCTGAGTGCCCTGGTATTTGCGGCGCTGGCTCTCCTCGCCAAGGGGGCCGAGAAACTGTGAGCCTGTCCAACCTGATCGGGCTGATCGTGGCGGTCCTGTTGACCGGCTTCCTGATCGTGGCGCTGGTCTTCCCGGAGCGGTTCTGATGTCGTCCAACCTGGCCGTAGTCCTATTCGCCGGCTCGCTGATCCTCGCTCTGGCTCTCGTCCACAAGCCCTTGGGCGACTACATCGCGCAGGTCCTGGCCAGTCCGAGACACCTGGCGGTGGAACGGGCGGCCTACCGAGCGGGTGGCGTCGACCCGGACGCGGACCAGACCTGGATCCGCTATTTGCGCTCGGTGCTGGCGCTCAGTGTGGTGTCGGTGCTCTTTCTCTACGGCTTCCTGCGGGTTCAGCAACATCTGTGGCCACCGTATGACGTGCCACAGATGCCGGCACATCAGGCCTGGAACACCGCCGCCAGCTTCGTCACGAACACCAACTGGCAAAGCTATTCCGGCGAGAATGCCCTTGGCTATGCGGTGCAAATCGCTGGGCTGGCCGTTCAGAACTTCGTCTCAGCCGCGGTGGGAATCGCCGTCGGGATTGCACTCGTCCGTGGTTTCGCCCGAAGTCGGACCGACCGTCTCGGAAACTTCTGGGTAGACCTGACCCGGATCTGCCTGCGGATACTGCTACCCATTTCGGTGGTTGCCGCCATCGTGTTCGTGGGGGCCGGGATGGTCCAGAACCTGCATCACTACAACGACATTCACACCGTCGTCGGTGGCAGTCAGACCCTCACCGGCGGTCCGTTCGCCAGCCAAGAGGCGATCAAGGAGCTGGGCACGAACGGCGGGGGTACGGCCAACGCGAACTCGGCCCATCCCTTTTCCAATCCAACCGTCTGGACGAACTGGCTCGAAATCTTTCTGTTGACCTGTATCTCCTTCTCGATGCCCCGCGCCTTCGGCCGCATCGTCGGTGACAAGCGTCAGGGCTACGCCATCGTCGCGGTGATGGCATTGTTGGCGATCCTGAGTCTGGGGCTGAACCTGACGGCCCAGCAGCTGCATCACGGCACCGTTCCGACGGCCGTCGGAGCGAGCGTTGAGGGCACCGAAACCCGTTTCGGCGTTGGTGATTCTTCGGTCTTCGCGACGGCTACGACGCTGACGTCGACCGGGGCCGTGGACAGCTTCCACGACAGCTACACCAGCCTCGGTGGCGCAACTCTGTTGCTCAACATGATGCTGGGCGAGATCGCGCCCGGCGGTACCGGTTCGGGCCTGTACGGCATGCTGATTCTGGCCATGCTGTCGGTGTTCATCGCGGGGTTGATGGTGGGCCGGACACCGGAGTATCTCGGCAAGAAGCTCGGCGCCCGAGAAATGAAATTCGCCTCCCTCTACATCCTGACCACGCCGATGCTTGTCCTGATCGGGACCGGATTGGCGATGGCTCTACCGGGCGAACGGGCCGCGATGCTCGACAGCGGTCCGCATGGATTGTCCGAGGTCCTCTACGCGTTCACCTCGGCTGCCAACAACAACGGCAGCGCTTTCGCTGGTATCGCAGTCAACACCGTTTGGTACAACACCGCTCTGGGCATCGTGATGCTGCTGGGGCGCTTCCTTCCGATGGTGTTCGTCCTAGGGCTGGCTGGATCGCTGGCGCGGCAGAAACCGGTTCCGGCGACGGACGGAACACTGCCGACGCACCGGCTGCTGTTCGTCGGCCTGCTCATCGGCGTCGCTCTGATCGTCGTCGGACTCACCTACTTTCCGGCCTTGGCGCTGGGACCCCTCGCCGAGGGAATGCACTGATGGCGCGCGTACAGGCCGGCCTGCTCGATCCGACGATGCTCTGGAAATCCCTGCCGGACGCACTGCGCAAGCTCGATCCGAGGACGCTCTACAAGAACCCGGTCATGCTCATCGTCGAGTTGGGGGCGTTGTTCACGACGGTGCAGGCGATCAGTCGATCGTCGGTGTTTTCGTGGCTGATCGTGGGCTGGCTGTGGCTGACCGTCCTATTCGCCAACCTGGCCGAAGCCGTCGCCGAAGGGCGGGGAAAGGCGCAGGCCGATTCGTTGCGCCGCGCCAAGACCGACGCCATCGCCCGACGGCTCCTGGACCCGAATGATCTGCGCGGTGCGGAAGTCCGTGTGCCCGCCCCGCAGTTGCAGCAGGGTGATCGGGTCGTGTGCGAAGCGGGCGATGTCGTACCGGGCGACGGAGATGTCATCGACGGCGTGGCCAGCGTCGACGAAAGCGCGATCACTGGAGAGTCGGCCCCAGTGATCCGCGAATCCGGCGGCGACCGAAGTTCCGTGACCGGCGGCACGACCGTGTTGTCGGATCGAATCGTCATCGAGATCACGCAAAAACCGGGGGAGAGCTTTATCGACCGGATGATCAACCTGGTCGAAGGGGCCAGTCGCCAGAAGACGCCGAATGAGATTGCCCTGAATATTCTGCTGGCCTCGTTGACGATCATCTTCCTGCTGGCGACGGTTACCCTTCAGCCGCTAGCTATCTTCGCCAAGCTCGATCAACCGGGCGTTGCCGATTCGGCGTCCTTGAATGGCAACGGGCTAACCGGCATCGTGTTGGTGTCCCTGCTCGTGTGCCTCATCCCGACCACGATCGGGGCGCTGCTCTCAGCGATCGGCATCGCGGGGATGGACCGGCTGGTGCAGCGCAATGTGCTGGCGATGAGCGGGCGCGCGGTAGAGGCCGCTGGTGATGTCGACACCCTCCTGCTCGACAAGACGGGGACGATCACCCTGGGCAATCGCCAAGCCACCGAATTCTTGACTGTGGCCGATGTACTGGTCGACGAGCTCGTCGACGCCGCCCAGCTGTCATCGCTGGCTGACGAAACTCCGGAGGGGCGATCGGTCGTAGTGCTCGCCAAAAACCAGTACGGCTTGCGGGAGCGACGGGCTGGAGAGTTGGTCCACGCCACCTTCGTGCCGTTCACCGCGCAGACCCGGATGAGCGGGGTTGACCTGCACGGACAACGCCAGGTGCGCAAGGGCGCCGCCGGTGCCGTGGCCGAATGGGTCAGTGACAACGGCGGCCGGATCCCGCCCCGGCTGGGTGAGATCGTCGATGCGATCAGCGCGTCCGGTGGCACTCCGCTGGTCGTGGCCGAGCGCGTCGGCCCCGCGGCGCCCCACGTTCTCGGGGTCATCCACCTCAAGGACGTGGTCAAACAAGGGATGGCCGAACGCTTCGACGAGTTGCGCCGAATGGGAATCCGAACCGTCATGATCACCGGCGACAATCCCATGACGGCCAAGGCGATCGCCGAAGAGGCCGGCGTCGATGACTTCCTGGCCGAGGCGAAACCGGAAGACAAGATGGCTCTGATCAAGCGTGAGCAAGAAGGCGGCAAGCTGGTCGCGATGACCGGAGACGGTACCAACGACGCGCCGGCCCTGGCTCAGGCCGATGTCGGAGTGGCGATGAACACCGGAACGTCGGCGGCGAAAGAGGCCGGCAATATGGTGGATCTCGATTCGGATCCGACCAAGCTGATCGAGATAGTCGAGATCGGCAAGCAGCTCCTCATCACCCGGGGTGCGCTGACGACGTTCTCGATCGCCAACGACGTGGCCAAGTACTTCGCGATCATCCCGGCCCTGTTCGTCGGGCTGTACCCAGGCTTGGATCGGCTGAATATCATGCGGCTGTCCTCACCGGAATCAGCCATCCTCAGTGCGGTGATCTTCAATGCGGTGATCATAATTGCCTTGATTCCGCTGGCTCTGCGTGGTGTCCGCTACCGGCCGGGCACGGCGAGTCAGATGCTGCGTCGCAACCTCTATGTCTATGGACTGGGTGGCCTCGTGGCGCCGTTCATCGGCATCAAACTCATCGACCTGCTTGTCAGCCTCATCCCCGGAATCCGGTGATCCCTATGCGTATTCACCTCGCCGCCCTTCGCTTGCTGCTCGTCTTCACGGTCCTGCTCGGAGTCGGATACCCGCTGGCCGTGACCGCCGTGGCGCAGCTTCCCGGCCTTAAGGAACGGGCGAACGGCTCGCTCGTCCAGAAGCAGGGTCAGGTCGTCGGTTCGCGTTTGATCGGCCAGAGCTTCCTTGATTCGCAGGGCAATCCGATCCGCAAGTATTTCCAGGCGAGGCCCTCAGCCGCCGGCTCGACCGGTTACGATCCGACGGCGACCGGGGCCAGCAACCTCGGGCCCGAGTCGATCGTCGACCAATTACCGAACCCGGCTGATCCCTCCGACCGGGGCAAACCCAGCCTGTTGACTCAGATCTGCGCTCGCAGCCGGGCGATCGGTGAGCTGGAAGGCGTGGCCGGGACGCGTCCGTACTGTACGGCCGACGGCGTCGGCGCCGTCCTCGCGGTGTTCTGGTCGGGTCCTGGATACACCGGCCAGGTGACCCGGGTGCTCAGCATCAACCAGACCGGTTCGGCCGTCCCGTTCGTGCCCGAGTACCACGGCGTAACCGTCCAACTGGCTCAGTACGGTCAGGACTATTCCAGGGCGCAGATCGTTCCCGTCCGTGGGACTGCGCCGGCCGAACCAGCGGTACCGGCCGATGCCGTCACCGCATCGGGATCCGGTCTCGACCCGCAGATCAGTCCCGACTACGCCCGGCTGCAAGAAGGCCGGGTGGCCGCGGCCCGACACATTACGGTCGCTGAAGTGGCCGCCCTCGTCCGGAAGTACAGTGAGGGACGCGATCTTGGCTTTCTGGGTGAACCGAGGGTGAACGTGCTGCTGCTCAACCTCGATCTCGACCGGCAGTACCCGACCAGCTGACCGGGAGGACGAATGTCTCGCGGCCAGCTCCGGGTCTACCTCGGTTCGGCGCCCGGTGTCGGCAAGACCTACCGGATGCTGGACGAGGGCAATCGTCGCCGGGAACGTGGCACCGACGTCGTGATCGCGTTCGTGGAGACCCACGGACGGGCACTGACGGCCGAGCGGATCGGTTCTTTACCCATACTGCCACGGCTGAAACTGAACCACCGGGGCGCTGAGTTCGAGGAGATGGACCTGTCGGCGGTGCTTGCACGCCGACCGCAGGTGGCGCTGGTCGACGAACTCGCCCACACGAATGTTCCGGGTACCGGCTACGACAAGCGGTGGCAGGCGGTCGAGGTGCTGCTGGAGGCCGGCATCGATGTCATCAGCACCGTCAACGTGCAGCATCTGGAATCGCTCAACGACGTCGTCGAGGCGATTACCGGTATTCCGCAACGGGAAACGGTTCCGGACTCGGTCGTCCGCGCGGCCGAGCAGGTCGAGCTGGTCGACATGACCCCGGAAGCATTGCGGCGGCGGATGGCCCACGGCAACATTTATCAACCATCCAAGATCGATGCCGCGTTGTCGAACTACTTCCGGCCCGGCAACCTCACCGCGCTGCGGGAACTGGCTCTGTTGTGGTTGGCCGGTAGCGTCGATGAAGGCATGCGGCGGTACCGCGAACAACACGGAATCGCCTCGACCTGGGAAACCAGAGAACGCACCGTCGTCGCGCTCACCGGCGGACCCGAGGGTGAGGCCCTGATCCGGCGGGCCGCGCGCATCGTCGCCCGCTCGGCCGGGGGCGAGTTCATGGCCGTGCACATCGCTCGCAGTGACGGCCTGGCCGGTTCGTCCATTGCCGAGCTGGACAAACAACGTTTGCTGGTCGAGTCCCTCGGTGGCAGTTACCACTCGATCATCGGCGAAGACATTCCGACCGCCGTGCTCGATTTCGCGCGAGCCAACAACGCCACCCAGGTCGTGATCGGGGCGAGTCGTCGCCATCCGGTGATGGCGGCACTGACCGGCCCGGGGACGGGCATGACTATCACGCGCCGGTCGGGCTCCATCGACGTGCACGTGGTCAGCCATGACTACATCGGCCGCGGAAGGGTGTTACCCGTACTCGGTGGTGGGTTGAGTCGCCAGCGTCGCATCACCGGCGGCATCATCGGAGCCGTTCTGTTGTTGGCGTTGACGTCGATCCTGACCCACCAGCGGGGCAATGTCAGTTTTGGCACCGACATGTTGCTGTTCCTGTTGATCGTGGTGATCAGCGCACTGGTCGGTGGCTTCTGGCCGGCGCTGGGTGCGGCAGTGTTGGCCAGCCTGCTGTTGAACTTCTACTTCGCGGCGCCGTTGCACCGGCTGACCATCTCCGAGCCGGAAAACGTGCTAGCGCTGATCGTGTTCGTGCTCATCGGGGCACTCGTGTCGCAGGTGGTGGACCTGGCCGCACGGCGCAGTCGGGAAGCTGCGCGGTCCAACGCCGAAGCCGAGACACTGTCGACGCTGGCCGGCAGCCTGTTGCGAGGCGAACAGGCGTTGCCCGCCTTGATGGATCGGGTCCGCGAGACGTTCGCGGCCAGCAGCGTCACCCTGCTGCGGCGCGAGAACGAGGCGCCGGCCAGCATGGGCAGCGGCGCCCGGCCGCACAGCGCCGGTGGGTTGCGCGGCACCTGGGCTCAGGTCGCCGGGGTCGGGGAGAATCCCTGTGCCCGTCCGGAGGAAGGCGATACCGAGGTCGCCGTCGGTGACGATCTGGTGATGGTCCTGCGAGGGCGGACTCTGACCGGCCACGACCAGCGGATGCTCACCGCCTTCGCCACCGAAGTGGCCGTGGCCTACCGGCAGCGGCAGCTGAGCGAGATTGCTGACACCGCGTCCGAACTGGCCCGAACCGACCGAGCGCGGACGGCCTTGCTCAATGCCGTCAGCCATGACCTCCGGACTCCGATCGCCGCGGCCAAGGCGGCCGTGTCCAGCTTGCGCAGCGACGACGTCGAGTGGTCCGAACAGGATCGCGCTGAACTGCTGGCCAACGCCGATAGTGCCCTGGATCGCCTCACCGCTCTGGTCACCAACCTGCTCGACCTGTCGCGACTGCAAGCCGGAGCGTTGTCGATCGCGGCCGGTCCGGTCGGCTTGGACGATGTGGTCAACCGAGCGCTCCGGATGAGTGCGGCCGATGACCGCATCGAGATCGACGTACCGGCCGAGCTGCCGGCGGTCATAGCCGATGCCGGTCTGCTGGAGCGTGTTGTCGCCAATGTGGTGGAGAACGCACTGCGTTATCACCCGACCGGATCGCCGGTACGGATAGCAGCCAGCGCCCACGGTCAAACGGTCGAACTGCGGATCGTCGACCGCGGGCCGGGTATCCCGGTCGGGGCCCGGGCGGCCGTCTTCGCCCCGTTCCAGCGCCGCGATGACGGTGCCGTCAGCACGGGCGCCGGGGTCGGACTCGGCCTCGCCATCGCTCGTGGATTCGTCGAGGCGATGGGTGGTTCCATCTCGCTGGAGGACACTCCCGGCGGCGGTCTTACGGTCAGCATCGGGCTGCCGGCCACCCGCGACGCGGTGAGCCATGCCGCAGACTGAGCCCATGCGGGTCTTGATCGTGGACGACGAACCGCAGATCGTCAGAGCCCTGTCGATCAACCTGCGAGCGCGTAAATACGAGGTCCATGCGGCGGCGACCGGAGCCGAAGCGTTGCTGCTAGCCGCCCGCCATCCACCCGACGTCGTGGTGCTCGATCTGGGCCTGCCCGACTTGAACGGCGTCGAAGTAATCGAGGGGCTACGAGGCTGGACCAGCGTTCCCATCATCGTGCTCTCCGGACGCACTGGAGGCGCCGACAAGGTCGCGGCCTTGGACGCGGGAGCCGATGACTATGTCGTGAAGCCGTTCGGCATGGACGAGCTGATGGCCCGGATGCGGGCGGTGACCCGGCGCGCCTCGCCCGACGCTGGCGCGGCCGTGGCGTCCGTCCGGATCGGGGTGCACGCCGTCGACCTGGCCGCGCACCGCGTGGTGAACGACAAGGGCGCCGAGGTCCGGTTGACCAAAACCGAATGGCAGCTGTTAGAACGGTTGGTACGACACTCCGGACAGCTCGTCACCCAGCGGCAACTGCTGACCGAAGTATGGGGACCGGCCTACGCGGACGAGTCCGGCTACCTGCGCTTCCACTTCGGGCAGTTGCGCCGCAAGCTCGAGGTTGATCCGGCCCGTCCGGCGCATTTGATTACCGAGCCGGGGATCGGCTACCGCTTCGCCGAGTAGGTTTCGCCGGATGGTTGGCGGGTTTTGGTTGCCCTGACCCCTTCGGATCTAGCGGTCGTTGCAACAGCTCGGATGATGTGGGGATGTTGCGATGTGGGTTGGTGGGCGACGGCCGGTTTCGGCCGAGGTGCGTGACCGGTTTTGGACCGCGCGGCAGCGGGGTGAGCCGATTTGGTTGGCTGCGCGCGGTGCTGGGGTGAGTCAGGCG